>Ga0256404_1003377_pt1 | contig 32749 bp, 27 predicted proteins | sample RumenRJG_01DNA_FD_185990 | JGI IMG/M metagenome (GOLD analysis project Ga0256404, IMG submission 185990) | Bovine rumen microbial communities from Lethbridge, Alberta, Canada - RJG_01 | ecosystem: Host-associated > Mammals > Digestive system > Stomach > Rumen | place: Canada: Alberta | collected...
TTATGGAAAAGACACTGCAGGAGCTGGCTGTTTTTTTACATGGGACATTGGAAAATGATGATCCGGATATGCGGATCACAGGGGTGAACGGACTGGTGGAAGCCGGTCCTACGGAGATTTCTTTTGCAATCCCGCCCTATGTGGAGTTCTGCCATAAAAGCCGTGCAGGCGCCATGATCCTTGCTCCCGGGGACAGGTCCCTGGACCGTCCGGTGATTCGTGTTGAAAATCCGAAACAGGCCTTTGCGGAACTGCTGGAACTGTTCCGTCCCCAGGAAGAGGTAGAGCGGGTCGTCAGTCCTCTTGCCTATGTGGCTGAAGATGCGAAACTGGGAAAGAACGTGGCAGTACAGGCCTTTGCGGTTGTGGAATCCGGAGCAGAGATCGGTGACAATACGGTGATATTTTCCCATGCGTATATCGGCCGCCATGTTAAGGTGGGCAGCGATTGCATCATCTATCCCAATGTGACTGTAAGGGAAAACTGTATCATAGGGAACCGTGATATCCTGCAGTCGGGCTGTGTCATTGGCGGGGACGGGTTTGGCTTTGTTACCAATAACGGTAAGCATAATAAAGTTCAGCAGACCGGTAATGTGGTACTGGGAGATGACGTGGAAGTAGGCTGCAACTCCTGTATCGACCGGGCAACGGTGGGAAGCACTGTTGTGGGAAACGGTACCAAAATGGATAATCTGGTCCATCTGGGCCACAATGACGTGGTTGGGGAAAACAACCTGTTTGTAGCATTAGTGGGGATTCCCGGCAGCGTAACTATCGGCAACAACAATACTTTTGGCGGTCAGTCTGCTACGGTGGGCCATATCACCATAGGCAATAACAATACGATGGCCGGACGCTGCGGCGTTATCGGCAATGTGGGAGACGGGCAGATACTTGCAGGATTCCCTCACATGTCCCATACGGAATGGCTTCGTCAGGAAGCAAAACTGCGTAAGATCGGAGACCTGATGAAGACGGTGAAAGAGCTGAAAAAGGAAATCGAGGAATTAAAGAAAAACAGATAAAGAGGTTCTGTAAAACGGCTTACGGAAGCTTTACGTAACCGTTTTAACAGTACTTCCGCAAAGGGAGTTTTTATGCTCACTTACTATATAATGAAGCTGGTCAGCAAGGTCTTCTGCATTCTGCCCTGGCGGGTGGGCCTGGCCTTCGGTAATTGTCTGGGAAGGCTGGGGCTGATGTTTGTGCCGGAATGGCGCATGCGTATGGCAGCAGCCAATGTGCAGGAATGCCTGGGGGTTTCCCCGGAAGAGGCCAGAAAGATCGCCGATCAGAGCGTGGTCAAATTTGGCCGTATGATCATTGAGGTGCTCCGTTTCCCCCTTCTGAATCCGGAGACCATTCAATCTGTGGTGAAAACAGACGGGCTGGAATACCTGGAGGAAGCTTACGCCAAAGGCAAAGGGGCCCTTATGTGTACAGGCCACTTCGGCAACTGGGAATTGCTGGGAGCGGATGTGGCTCTCCACGGATACCCCATGCTGAGTATTGCAAGAAAGCAGAACAACGGGGCCATGGACCGGTTTATCAATGAATACAGGGAAATGGCGGGGCAGAAAGTCGCTTACAACCGGGGAAAAGAAGGGGTTCTGGCCATGGGCCGGTATTTAAAGGAGAAACATCTTCTGGGCATCCTTTTTGATCAGGATACCAATGATACCGGCGTGACCATTGACCTGTTCGGGAAAGAAGTCATTACGCCCAGCGGGCCTGCCGTATTCAGCCGTACCTTCGGCTGTCCGATCCTGCCTATTTTTATGCACTACGACCCGGACGGCAGTTGTCGGGCTAAAATTTATCCGCCGCTGTATGCGGAAAAAACCGGGGATAAGGAACAGGACCTGTTTCAGGTAACGGAGAAGCTGATGGCGATCCTGGAGCAGGAGATCCGCAGCAACCCGCCCATGTGGTTCTGGGTCCATGACCGCTGGAAAGACGGTCGTGAACGGTTTAAACCGAAAAAATAAGGAAATACCGCTTATTGAAAGGCTTCCTGAGTGACTGATGGAGGAAGCTCAAATAGAAGGAACGTATTTCCGGATTGCAGGGAGATTTTTATGGAAAAACAGAGAACACTTGCCGGTGAGATAAGTTACGCCGGAATAGGACTCCATTCGGGCTGTAAGGTGACAATGAAACTAAAACCTGCCGGTCCCGATACAGGCATTGTGTTTATCAGGACGGATCTGCCGGAACAGCCGGAGATCCACGGAAAAGCAGAGCTGGTCACATCTACCCTTCGGGCGACGACTATCAGCGAAAACGGCGCTCAGGTATTTACGGTAGAACATTTACTGGCAGCGCTGTACGGTATGGGCATCGACAACTGCCGGATCGAGATGGACTCTCCGGAACCGCCGGTAGCAGACGGAAGCGGTCTGGTGTTTGCACAGCTGGTACAGCAGGCCGGACGGGTGGAACAGGATGCGGAAAAGAAGGTCTACCGGGTGGACCGGGAATTTGCCGTTTACGATGGGGATAATTATATTCTGATGCTTCCCTATGACGGAAACCGCATCTCCTTTACCTCCATCAACAGCCATCCCCTGCTGGGGATCCAGTATTTCGATGTGGAACTGGAGGAAACATCGTTTTTAAAAGAAATTGCTCCTGCCCGTACCATCGGCTTCATGCATGAGGTGGAGCAGATGCGTAAGATGGGCCTGGGGCTTGGGGGAAATCTGGAGAACGCAGTGGTATATGATGACAAAAAATGTCTATCTGTCCCCCGTTTCCCGGACGAACTGGTTCGGCATAAAATTTTGGACGTACTGGGTGATTTATCGCTGATCGGTCCCTGGAGGGGCCATATTATCGCGGTAAAGTCAGGTCATTCATATAATTCGCAACTGGCAAAACAGATTGTTGCATACAGGGAGGGTAAATAATGGCTATTACATTGGATGTTACTGAAATCAAAAAGATTCTTCCCCACCGGTTCCCTATGTTACTGGTGGACCGGATTTTGGATCTGGAGCCCATGAAATGGGCCGTAGGCGTTAAGAATATTTCTGTAAATGAAATGCAGTTTTTGGGACATTTCCCTGAAAATCCTATCATGCCCGGTGTGCTGATGATCGAAGCCATGGCCCAGGTTGGCGGCGTTGCTTTGCTGTATCCGCCGGAAAACCGGGGAAAGATAGCGGTATTCGCAAAAATCGACAAGGTCCGGTTCCATAAACAGATCGTGCCGGGAGACCAGGTCATTACCCGGGCAGAAGTTACAAAGATCCACGGGGTGATGGCCGTGATCCACTGTGAAGGAAAAGTAGACGGGGAACTGGCCTGTGAATGCGATTGCTTCTTTGCAATACAGTAAGAGGGTACCGGTCATATTATTTTTGTTACATATATTCCGAAACAAAAAACAAAGAAAAATAAAGAAGAAATAAGGAAATCGGTACAAGTAAATATTAAATAAAAGAAAATTCGAAATTAACGGAAAAAAAAGAAAAAAATTCCGGATTTTGAAAAGAGAAAATTAAAGGCAGTTAGAGGAATATAACTGTTAGGATATCTTGTATCCGTTTAGCGGGGCATAATCGGCCCTGCAGTTTGCTAAAAGTTTTTTGCAGGTACCAGAAATTGCTGTTTTAAATTGCTGTTTTAATTCAGCCCTGCAGAGGAGTGAGAAAATGGCTGCGGTAGTTACACCATTGTGTAAAATTCATGAAACCGCGATTATTGAAAAAGGCGCGGAGATTGGAAACAATGTAGTGATCGGTCCATATGCGGTGATCAAACATGATGTGACAGTGGGGGATGGCTGTATTATCGGCCCCCATGTAGTGATCCATCCCTACACCACCATCGGGAAGGACTGTAAATTTTTTCCGGGAGCTTCTATCGGCGGTGTGCCCCAGGATCTGAAGTTTAAAGGAGAACGTTCCTCTACGGTAATCGGAGACAGAGGCGTGTTCCGGGAGTGTGTTACGGTAAGCCGTGCCTGCGGAGAAGGGAACGAGACCCGTATCGGCAACGACATTCTTATGATGGCTTATACCCATATTGCCCATAACTGTATCGTAGGCAATAATGTTATTATGTCCAATGTAGCAACCCTGGCCGGTCACGTAGTAGTGGAAGACCGGGCAGTCATTGGCGGTCTGGCGGCGGTGCACCAGTTCTGCCGTATTGGCCGGAATGCCATGGCAGGCGGCATGAGCCGTGTGTCCCAGGATATTCCGCCTTTCATGCTGGTGGCCGGCGACCCTGCTTTCGTGGCAGGGCTTAACAGTGTGGGCCTGGCCCGGGCCGGTATGCCGATGGAGATCCGCAGCCAGCTGAAGAAAGCCTTCCGTATCCTGTACCGCAGCGGCCTTTCTCTGGAAGAAGCCGTGGCTACCATGGAACAGGAACTGGACAGCAGCGAGCCGGTGGAACACCTGATGCGGTTCCTGCGCAACGCAGAACGCGGTATTATCCATACACGCAAATAAGACGGGCGGATTTTTGATATGGAGACCTTGGGGTTATTAGCAGGAATCGGCCATTTGCCGGTAGATGTGGCCCAGTCAGCGAGAAAGCTGGGTTATAAAATTGTAGCCATTGCCGTGGTGGCAGATACAGATCCGGAACTGCCGGAAAACGTTGATGTTTTTTATACCATCAACGTAGGCAAGGTAGGTAAGATCCTCCGGACACTAAAAGACCACGGCGTAAAAGAAGTTACCATGATCGGCAAGGTAACAAAAGAAGTGTTGTATAAAAACGGGGTCATGATCCCGGACCTGACTACCATAAAGGTGCTGGCTTCCCTTCCTGACAGGAAGGATGATACCATCATGAATGCCATTGTGAAGCTGATCGAAGACGCGGGCATGCATGTCATGGACCAGACGAAGCTGATCCAGCCGCTCCTTCCGGAACCGGGGGTGCTTACGAAGCGTAAACCTACAGAACAGGAATGGAAGGACATGCAGTTTGGGTTTCGCATGGCCAAGGAACTGGGGCGTCTGGACATCGGACAGACTGTAGTGGTAAAAAATCAGGCGGTCATGGCGCTGGAAGCCATCGAGGGCACGGATGCCTGCATTCTGCGTGGAGGCTTTTTGGGAAAAGGCGGCGTTATCGTGGCTAAAACAGCCAAGCCGGCCCAGGACAACCGCTTCGATATGCCCAGTGTGGGAACTACCACGCTTACATCCATGATCCACGCCGGAGCTACCGGCATTGCCATTGAAGCGGGGCGTACCCTGCTGGTAGACCGGAAACGTACCCTGGCTATGGCGGAAGAAAAAAATATAACCATCGTTTCCATGGGTGAAGAGGATTTGAAATAATCTGCACGCAGCCCATGACAGAAGAAATGCGTTATAAAAATGAAATATTTGTGGAAAAGGCAGCTGAGATGTTTATTCAGCTGCCTTTTTATGTTATAATAAGATGATTTAGTATGTATAAAAATAGGAATTGCATATGACGAAGATTTTAATTTCTGCGGGAGAAGCTTCCGGCGATTTACATGCCGGCGCTGTGACCCGCGCTATTCGACAACTGGATCCCTCTGCGGAAGTATTTGGCATGGGCGGCGACTGTATGCGGGAAGCCGGCGGCGAAGTATTATTTGACATAAAAGACCACAGTGTCATGGGCTTTGTGGAAGTACTGAAAAAGCTGCCGGACATCTGGAAGCTGCGCAGTTCGTTTATTTCCCTTATGGACAGCCGGAAACCGGATGTACTGCTGACCATCGATTATCCCGGCTTTAACATGCGGCTGGCGAAACTGGCGAAAGAACGGGGCATAAAAGTCGTATCTTTCATCGCTCCTTCAGCCTGGGCCTGGCGTCCCAGCCGGGCGGCCGGTGTGGTAAAGGTAGTCGACAAGATCGCTTCCATTTTCCCCTTTGAATATGATTTATATAAATCATACGGAGCGGACATCGAATTTGTGGGGCATCCTCTGGTGGATACGGTTAAGCCCTCCCTGCCCCGTGAAGAAGCGGAACGTCTGGCCGGGAAGCGGCCGGGCCATCCCCTTGTCCTGTTGATGCCGGGCAGCCGGGAGATGGAGATCCAGCGGCTGCTGCCGGTGATGCTGGAAGGGGCAAAGCTGTTGAATAAGAAGCGGCCGGATATAGATTTTGCCATGCCCAGGGCTGCAACCATTGCCCGGGAACGGCTGGAATCTTTTATTAAGGGATCCGGTCTGGATATAACCGTTACGGAAGGGCATAATTACGATGTAATGAGCGTGGCGGATTTCGCCATCGCTACCAGCGGCACAGTGACACTGGAAGCGGCATTGTGCGGACTGGGCTGCGAAATACTGTACAGATCTTCCCCCCTGAGCTTCTGGATCGCCAAACAGGTGGTGGAGATTCCGAATATCGGACTGCCCAACATTGTGGCGGGAAGGCTGATCGAACCGGAACTGCTGCAGGATGAATGCACGCCGGAAAAAATTGCAGCTACCGCTCTCCAACTGCTGGAACCGGCGCGCTATGAGCAGCTGCAAAAGGACCTGCAGGAAGTGAAAGAAAAGCTGGGGGAACCCGGTGCCGTAAAACGGGTGGCAGAACTGGTGCTGCGGATGGGCAGGCAAAAACAGGAAGGTCTGCTTACCTGATACTGCCGGAATAAAACGACTTTAAGGAGTATTAATGGATTTATATAAACGGATTTTAAATTATATCAGACCATATCTGCATGTACTATTTGCAGCCCTTGTATGCACCATGCTGGCAGCAGGGGGCAACCTGTATCTGCCCTGGATCTTCCGGGATATGATCGACAAGGTGCTTACCGCAAAGGATGCCTATATGCTGAACCTGATATCTGCCAGCATCGTGGTCATCTTCCTGTTGCGGGGCATTTTCCTGTACTGGCAGAATTACCTGATGAGCTATGTAGGGCAGCATGTCATCATTGACATCCGCAGCGAGGTATTCCATAAGCTGCAGCGGCTGTCCATGTCTTTTTATGATAAGAACAAGACGGGCACAATCATGAGCTATGTGACCAATGACGTGAATGCCCTGCAGGGAGCCATGGTGGACAACACTGTAGAGCTGGTCACGGAAAGCATCATCCTGATAGGTTCCATCTTCGCCATGATCTATCTGGACTGGAAGCTGACGCTGTTCACGATTCTCACATTCCCCATCGTACTGTATTTCATGAATTTCTTCGGCAAGAAGATCCGCCGTTCCGGCGGTATGATCCAGGAAGCTACTGCCGATATTACTTCGGTCCTTCAGGAATCGGTTTCTTCCGCCAGGGTCGTAAAATCCTTTGTCCGGGAAAAGTATGAGATCGAACGCTTTGAAAAAGAAAATGCGGCGAACCTGGCGGCCAATCTGAAGAATGCCAGATATATGGCCACGCTGACTCCTACCATTGAGTTTGTTGCGGCGTTAGGGGTTACCCTGATTTTATGGTATGGCGGCAATAACGTTATTGAGGGGGATACCACTGCCGGGTCCCTGGTAGCTTTCCTGGCCTATGCGGTGAATATTTCCAATCCCATCAAACGTATCACCCGGGTCACTGGGAACATCCAGAAAGCTCTGGCCGCAGCCCAGCGTGTGTTTGACGTATTGGATCTTCCGGAAGAAGTAACGGATCTGCCTGGCGCGGAACCACTTCCGGCTGTATCGGGCAGCGTTAGCTTTGAGCACGTTTCTTTCTCTTATAACAAAGGGGATGAAATCATCCACGACCTTTCGTTTTCCGTAAAACCGGGACAGGCCATCGGTCTGGTGGGACCTTCCGGTGCCGGAAAATCTACCATAGCCAGCCTCCTTCCCCGGTTCTATGACTGCGATTCGGGAACGATCCGGATCGATGGGACGGATATACGGGACGCCACGCTGGATTCCCTCCGCAGCCAGGTGGGTATCGTACCTCAGGAAACCATTCTTTTCAATGGTACGGTCTACGATAATATCCTGTACGGTCGTCTGGATGCCACGAAAGAAGAAATCATTGAGGCGGCCAAAGCGGCCAACGCCCACGATTTTATTATGGAGCTTCCCCAGGGATATGAAACCATGCTGGGGGACAGGGGCGTAAACATTTCCGGGGGCCAGCGGCAGCGTATCGCCATTGCCCGGGCAATCTTGAAGAATCCCCGGATCCTGATTCTGGACGAAGCCACTTCTGCCCTGGATACGGAAAGCGAACGCCTGGTGCAGGAAGCCTTAAACCGGCTGATGGTGGGGCGTACTGCCTTTGTCATTGCCCACCGCCTGTCTACGATTAAGAATGCGGACCGGATCCTTGTACTGGAAAAGGGAAGGCTTGCAGAAGACGGAACCCATGAGGAACTGATGGAAAAGAACGGGTTATATGCGCATCTGTACCAGATACAGTACCGCAATAACCGGGAAGAGGGCTAAAATAACCTATGTATATCCTTTATAATATTTTGGGTGTAATCATATTCATCATACTGGTGCTGCCTTACTACCTGTACCGGCTGTTTACGGAAAAAGGGTTTGCTACCCGTTTCCGCCAGAGTATGGGACTGGTACGGCGGGCCGAGATCGATAATGTGGTAAATTCAAACTGCATCTGGATCCATGGCGCGTCAGTAGGCGAAATCGTAGCCACCAGCCCGCTGGTAAAAGAAATCAAGAAGATCATGCCGGAACGGAAGGTGCTGGTATCTGCCTTTACCGTAGGCGGCTACAACATGGCAAAGCAGATCATACCGGAAGCAGACGCCATCATCTATTTCCCCCTGGACCTTGTGTGGGTGGCCCAATCCGTGGTACGCCGGGTACATCCCGGTATCTTCATGCCGGTAGAAACAGAACTGTGGCCTAATTTCCTGCGGGCCATCCGGGAACGGAATATCCCGGTGATGATGGTAAACGGCCGTATTTCCGAAAAATCCGTAAAGAACTACCGTTACCTGTTCAGCATCTGGCGAGACATGCTTCGGACCGTAAGCCGTTTCTGCATGCAGTCCAGTATCGACGCTAATTACATTGCCCATCTGGGAGCCGATCCCAAGAAAATATTCGTTACCGGAAACACGAAATTTGACCAGACCTATGCGGAGGTTACACCGGAAGATCTGGAAACCTATAAGACCGAGCTGGGACTGGGAGCCGATGCGTTCCCTGTTATCGTAGCAGGTTCTACCCATCCCCCGGAAGAAGAGGCGGTGCTGACAGCCTTTACGGAACTGCGTAAAAAATATCCCAAAGCCCGTCTTGTGATTGCACCCCGTAAAACCAACCGGTCCGATGAGATCAAACGGCTCAACAGCAAATTCGGCTATGAGACCGGTTACCGTTCCAAGTTGAAAGAAATGAAGGGGACAAGGCCGGAATATCCGGTGGTCCTCATTGATACCATCGGCGAACTGGGGCGTATCTATGCCGTAGGGGACATCGTCTTCATCGGCGGCAGCCTCATGCATCACGGCGGCCACAACGTACTGGAGCCGGCGGCCCATGCCAAACCCATCCTGGTAGGGCCCAGCATGGAAAACTTCAAGGATTCCTATTCCCTGTTAAGCAAGGTGGGCGCCTGCCGCATGGTACCCGATACCAATGGCCTGACCCAGGCTTTCCTGGAGATCGCAGGGGATGATGACCTGCGTAAAAAGATGGGGGAAGCTTCTATCCAGGTCATCCGGGAAAACCGGGGCGCTGCCCTGAATACCATGCATTACCTGACGGATCTTCTGGAAAAGGCTGCAGTGCCCCGTGCCTATACCAGAGAGTATCCCATCAATACCCGTAACTTTAACGATGCCGGCGGCGGCGGCCTGAAGCACGGCGCAGCCATCATCCAGTATATCTTCCATATGGCCCATGCACCGGAACGGCCCTGGTATGCTTTTATCCTGCTGGGATTACTGCGGGGACTGTCCTATATCTACGGATTCGGTGCCCGGGTAAACCTGTGGCTCTACGAAGTGGGCATCCTGTCCCGGCGGAAGCTGAACTGCTGTGTTATCTCCATCGGTAACATTACCGTAGGCGGTACCGGCAAAACGCCTACTGCCCAGCGTGTAGCCATGATGATCAAAGACATGGGATACCGGGTGGTCATCCTGAACCGCGGTTACCGGTCCCACTGGGATAAACCCCTGGGCGTGGTATCCGACGGCAAAAAAATCTACATGACCAGCTATGAGGCCGGCGACGAAGCCTATCTGATGGCCAAGATGATGCCCGGCATACCGGTAGTCATTGGCAAAAACCGCGACGTGACCGGCCGTTATGCGGTGGAAGAAATGAACGCCGAAGTCATCATCATGGACGACGGTTACCAGCACTGGCAGGTAAACCGCGATCTGGATATTGTACTGGTAGATACCCTGAACCTCTTCGGCAACGGCAACCTGCTGCCCCGGGGCATCCTCCGTGAACCCCTGAGCCATCTGGACCGGGCGGATATGTTCCTCTTTACCAAATCGGACCAGAGCTCCCAGCTTACAAGGACCAGTCTGGCGGAGAACATCCGGCAGTACAATAGGTCAGCGCCTATCGTAGAAAGCATCCACCATGCGAAAGAGTTTGTGGAAATTGCGGACTGGTATAAGGGTAACCAGCAGAACCCCATTCCGCTGGAAGAACTGAAAGGCAAGAAGGTCATGGTCTTCTCGGCTATCGGTAATCCTTCTTCCTTTGAACAAAATGTTTCCGGCTGCGGCCTGGAGATCCTGGAAGCTATCCGTTATCCTGACCATCATGACTACGGCATGCTGGAGATGCAGTATATCGGCGAGCGTGCAGCGGAACTGCATGCAGACGCCCTGATCACTACCGGCAAGGACGCGGTTAAGATTCCCACAGAATTCATTTATTTCAACCGGGACGTGCCCCTGTATGTCATGAACATGGATATCATGGTCACGAAGAATGAAGAGACCTTTGATAAGACCCTGATTGATACGGTCAGGTCTGTCCTGAAAAAACAGCACACTGGAAAGAAGAAAAAGAAATGAGGAGAGACCTTATATGAAAGTAATCTGTGTAATTCCGGCCCGGTACGCATCTACCCGCCTGCCGGGAAAACCCCTGAAGCTGATCGGGGGAAAGCCCATGATACAGCGGGTGTATGAGCAGGCCAAAAAAGCGGCCCGTCCGGCGGAAGTGATCGTGGCCACAGACGACAGCCGGGTTTACGATGCAGTGCTTGCCTTCGGCGGCTGCGCCTGCATGACCCGGGAGGATCATCCTAACGGAACCAGCCGGCTGGCGGAAGTAGCGGAAAAATATCCGGATGCGGATGTAATAGTAAACGTGCAGGGGGACGAGCCTATGATCCCTCCTGAGATCATCGACCGGCTGGCAGATGCCTTTGTGAAAGAGCCGGACCTGAAGATGGCCACCATGAAGGCCCCCATGGAGGAAAGGGAATATGACGATCCTTCCGCGGTAAAGGTGGTAACGGACAAAAACGGCTACGCCCTGTATTTTTCCCGGAGCCTGATGCCCTATCCCCGCAACCGGTCGGAGTTGTTCAAAGTGTACAAACATGTAGGCATCTACGCCTACACAAGGACTTTCCTGATGGAATACGCGGCTATGGAACCAACTCCTTTGGAACAGGTAGAAAGCCTGGAACAGCTGCGGGTACTGGAAAACGGCTATAAGATCAAAGTACTGGAAAGTGATTTCCGGGGCATCGGCGTGGATACGCCGGAAGACCTGGAGGCAGTCAACAAACTGTTTGAACAGTCCGGGAAGTAAGTCCGGAAGAACATAAATGGTCAGCCCTTACCTTAAGGGCGTAACGTGAAACACAGTTTTAGAGGAAATTTATTTGGAGGCAACGGATGCACATTATCAACGTAGGACCTTACAAAGTAGGCCCGGGACAGCCCATGCTGCTGCTGGCGGGCCCCTGCGTGCTGGAAGGCTATGAACACAGCCTGGCCATCGGGCAGGAAGTAAAACGGATCTGTGAAAAATTAGGCATGCCTTATGTATTTAAGGCCTCTTTCGATAAGGCCAACCGCTCTTCCTACGATTCCTTCCGGGGACCCGGACTGGAAGAAGGACTGAAGCAGCTGGCGGCTATTAAAAAAGAGCTGGGGGTTCCCATCGTCAGCGATATCCACGAAACATACCAGGTGGAAAAAGCAGCGGAAGTGCTGGATGTATTGCAGATCCCTGCGTTCCTGTGCCGCCAGACAGACCTGGTCTATGCGGCAGGCAAGACCGGCAAGTGCGTGAACGTAAAGAAAGGCCAGTTCCTGGCCCCCTGGGACATGAAAAACGTAATTTCCAAGCTGGAAGCGGCGGGAAACCATGATATCCTGTTAACGGAACGGGGATCCAGTTTCGGCTACAATACTCTGGTGACGGATATGCGGGGTCTGGCCATTATGCGGGAGTTAGGATACCCGGTAGTCATGGACGCGACCCACAGCGTGCAGATCCCCGGCGGCAAGGGAACCAGCAGCGGCGGCCAGAGCCAGTATGTGCCCCATATGGCCCGGGCAGCGGCAGCAGTAGGGGTGGACGCCCTGTTCCTGGAAGTCCATGACGATCCTTCCAAGGCGCTGAGCGACGGACCCAACATGGTGCGGCTGGACCAGCTGGAAGCACTGCTCACCGACGTGCTGGCCATTGACAAAATTGTTCGCAAATAAGCAGCGAAGAAGAGACCTGATAAAACAGATTTGTCTGTTCTTCTGCAGCATGGCAGAAGGAAACGGAATACAGATTTGTAACTGAAAACTATCGGAAGGACAATCATACTATGAATGAAATGGAGACCGACGCCCAGAAAGTGCTGCAGATGGAAGCAGAGGCAATTCTGGACCTGATCCCCCGTATAGACGAACATTTTGATGCGGCGGTGGAAATGATTCTGGCCTGTCAGGGCCGGGTAGTCATGACCGGTATGGGAAAATCCGGTATCATTGCCCATAAAATATCCGCCACCCTGGCCAGTACCGGGACCCCGTCCTTTTACCTGCATCCTGCGGAAGGGATCCACGGGGACCTGGGCATGGTGACTTCCGATGACGTGGTCATCGCCATGTCCAACAGCGGGGAAACGGGAGAAGTATTAAACATATTGCCGTCACTCCGTCGTATTGGCGCGAAACTCATCGCCATGGTGGGGAATGCAGAATCCACCCTGGCAAAAAATTCCGATGTGGTATTAGACGTAGGAGTAAAAAAAGAAGCCTGTCCTTTGGGGCTGGCGCCTACCGCCAGCACCACGGCGGCTCTGGCCTTCGGGGATGCCCTGGCCATGGCCCTCATGGGGAAGCATCATTTTACTTCCAAACAGTTTGCCGTATTCCATCCTGGCGGAAGCCTGGGACGGAAACTGCTCCTTACTGTGGGGGATATCATGCATTCCGGCAGTGAAAACCCTGTGGTAAAAGGAACGGCTACCGTGACCGAAGCCCTGTTTATTATTACGGATAAAGGCCTGGGGGCTGTTTCGGTGGTGGATGACAACAATATCATGATCGGTCTTCTTACCGACGGGGACATCCGCCGTGGTCTGTCAAAGGGCGTGGATTTCCTGAAGCGTCCGGTGACGGAACTGATGACCAAAAGTCCGAAATTTATCACGAAAGAAAAACTGGCGGCTCAGGCCCTGCATATTATGGAAAGCCATACCCCCAAGCCCATTACGGTGCTGCCTGTCCTTGACGAAGAACGTCACGTGATCGGTCTTCTGCATATGACGGATCTGGTACGGCAGGGCGTGGTGTAATTTGTTGTCAGTGTTCCTGATGACGCAACCTTACAGCGCTCTGCTTGTGCAGGTGGCATCGGCAGGAAATCTGGAGTAGTTTATGAGTAATCTTTTATCATCCGATGAACTGAATAAAAAAGCTGTCCGCATTCGGCTGGTAGCCCTTGACATGGACGGCACCCTCACTGACGGAAGCATCAACATAGGCGCCGAAGGGGAACTGTTCAAACGGTTCAACGCCAAAGACGGTCTGGGCATTACTGCGGCACGGAAGCATGGTATTATTGTTTCCGTTATTACCGGCCGCAAGGGTCCTATCGTCCAGCGCCGGGCGGAAGAGCTGGGCATCGGGGAAGACGTGATGAGCGGCATCTCTGCAAAAAAGCAGGCTGTCCTTGCCCTGGCCGAAAAATACAGTTTGCCACTGGAAGCTATCGCCTTTATGGGCGATGACCTGAACGACCTGCCGGCCATTATGACGGCCGGTCTGTCCGCAGCCCCGGCGGATGCGGCGGAAGACGTAAAGGAAAGGGTCCACTGGATAGCGCCGCACAAGGGCGGACAGGGATCCGTACGGGATCTGCTGGAACTGATCCTGAAGGCCCGGGGTCTGTGGGATACAATTGTAAAAGAATATATGAAAGAAGAAAAAGGGGTCCGACAATAATGTTGTATGCGTTGCTGAAAACGCTGAGCTGGCTGGCTTCCCATACGCCGTACAAGCTGCTGGTGAAGCTTGGCAAAGGACTGGGATACATCCTGTGGCTGGTTCTGAAAAAACAGCGGGTCCGCGCTGAAAATACAATACACGAACGGCTGGGATACAGCCGGAAAGAATCAAAAGAAGTTATTAAAAAAATGTTTGTCAATTTAGGCATATCCGGTCTGGAAATGCTGTATATGCCTGCATTGAACAAGGATAATATCCGGGGGCTGGTCACCTTCGACCATCCGGAAATTTTATGGGAGGCCCTGCAGCAGAAAAAAGGCGTGGTCATGCTGGCCTGCCACATGGACAACTGGGAATGGCTGGGAGCCGCCCTGGCTCTGAACGGGTTTCCTTTAAGCGCTGTGGAAAAACCTCAGCCTAACCGGGTCTATTCCGATTTTATGAACGAACTGCGCAGAGGCGCCGGGCAGGAGATCTTCGCCCGGGGTACCAGCGAGATCCTGGGCTGTGCCCGGGCCATGAAAAAAGGCCGCATGCTGGGTCTCATCGCTGACCAGGACGGAGGCTACGACGGCATCTTTGTACCGTTTCTGGGAAAGATGGCGTCCACACCGACAGGGCCGGCCTATTTTGCCCGCAAGTTCAAGGCCCCTTGTATCAATATCTTTATCATCCGGAAACCGGACGGATACGGGCACCAGGTGTTCGTGGAAGAACCCTTTTACTATGAAAATACCGGCGACCAGAAAGCCGATGATTATAACCTGACATTAAAGATGACACGTTCTGTTGAAAAAATCATCAGAAAATATCCTGAAAACTGGTTATGGTTCCAGCACCGCTGGAATACACCTTATGAAGAGGTAGCAGAAAAGGGGCAGGAAAAACGTGAAAAATAAGAAAACGATTGGGCTGGCAGCTTTGGGAGTGGCCGTACTGTTCCTGATTTTTGCATGGCTGTTCTGGGGCAGTGATGTTCCGGAGCCAACCGATAAAGCCAAAAAGGCTGCTAACGAAACAGTAAAAGCTACAGTGCATGATACGGTGCTGGATCGGAATGAAAACGGGAAAAAATTGTGGGCTGTTAAAGCAGGAGAGGTCACACAGATCAGCAACGATGTGGTAACCGCCAAAAATCTGGAGGGTGTCATTTACCTTAATAATGGGGATGAAATGCATGTGAAGGCCAAAGGCGGGAAGGTGCAGATAAAGGAAAACGTATTTGAACTTTCTGAAGGGGTCACAGCCCGTCTGAAAAACGGCGGTTTCCTGAAGGCTGACAAGGTAGAATGGAATCAGAAAAAGGATATCCTTACCGCTACCGGGGCAGTGAAGGTCGTGAAAGAAGATATGCTGGCACAGGCGGAAAAAATTGTAACGTCAAGTAAACTGAAACATTTCAGGTTGAATAAAAATGCTCATGTAGAGAGGGGCGGTCATTATGAAGAAGAGTAAAACGGCGGTAATGGCGCTGTTCAGTTGCCTGATCCTGCTGTTCATGAATTGCGGGGTTCTGTTTGCAGCGCCGGCAAAAGATGCAAAATACAGCGTAGACGCAGAAGAAATCGAATACGACATGGAGAGCGGTGACGGCACCGCTGCCGGGAAGACCACCATCAAACACGACGGCGGCACCGCTGTAGCACAGAAAGGGGCCACCTTCAACAGCAAGAACCGCACAGGCCACCTGTTTGGCGGCGTTACGGCCGATCATGGAGACCAACATATGACCAGTCAGGAACTGTTCCTCTATACCGATAAATATATTTCTGCCGTAGGAGATGCGGTAGTGGTTAAAGGGGACAGGAAATTAGAGGCACCCCGGGTGGATTACCATGACGACACGAAGTTTGCGGAAACACTGGGAGGCTCGGCCCGTCTGTCTTCTGCAGACGGCAGCTGGCTTACGGCCGGGAAAATTACCTATAATATGGAAACCGGTCTGGCTAATGCCACAGGGGGAGTCAATCTGGAAAGCATCCCCCGTAAGCTGCAGGCTTCCGGTGACAATGCGGTCTACGATGATAAAGAGACCGGATATATCGAAATGATCGGAAATGCGAAAGCGACACAGGATGGGAATACGGTAACCGGAAACAGGATCAGGATCACTAATACCTCAGGGCAAAATACCATGACCCGTGTGGAAGGAAATGTACGCATCGTATTAGTACCCAGAGAAAATCGCACTGAAATAAATAGTCCTGCTTTCGGGGAAGGTGCTGTGATGATGGCCGACGGAAAGACGGATTTCAATCCGGAACATAATCTGATGGATCGTGTTGCGGGGAATAAATCGGATATGGAGGAACAGGCAGCTTGATTATCGAGACAAAGAATCTGGTAAAGGTTTACGGACAGCGGAAAGTTGTGGATGATGTGAGCCTGACCGTGGAACAGGGAACCATTGTGGGACTTCTGGGACCCAACGGGGCCGGCAAGACTACCACCTTTTACATGGTGGTGGGGATTGCCAAACCGGATTCCGGCGTAGTTTTGCTGGATGGGCATGACATTGGCCAGATGCCTATGTACCAGCGGGCCCGTATGGGAATCGGCTACCTGCCACAGGAAGCCTCTGTGTTCCGGAAGATGACGGTGGAAGAAAACCTGATGTCCATTCTGGAAACCACTTCCCTGAGCCGTGAGGAGCAGGTAAAGAAAATGGATGAACTGATAGAAGAATTCGGCATCGGTCACATCCGGAAAAATCTTGGGACCGCCCTGTCTGGCGGGGAGCGGCGCCGTGTGGAAATTGCCCGTTCACTGGCTACGGATCCGGCGTTCATCCTTCTGGATGAGCCCTTTGCCGGCATCGACCCCATCGCCGTGGCAGATATTCAGGGGATGATTGCCCATCTGGCCAAACGGGGAATCGGCATCCTGATCACCGACCATAATGTGCGGGAAACCCTCAGTATCGTAGATAAAGCCTATATTCTGGCCAGTGGGAAGGTCCTTCTCCATGGTGACAGCGAAAGCATCGCCAAAGATCCTATAGCCAGAAAATATTATCTGGGCGAAAACTTCAGGATGTAGGGGGATACAAATGCGCGTACGTTTATTAGATAAATATGTATTAAAGGAACTCCTTTATCCTTTCATCTTTGGCGTAGCATCCTTTTCCAGTATATTTATCGCCAGCAGTATGCTGTTCAAGATCGTTAAATACATCACCACATACGGGGCATCAGGATCGGCTGTTGCCCGGATGTTTCTTTACAGCATGCCGGAAGTGATCAATTATACGTTCCCCATGTCCGTATTGCTGGCCACCCTCATGGCCTTCGGCAAGCTTTCCGGTAGCAGTGAAATCGTGGCTATGAAATCGGGGGGCGTCAGCTATTACCGTATCGTAGCCCCTGTGGTGGTAGTGGGGTTCATTGTCAGCATGTTTTCCGTAATATGGGCGGAAAAAGTAGTGCCCCCCTCAAAACATGAAGCAAAACGGATACTGGAGATGGAGATTCGGGGCGATGTGAAACCCAAGACTCAGGAGCACGTGGTAATAAAGACACTGAGTGGTGGAGCTCATCGAATCACCTATGCCCGTTCCTTTGATGAAAAAACCGGCATCATGCAGGATGTGACCATCGAAGAGTTCTCCAATAACAAATTAAGCCGGGTGCAGACGGCTCAAACGGCAAAATGGGAAAATGGTGCATGGGTATTGAGTAACGGGGTCATCTTTACCATGGATGAACAAGACGGAATTGCCAGCAGGGCAACCTTTTCAAAGCAGGTGATTCCCCTGCGGACCACTCCCAGGGAAATCAGCTGGGAACAGAAGGAGGCGGATGAAATGACCCTGGGCGAGCTGCGGGGTTACATCCAGGTCCTGGAAAGGCAAAAACTGCCCACATCGTATTACTGGACGGAAATCTTCATGCGTTTTGCCATACCTCTGGCCAGTTTCGTCTTTGCCCTGCTGGGGGCCCCGCTGGGCACACAGCGTCAGCGCAGCGGTTCTTCCATCGGTCTGGGCATCAGCGTAATCGTTATTTTTGTTTATTACGGTATCATGGCTTTTGCTACCGGCTTGGGGAAAGGCGGCGTGATCCCGCCGTTTCTGGCGGCCATGTCCTCCAATATTGTCTGCCTGATCGCAGGCATCATTTTGCTGAAAAAAGCAGATTACTAAGCAGGTTGCTGAGAAGGTCGGAACATCCGGAAACCGGAAAAGTGAAACACAGGATCCCTGCGTTTAGGCGGTTCAGTGTATCTGTATGAAATCTGAAATCATCTTTTGAAAGGAAGCGGAACGTAACACTATGTTTGGCATTCGTCTGATATTCCTGCTGGCTGTGTTGGGCGGCGTCATTGCGTTCATCGCAGATAAGCTGGGAAGCAAAATCGGGAAAAAGAAACTGCGCATATTCGGTCTCCGTCCCCACGACACTTCGGTGCTGCTGACGGTCCTTTCCGGCGTGCTGATTTCCCTGTTTTCCATGGGGATCCTGGCCGTTTCTTCGGAAAGTGCCAGAACTGCCCTGTTCGGAATGGAAAAGCTGCAAAAGGAGTTGCAGCAGTTAAATGCAGAAAAGGGAACGGTTGAAACGGAATATCGTAAAGCCATGGAATCGTTGCAGGAGAAAAACGAGGCCATTGCCGGTCTGGATCTGAAGATTAAAGAGTCCAACGCCGCCCAGGTCGCCGCGGAAAAAAGCCTGCAGCAGGCCAACGAGAACCTGAGCGCCGTGCAGGGCCAGTATCAGGAAACCCAGGGTGCTTTGGTGACGGCCCGCAGTGAAGTACAGTCTCTGACAGAAGCCCGTGACAAGCTGAACGACGAAATCGAGGGCCTGAAGCAGGAAACGAAAGACCTGCAGCAAGGCCTGGCCGTTATGCGGGGCGGACAGATGATGTACCGCAGCGGGGAAATCGTATTTGCCGGCGTACTGCAGGGAGGGCTTCCGGAAGAAGAAAACATGAAGCAGATCAATTGGATGCTTGATGGAACCAACACAGCAGCCATGAACCGGATCGGCCTGGACAGCAGCTCAAAAGCCGAAATGGTATGGCTGACCCGGGACGAAGTAGAAAGACTGAAGGACCTTCTGGGAAAAGCCAAAGGCAACGTATTAGTCAGGGTGCGTTCCGTGGCCAATACGGTTGTTGGACAGCCGGTCCTCTGCGGCATGGAAGTGATCCCCAACCGGGTGATCTTTAAAGACGGGAAAAAGATCCATGAAAAAGTCATCGATCTGGCAGATAAAACGACCAATGCAGATCAGGCCTTAATGACATTTTTACAGGAAATCAATGAACATTCGGTAAAAGAAGGCGTGCTGCCGGATCCTATGACAGGCAAAGTGGGGAACATCAATGCGGTCACCGTGGTGGATACCGTAACCAAAATGCAGAAGATGGGCGGAAAGATACGCCTTACCGGGTATGCGGACGGGGATATTACCACAGCAGGTCCTGTCCAGTTGCGGCTGGGTATAGAAAAAGCCGCCGGCCAGCCATAAGGTGCCTTCATGAAGGAATCAGGGAATCAGCTGGATATAAACAATGAAAAATGTTATCTTGGAATCGATCCGGGACGGGATAAGACCGGCGTCGCGCTGGTAACTGCTTCCGGAAAAATTCTGGCGGTGCAGGTGCTCCGCACCCGGAGCTTCACCGACGCATTGCAGAAATTCCTGTTGGAAAAACTGCAGGCTGCAAACTTCTGGGGACTGCGGAAAAAACTGCAGGCTGTGGTCATCGGAAACGGAACCAACAGCGAGACCCACAAACAGTGGGTGGCCCGTGCCTTGCCAGGCTTTACGGTCTACGAAGTGGATGAGACCCGTTCTACGGAAGAAGCCCGGGACCTGTACTGGGAACTGTTTCCCCCAAAAGGCTGGCGGAAGCTGATCCCTCTGGGGCTGCAGGTGCCGCCGGAACCGTTGGACGGCCTGGCCGCCGTGGTTCAGGTAAGACGCTTTCTGCAGCAGGAAAAAAAGTAACGAAGTGAAAAAATCATTATAGAAAAAAAGGAAACGCCGCTTAACCGGCAAACAGTCCCGGAAACGGGCCAAAGGTTACGCAGTGTGGCATTATAAGGAAGCAGAATATGGCAGAAACAGTTTTTGCAGAACAGCAAGTAAACGAGTTCATATATGACCTGAATTCCTCCAAACCCATGCCGGGGGGAGGAAGCGCAGCCGCTCTTTGCGGGGCCATGGCCGCCGCTCTGACAGGCATGTCGGCCCACATGACGGTGGGAAAGAAAAAATACGCCGCCGTGGACGCAAAGATGCAGGGCATTATTACGCTCACGGAAGAGCTGCAGGAAGAAATGATGAACTTTGCTCAGGAAGATGCGGATATGTATTCCCTGGTTCTGGATGCATACAAGCTTCCGAAAAAAACGGCGGAAGAAGCAGAGCGCAGGAACCTGGCTATTGACGATGCCAGCCGGACGGCAGTGTATTCTTCCCTGAAGGTGACCAGAGCCTGCAACCGGATCATGAAGCTGGCTTATACTGTGGTAACGGAAGGCAACCGGATGCTGGTGACCGACGGAGGCGCATCGGCCCTGCTGGCCCGTGCCTGTCAGCGGGTTGCCGCCTACAATGTAAAGATCAACCTGGGCGGCGTGGCCGACCCGGTCTTTAAAGCTAGGGCGCAACAGGAACTGGAGCGACAGCTGGCGGATGGAAAAGCACTGGAAGAAGAAGTTCTGAAAGAAGTAGATGCCCGGCTGTAATTTTTGCTTTACCGTTTCGATATCGTTACTTCATTGACATAAGCCAAAATTTTTATTATAATTTTAATTGTACTTTCGGAGAGGTGGTCGAGTGGTTTAAGGCTCTGGTCTTGAAAACCAGCGAGGTGCAAGCCTCCGTGGGTTCGAATCCCACCCTCTCCGCCATAAATGGGAAATAAAAACGCTGTGAGATATACCCCGAAGAGGGTGTAATTCTCACAGCGTTTACTGTTTTATATGAACTATATCGTATAAAACCAGGTGGCAGCCTGTTCCAGGTCTTTGGCCTCGGAATTGGTTTTGCCCTTTTTGTTGCTGATGTGAAGCTCCTGGCTCTTGATGCTTACGTTAGATTCCGGCGGCACGGACATGGTAATGAAGGTGTTGCCGCCGATGACGGAATCGTGGCCGATGACGGTGTCGCCGCCTAAAATGGAAGCGCCGGAATAGATGGTCACGTTGTCCTCGATAGTGGGGTGGCGCTTTTTGCTGCGCAGAGTCTGTCCCCCACGGGTAGAAAGAGCGCCGATGGTAACGCCCTGGTACACCTTCACGTTGTCGCCGATGATGGTGGTCTCGCCTACCACGATACCGGTACCGTGGTCGATGAAGAAATAGCGGCCGATGGTGGCACCGGGGTGGATGTCGATGCCGGTCTTGCCGTGGGCGTATTCCGACATGATCCGGGGCAGCATGGGCACCCCTAAATCGTAAAACTCATGGGCCAGCCGGAACACCATAATGGCGTACATGCCTGGGTAGCAGAAAATGATCTCATCCTTGTTAAAAGCCGCCGGGTCCCCGTCAAACTCCGCCTGGACGGAAGTCTCTACCAAATCACGGATCTTGGGGATACGGGACATAAACTCCATGGCGGTCTCCTGGGCCTTATCCTTTACCGTGCGGAAGTCCGCGTCCTTATATTCCGGCAGGTACCGCAGGTACATGGAGATCTGCTTGGTCAGGTTGAAGAGCACGTCCTCCACCAGGGTCTGCAGGTTGTTTTCCGCTGTATAAAAATGAAAATTCTTGTTCCGGTAATAACCGGGGAAGAAAATTTTCTGGAGCTTGTCCAGAATATCTACCACCACATCCATGTCGGGACTGGTAAAGGCATTCATCTTGTCGATGGTACGGCCCTGGCCGTAGTCTTTCAGGATATCGGCGGAGATTTTTTTGATTTTTGTTTCTATATTACTTTTCATGGGAGCCTCCAAAAGCAATGTTGGTTAAACTATATTATAACAAAGGATGTGTTTTTTTACTACATTTTATTTATCCGACCGGTACGTTTTGACTGCGACGATGTGAACGCTTCGGGTATCATAACTAACAAAAACAATTGACAGGCCCCGCACTTTGTGGTATATTACTTCAGTATGGACGCATCTGTCCATCCGCAACCGCTCAAGAAGGTTCCGTAAACCGTCACAGGGAAAGCGAAACGTTCCGTTGCGCTGCAGAAAGCAACGCGGCAGACACGCAGCAGTCCCAACCAAAAGTGGCGTACCGTAATTGGCGAGTCTATGATAAGGGAGGTGCAATACATGTACGCAATCATCAAAACCGGCGGCAAGCAGTACAAAGTAGCAGAAGGCGACGTTCTGAACGTAGAAAAGCTGAATGCTGAAAAAGGCGCTGAAGTTGTATTCGGCGAAGTGCTGGCTATCGTAAACGGCGAAGACGTAACCGTTGGCAAACCGTTCATCGACGGGGCTAAAGTTACCGCAACCGTAGAAGATCAGGGCAAAGGTGAAAAGATCCTGGGCTTCAAGTACAAAGCCAAAGCCAACTATCGCAAACGCTATGGCCATCGTCAGCCGTTCACTGCTGTAAAGATCAGCGGTATTCAGGCTTAATATGATCACCATCGATTTATACAGGAACCATAAGGGAGAAATTACAGGCTTCACATCGCGGGGCCACGCCGGGGACGCACCGGCGGGGGAAAGCGTGGTCTGCGCCTGGGTCTCCGCGGTAACGCAGATGGCTCTTGTAGGATTGGAACAGCAATTACAATATCCCGTAACATATCGGGCAGATACGAAAAAGGGTGAATTGCAGGTGACCCTGCAGCGGACGCCCGACGCAAAAAGCCAGGCCCTGTTAGGCAGCATGGAAACCGTGCTGTACCAGCTGGCTGAGCAATGTCCGCAAGATGTTCGAATTCGCGAACATGGAGGTGAAATGAATGTTTAAGATTATTCTGCAGTTACATGCACATAAAAAAGGTACCGGTTCTTCCCACAACGGCCGCGACTCCAATTCCCAGCGTCTGGGAACCAAAGCCCATGACGGCCAGGTGGTAACCGCAGGCAGCATCATCGTACGCCAGCACGGTACCCGTTTCCACATTGGCAAAAACGTAGGCATGGGTCGTGACTACACCATCTATGCCAAGATCGCCGGTAAAGTTCGTTTCGGTCGTCATGGCCGCACCGAACGCATCATCAGCATCGAGCCTGTGGAAGAAGCTAAAGAAGCGTAATTTAGCGAAAACATAAGATCCCGTTCCGAAAGGAGCGGGATTTTTTATTTTGGCTGTCTTCCTAATAAAAGCAAACCGATCGGCTTCCACCGTTTTGCGATTCTATGGATCCCCATCCCTGCCAGCAATGAGGTGATCAGCACTAATACATAAAACAGCAGCACCGGCACCCGTGCAATTTCAAAGCCCAGCATGCCGAACCACTGGTACCAGTAGTACAAAAACAGGGGATGGATCAGGTAGATGATCATGGAGTACTCGGAGAGGGTGTCCAGGAACCTGGCCGGTTTTTGCAATCTTTTCCCGGACGTTTTATCGACGCCTGCAGTTTCCTTTTCATTACAGGGCGGCAGCGTTCTACCGCCGGCAGCGGAAGAAGCGCCTTCGTCATTTTCCTCCAGCTTTTCTAACGCCGCGCTGAAGAACAGCAGCCAGCACAGGGTGTAGACCAGTCCCTCCGGGGTCAGCTGGGTCATGTACTTGCCGGGAATGTCTTCTAATGGGATGCCGGCTACTACGTATTCTTTGAATTTCCATACCAGCAGCGCGCAGGACAGCAGAAAGATTCCCAGGCTGGAGGTGAAATGGCCCCGCAGCCAGCTGCGAATGGGCTTTTCGTGAATGGCGCACACGCCTCCCAGCACAAAAACAAAACCGTAGAACAGGGGCAGGTAGTTCATGCGCTCGTTCAGCAGGCGGATGATCATGGCATGGCCCTGGGTCCAGGGAGGGTAGTTCCAGTAGGTGGCGCTCCAGTTATAAAGCAGAACCTGCAGCCCGGCCAGTATGGCCAGCGCGCCTGCCATACCGGCGGCGGATTTTTCGCTGATCCACCTTACCAGCCAGCGCCAGAAGGGCATGGACAGGTAAAAGTACAGCAAGATCACCATGAAGTAGATGTGGTAACAGCCTTCTCCCAGCAAAAACTTTACGATCAAAACAGAAAGGGAAAAGCTCCGGTCCGGCCGGTACATATCCTCCCACTGCCACATGGCGATGTAGAACAGAGACCACACAAAGTAGGGAAGGCCTACCGTGACCAGGTGCTTCTTCACGAAGTCAATGTAATGGAAGGGCTTGTGCAGGGCGTTGTTGCAGAACAGCCCGTACCCCGATATGAAAAAAAAGCTGGGAACGGCAAAGCGGGTGAAGACCTGGAACAGCAGGAACAGGTCCAGCCGGGGGGTGGAGGAAGCGAACACAAAGGGCCCGATGTGGATCCCGATCACTCCCAGCATGGCCAGGGCCCGCAGCCGGTCCACGACGATGTTTCGGTTTGGCATAAAAAACCTCTTAAAATTTGAAGAAATGCAAATCATGCTGATAATCCTGATGATTATTGTGCCTTTGATTGTAGAGCTGGTAAAAGCACAAAAAAAGTAGCCGCCCACGCCAAGGATACGGCTACTTTTTTGCAAAGTAACTAACTTGGGCCAACCGTTCATCGGCGGCGCCCTCTTTCTATTTGTATTTTAGCATTAGTAAAAATGGTTGTCAACAAAAAAACAGCTGCCGCCCAAAGAGGCAACAGCTGTTTTACTTTTACCCTTCAATTGCTATATACTTCTTGCCTTCTACGGCTTTCGGGTCCTTCTTGGGGATGTTCAGCCGCAGGGTGCCGTCTTCGAATTTGGCCTTGATATCCTCTTCCGTGATGGCAGTGCCTACATAGAAGCTGCGGCTGCAGGATCCGCTGTACCGTTCCTGACGGATGTACTTGCCTTCCTCATCCTTTTCGTCCTTGTCCAGGGACTTGGCGGCGGTAATGGTCAGGTAGCCCTCTTCCAGCTGAACATGGATGCCGTCTTTCTTAAAGCCAGGCAGGTCTACGATCACATCATAGCTGTCCTTGTTTTCCCGGATATCCGTCTTCATAATGTTGCAAGCATGCTTGCCATACAGAGGCGAATGGCTCTTGCCAAAAAAGTTCGGGTTCATCAGCCCGCTGTCGTTCATCCAGTCGTCAAATAAGTTTTCTCCAAAAATGCTCGGTAACATCATAGGTCATTCCTCCATTCTTTCCGGATGCGGTGGACGCATCCCATATAAAATTTAATAATTGGTAACGTTGGGAAACACCGGAAATCTCGTATTGACTTTTTGACTTTTGTTTCCAAAATAAAAGGCCTGACGGCCGTTGATCTGCAGAAGCGGGATACGCATTTGTGTGACCCGGATTTGCAGGAGCCTTGCGGCGATTATTCCGGAAGCTGTTATCGGGAGCCTTGCGCTCCTTTTCAATACCTTTCCTTGTTTCTACGCATACTATAACACGTTTTGTTAGCACTGTCAAGAGTTGAGTGCTAATTTTTTTGAAATTTTTATAAATTTCACTTTTCCCCTTTCGAAAGAAAATTTTTTTTCGTTTGCAACAAATTTTTATAGTGACAATATATGTTTATTTCCTGTATTCCGGCGGTATATATTGTGGTCTTGAAAGAAAAATGCTCCAAAACGTCATGAAAACTGGGAACAATGGGCTTTTGGGCCTCTTGACTTTACGTGCGATGCTCATTTATAATTAATTATGTGTATGTTTGCGTATGATGAAACAGGTTGAATTTCTAACCGGAAACGGCGTAATTTCAATGAAGGCATCATCTGAAAAATTTTTTAGAAAATTTTCAGGAAAGGAAGGTAACCCATGTCTCGAGAAAAGAAAGACGGAAAGCGGATCAACTTTTACATGGACAGAAAGGTCCTGGAGCTGCTGGACCAGTACTGCGAAGAAATGGGCCAGACCAAGACCATCGCCACGGAACGGATTCTGCAGGAGCACCTGGAAACCTACTTTGCGGATAGAGAGGCAGAGGAACTGGAGATCGTCCGGTAAGGGACTGTTGCTGAAAAAATGCAATGGCTGTTGCAGAAAATGTTGCAAATGATCGGTGATTAAATTTAAGAAGTAAGCCGGAATGAGGGATTCGGGTTTTATATGAGGTAAATTTAAAAGGAAATCAATGTTCATACCCCAAATTAAGAAAGAAAGAAGGATGGAGTCATGAATAAAATTTATAAAGTTATCTGGAACAAAGCAAAAAATTGCTATGTGGTAGTCTCTGAAATAGCAAAAGCACATAGTAAAGGCGGTTCAACAGTACGGCGTGTTCCGCATGTGGGAACGATTCTGACAACAATGCTGCTGGCGTCCATTTTGAGTTTTGGCTATGTTGCGCCTGTATGGGCGGATGCAACGATAACTGGCGTTGCAAGTGGAGAAGGTCTGACTCCTACAACACTGGCTACAATTCAGGCTGGGGAAGGAATTGCGGTTACACAGGAAGATGGTATCATAACAGTTTCTGCGGAGGAAGATGATACTCTTAAATTCCTGAAAAAATATATGAAGTTTAACGCAACTTATCCTGACTCAAATCCGGAGAGTTCAGATCCGATACCAGTAGTAGACGCTCGCAGCAACTCTTCTTTCGCGTTGGGTCAGGGAGCTCAGATATCTGTAATATCTGGAGATGATAAAAGAAGTAAAGACAATCTCGCAATCGGTTCCAATACAGAGATTTATGCTGATGAGACAGGTATGAATACGGTAATTGGTGCCAATGCAGTTGCAGGAGCAAGGACTGACTCTGAGGGTAACGGGATTTATACTTCATATTCTACTGCGATTGGGTTCAATGCCCATGCAGAAGCGAATCTTAGTACTGCTTTAGGTGCAGAAACTAATGCGTTAGACAAGAGCAGTACAGCGGTGGGAGCAAAAGCGCAGGCAAAAAGCACAAACAGTACAGCGATAGGCACATCTTCCAATGCAACTAACTCGAACAGTACAGCGATAGGCGCATCTTCCAATGCAAGTGGATCTAGCGGTACAGCGATAGGGATAAATACAAAGGCATCTAATACTAATAGTACCGCAGTCGGTTCAGGTGCCAGAGCTTATGGTGCGCAAAGTTCGGCGATCGGTGCGTCAACTGTTGCGGTTGGGAAACAAAATGTCGCTGTAGGAACAGGTTCAGAAGCTAAGAAAAATGAAACCATGGCCCTGGGATTCCATGCGGCAGCCGTTCATGCAGAAAGCATTGCTGTTGGTCATGATTCAGTGACGTTCGGTGACGGTTCAGTGGCAATCGGTCATTTAACAGTAACCGGCATGCCGGTAAAAGAGGGATATCATGAAGCAAGTGATACCAAATATATATCGCTCCCTACAAATTCAAAAATATCTAATGATTCCAAGTTATATATTCAGACAAGTGATGGAACTGTTTTATTATATGAGAGCTCTGTTGATGCAAGCGGAAAAGAAAAAGGAACTTATTATAAGGTGAAGGCTGTTCCTGTTGTTGATGGAAATAGTACTAGCTGGAAATTTGTAAAAGTCGATAAAAATGGAAATGTAACTACGAATAATGCAGTACAATATTTGGCACAAGAATCAAAAGCAAAAGATATACGGGATCCTCAATTTGCCTCTGACGCAGTAAATCATATCGATTATTTTTATGCGATTGATGAAAACCGTAAAAAGATTCCTGGCACTGAAACCAATCCTTTGGACGGTGGCATAGCCATCGGTTCCTACACGGCTGCTCAGGGGGAAAAATCTTTGGCAGTAGGGCTCACTTCTGCCGCTTATGGAAAGAACAGCATTGCCCAGGGATTGTACGCCGACGCTTACGGTGAGGGTTCCATTGCTTTCGGTCACGAAACAGTATCAGGGGGGCATGTTACAATCCTTCCCAATCCTAATATTGAGGATGCACATACGACCGAATTTTGGGTATCAGACACCGGTATTACCAAACGCACCTTGGTTGATGGCAGTGTAGTTGGTGTTGATAAGAACAGCATTTATACTCTTAACAATGGTAATATTGAAGTAAACTCTATCGGTTCAATTCTCACAGTAGGCGGTGTAGCGTTCGGCTATGACAAAGATAATATAAAATTGCAATCCACAGGCGATCCCGTAAGGCGGGATGATGCTACCGGATATTATTTTTATGAAAAGGACGGGAAAAAGGTTTTAGTCGGTTCAGATGAGATACTGACCTTTACCGGTTCCGGCGGTCAGCCGGTCAATATTCCGGCTGGCAAGATGACATTGTCCTCTGGCGGCATCTCCATCGGTTCCTATTCTCATGCGGAAGGAGACCGGTCCCTGGCGATTGGCCGCGTGTCTGGAGCTTACGACAAAAACAGTACTGCTGTTGGCCTGTTTGCGAACGCGCTAGGGGAGGGCTCTATGGCTATTGGCCATAATGCCTCGGCTGGTGCGAAAGTCACCATAATAGAAAGTCAAAACAATCCAGACCATCATACTGCAGCTATACAATTGAATCAGGATGGTGAACCGGTACCCAGCGGCGGTATTGGAGGAATCTCCGTTGGTTCTTATGCCCATGCGGAAGGAGACCGTTCTCTGGCGATAGGTCGTGTTTCCGGAGCTTATGGCGATAACAGTGCTGCCATAGGCCTGTATGCCAATGCTCTCGGTGAAGGTGCTATGGCAATCGGTCATGGTACGGTGACAGGCGCGCAGAACATTATTATCAGCCGTATAAATGAGTCTGATCCTGACTCCCACACTATTACACTGGGTCTTACTAACGGCAATCCTGTAACGAACGATACGTACGGTGCTATTGCCATTGGTTCGTATTCCCACGCAACAGGTAAACGTTCGATGGCAATCGGGCGTGTTTCCGGCGCTTACAATGAAAACGGTACGGCGATGGGGCTCTACTCCAATGCCTACGGCGAAGGCGCCATAGCGATTGGTCACAACGCCACGGCCGGTGCGGAAATTACCTTAAATACAGATCCAGCCGACCCGGATATTCATACTGCCGTTATGACGCTGTATGACGCTGAGGGTCATGTTTCCACAGCAGGAACCGGCAAACGGACTACCTATACCATAACTGATGAGACTGGGACAAAAACGTACTATACGCAAGGTGGTATCGCCATCGGTTCTTATGCCCATGCACTTGGAGACAGATCGATTGCATTCGGTCGTGCTTCCGGCGCTTATGGAAAAAACAGCACCGCAATGGGTATTTATTCCAATGCATTAGGGCAAGGTGGTATTGCCATCGGACACGGCTCATCCACAGGGGTAGAAGTCACTGTCCGTGAAGGTGGGGCAGACGACTTTTGGACCACGACACTTAATTCCGACAGTACGACGGGCAACCCGATTTCTAACGGTAAAGATGGCGGCATCGCGATCGGTTCCTATGCCCATACGGAAGGTACCCGGGCCCTGGCAGTGGGTCGTGTGTCCGGCGCCTATGGGACGAACAGCTCCGTATTTGGACTACGTTCCAATGCCTATGGCGAAGGATCCATGGCGTTCGGTCACGGCGTAACGGCCGGCAATAAAAATGATAAGTATGCAGCACAGATTCCTGCCTTGCATAATGACCCGACCATCGAATACGATTTGGATGGTAAGGATCCAGATCCGGAACATGTAGTCAACCCTAATAATGTAGTAGGTGCAATCGCTCTGGGTTCCTACGCCGAGGCAACAGGGCGTGGATCCCTGTCCGTTGGCCGTTATTCAATGGCGAAATCTGCTTACAGTACGACGCTGGGTATCCGTGCGTCCGTGCTAGAGAGCGCGGAGAACGCCATCGCCATCGGCCGTGAAGCACAGGTTGGGGCAATAACTGTGGGAAGAGTTTATGGCGGACTGAATTCTATTGCCATGGGTACACTGACCAATGTAAAAGGCCAGAATTCTATTGCCATCGGTACGGCAGACATGTTAAATGATGATGGGACAGAGATTGTTGCACCCGGAGAAAGAAAAGCCACTACAATTACCGGTGACAGCTCAGTAGCTATTGGTAAATACGATACGATTACAGGTAATAATTCTATTGCTATCGGTTCTGAAAACGTTGTAAAGGGCGACGGTTCCGGCGCCATCGGCGATCCGAACGTGGTAGTCGGCGACAGTTCCTATATCCTCGGCAACAGCAGCGAAATTGGCAGCGTAGGAACAGCAGCAACCGCAACGGCTCCGGCAACAGCAGATATTGCTGTTAAGAATGCGTTTATCATTGGTAATACGAGCAAAATTTCCGATGAAGCGGCTGAGGGCGGGCTGATTTATGGTTCCAATGCGGAGGTTACCAAAAAGAACGGCCTTGCCTTAGGGAACAGTACCTCTGTGTCTGTAGCTGACGGTGTGGCACTGGGCAGCAACAGCGTAGCGGATACGGATAAAGGCGTTGCAGGGTATGATCCTGTAACGGGTGTGGCCTCGACTAAAACAACGGATCCGACGTGGCAATCTACGGCTGCAGCTGTGTCGGTAGGTGGAGGTACGATTACTTCTACAGACGACGAAGGAAATACAATTACGACAACGATTACCCGCCAGATAACCAACGTGGCGGCAGGATACCAGGATACCGATGCAGTAAACGTGGCCCAGCTGAAAGCAGCCCGGGTGGAACTGCAGGACGGAACCAATACGACGGTTACATCTTCAACGGATTCTACAGACGGTCATACGATTTATAAGGTGAATGTGGATAATCCGGTTCACTTCTATTCTGTGAATTCTAATGATTCGACGGCAGGTAACTATAATAACAATGGCGCAACCGGTACGAATGCCATTGCGGCAGGGGTAGATGCGAAAGCTGCGGGGGATAACGCCATTGCCATCGGTACGGAATCCAGGGCCAAAGAAGATGGGTCAATAGCAATTGGCAACGGCGCAAAGGCAAAAGAAATCGATGCAATCGCCATCGGCACCGGGGCAACCGCAAAGGGAGTCGGATCCATTGCGCTGGGCCGTAATGGCGCCACTGCTGTTGGCTGGGACGCCATGGCCTGGGGTGTTAATACAAAGGCAAAAGGAGATGAGTCTACAGCCTGGGGTACTAATACAAAGGCAAAAAAAGCCGGCAGTACAGCCTTTGGTTTTGAGACGGTGGCCAAGGGCGAGTATTCCACAGCCTGGGGTGAACAGACGAAAGCTGTGGGTGAAAGTGCTACTGCCTGGGGATTAAATACGGTTGCTAAGGGCGATGATGCAACGGCCTGGGGTAATGAAACAAAAGCTGTGGGTGTAGATTCTACAGCTTGGGGTATTCAGACAAGAGCCAAAGGACTTGCATCCACTGCGTTTGGGTATTACTCGAAAGCGAAGGGGGATATGTCCACTGCTTGGGGCAGCGGATCCCAGGCGATTGGGAATTCGTCTACCGCATTTGGCGTAGCAAGTACGGCTTATGGAAGAAATTCCCTGGCGGCCCTTGGAGGCACTACCGGATCGGAAGCAGATGAAGTTACGGCGGTAAGTTCTGTTGCCATTGGCAAAAATGCGGTTGCCGCAAAAGATCATACCTATGCTATTGGTCAGGATGCATTAGCGCAGGATGAAAATACAATTGCAATGGGTAACAGCGTAGTGGCAGCAGGCAAGAATGCAGTTGCCATAGGTTCCGGGGAAATCACCCGGCAGATTGGTACGCTGATCGAAACGGACCGGCCTGGAGAGCCTACCGAATATTCCTTCACGGATGGAAATGGTAAGGAAAGAGAAATTCAGGAAGATGAAGCCGGAATCTATTATGAAAATGATGAAGGCACAAAAATTTATCTGAACAAAAATGAAATAGTGAAGAGGACAGACAACAGCGATGATTATGATGCGGAAGACCTGATTACCACCACTACCTATCTGATTACGGAAGCGAAGAATCCGGCTCAGGCAAGCGGAGAAAATGCCATTGCATTGGGAACTTCCGCAAATGCTTCGGGAGATAACAGCATTGCAGTTGGAACCAGATCTGCTGCAAGTTCCAAAAACACCATTGCTTTCGGTAACAATGCTTCGGCAACGGTAGCGGACGGCGTGGCACTGGGCAGCAACAGCGTAGCGGATACGGATAAAGGCGTTGCAGGGTATGATCCTGTAACGGGTGTGGCCTCGACTAAAACAACGGATCCGACGTGGCAATCTACGGCTGCAGCTGTGTCGGTAGGTGGAGGTACGATTACTTCTACAGACGACGAAGGAAATACAATTACGACAACGATTACCCGCCAGATAACCAACGTGGCGGCAGGATACCAGGATACCGATGCAGTAAACGTGGCCCAGCTGAAGACGGCAGCCGCGGCTTCCAAGACGGAAGTGGAAGGCGGTACCAATATTGCTTCGGTAACCAACAGGATCGGAGCTGACGGCCAGACCATCTATACCGTAAACGCGGACGGCGCGAAGGTAAGCGCAGGTTCTGCAGCGGTTAGCG
>Ga0256404_1003378_pt1 | contig 32748 bp, 34 predicted proteins | sample RumenRJG_01DNA_FD_185990 | JGI IMG/M metagenome (GOLD analysis project Ga0256404, IMG submission 185990) | Bovine rumen microbial communities from Lethbridge, Alberta, Canada - RJG_01 | ecosystem: Host-associated > Mammals > Digestive system > Stomach > Rumen | place: Canada: Alberta | collected...
TTATAGGTACCGCCGACCCACCATGTATTCAGTCCCAGCGTCTGTGCGTAAAGCATCAGATCAGCTCCACAGTATCCACACAGTTCATCTGCACCATCAGGCCCGGCCATGATAAAGAAATTGTTGACCCCCTTAGCGAGGATCAGTTTGATCACACCGGGAACAGCACTATCATCATTGGTCATCAATTTGATAGATAGTCCATACTGCTCATTATTCTCTCTTACCCGACGATTCAACTTTTCTACGATATCCTCCGGAATAGGTTCATCAGTGTACTTTCGAACCATATGACGTTCTTTCATTGCCTGCTTCATATCCATGTTATTTACCTCCTCGCACCTCGGTGCCTGTTTATAAGAGAAATGAATATTCCTACAAATCCCGATTTTTCTTTTGATTATTATATCATTTTCATTCAATGATTTCCTCAAGAACCCGAACGGCAAGCGCTACCATATCTCTGCAGGTCGTGGTGAATAATTCGTGCTTTACAGCGTATTCTACTCCCTCCTGCGTGGTAATATCACAGCCGAGTATCTCATTGCAGATATATGTTCCGTTAAGTTCCTTAAAGCGATCCAGAAAACGGTTAGTCATCTGATTGGTTTTGTTTCGACTGTCGAGATCGTCTTTATCGGCTTGACCGTACATCATTCCGAGCACCATTAACGCTCCCGAACAAGCTCCGCACACCTCGCCTTTTCTCATTCCTGCGTTAAAGCAGGCGGCGATTTTCAACGCTTGTTCTTCCGTTAATCCGAGCTCGTCGGCATATGCGGCAAGAACAGACTGTGAGCAATGAAACTTATCTTTGAAATAGGATAACGCTTTTTCTTCGTGTGTCATTTAAATCCTCTCCTTAGTATAGATTAATGCTGTAAATCAGAATTTAATGCTTATAGTTTTTTTACATATTCGTACACTTTTTCAGACCATTCCCAGATATCTTTGCAGTTGTTAGGAATGAAGTATGTCTTCGCTTTCAATTGTTCCGGAATATGTTCTTCCAACTCTTTTCGATAAACGGACGGAACAATAATTGCCGACACCCAATCTTTCAGCACAACCTCATTTTTTACCTTTATCGGCAGCACACCTTCAAAAGTCGCTTCGGGATGATGAATCAAATCCTTATAGTAAAAGAAAAAACGAACGCCGGGGGTAAAACCTACACTTAAATCTTCTTCATTCGGAAAACGTCCAAGCTTTCTTTCCATAACAAGGCGATCTCCCGCTTGACAGTTTCCCCATGCAAACATAATGTATTGGAAATAATCCTCGGGATCGTTTGCGGCATTTCTTGATTCTTTGGCTAATTCCGCAGCACTCATATTACGAGCCAATACCGGCGAAAGGAGTTTTCCGGTTTTCAGAATTTTAATAGCATTATCAACTGATGTAGTATGGCAAACATAATCCGTCATACAGCCTTGGTACTTTGGACAAGCGGTACATTCTTCAATTTTTGCTGGCGGAGATATTCTGACTCCCTTTTCGTATGTATCACGGTAGTTTTCTATTTTTTCAATGATTTGTCTCTCGGCTTCTATTTTGCACACCCGACCATAGGACTCCTCATACTTAATGAAGTCCAGTACTGTTTGTATTTCCCAAGTTGTGATATTAGGGTAATGAGAAAGCTTCTTGTAAAAAACTCCGTCCCAGCATTCTGTAACATCGAATTGTCCTATTTTAATCAGCATTGTTTTCTCCTCTAAATCCCGATTTATCTTTCCAAAAGTATAACACAAAACACAAGATTAAATTGTAATGTGTGCTTCAAACGCTCAAACTGAAAGTTGCGCTCTCTTATTTGCAATATATCTCAATTGCTTTTGCTGTAAACAGAGCAGTTCCTTCTCCACCATAGCTATCAATGTTTTCGGTAAATTCTCCGCCACTTGCATACATCTTTCCCAGACCTGATAAAATTTCTTTTGTACAGGTGTAATAATTCTCTGTGATGAAATCCTGCAATTTTTTCACCTGTAATTGAACCGTATCACAGGACGTATCTAATTCTTTTATCTTGCCAAACTCTGTAAAAATAAGCATAAAACGATTGATTACATCCTTCTGCTGTGTATCAGACACCCCTTTCGTCTTTTCTTCAAATTCCTGATACTGGGCTATCTGTCCCCATTGTTCCTTTGCACGCTTTGAATAATCTTCCATCTTTTTTTTATCAAATACTTTAAAATACGTCTTATTTACTCCCATCGTTTTTATTCTTCGAGCAAAATCAATCAAATTTTCTATATGTTCCTTCTTCAATACCAAAAGTTCTATTTGCTGCTCTAATACTTTTTCCTTATTAAATTTAGGATTATATATAATATCTTTGATTTCTTTCAGTGGAAATTCCAATTCTCTAAACAATAAAATCTGTTGCAACCTTTCTAATGCTTCTTCATCATACAAACGGTATCCTACCTCTGTATACTCAGTTGGTTTTAACAGTCCGATACTATCATAGTACTGAAGGGTACGTATACTTACTCCTGTTAGCTTACTTACCTCATTTACTGTCCTCATAGGAATTTCCTTTCCGAATAATGGTCGTTTCACTCCAAAATCCATCTATTTCTTTCAAAATTTCTTCTGCTGGAAGTATTGTTGCGTCAACAATATCTTTTCCAGTTTTATCCAAATAATATTTCACCATATAATATCCGCATGCATACCCAGCACAATAAGGCATACCCACCGGAATATAATTTTGTAATTTTGCCATTTCATCTCCATACATATATGATGTAATATTGTCAAATCCTTGCACTTCTAAAGCGTCCTGGATAAGTGGCTTAATATATTCATTTAACATTTCCTGGTCAGTTTTACTAACCCATGGTCCTAAGTTCTCTTCACCGTAAAGTTTTACTGCAAAATTTTCTGCCAATCCTTCACAAATCATATATTCTGCTAATGATATTTCATTACTCCACTTTATATATTGAAATCTTACATTATGATTCGTCTCATGAGCTAATACAACTGGAATCCTTGTTTTTGTCGTTTCAGAAGGTACTAATGATCCAAATATGTATCCCGGAATTCCACCATCACCACAATAACCATCATTCATCACCGAATAGGGACTTGATGGATCTGCGAGCATCAATGTAAACATATACTCTTTAACCTTCAAATCTATTCCATGACTAACAAATGTCATAAGAGAGCTTTCAATAGATGCCACGCAATCCGTCCATAACTTTTCATCTGCTAATTCTGCAATATATTTTTGTTCTGTGTCTCCTATTTTTTGTGGCAATAAATATCCTAACATACCGCTTGCCATCACCACATCATATCCGCCAGATTGTTTTGCTTTCAACGGACAGTGATACATATCCCATTTCTTTTCAAATTTTTTCATAAAGTCATAGCGATATATATCATCTTTCTTCTCTAACGATGCATTTGCTATCTTTCGATAAATCTCATCTGATTTTACTATTTCTATTATAAATTCATGCATATCATTTCCTCCTATCGATAAGTACACTTTAAACTATTACGCAACGTAGGAGTCAAGACTTTTTCCAAATATTTATCTGATGAAACTTCAAAGTTTCATTTTCTTTATTCTATCACATGGGTGTGAATTTGCAATGAACATTCTAAAACTTGTTGCCCAAGAATGATTGCTCCTGCAATCGTTCCTGGGCGGCAAGTCCACAAAGGGGTAGCTGTCGCAAGACAGCGCAGGGGAAGTGTAGCTTCCTCTGGATGATTGGAGCAAAGGACTTTTGCGGAAAGCATCAAGCTCCCTGCTATTAAAAGCGCTGATGATATTCCCGTTGACGTTTACCGCAACTATGACCTGAATATCGAACTGAATATGAATATTCTCCGGTTCTTCCTCGGCATGGAGGAGACAGAGAGCTATCCTATTACAGCATAAAATTTACCCGCCTGTTCACATCGCGTGAGCAGGCGGGTATTTTTACAATAGAAAGAATTATAATCGGGTAAATCAGAATTTGTATCATTCTCTGATGAGTGCATACATTTTCATATCAACAATATTGCCACATTTCACGGCGTTACTTCTTAATGTTCCTTCATATTGGAATCCCGCTCTTTCTAACGCTCTACATGAGGCTATGTTGTGCGCAAATGGCTCAGCAAATATACGGATAATATCTGTATTTTTAAAAATATACTTACAGACTTGCTTAATAATACTTGTCATATAGCCATTTCCCCAATAGGACTCGCCTATATAATATCCCATTTCAGCAGTTCGAGAATGGATATTATCTTGCCGAAACACTCCGATACTCCCAATCACTTCATCATCAAGTGTTATCGCAAACGCATAAGTATTGTCCTTATTTGCCGATAGCATAGCCGAGATAAAATTCTCTGCATCTTGTTCCGTGTACGGGTAAGGCAGCCCATCTCTAAGATTATTCAAAACCTTCGGATTATTTAGATTTTCTGCCAAAACAGATTTATCGCTGATTCTCCATTCTCTTATTGATAAATTCATAATTATCCTCCGTATATTCCGATTAATCTTTCTATCATTATATCATTTCTGCCTGATTTTGTCTATCCGTTAAATAGTTAGCGATTCGTTTCAGGGATAAAAAACAGGCATCCTCATATAAGGCTGCCTGCGATTGCCATAATAGTAAATGCGATAAATCAGAATTTATCTGAATTTTCCTCTCAAATCCCAGTATTTATCAGCTAAATACCGCAGCTCATACTCAAATCATGCTTGCTTTCCCTTGCTTTTGCCCTTATGAGGACAAACAAGGGAAAGTTTTTTTATTCGCCGACCACCTTGTCGAGCAGTCGTGCTGAGGTGCGCTTGGCTTCTCTCGAAGCGTGAGCGTAAATGTTTATTGTGGTACTGACGTCGGAATGTCCGAGCAGCTCCTGCACGTCCTTTGGCGCTGCGCCGCCTGACAGCAGATTGCTTGTAAACGTGTGGCGGAGCATATGAAAGTGGTAGTTTTCCAAGCCCTCAACCTTTTTTCGGATTGCCCTGCATACTGTCCCCACTGTACTTGGTGATTCATAGGTTCCGTCAGGTCGCAGACACACAAGATTGATTGGCTTGTAACCGTTGGGGACTTCCTCGGTGATTGGCAGCGAATAGACCTCATAGTATTTGCGGTCTTTTTCGGTGACCTCAACGTAATAGTTGCAGCTGTAAAGCTCGCCGTAGTCCTTTGCGTTTTTCTCCTGCTCCGCTTTTGCTTGCCGCAGGATATTTGACAGCGTATCGCAGAAATCCACCGTGCGGACTTTATTCCGCTTTGTCGTGCCGATTTCAAACTTGTGTCTGTCGCCGTTGTAGCGGATACTGCGCCTGACCGTGAGATATTGCTCGTCAAGGTTAATGTCGCTCCACGTCAAGCCGCAGACCTCGCCGATTCGCAAGCCCGTGTAGTAGGCTATCTGTATCGGGAGCAGAGCGGGGTTTTGTTTTGTTTTCAGATACTCCGTCAGCTTCAAATACTGCTTGTGAGTAACCGTCGGTGTTGCCGCTTCGTACACGTCCGAGAACAGCTCTATAACGTTCTTCTTTTGCCGCCAGACAACGTACTGCATTGGATTGAATGTTATCAGCTTTTTCGGAAAGACCGCAAACCGAAACGCTCCTTGCAGGACTGCCGAGAACAACCTTATGTAGCCCTTGCTCAGAGCCTTTGCCGTTGTGCCGTCGGGATTCTTGCCGCCGAAGCTGAGCAAATCCATATACGCTTGCAGATGGTCGGCTGTCACCGTTTTCAGCTTTCGCTGTGCTATCGGGTGCTTTTTGATTCGTGCCACCGTACCCACATACGACATCACCGTACCGTTGCTTAGATTGCCGGGCTTCAATTCTTCCTCAACCCACATATCGAGTAAATCCCCGACGGTTATGTTTTCGGACTTGGCTACGAATTTCTTTTCCTCGTAGTCCTCCATCGCCTTGCGGAGCATCGCTTCGGTTTCGCTCTTGCTTTCCGTGCCGACAAATTCACGCTGTACCAAATTGCCGCTTTCATTTTCCACGTAGAAGCGGTAGTACCACTTTTTACCTTTCTTTCTTACAGAGCCTTTTGCCATTGATATGTTTTCTCCTTTCTATCCGTGGCAATCGGCGCTGTGATATATGTTGTGCGCAAAATTGATGATGATTGAATTGTTAAGGTGCCACGGAATTTTGTTTGTCGAGCAGTTTCTGTTCGGCTTGCTCAACCATTCCGAGAAGTTCGGGCATTGATGTTTTTGTCCTGCCCTCGTCGTATAAGTGAAGTATGCCGTCAAGATATTTTTTAATATCGTCAACTGGCGTTTGCATTTCTTTTTGATAAACCTGCTCTGTGATAGAGCCGATATTGATAGCGTATTTTCTGATTGACTCCTTCAAGCCCTCATCCACTGCAACCTGATTGACCTTCTCCATTGAGAGGGCAAAGTATTTTGTCAGGATAGCGTAGAGGTCGATAATCTGACCGAGGAAGGTTGTCAGCATTTCCTGTCTCGGCTCTCCGTCAACAGCGGAAGTCACTGTTTCCAGATATGCCTTGACGTGCTTTTCCAAAGACATCTGACAGACAGTATAGTTGCTGTATTCTTTTTCGTCGGAAAGTCCCGTCAGCCATTCGGGAGTTGTCAGCAGCGCCTGCGCCAGACCGTTGATAACCATTGTCCGCTTCGGATCAACGCCATCTGCTTCATATCGCTGTATGGTCGATTTGTTGACGCTGACGCGTCTGCCAAGCTCAGGCATTGACAGATTTAACTCCGTTCGGCGTTCCTTAATGCGTTCGCCGACCTGTTTTGGAGTGAACGGTTTATTGTTTTTCACGATACTCATCTCCTCTTGACTACTATTATAGCATAAACATATTTATTTTGCAACCTATTTTCGTAGATTTTCAAAAATATTTAAAAACGAGTTGCAATATGAGTTGACAAACGATATTATTTTAAGTATAATGATAATAATAAAGTTGCAATTTGCAATCTAAACAGGGAGGTGAACAAAACGAGCACATCTAAAATAGGTATGACAATTGACGAAGCCGCCGAAGTCAGCGGAATCGGAAGAAATACGATGCGCAAGCTCATTAGCTGGGGCAAGCTGCCTGTGCTTTTGGTAGGTCGCAAGAAGATTATTCGCAGCGATACACTGGATAGATTTATGACCGCCAATCAGGGCAGAAACCTTTTGAATCAGAGCGAAGTCCGCAAGGTAGAGTAAATAAAGAGCCCTCGGCGACTGAGAGCGAAATACACCTCTTGCACAAATCCGTTGGATTTATGCAAGGGGTATTTCGCCCCTGCGGGGAGCTGAGGGCGGCGTAAGCAGATAGGAGTAATATGACACGACACAGCTTTATCCAAATGTCGAAGCTGTCTAATGTCAAAGGAAGAATCAACTATATCACCAGCCACGCACGGCAGGAAAATCTTTACGCCACCTATCAAACCGCCGATTCGGCGTTTTGGTCTGCACTTGCCAAAGAGGCTCAAATTGAGTTTAAGCGCAGCAATGTTGAGGGAAAGTGCATTGAAGCGAGGGAGCTGATTATCGCACTTCCCGAAGAATATACAAAGCTTGATCCTCAGCAAGTGTTGGAGAGCTTCACGGACGAATTTCGCAAGCGGTACAATGTGGAGTGCGTTTCGGCGCTTCATCACAACAAGCGCAAAACCAACTACCACATTCACCTGATATTCAGTGAGCGCAGATTGTTGGAGCAACCCGAAATTAAGACCGCTTCACGCAATCTCTTTTATAACGAACAGGGCAAGCGTGTCCGAACCAAGAAAGAGATTGTGGACGAAAGCGGCAAGCTCCGCAACAGCTGCACGATTATCAAAAAGGGTGAGGTTTACGAACAACATTTATTCACCGTCAAGGACAAGCAATTCAAAGGTGAGCCGTTCTTGCAGGAGGTCAAGACGTTTTACACCGACCTCATTAACAAGGGTGTTGCCGATCCCGAACACAAGCTGAACGTGTTCGACAGCGAGAGCGTCTATCTGCCGACCAAGAAAATTGGCAAGAACAATCCGAGGGCGGCGGAGATTGAAGCGGACAACGCCGCAAGACAGGAATGGAACCGCACCGCTGATTTGGCGTTAGTGTCGGGTATCGAGGAAGTCAAAATCCTCGCCGTGAAAAAGGAGGAGATTCAAGAGAAAACAAGTGAATCCATTAAGCAAAACGCTTGGCTGCCGAAGCTGTTTCGCTCGATTGTCGGCAAGGCAAAGGAGCTGTTGCAGAATATGATTCGAACACAGCAGTTGCCGTCCAAGCCTGTGCTGAGCATCGATATGGACGAATACCGTGTTATGCAAAAGCTGATGATAAAGGTGCAGGACGAAGCGACGGCGATTCGCCGATTGCAGGACGTGGAGTTGCCAAAGCTGCAAGCACAGCTTGCCGAAACCAAAGGTCTGTTCAAGGGCAAGGAGCGCAAGGCGTTGGAGCAGAAGATTCAGCAGACGGAGAAAATCATCGCCGCCAAACTGGACGCAATCCCGACGATATTACAGGACGACGGCTAAAGCGCGTCAAATCAAGCAGGGCATGATGCAGCAGCTTTTGATGGGAAAGATAAGATTGGTATAAGGAGTGAGTAGTAATGGCAGAAATAAAGGCAACACCCGAAAGCTATAGAACTTCGCTGCTGTCTCCGATTATTCTAAGCGAAAGCCAGCACGTACAAATCAGTTTTGAAGGCAAACAGGTAGATAATCATGCTGATACAAATCGCAATATCAAGGGAAAGCTGATTATCAGAAAAAAAGCAAAAAGTGATTCGTTTACAGATCAAGATAAGTTTAGTAAAAAAGATGTCAGAATCCATGATTTGGTAGAGATTGATTTAGATACATCTGAAACATATGAACTTGGAAAAGGGCTATATAATTATTTTCGTCTATTCAGCGGGAAACTCACTAATCCGTATGCCGAAGTAACTTATGTTGAAAAAGATGAACAAGCCGATCGACTGAAAGCGCTTTTAGAAAACAATGAAGGCTTATTGTCTGTTTTGGAACAAATAGATACACACACCCTAAATACTGCTCTTAACATTAGTAACCTTAAACGTATTCAGGACACAATGCAGAAAAACCTTACCAACGATCAAGAAGCGGCGTTTTGGCAACCGTTTTTTGAGGCAAATGCATGGATCCTTTCTCAACTTTTCCATGCGCCGGTGATGTTCTTCAAAGGAAAGCGATATGTTGGAGGCAAGGGGCTCGATAATCACGGCGGACAATTGACTGATTTCATATACAAAAACGATATGACTGACAATGTTGCCTTGATAGAGATTAAATCACCTGTAAAACAAATATTTGACAAAACATATCGACAAACATTTAGATTCTCGACAGAGTTAACAGGCTGCATTAGTCAGTTGTTGCTGCAAAAAGATGAGCTAAACAAAGGATACTCCGATTTGTTGCGGAATACGGATGAATACTTTCGCGTAAACAATATTTCTTGTGTCCTTCTCTACGGGACAGTAAATAACCTAAGCAAAGCAGAAAAAGACGCTTTTGAAAACTTTCGAAACGAATTACGCAGTATTCACATCATCGGATTTGATGAGCTTTTAGCAAGGGTTACCAATCTGCTCGCACTATTTGAGAATCAGCCAGATACACCAGAACTAAAGTAGGATAATGGACTATAACCATATAGTTAAGAGGTGATCTCATGTCCAGAATAAACACCCCGGAGCGGGTAACGCAAAATCATGTGCTCCGCTTCTTTTCGGATAAGACAAAGCTGAACTATACATATTCAGGTAACTTGCATGATCGTGAGAACAGCAACATCATGCAGGAGCGGCTGCATGCCTGGCTTATCGGTCATGGATAACGTTACCTTCCGTTCGCTTAAAAATGTCGTTATAAAGTTTGCTCTGCAGCTTGATCTGACTGCGAACAGCAAGTATCAGACCTCCGTTAACAATACGAATACGCTTGTTGTTCAGCAGGCGCTTGGCGCAATCGCATCTGCGATGGGCATTATATCAAACAAAAGAATTGATAATTTACAGGCGCAGATTAACTACACCGACAGCAAAAAAGTTGAGGAAGAAATGCTTGTCCACGGTAAGAAAGAACCGACTTCACCGATCACCAAGAAGGAAAAGGACGAAGAAGCTTCCGAAATTGCTTCGGGCAATGTTGCCGCCGTTATCGGCATCGGCATTGCAGCCGTTGATACGGCTGTTCGCAAGTTAAACAAGGCAGAAACGACCGAGGCAGAACCCGAGGAAGAAACAGCTTGGCAGACTGAAAACGAGCCTGAAGAGGAATATTACGAAGAATACGAACCGTATGAAGAACCGGAAGAAGAATTCCATTACTACAATGACGGATTGCTTTCAATAGGCGACTCAAGAAAGCTGTGGCAAATTGTCGATGAGGATGAAAACGGTGAATATGCAATTGAAGAAGTCGGTCGGATGAGATTCCCGTACAGAGCTAAGCTCGACGATATCAAAGCCGAGCTGGAAAGCTATGAGCGTACTTATTACGAAGACGGCACATTCTCCATAGGCGATGCTCCTGAAAAATGGGAAAAGATCGGCGTGGATATAAACCATAATGACATTGTGGAATTCCGCGGTTATGTTGAAGGTTACGAGATTGAAACCGAGGATGAAGGCGAAGATGAAGGTATGTATATGTCAATGTAGTAAAATTGTTGGTTTTGGATATGGATATTACTGAGATCATATGGTATTTGTTTGTGTCGGAGGTGAAAATATGCAAAGAAAACTTTTAACAAACGGAAACGTCTTTCCACGGACAGACGGTCGCTGGAACGGCGTTATACGTTACATGGATGAGGACGGTACTACCAAAAGAAAATCATTCTGCGGCAAGACAAAGTCTGATGTAAAAAAGAAAATTCGTGATTATATCGTCACATTCAATGAAGATATTAACGATGCCGTTGTCAGCAACAAACAACTCGAAGTCGCAATGCAAGAATGGCTTGAAGTATTCAAGTTCCCCTCGGTGAGACGAGTTACTTATGACAGATGTGAACAGGTTCTGAAGAATCAAATAAAGCCGTATCTCGGTGATAAAATACTGTCAAACATAACTTCGACGGATATTAAAAAGACAATTACAGAGCTGACTGAAAAAGGTTATGCCTTCTCAACTGTAAAGAAAGCATACAATCTTCTGAATCAGTTCTTCAGTTATCTTTCGATTGAAGGTTATCTTGTAAAAAATCCGATGATAAATGTTGCCATGCCTAAAAAAGTAACATTCCTCGCCTCGCAAGGCAAAGAATTTAAGCCGACATGTGAAACGGTTACAATCTTTACTCCCGAGGAAATCGAAAAAATAAATACAGAGGCATACTGTAAATATCCAACCGGAACGCCCAAACATGAACTGCCCGGAGTATATACTCTTATGCTTAATACGGGCTTAAGAACAGGTGAAATGCTCGGGTTACGTAATTGCGATATAGATCTCAATAACAAGGTGCTGTATGTCCGACAAGCCGTTAAAGAATGTGACAAACGTGACGGCGCAAAAAAGGTCGGTGGAAAAGAATTGGTTATCGGCGAACCAAAATCAAAAACCAGTATTCGTATGGTACCGTTAAACGCCACCGCAATAGAAAAAATCAAAGAAATTCGTGAGGAACGCTACTTCGGTGAAGAGGCGCCGCTTGTTGCAGATGAACACGGTAATTACACATTACCCGACAATTTACGCAAACGGTTCATTCGGGTTCAGGATCAAGCAGGCGTAGAGAAAAAAGGTTTACATGCCCTGCGACATACCTTCGCAACCACACTTATAAACGGTATTAAACAGCCGGATGGTTCAATCAAGAGCTTATCGGTTCGACAGGTAGCAGATATACTCGGACATACAACATCCGAGGTTACGGAAATGTATTATGTAAAAAAGGACACTTCCCGACTTGTCGGAATGACAGACGGGTTTGAATTAAAATAAAATGGAGGTGAAAAACATGGCAAATAAAGAGTTAATGCAGGTTTGATTGGATGAAAAGCTAATGAAAAGATTGACAAAACAGATTATTGTTACTAAAATATATATGAAAATGGAATACCACACAAAAATACGGTTTGAAAAGTTGTTAGCTGAGTAAATGTAAAAGAGAATCCGGTTCGAATCCGGAGCAACCACCATTACTGTATTTGAACAATATGAATGCACCTAATATGTCCTGTTTTCAGGGCGTTGGTTTTGTTGTATTATTCAGTTCATGAGTCAGGCATCCTGCCGTATTTTTGATGGGCTACATATCTTTGGTGAGAAGAGTGCAACCTTTTTACTGTGTATTGTTGACGGATTCTGTCACTTTTACAGTATTTTCAGTTGTGGTCTTCTTTTTTTAATATGTTGTCTTAAGGAGGACAAAAAAATGAAAACCAAAAAAATCACAATCATCGTTGCTGCTTTGCTGGTTGTATGTCTTGTTCTTGGACTTGCGGCATGTAAAAACAGTGACAACAAAGAAAACCCGTCAAACGCACCTGTGTCCGATCAGGAAGCTGCTGACAATGTTGCAAAACTCATTGACGCTATCTACGTTCAGGAAAGAACAGATGATACAGACAAGCAGTGTGCTGATGCAAAGGCAGCGTGGGACGCTTTGACAGATGCTCAGAAGGAACTTGTCAGCGGTGAAGAAGCCGATCCCGATTATTTCGGCAGAGATACAGGCGATGCTTCGAAGGACGACCCCCGCAATGCTGACGATATCGGCGGGAAAGAGCTTCTTGTTGTGTCATTCGGCACATCATTTAATGAAAGTCGTGTAACGGACATCAAGGGTGTTGAAGACGCACTTGCTGCAGCTTTCCCGGATTGGTCGGTAAGAAGAGCATTTACGGCTCAGATTATTATTAACCACATTCAGGCACGTGACGGCGAAAAGATTGATAATATGGACCAAGCTCTTGAGCGTGCAGTTAAAAACGGCGTAAAGACACTTGTTATTCAGCCCACACACCTTATGCACGGTGCAGAGTATGACGAGCTTGTTGCCGCTGCTGAAAACTATAAGGATAAGATTGACACTATAGTTATTGCAGAGCCGCTTCTCGGTTCAGTCGGCAAGGATGCTACTCAGATTAATGCGGACAAGCAGGCAGTTGCAAAGGCACTTACGGCTGCTGCAGTTAAGGAAGCAGGATTTGAAGAGCTTTCAAAGGCAAAGGATGACAAAACAGCATTTGTATTTATGGGACACGGCACATCTCATACTGCCAATATCTCATATACTCAGATGCAGACTCAAATGAACGATTTGGGTTATGATAACGTTTTCATAGGCACAGTTGAGGGCGAGCCCGAAGAAACTGCATGTGAAGAAGTTATTAAAGCAGTTGCGGATGCAGGTTACACGAAGGTTGTTCTTCGTCCTCTTATGGTTGTTGCAGGCGATCATGCCAATAACGATATGGCAGGCGAAGATGACGATTCATGGGTAAGTATGTTTAAAGCTTCCGGTAAATTTGAAAAAGTTGATACCCAGATTTTCGGACTCGGAAGAATTGCCGAAGTTCAGCAGCTTTATGTTGCTCATACTCAGGCAGCTATTGATTCCTTGTCATAAGAGGTAATTTGAATGAAACGTAACATTTATTTAGCGTTATGTTTTCTTCTTGCAGTATGTTTTATCCTTGCCGCTTGCGGCAGGGATAATTCTGCAGGACAGGATAATACAACAACCCAGCCGACAAGCGAAACTGTTGATGCAGTTGAAACTCCTGCGCTTGCTGACGGCGTTTATTCGGCATTGTTTAAAACCGACGGTTCAATGTTCCATGTTAACGAAGCGCATAACGGCAGAGGAATCTTAACTGTAAAGGACGGGAAAATGGTTATTCACATTTCACTTCCGTCGAAAAATACGGTAAATCTTTTCCCAGGCACTGCAGAAGACGCTCAGAAGGACGGCGCGGAGCTTTTACAGCCGACAACTGACACCGTTACCTATGAGGACGGTACGACCGAAGAAGTAAACGGCTTTGATATCCCCGTACCGTATCTTGATGATGAGTTTGATTGTGCTTTGGTCGGCACAAAGGGCAAATGGTATGATCACAAGGTTTCGGTTTCCGATCCCATATTGGTTGTTGAAGACGGCGAATATACCATGGAAGTTACCATGACAGGCGGAAGCGGTAAGGCGTCGATTAATTCTCCTGCCGATATTACGGTTAAGGACGGTAAACTTACTGCTACAATAGTATGGAGCAGTTCACATTATGAGTATATGACTATTGATGACGTTCAGTATGACAAGGTTAACACCGACGGCAACTCGACCTTTGAGATTCCGATTGTTTCGGATGAAGATATAACAGTTAAAGCTTTAACAACAGCGATGAGCGAACCTCATCTTATTGAATATGTATTGCATTTTGACGGCAGTACTTTGACGAAAAAGTGAAATTAAGACGATTTATAATCTTAACAATTCTTATATCTTTACTGATTCCGTCCTTATGCGGATGTCAGAATAATAAGGCGCCTTCCGATTTTTCAGAGCTTAAACTCGAAAATCGGATGACGCTTGATTATGCGACGCAATTTTCCGTGGATTATTATGAGGGCGGATACAAGCTGATCTCTCTTGGTGACGGCAGCCGTTTCTTTGTCGTACCCGAGGGATCGGTTTTGCCTTCGGGCTTAGGGGATGATGTTGTTGCGCTGTATCAGCCGATTAAAAACATATATCTTGCGGCAACATCAGCTATGTGTCTGTTTGATGCTCTTGACAGACTAGACGCAATAAGGTTGTCCGGAACAAAAGAGGACGGTTGGTATATTGAAAACGCACGAAAAGAAATGAGCGAAGGCAATATTGTCTATGCGGGTAAGTACAGTGAGCCCGATTACGAATTGCTTTTAGCTGAAGACTGTAAGGTCGCGGTAGAGTCAATGATGATAGGACATTCATCCGACGTTAAAGAGCAGCTTGAACGGCTTGGCATTGCGATAATAGTTGATCAGTCAAGTAATGAAACGCATCCGCTTGGTCGTGCGGAATGGATTCGTTTTTACGGTGCTCTTTTAAATGAAGAAGAAAAAGCAGAACAAATTTTCCGTGAGCAGATTGATATTTTAAACAGTGTAATTGAAAAGGAAAGCACGGGAAAGACCGTTTCGTTTTTCTATATCAGTTCAACAGGACGTGTCGTTGCGAGAAAAAGCGGTGACTATGTATGTAAAATGATTGAGCTTGCGGGCGGCAGATACGCTTTTGACAGTTTGGGAGATCCGACTTCAAAAATGTCAACTGTTACTCTGGAAATGGAAGCTTTTTTTGAAGCGGCAAAGGATGCAGATGTAATGATATACAACGGAACAATAGCCGGTGAAGTAAAAACCATTGATGAGTTGGTGCAGAAGAACGCCTTATTAAAGGAGTTCAAGGCCGTACAGAACGGAAATGTCTGGTGTACCGAACGCAATATGTATCAGGAAACAACCGAGCTCGGAACAATGGTTCAGAGCTTCAGAAGTATATTTGAGGATGACGGTACATTGGATCAAGTCCCGTTTTTCTTTAAGTTAAAGTAAAAAACAGATGGGGATGAAAATGGCAACTCAGAAATCCTATAAGAAGATAAGAATTTTTGCTGTGTTTGCCGTGCTGATTATTGTATTTGCCGTTGCTTTGTTTTTGAATGTCAGAATAGGTAATGTAAGTGTTTCAACAAAGCAGATTGCAGAAATAATTTTCAATCGGAACACACAGGAAATGACTTCTTACAGTATTATATGGAAAATTCGTTTGCCGCGGCTTTTGCTTGCGGCTTTGCTCGGCGGCGCTCTTTCGCTTTCGGGCTTTTTGCTTCAGACCTTTTTCCGTAATCCTATTGCAGGACCGTTTGTGCTCGGCATTTCCTCGGGCGCAAAGATGTTCCTTGCGATTTGTACTATAGCGCTTAGCAGCTCGGTTTCGGCTATACCCGTATCCGTTACCGTTTTTTCGGCATTTGTCGGCTCTGTGCTGTCAATGCTTGTTGTTCTTCTGTTTTCTGCAAAAACAAAAAACATGTCCGTGTTGCTTGTGGTCGGCATAATGATAAGCTATCTTTGTTCGGCAATAACGGACTTTTTAATAAACTTTGCCAACGAGGCAGATATAGTAAATCTGACGCATTGGTCGCACGGAAGCTTTTCAGCGGCTTCCTGGTCGGATGTGTCTTTTTCCGCAGCCGTGGTTTTACCGACTGCTTTATTGGTTTTTTTGATTTCAAAGCCGATTTCGGCATATTCCATGGGAGAGGGATATGCGCAAAGCTTAGGCGTGAATACAAAGCTGTTCAGAACGCTTCTCATTTTGCTTTCTGGAGTTCTTTCCGCTTGCGTGGTTGCGTTTGCAGGACCGATTTCGTTTGTCGGAATTTCGGTTCCGCATATATGTCGCATGATGCTTAAAACTTCAAAACCGATTCTTATGATACCCGCTTGTTTTATTTGCGGAGCTTCACTTTGTATGCTCTGCGACCTGGTTGCGAGAACGGTGTTCTCTCCCGTCGAACTTTCAATAAGCACCGTAACTGCAGCTATCGGCGCACCGATTGTCATCTGGCTGATGGTTTCAAGGAGGGCAAAACGTGAAAGCTGATTTTAAAAATGAAAACAACAAGCTTTCAGTCGATTCGCTTTCGGTCGGATATGACGGTAAAGCTTTGATATCGGACATATCTCTGTCCATAAAACCCGGTGAAATTCTGACCTTGATTGGTCCTAACGGATCGGGCAAGACAACTATACTTAAAAGCATCACAAAACAGCTTGCCGCAATAAAGGGAACAGTTTATGTTGACGGCAAAAATCTGCGCGGTATGAGCGGAAGAGAAATTGCCAAAAAAATGGCAGTTGTGTTTACCGACCGTGTGCGTCCTGATATGATGACGTGCCGTGATATCGTTTCTTCCGGACGGTATCCTTATACAAGCGCACTTGGCTTGTTGACACCGAAAGACCGTGAAATTGTTGACGCTTCTCTTAAAACTGTCAACGCATTTGATATTGCGGAATGTGATTTTTCGTCGGTAAGTGACGGACAGAGGCAGCGTGTTCTTCTTGCCCGTGCAATTTGTCAGGAGCCGGAAATAATTGTTCTTGATGAGCCAACATCTTTTCTTGACATAAAACATAAAATAGAGCTTCTTGAAATTCTGCATACAATGGCGACAAAGCAGAATATTACCGTCATTATGAGCTTGCATGAAATTGATCTTGCATATAAGATTTCCGATAAAATTGTCTGTGTAAACGGTGAAAAAATTGAGGGATACGGCACACCTGAAGAAATATTTACGGATGAAAGAATAGCTGACCTTTACGGAATTGAAAACGGCTCGTATAATACCTTGCTCGGCAGTGTTGAGTTATCAAGACCTAAAGGAAAAGTCAGGTGTTTTGTAATCGGCGGTAACGGTTGCGGCACACCGTTTTACAGGGCATTACAGAAAAAAGGAGTTCCGTTTGCAACCGGTGTTCTTCTGGAAAACGATATCGACTATCTTGTTGCATCGTCTTTGAGTGAAAAAGTTATTAATTCACCTGCGTTTTCGCATATTGATAATTCCCTTTTTATTACCTGCAAAGAGATAATTGACTCGGTTGATACGGTTATAGACTGCGGATGTCCCATAGGTGAAATCAATGCAGTAAACACTGAACTTCTTTCATACGCAAAAGAAAAGAACAAAAGAATAATAACAACAGTAAAAGAGTTGAAAGAGGTGATAAATTGAGTAATCCGAGAGTTCTTTTTGCCGGTGTTTCAAGCGGAAGCGGAAAAACAACAGCGGTTTGTGCAGTTTTATCGCTTCTTAAAAGACGGGGCGTTAAGCTCAGTGCATGCAAGTGCGGGCCTGACTACATTGATCCGATGTTCCATTCTTCAGTTTTGGGAATTAAATGCTCAAATCTTGATCCGTTTTTTTGTGACAGGGATTTACTCCGCTGTTTGCTTAATGAAAATTCAGGGGTAGAGCTGACGGTGATTGAGGGCGTGATGGGCTATTATGACGGTACGGGAGAGGACGGAACGGATAACAGCACATATACGGTTGCTTCTCAGACGGAAACTCCAGTAATTCTTGTACTTAACGCAAAGGGAGCGGCGGCATCACTTCTGGCGCAAATTGAAGGATTTTTAAACTTTTGTAAGGAAAGTCGGATAAAGGGAGTGCTCTTTAACCGTATGACCGAAATGAATTATAAGAACATTTCGCGTTTGTTAAAGCAACGCTTCGGCAACAGTATAGTTCCTGTTGGGCTTATTCCCGAACTTCCCGAGAAGTGCATTATTCCGTCAAGACATCTCGGTCTTGTTACGGCGGATGAAATAACCGAGCTGACGTCAGTTCTTCAAAAAACAGCGGATATCTGCGAAAACACAATTGATATAAATTCAATAATTGAAATTGCAAACAATGCAGAACAACTGAATTTTTCTTCTCCGACAATTCCGCAGTTTGACAAGATAAATCTTGCAGTTGCAAGGGATGAAGCGTTTTGCTTTTATTATAAAGACACGATATCCCTTTTTGAAAAAATGGGAGCGCATATTAAGTACTTTTCGCCTTTGGCAAATGAAGAATTACCTAAAAATGCGGACGGACTGTTATTAGGCGGAGGTTATCCAGAATTATATTCAGATATTCTTGAAAAGAATACTGTTTCAAAAGAAAGCGTTAAGAATGCCATCCTTTCGGGCATGCCGACAATTGCCGAATGCGGAGGTTTTCAGTACCTTGGAAACAAACTTGACGGTAAAAAAATGTGCGGCGTTCTTTCGCTTGAAAGCTTTGAAACAAACAAGCTTGTCCGTTTCGGCTATGTTACATTGACGGCGAAAGAAGATAATCTTTTCGGACCTGTCGGCTCCGTACTCAAAGCGCACGAATTTCATTATTGGGACAGTACCGATACGGGTAATTCTTTTATTGCCGAAAAGCCAAGCGGGAAAAAATGGGACTGCGTAATTTCAACACCTACTCTTTATGCGGGTTATCCCCATTTGTTTTTGTGTGCTAATGTTGCTGCCGCAGAAAACTTTTACGGAAAATGTTTAGAATTCAGGGAGAACAGGCAATGATTATCAATTTACCTATGGAAATTGAAAAACGCAGCATGGAAATAATCGAAAGCGAACTTAATACGGAAATTCCGGAGGAAAACAAGGCAGTTGTAAAGCGTGTGATTCACTGTACGGCGGATTTTGATTATGAAAAGAATCTGATTTTTTCCAACGGCGCTGTCGAAAAAGGAATTGAGGCACTTAAAAACGGATGCCGAATAGTTACCGATACTCAGATGGCGAAAGCAGGAATCAATAAAGCTGCGGCTTCTGAACTCGGGGTTGAAATTCTTTGCTTTATGAGTGATTCGGATGTTGCCGAAAAAGCTAAGGCGTGCGGTTGCACCCGTGCTGTTGCTTCCATGGAAAAAGCAGCACTGCTCGAGGGCAAAACAATTTTTGTTATCGGTAATGCTCCTACGGCGTTGCTTAAACTTAGAGAATTAATTGACGAAAAAAAGATTTCTCCGGCATTGGTTATAGGTGTTCCCGTTGGCTTTGTAAATATTATTGAGTCAAAGGAAGCAATTATGGAAGCCGACGTGCCCTTCATTGTTGCAAAGGGACGAAAGGGCGGCTCTAACGTTGCGGCGGCTATTGTAAATGCGTTGATGTATCAGATTACAAGATGATGGAAAGCTTTATCACAAAGGACGGAAAAAAACTCAGACGGGGTTATACTACGGGCTCGTGTGCGGCTGCAGCGGCAAAGGCGGCCGCAATTATGCTGTTGGAAGACAGGGTTCTTCCGTCGGTATTTTTGATTACGCCGTACGGACTCGGACTTGAGCTTGAGGTCTTTGACATACAGCGTGGCGAAAACTGGGTAAGTTGCTCAATAGTTAAGGATAGCGGAGACGATCCCGATATAACAAACGGGATGAAAGTTTTTGCACGGGTTGAAAAGACCGATTCCCAATATGAAATTGCTATTGACGGAGGCGAAGGCATCGGACGTGTTACAAAGCCGGGCTTGGATCAGCCGATTGGAAGAGCTGCCATAAACTCAACTCCGCGAAAAATGATTGCCGAAGAGTTACGGTATGTATGCGAAGATAACGGATACACGGGAGGACTGAATGTCATTATTTTTGCCCCGCAGGGTGAAGAACTTGCAAAAAAGACCTTTAATCCAAAGCTCGGAATAGTCGGAGGGCTGTCTATACTCGGAACAACGGGAATAGTTGAGCCGATGAGTGACGAAGCGGTTACACAAACAATCAGAACCGAGTTGTCGGTTCGTGCTGCCGAGGGTAAAAGAACGGTTTTGTTTACACCCGGTAATTACGGAATGGATTTTATAAAAAAGGAACTTCGGTTTTGTTCTTCGTCAACCGTAATGACGTCAAATTTTATAGGAGATGCGTTCTTATCGGCTAAGGAGCTCGGTTTTACTTCTGCTGTTATTGTAGGTCATATCGGCAAACTTATTAAGGTTTCGGACGGAGTTTTTAATACTCATTCACGATACGGCGATCGTCGGGCTGAGATATTTGCTTATCATGCAAGAAAATGCTCGGCGGATGAGAATACAGTAAAACAAATTCTGCAAAGTACAATGACAGACGACATGATAAGTATTGTTGACACGGCAGGATTGCGTGAGGAAGTCATGAAGAGTATAACCGATGAAATTGATTTTCATCTTCGCAGCAAGGTTGACAACGCTTTACAAGTCGGGGCTGTTGTCTTTTCAAATGTTTACGGTATACTCGGAAAAACCGAACAGGCAGATATAATTCTTGAAAAAATAAAAAAGGACGGTTGAATATGGTACATATTGTCGGCGCAGGATGCGGAGCGGTTGACCTTATAACAATTCGCGGTAAAAAGCATATTGAAACGGCAGATGTAATTATTTATGCAGGTTCACTTATAAATAAGCAATTGCTTGAGTTTGCAAAAAAAGAGTGTGAGCTTTATGACAGCGCAACAATGACATTGGAGCAGGTCATAAAGGTTGTTGCCGATGCCAAAAAAAAGAATAAAATTGTTGTCCGTCTTCATACGGGTGATCCGTCTCTTTACGGCGCAATAGCGGAGCAAATGCGGGAATTTGACCGTCTTGGAATTAAATATGATATAACTCCGGGTGTCAGCGCATTTTCGGGCGCAGCAGCGGCTCTGAAAGCGGAATATACGCTTCCTGAGGTAACACAGACGGTTATTATAACCCGTGCGGCAGGAAAAACGCCTATGCCTGAAAGAGAAAGCATTGCTGACCTTGCTTCACATAATGCGACTATGGTTTTGTTCTTGAGTACGGGTTTGCTTGGTAAAGTTGAGGAAGAGCTGATTAAAGGCGGATACTCACCTGATACACCTGCCGCCATTGTTTATAAAGCGTCATGGGATGAAGAAAAAGTATGCCGCTGTACGGTTGAAACGCTTGAAGAAACTGCAAAAAAGAATAATATAACAAAAACTGCACTTATAACCGTAGGTCAGTTTTTGGGTGAGAGCGAAACCCGTTCGCTTTTATATCATCCTTCTTTTTCAACCGAATTCAGGGAGGGCGAAAAATGAAAATATCTGTAATCTGCTTCTCAAACAGCGGTGCCGTCCTTTCAAAAAAACTCTCCGAACTTCTGACTGATGATGAAATAAAGATTCATTCCGTAAATAAATATGCCGATAAATACGGATTCGTTTCGCATGAAAGCATAAAAAAAGACATGAACACTCTTTTTACAGAGAATGATGCCCTTGTATTTGTTTGTGCATGCGGTATTGCCGTGCGTGAAATTGCCGACAGCATCAAAAGCAAGCAAACCGATCCTGCCGTAATTGTAATCGACGATAAAGGAAGATATGTTATACCGATTCTTTCGGGACATATTGGTGGCGCCAACTCACTTTCAAAAAGAATAGCGTCGCTTTTGGACGCAACTGCAATAATTACAACCGCTACCGATTCTCACGGACTTTTTTCGTGCGACGGATGGGCTTCAGAGCATAATTGCGTAATATCCTCGTTAAAAGTTGCCAAGGAGATTTCAGCCGCCATACTTGAAACTGATGTCAGCGTTTCATCGGAATATGAATTACCGGCGGATTTGCCTGGCGGACTTGTTAACAGAGATAACGGAGAAATCGGCATATACATAGGAATCAAACCTTGCAGTCCGTATAGCATAACGCTGAATCTTATACCGCGTGTTATCAATGTCGGAGTAGGTTGTCGGCGTGATACGCCAAAAGAAACTATACTTTCCGTAATAAAAGAGGCGATGGATTTATACAACGCCGATATGCGTTCGGTGAAGCAAATCGCGTCGATTGATGTAAAAAAGGATGAAACGGGTATTCTGGAATGCGCAAAGGAATTAAACGTGCCCGTAGCTTTCTTTTCCGCTGAGCAATTGAACAGCGTTAAAGGCGATTTTGAGGAATCAGAATTTGTCAAAAACACGGTCGGAACAGGCAATGTGTGCGAAAGGTCTGCCGTTCTTGCAGGCGGAGAATTGGTTTTCGGGAAGTATTCAAAAAACGGAGTTACTGTTGCCTTGTCAAAGGCAAACTGGAGGATAGAATTTTGAAAAAGCTTTATGTGGTTGGCATTGGTGCCGGCAGCTATGACGGAATGACAATCGGGGCTGCCAAGGTGTTGGAGAAAGCGGATATAATTGTTGGGTATACCGTTTACTGTGAGCTTATAAAACCTTATTTTCCCGAAAAAGAGTTTCTTTCAACTCCGATGATGAGGGAAATTGAACGCTGCCGTCTGGCACTTGATAAGGCGGCTCGGGGAAAAACGGTCGCAATGATTTGTTCGGGTGATGCAGGCATTTACGGTATGGTTTCTCCTGTTCTGGAACTGGCGAAAGAATACGGAGTTGAAATTGAAATCATACCGGGAGTTACTGCTGCTTCTTCAGGCGCTGCCTTGCTTGGATCACCTTTGAGTTGCGATTTTGCGGTAATAAGTTTGTCCGATTTGCTTATACCTTTGGAAACGATAGAAAAACGGCTCAAGTGTATTGCTAAAGCTGATATTTGTATTGCGATTTATAACCCGTCAAGCAAAAAACGTGCCGATTATCTGAAAAAAGCTTGCGATATTATTCTGCAGTACAGGTCGGAAAATACAGTTTGCGGTGTTGCGGTGAATACGGGACGTGAGGGTGAAAAATTCGAAATTATGACATTAAAAGAATTGTCGGAATACAAAGCGGATATGTTTACAACAGTTTTTGTCGGAAATTCAACAACCAGAGTTATCAACGGAAAAATGGTAACTCCGAGAGGATATAAAGATGAGTAATAAAATATGCTTGTTTGCAGGAACAACAGAGGGCAGATTACTTGCTGAATTATTAAGGAATGCAACCGAACTTACGGTTTGCGTTGCGACGGATTACGGCGAAAAACTGCTTGATAAGGCGGACAATATTACAGTTCATACCGAGCGTATGGACGAAAAAGAGATGACAGAGTTCTTTTCAAAGAACGGTTTTGACCTGATAATTGACGCAACTCACCCGTTTGCCAAGGAGGTAACTGCTAACATAAAAGCAGCCGCAGAAAAAAACGGTATTCGTGTTATGCGTGTTTTGCGTAATTCAGGGCAAGAGGTTCAGGGAGCAAAATATGTTTCCTGCGTTAAGGAAGCGAGAGACTTTCTAAAGGGGAAAAAAGGAAATATACTTATTACCACAGGGTCAAAGGAGATTTCATCGTATGAAGGACTTGATATGTCCCGTGTATGGGCAAGAGTTTTGCCGAGTATTCAGTCAATAGTCGCCTGTCAGGCGGCAGGCATTGAAACGTCGCACATAATAGCCGCACAGGGACCGTTTTCTTACGGTGCTAACGTTGAACAGCTTAAAATGATAAATGCGAAATATATGGTAACCAAGGACTCGGGTAAAAACGGCGGTTCTGATAATAAAATATCCGCAGCGGTTGATTCGTGTGTTACGGCGGTTATAATAGGTCAACCTGCTCAAACAGACGGGTTGTCAATGGATGAAGCAATATGTGAATTGGAGAAAATGTTACCTATACCCAAAAGAAAAATATATATAATCGGCATAGGACCGGGAAGCAGAAATATGCTGACACCCGAAGCCGAAAAAATACTTAATGAATGTGATGCGGTGCTCGGGGCTCAATCGGTTGTTAATTCGCTTAATACCTCAAAACCGACTTATTATGAGTATATGCCTGAAAATGTGCTGAAGGTTTTAAACGACAACGCTTCAATTCGCCGTGCGGCAGTTGTAATGCGTGGAGACACGGGCTTTTTCAGCGGAACTAAAAAGCTTATTGAAGCGTTAAAGGGTCAAATCGTTGAGGTTGTTCCGGGTGTTTGTTCGGTTTCTCTTTTAGCCGCAAGACTCGGTGTCAGTTGGGACGATGCTGCGCTTTTGAGTGTTCACGGCCGTGAACAGAATATTATTTACGCAGTAAATACAAACAAAAAAACCTTTATTTTGATAGGCGGAGAGCAAACGGTAAAAACAGTTTGTAAAAAGCTTTGCGATTATTCATTTGATAATGTAAAGATTACCGTAGGCGAAAGACTTTCGCTTTCAGACGAAAAAATAACGTCGGGTTCTGCCTTGGAATTAAGCAATAAAGATTTTGATTCACTTGCAGTAATGTATATTGAAAATCCCGATGCAAAAAGCAAATTCTGTTGCGGTATACCCGATGAAGAATTTATTCGCGGTGAGGTTCCCATGACCAAATCGGAAATAAGAGCAGTTTCAATGTCAAAGCTTGCGCTTTCAAAAGATTCGGTTGTCTGGGATATAGGCGCAGGTACCGGTTCGGTTTCCGTAGAATGCGCACTGACTTCATTTGACGGCAAAGTGTTTGCGATTGAAAAGAAATCCGAAGCGGTTGAGCTTATACGAAAGAATAAAATAAAATTTTGTACGGATAATTTAACTGTTATAGAGGGAACTGCCCCAGAAGCGTTGAAAGACCTTCAAGCGCCTACTCACGCTTTTATCGGTGGAAGCTCGGGCAATCTTCGTGAAATCATATCTGTTTTGCTTAAAAGAAATCCCGATGTCAGAATTGTGATTAATACAATTACTCTTGAATCTCAGTCAGAGGTGTCGGAAATTGTCCGTGAATTCGGCTTCAGGGAATTTGAGTGCGTTTCGGTAAATGTTTCACGTTCTCATAAGACGGGCAATTATAACCTTATGATTTCACAGAATCCGGTTTGCGTGTTCGTTTTGCACGGGGGTGCCGGACGTGAGTAAATGGCTGATGCTCCAAACTATTGCCATTGCCTGCGGATTTGTCATTGATTTTTTTGTCGGTGACCCGCATTTCTTGCCGCACCCTGTTGTTGCGATAGGTAAGCTTATTTCGTTTTTTGATAAAAAACTCAGACAAGGGGACAGCAATCCGAAGGATGTAAAACGCGGAATAATAACGGTTGCTTTTGTTGCATTTATTTCAACGCTGATTCCCTGTGTGATTCTTTTTCTCATGTGGAAAATACATCCTGTTGCATACTGTGCAGTGAACAGTGTTATGTGTTGGCAGATTTTGGCGGCAAGACAGCTTGTTCGAGAGGCAAAAAAGGTTGAAACGGCGCTCGAACAAAATGATACACAAGCGGCGCGTCAGGCAGTGTCAATGATAGTCGGACGGGATACCGAAGTTCTTGATGAAAACGGTATCTGCCGTGCGGCTGTTGAAACCGTCGCTGAAAGCACATCCGACGGTGTTATTGCTCCGCTTATATGGATATTCCTTTTCGGAGCGGCAGGCGGATTCTTTTATAAAAGCATTAACACAATGGATTCAATGCTTGGGTATAAAAATAAAAAGTATTTATACTTCGGAAAAGCGGCGGCAAAAACGGATGATTTTGTTAATTTCCTGCCGTCAAGAATATCTGCTTTGCTTATGATATTGTCTTGTCCTTTTTGTCAACTTAACACAAAAAATGCATGGAAGATATTTAGCCGTGACCGACTTAAACACGCAAGTCCGAATTCTGCACAAACGGAATCGGTTTGCGCAGGATCTTTGGGCGTAAGGCTTGCAGGCGATGCAGTTTACGGCGGAGTGGTTCATAAAAAGGAGTTTATCGGCGACGCTTTTAAAGAGATTGAACCGAAAGATATAAAAAAGGCAAGTTATCTAATGTATACGGCGTCATTTTTGATGCTCGTTATCGGTTTGTTAATCAGAACAGCGGTGATATTATGCTTATAAGTAAACCGAATACCCATGGGGGAGATGTTTATTCAAAGAATATTTCTCTTGATTTTTCCGCAAATACAAACCCCTTCGGAATGCCGAAAGAGGTTTTGGATGCTATTGTTAAATCTGCGAAAAAAAGCGCTTATTATCCCGATGCATATTGCACCGATCTTCGTAAAAAGACAGCTTTTTTTGAAGGTGTTGGTGAAAATCAGCTCCTTTTCGGAAACGGGGCAACCGAGCTTCTTTATTCATTTGCTCTCTCTTTGTCGAGGACAAAAAAAGCGCTTATAGTTGCGCCTGCTTTTTGCGAATATGCCAACGCGCTTTCTTCGGCAGAGGTGGAATTTGATTACTATATCACAAAAAAAGAAAACGGTTTTATTCTGACAGAGGATTTTTTAAAGCTTGACTTTTCACCTTACAGTGCGGTTTTTCTCTGTTCACCGTCAAATCCGGTGGGCGCTTTAATTGATGAAATAATAATTCGCCGTGTTTTAGAAACAGGGGTAAGAGTTTTACTTGATTTAAGCTTTGTTGATTTGACTGAAAATCCGAAAATGTATAATATTGCAGAGCTTATAAACAGTTTCGACAATTTAACCGTATTGCGCGCTTTTACAAAGAGCTTTGCTTTAGCAGGAATTCGCCTTGGATATGTAATTAGTTCAGACAGTATTCTGCTTGAAAAAATGTCCGAAAAAACACAGTGCTGGAATGTTTCAGTTCCTGCGCAGGGGGCAGGAATTGCGGCACTTGATTGTTATGAGTGGTTAAAAAATACCGTTAAGACAATTCAAAAAGAAAAAAAGCGCTTAAAAAAAGCGCTTTGCGATATGGGAATAACGGTTTTCGACGGTGAAGCAAATTTTTTGCTTTTATATTCGGAAAAGGATTTGTATAAGGAACTGCTTAACAAGAAAATCCTTGTGCGCGACTGTTCCGATTATGTCGGACTTGGAAAAGGGTATATTCGTATTGCAGTTCGCACCGAAGACGAAAACAGTTTCTTACTTTCGGCGATATCGGAGGCGTTAAAATGAAAAAAGCAAAGCCTATTATGATACAGGGTACCATGTCAAACGCAGGTAAAAGCCTTATTTGTGCGGCGCTGTGCCGTATCTTTAAACAGGACGGTTATCGGGTTGCACCCTTTAAATCACAGAATATGGCGCTTAATTCATTTATAACCGATGAAGGTCTTGAAATGGGACGTGCGCAGGTCGTCCAGGCTGAAGCCGCAGGTGTTTTGCCGTCTGTCCTTATGAATCCCATATTACTCAAGCCGACAACCGATGTCGGTTCACAGGTTATCGTTAACGGAGAAGTGCGTGCAAATATGCGTGCAGCCGATTATTTTAAGTATAAAAAGCAGTTGATTCCCGATATAATGAATGCCTATGAAAAATTGGCTTCTGAAAACGATATTATCGTAATAGAAGGAGCAGGAAGCCCTGCGGAAATTAACCTTAAAAACGATGATATTGTTAATATGGGTTTGGCAAAAATGGTGAATTCTCCCGTTTTGCTTGTCGGCGACATTGACCGTGGCGGAGTTTTTGCTCAACTTTTCGGAACAATAGAACTTCTTGAAAAAGAAGAGAGTGAAAGAGTAAAAGCAACAATTATTAATAAGTTCAGAGGGGACGTTTCCATTCTTGAAAGCGGAATTGACATGCTGTATGACCTTGTTCATATTCCCTGCACAGGCGTTGTACCGTATATGCATATTGATATTGACGATGAAGACAGTTTGAGTGAACGTCTGGTGTCAGGCGAAAAGCGGGATATTGATATTGCGGTAATTTCTTTACCGAGAATTTCCAATTTCACCGATTTTTCTCCGTTTTCACAGTTTTCAACTGTTTCGCTCCGTTACGTAAAAAGCGTTTCGGAGTTGGGAAATCCCGATATGATAATCATTCCGGGCACGAAATCAACAATTTCCGACCTGAAATGGTTAAGGCAAAACGGACTTGAAGCAAGGATTATTCAGCTTGCATCCGCAGGTACGCCGATTTTCGGTATTTGCGGAGGTTTACAAATGCTCGGCAAGCGTATTTCGGACCCTGATTGTGTTGAGGGCGGGGGAGAAACAGACGCAATGGGCTTACTCGATTTTGAAACTGTTTTTTCAACTCAGAAAACACGCACACAAACAAGCGGTCGGTTCGAAAAACTCGACGGTATATTCAGAGTTCTTAATTCCAAGCAATACAGCGGATACGAAATACATATGGGACAGAGTGATAATTCCAAGGCGGTTATCAACAGTAATAATATCTACGGAAGCTATGTTCACGGGTTGTTTGACGAAGACGGTGTTGCGCAATGTATTATAGGGGCGTTGGCTGAAAAGAAAGGACTGTCCTTTAACGAGAAAGACGTTTTCAATGCGAAAAAATACCGTGAGCAGCAATATGATTTACTTGCAAAGACCGTAAGAGAATCTGTTGATATGAAGCTTATTTATGATATTCTGGAGGCAGGCGTATGATACATTTATATTTTGGCGACGGCAAGGGGAAAACCACTGCTGCCTGCGGACTTGCCTTGCGTGCGTCTCAAAGTGATATGAAAGTGTTATTCACTCAGTTTTTTAAGAACGGAAAAAGCGGAGAGGTAAAAGTGCTGTCGGGTATACCGTTAATTGAAGTTAAAGTTCCTTCGCTTTTCTACGGAAGATATAAGAATATGAGTGATGAACAGAAGAACGAAATAAGGAACTGTTACACCCTTTTTTTTAAAGACATAATTTCCATGTCCGTGGATTATGACCTGATAGTTTTAGACGAAGCCGTTTCGGCATACAACTACGGCTTAATTGACCGAGCTGATTTAATAGCATTTTTAAAAACTGAAAGGGAAAAAAGAGAAATTGTTTTAACGGGCCGCAGTCCTTCGCAGGAGCTTTTGGATGTTGCTGACTATATAACCGAAATGCGCAAGGTTAAGCATCCTTATGATAAAGGCATTCAAGCAAGAAAAGGTATAGAATTCTGATACGGAGAAGAAATATGGACAACCTTGAAGAACAATTGAACGAATTAATCTCTAGGGTAGGCGAAATATGTAAAGGGGCCGTTGATGCTGCCGTTAAACGTCAGAATGAGTTGGCAAAGCCGCCGGGAAGTCTCGGCATGCTTGAATCTCTTTCGGCTCAGGTTGCAGGTATTACCGGCAAGGTTAGCAATAAAATAGAAAAAAAGCGGTTGCTTGTTTTCTGCGCTGATAACGGAGTGGTTTGCGAGGGTATTGCGAGTACACCGCAGAGTGTTACCGAATCACAGACAGTTAATCTGGCCCACGGGAAAACCGGCGCAGCTGTAATTGCACGGGAATTGGACTGTGAAGTAAAAGTATATGATGTCGGAGTTAATGCCGAAATAAATGATCCCTGTGTTATTTCAAAAAAAACAGCATTCGGAACAAAAAATATCGCAAACGGTCCTGCCATGACTCGTGAACAGGCGCTTGAGGCATTGTTGACAGGAGCGGATGCGGCCGTCCAATCGGCAAAAGACGGTGTAAATGTTTTGGGCATAGGTGAAATGGGTATAGGAAATACCACAACCGCAGCGGCGGTTTTGTCCGTGATTTCAGGGAAATCCGTAAAAGAGGTTACAGGCCGCGGAGCAGGTCTGACAGACGGCGCTTATGCAAAAAAAATAAAGGTAATTGAAAAAGCGATTGAGTTAAACAAGCCTGACAAAAAAGACATAATTGATGTTATTTCTAAAGTCGGAGGGTTTGATATTGCGGCTATGACGGGTGCTTTTATCGGTTCGGCGGCAATGCGAATTCCCGTTGTTATAGACGGTTTTATATCAATAGTTGCTGCCTTATGCGCTTATAAACTTTGCCCTAATGTCAAGGATTACCTTATTCCTTCGCACGCTTCATATGAAATCGGATACAGGGCCGCAGTCGATTTACTTGAGGTTGAGCCTCTGTTTGACTTGAAAATGCGCTTAGGCGAGGGAAGCGGTTGCCCGATTTCAATGACGGTTCTTCAAACTGCCTGCGCAGTGCTTAACAATATGGCAACCTTTGAAGAGGCAAAGATAGATGATTCATATTTGCTTCCGATAAGGAACAATGATTCGTTCACTGTTAAGGGGGATTAACATGAATGTTTTAATCTCCGGCGGAAGCAAAAACGGAAAAACAAGGTATGCGCTTGATATTGCGGCTATGCTTTCGGGAAACGGTAAAAAATACTATGTCGCAACTATGATTCCCTGCGATAACGAAGATTCCGTTCGCATTGAAAACCATATTAAAGAACGTGAAGGGATGGGCTTTGAAACACTCGAAATCGGTTGCAATATAGCGAATTGTCTTGAAAATAACGGTGCGCAAAGTACATTTCTTATTGACAGTATAACTGCGCTTCTTTCAAATGAAATGTTTTCATCGTTTGAAAACGAATGCTATGATTTAAACGCTGAAAAAAGATGTATTGACGGACTGACAGAGATTGCTGATAATTCAAAAAATACGATTTTTGTTACAGATTATATTTTTTCTGACGCTGAAATATACGACGAAACCACCGAACAGTACCGTCGCTTTCTTGCGAACATAAACAACACTCTTGCAGAAAAATGCGATGTTGTTATTGAGCTTTGCGCAGGTAATATCATTTTTTATAAAGGCGGTGAGAAACTTTGAAAAAGAGCTTTCGCGCATTTATGATGTGCCTTACAATGTTTACGGCAATTCCTGTCCCGTACCGTAAATGGGATGAAAAAGCACGACACTTGGTTAGCGTTTTTTTGCCGTTTATCGGTGCGATAATCGGTGCAATATGGGCGGCTTTGGCTTATTTTCTTCGTATTTCAATGCTTCCTTCGCTTGTTTGCGGAGCTTTGCTTTGCGCCTTCCCGTTTGTTATAACGGGCGCAATTCATATGGATGGTTTTCTTGACGTGGTTGATGCTAAAAAATCCTATCGTGATATTGAAGAAAAAAAGAAGATTTTAAAAGACCCGCATGTCGGATCGTTTGCAGTTATAGAGGCAATAATTCTTGTTATAATGCAGTTTGCGCTGTTTTCTTCGGCAAAGGGAACGGCAAATTACTTAACGCTAATACTTATCCCAATTGTTTCCCGTTGTGCTTCTGCTCTTTGTGTAACCCTTCTTCGACCTATGTCCGAAAGCGAGTATGCAGGGCTGTTCGGCCGAAAGATTAAGATATCACATACTGTTGTTTTGCTTTCGATTCTTGCTTTGTCTGTTGCGGCAGGGTTTGTGTTCCTCGGCAAATACGGCTTTGCATCTGTAGCTGTATTGCTTGGTTATTTAATATGCCTGTTGAGTGCATATCATTCGTTTAAAGGCGTATCGGGCGATGTGGCAGGGTATTGCCTCGTTTTCGGTGAGCTTTGCGGAATAGCGGTCTATTCACTTATTTAGTCAGGGGGAGAAAAATGATTTTCATATTCGGCGGCGCATATCAGGGTAAGCTTGATTTTGCAAAAAGAGAATACGGTTTAATGAATGAAGATGTCTTTCCCTGTACCGAAAGCGGAGAGATTGATTTTAATAAAAAATGCGTTTGCAATATTGAACAGTTTACGCTTTGGTGTGTCAAAAACAAAAAGGATGCCGTTGATTTCTTCTCACTTCATAAATCGGAGTGGGAAAACAGTGTTTTAATCTGTCGTGATATTTTTTGCGGAGTTGTTCCCATTGACGCCGATTTGCGTGCATGGCGTGAAATGACAGGTTTGCTTTGTGCGTATCTTTCACAACAGGCACAGAGTGTTTATCGAATCTTTTGCGGATTGGAGCAGAAACTGAAATGAAACTGATACTTATCCGACACGGTATAACAGAAGCGAACGAAAAACATTTGTATTGCGGAAAAACCGATGTTCCTCTTTCGGATAACGGCAGAGAATTACTTTTAAGTCGGTGCGAAAATAATGCTTATCCGAGCATAGACGGTTACAAAATTTTAAGCAGCGGGTTAAGACGTTGCGAAGAAACGTTGTCTGTTATATACGGAAACGTTGCTCACAAAACCGATAACGATTTTTCCGAAATGGATTTCGGAAAATTTGAAATGAAAAGCTATGAGGAACTGAAAAACAATCCCGAATACATTGAATGGATTTCAGGAAATAATGAAAAAAATAAAACGCCCGAGGGCGAAAGCGGAGAACTGATGAAGAAAAGAGTTATCAAAGCGTTCGAGAGGGTTAGAAGTGAAAACGAGGATACTTTGATAATTACTCACGGTGGCGTTATAGCTGCAATAATGGACTATCTGTTCCCAAACGAAAACAAAAACCGTTACGAATGGCAGCCGAACCCGGGCGAAGGGTATATAATTGACCTTGATGCGAGACCATCCCAAAAGTTGTGTAAACCTCCAATCTGGTGTAAAATAGAAGCACCGAATTGGAGGTTTAATTATGAGCAGCAGAAGAAAACGCAGTCCTGAAGAACAAGCCCGGAGGGAAAAGATCC
>Ga0256404_1003379_pt1 | contig 32740 bp, 55 predicted proteins | sample RumenRJG_01DNA_FD_185990 | JGI IMG/M metagenome (GOLD analysis project Ga0256404, IMG submission 185990) | Bovine rumen microbial communities from Lethbridge, Alberta, Canada - RJG_01 | ecosystem: Host-associated > Mammals > Digestive system > Stomach > Rumen | place: Canada: Alberta | collected...
AGACTGTTTGAAAATGAAAATCATATATACATATATATAGGAAGGAAATTAATTTTGAAAATTTCAAAAAACGCTGAAAACGAAAGATAAATAAAGATATCGCGAGCTAAACCCAGATTTTCCAGCGATAAACGCGTTTTTATGGGCTTGACTATCTGACAAATATATGGTATAATATAATCACAAAAGGGAAACCGAGAAGGAGTACATACCATGAAAAAATATGAAGCAAAATTAAGTGTAGGTCAATGGAGCAAATCGGGCTGGGTCTTCGAGCACGATGTTGTCGAAGTCTGGGACGTCGAGAAAAGCAAGGTTGACGAATGGATCGAGGATATTAAAACCAACAACGAGGATCTGTTTGACTATGTGACAGACGCGTTCCGCGAGTGGGATACTCTCCCCGACTACAACGAAATTGATAACGAGTGGACTGTTACACTTGTAGAAATCAGCGACGGAGGATCTGAAAAGATCCTTGCATTAACCTCCGTTTGGGAGTCAGAGCTCGCGAAGAAATGGTTTAACAATTAATCACTAATTGGAAAAAGCTGGGATATCGGCTCGACGGTCGGAAAGGATTGCTACATATGACGAGCAGAGCTATTAGGATGAAAACGGTTCGTTCTATAATTGACGAACTCTGGGAGAAGAATACTTCTCTCGACGAACGTAAAATTCGTTGGTTCAGCGGAAATCTAACCGATATGCTGATTCAGCTTTACAACTATCGAATAAACGACCTCGAGCGTTTATATATCACTGGAGCACTGGTCGAACGTATTCGTATGACGCCGCATGAGGAGGAAATATCACTATGAAAGTGTGTATTATTGAATACGACAACTTTAGAGCGTTCACCGAGAGACGTTATCAAGTTGTACAAGTGTCGAACGGCACAGTGTATCACGTGTATGATACCATATGTGATACGCTCGATGCTTGTAAAGCAAAAATTGCGGAACATGGTGACGAACTGATGAAGGTTGGCGATTTTTACCAGATAATACATTGACAAAAAAGCTGGATATCATTTCCAGCTTTTCTTTTGTCCTGAAACAGAACATCTGTTTTAGTGATATATCCCTCATAGAAGAACATTTGTTCGGGTCGACAAATCACTAACCGAACATTTGTTCATGCGTCAGTCCGTCACTAAGAACATTTGTTCGTTTTTATAATGGATATATCACTAATATCAATTTTGATATAGTCGTTATGCAATTTCGGCATAACCTTCTGAAAAATTTTTTGAAAAAAGTACTTGACAAACCGGGGAAAGTGTGGTATAATATATGTGTAAGATAAAGAAACAACAAAAGCGCGGCGAGCTATAACGCCAGAAGGGATACATATTATGAAAAAAATGTACAAAACGACCAAACCGAACACTTATATAAACGTCGAGCTTATATATAACAAAGGAGGCGAAAACGCTTATAGCCGCACTAAAAATCCGCGTTGTTATATGCTTTACATTAACGCGGTTGAGCGCGTCGAGAAAGACGGTTACACAACGGAGACGTTTGAACCGTACACATCAATACGCGTTAATGTGTTAAACGTTTCGCGTCAATCCAAAAAAGCCGCGGCGGAGGCAGAAAAATATACCGAGAATTTCGCCAAAGCATGGGCGTTAAATTACGCTGGGAAATACGGCTACACTATAACCGATTAAGTTCACAAACTGTTTACATTAAATCATAGACCTGTTCATCGGGTTTGTGGTATAATATATTCAGAAACAAAAAGAGCTCCCGGAAAAGCTCATAAAACACCGGGAGAAGGATTACATATTATGGAAAAAAGCAACGTTACTACACGCACACGCGCCGAAATTATCGCGGCAATTCTTTCCGTTTTCAAGGAAGATGAAGAGCTTTTCGCTGACGTTCTCGAAGAACTCGATGACTGGAACGGATTTCTTAGCGACGACCGCTGGGAAAATATGGAGGAGCTTGATGAAATATTTGAAGGAAAGAGCGTAACATATATTCTCGAGCGCGCTTTCTACGGCTATGACGCCGACACATGGCACACAGATTCACACGGCGACAAGGAGTTTGACGCGTTCAATCCTAACCGGAATTATTTCCGGTTTAATGGATACGGGAATCTCGTATCGTCGAATTACAAGGATTATTTGGACTACTGCGACAAAAACACGGTTGAAACCCTCGAAAGAGAATATTATAGACTTGACACGATAACCGACAACGACGAGTTGAACGAGCTTTTCGAGGAACTCGACAACGCTGAAGACTGAAGCACAACAGCACGACAGGTCACTAACCACAGTGACCTGTCACTAAGGAGGATTATATATCATGAAATCAGGCTTTATTTTTACACGTATCGAGCTGTTAGTGATAACTCTCGCGGCTTCAGCGGTCGTATGCGGCGCGTTTTTGTTAGGCTGGCATATAGGTATTGATCAAACCATTAAGACCGCCAGCTACTATTCAGACGGTGAAGACGAACGCGGCGGATTCTACGAGCTCGAGTTCCTCGGCGGTCGCGTTGACCGGTACTACTGGGAAGAGGAGGATAAGTGATATGTCACCTGTAATGTTTTGCGCTTTACTTTTCGGCTGGGCTATGATAGGATTACCTATCACTATAGTAGTATCAGCATGGATGATATATCGTCAAGTGCTCGGTGGTCAGTTTGACTTCTGGAGCTGGTCGGAGCGGATGATAAATCACAAGTGATATATAACCGGGCGAAATATCGTCCGGTTATTTTTCGGCATGAAGTCGAACATCCGTTTAGTGATATATCGACCATATAGAACAAATGTTTGACGACGGTCTTTCACTATAGAACATTTGTTCGATTTGTTAGTGAAGAATTTTCGTCGCCGATATATCACTTAGTGAAGATTCTTCACTAACTATACCGAACATTTGTTTAGTGATAATTCGTCACTACCGAACATTTGTGCGATGATATATCACTTAGTGATAAATAACTTAGTGACTTGTCACTTAGTGATTTTTCCCCGCGCGTTAAGCGGTCGCGATTTTTCCCCACTATAGTATCTATATATATACATATATACATATATACAACAGTACCTACATACAGACACCATACATACATATATATCTATATGCCTATAGGGCGTCAGCTGTACATATATAAACATATACACACAACTATCAGACAGTCCATCCATCCATCTATCCAGCACGTTTATAGAGGGGCTTCAGGTGTGTGATATGTTGGTAGGTATATAGTTGACAGGGTTGTGCATTGATGTGCTCATGTGTCGATATACTGAGGCACAATGCGTTGATGTGCCGTGTGTCTACGACCGACTGTATGCTAATGTATTGGTAGGTTGACACATGGGCTTATTTGTGCGTCAATGGGCGCATTAATTTTGTCTACACATTAACCCAAGGTTTTTATTCCTGCAAGCGACGTTAACTGATGGATATATAGTTAGTCATGATTCAACTTTTCGTGCGTTGTAGGAAAAAATTTGCTGTGTGTACGTAGAGTTTTTGAGACGCCATAAGCTGTGCGTGGATATGTTGATGAGCATGAGTCTGTGCGTAAATGTGTTAATGGCGTAAATGTGTTAATGCATTCACGCAACATTGCTTGTATTGATGAACATGACAGTGGCACATTCTTTTTGCTTGATATAATGTGTGATTGTCGAGAGCAGTTGTGGATTAGAAATCCAAAATTGAATATCGCAGTCGTGGATTTGAAATCAAAAATCGAAAATCAAAATTTAATTTATTAATTTATAAAAAATCTATTGACAAATTGATGAAAATGTGATATAATATAATCAGCCCGCAAAAGGCAAATTCAAAATTGAAAGGTGACGAGCAAAACGAAACTCAAAAATTTAGTTTCCAAAATCAATCCACGAAGTTTCATTTCCGATTATCTGATTGCATTGGGCGTTCCGGAATCAGAAATCGATGATTATATTTGTCCAGTAAATGTGCAGTATCAATCGCCTTGGGACTATCCGAACATGAAATTGGCGTGTAAAACGGTAAATCAAATCATCTCAAATCCTGAATCCAGTATTGGTGTATTGGTGGACAGCGATCTCGATGGCTGTATGTCAGCGACTGCAATCGTTCAATTTCTAAAATCGATTTCTGTAAATCCAAAAATCTTTTTTCATCCCAATAAAGCGCACGGATTAACCACTTATAATATTGATGAAATCGAAAATGCAAATTTAAATTTACTAATCATCCCCGATGCAGGAAGTAATGATACGCAATATTGCTCGAGGCTCACTTCACACGGAACAAAGATTCTTATCCTTGACCACCATGAAATTACAAAGCCAAATCCAAATGCCGTCATCATCAATCCGCACATGGACAAGGCGCATCTAAATACTAAATTATCCGGTGCAGGAGTCACATCTAAATTTGTAGATGCGTATTGTGAAATGTATGGATTAAATCCTGTTTATACCAAGGATCTAGTGGCTTGCTCGATCATCTCCGATGTGTGCGATGTAACTGTCCTTGAAAATCGTAAGTATATATATGATGGATTGAGCCGTGTTGAGAATCCATTTCTGAAATTCCTGTTTGACAAAGCTAAAGAAGCAACACCTCATGCCGTGGGCTGGACAATTGCGCCTAAGATTAACGCACTGTTCCGGGTGGAGTCGGATATTGCTACCGTGTTTGAGGGATTCATCAATCCATCGGCAATTGAATCAGCATACAAAGAATGCAATCGTGCCTATAATGCGTCAAGAAAAATCACAAACGAAATAACCAAAGACCCTATAATTGACGAACAAAAGAATTGTGCAATATCGTTTGTTGAAAATGAAAATGCTTCCTTTACCGGGCTATTGGCTAACCGGATTCTTGATGCGACAAAGAAACCAACATTCGTTCTTCGTGACAAGGATGATAGGGTCTATACAGGCTCAATGCGTTCGCCTATAGAGTTTGCTTCAATTCTTAATTCGTCTCGTCTGTGTCGTGCCGAGGGGCATGAAAAGGCTTCAGGTATCGTTATTGAAAAGAAAAATTACGATGCGTTTTTGAAGTGGCTTGACGCGCAAAATTTTGATCTTGAACCTACGGAGGACATAGCCGGACAATTGTCACCAAGGAATATCAACCTGTTCTTATGCGAACAAATTGAATCCAATAAGCAACTGTGGGCTAACCAAATTCCTGAGCCAAGATTCAGCACCACGTTGCGTGTTAAGAATACAGACGTTGCTTTGTTCAAGAAGACAAGTACAACATTCAAGGTTGAAAAGAATGGCGTAGCCTTTATTAAATTCCAATTAAAGGAAGATGAAGTTCAAAAAATTGAATCGACAAAGCGACTTAAGATTGATGTGATATTCACATTGGGAATCAATCGATATAACGGCACAGAAACACCACAGGGCATGATTCAGGAATGGACGATTGATGAAGATGATGGGGAGGATATGTTTTAATGGAGCAATTATATAAATTAAGCCCCGGTGTTGTTTTTACAATTGACGCTAAGATGTGGGATAAGCAATATGAAAAACTTGATTTCCCAATTGATTACGTAGAAATCAATGATGGGAAAATTGTATTGAAACTTGAAACAGTTGAGAAAATCAAAACCAAGCGGCACTGGTGGCAGTTTTGGAAATTAAAAAAGAAATGCTATAGATTCCGTGTGATGGCTGTAGCTTAACTTCATAAAAAATTCATAAAATTATTTTTTCAAAACCTCTTGACAATCAAGGGGTTTTGTGTTATAATATATACATCAAAGGGCGACAGCCTGAATCAAGGAGATTGAATATGAAGATAACGCGTGATGAAATGGATAGAACGCCATTCTGTAAAGCTGGAAAATTCAAAAATGTCAACTGCGGATACGCAATGGTTCACGACAAGATATTTTGCTCTGTTCGAGAAGCGGAAGTTTACTGTCACAGGAATGACATCGACATGAATACACAGATACGTGCAGATGACCCTGATGTTCTTAAAGAATGCAAAACAATAGTCAAGGCGTCACTTCCACTATTAGATATGATGTTCAAGGACATCGAAAGAAAGTGGAACGATAATCGCAAGACCATAGAATCCTGCGCTGAAACACGTGATAGACTTCAGAAACTCTCGGACGAAGGAGACCTCATGGCATCGTGGGATTTGGATGGAGCACAGCGTAACTTAACAGAAGCTATCGGGATAGGTCATGGGCTCTATGAAGCTATGGAAGAAATGCGTGACCAGATTAACGATTATTGGAAGATTCTTAATATCAAGGAGGAACAGATATGAAATTTGAAGACGTAAAACTCAATGGAAAATATCGTGTAGTAGACAATAAGACAGGGCATGACTTTGACATTGGAGACATTGTGCAGATTATTGCAATTGAGTCAATAGAAGATGAGCCAACAGAAGATGGCGGACATCTTATCTATGCAGAATCGTGGACAAAGCCGTGGCGTGGTGAATGGTGTATCAAGCCAGAAGAAATGGAAAGCCTTGATGAACTTGATGCAAAGCTCCCCAATTGGCGAATGATGGTTGAAGACCTTCTCGACTTCATTGAAGATCAGCATGAAAATGCTGGGCAAATGATGTATAACGAAATTCGTCAGTTGTACGGATATCCTTATGATTGGACGTGCAAGAGATGAGTATAAATGTAAAATGTAAATGCACTAAAGAAATCTACAATAAAAATGGGTACAAAGTTTATGGGTTTCTCCCTACAGGGGGAGACCCCATAGATGTAAACAAGTACGGTGGTTTCAGCATATCCGGTGAACAAGCATTTGATATGGGACAGGAATATTACCTGTCCCTATCGCCTATTGAAAATTCAAAATATCCATGTTCATACAATTTTAATGGTTTTGTAGGCATCGGTTTTGTAGGTGAAGAAATTAAGGTTGACCCTCAAGAGCAAATCAGAATCCTATCCATGTACATGGAAGAAAGCCAAGCAAAAGCGTGTACTGAAGGTTATCCTAATTTTCTTGAATTGATTTTAGCCAATCGAGAAAACGAAATCGACCTTAAAAAGATTCATGGCGTGGGCAATAAATTGCTTGCTAAGTATTGCGACAAAATTAGGGGCGATTGTAAATCCGTTTTGTTTGGTGGCATCCTTAGTGAATATGGAACTGCTGAATCACGAGCTTGTGCTAAAGCCTCAATCTTGTTTTCATCACCAGCCAAATTGCGCGAAGCTCTTAATGACGACCCCTACGATGTACTGTGTAATTTATATGAAAAAAAGACAAAAGCCATTGACAGGATGGTACAAAAGAAGCATCCCGAGCTGCTATCTACAAAATCAAGGTGCAAGTCTGCTGTTAATGATTTGCTTGACGAAATGGAAAGCGAAGGTTCGACAAGATGTAACGCTAATGTAATCGCTAAGTTGGTTAAAGAAGAATATCCCGAGTGCATCAAATGGATAGGCGAATGTGTCACAGAGAATGATGAAATATTTTTTGACGTTGAAACAAAATATGTAAGCAAGATGTCTACATTCAAAGCGGAGCTTGCAATTGCGCGTGAATTAAAAAAGCGCGTAAATAACCCCATAAAATTTAATGGCGATATTGAGCAATTCAGGCAGATAGGCGATACCACTATGACCGATGAGCAGATGGGTGTATTAGATATGGTAAAGAACAATTCGACAGGTGTTCTTACAGCACCCGGAGGATGTGGCAAGAGCTATTCCGTGAATGCGGTAATTAAGTATCTTGAATCAATTCATGTAACTTACAAACTTCTTGCCCCTACAGGCTGTGCGGCACGTAGATTAAAGGAGGCAACGGGACGTAAAGCGTCTACTGTTCATATGTGGCTGACGCTGTTAGGTGATCTAAGTAGTAATGTAGATGTGGTGATAATTGATGAAGTGTCAATAATGAGCGTCAATTTACTGTCAACTTTGCTTGAGCGTATTGATGAGCACACTAAGTTGTTTTTCGTCTGCGACCCGGCACAGCTCGCTTCAATCTCATGCGGTAATCTTGCACAGGATATTATCAACAGCGGCATTGTTCCCGTTACTCGCTTAACCAAGGTATTCCGTTACAACTCATCGGGTATCGCCACAATTGTTGCTGATACGCGCGAAGGCAATCCCACGTCTATTGAATCAGAGCAGTTTGATGACTACACATTCATCCCTCAATCAGACGATACAAGCGAAGTACTTGACGATATAAGAGATGCGTACAGGCACTTCCTTGACAAGGGCTATAAGATGAAGGATATTCTTTGCTTATGCCCGTACAACAAAGGTGCTTTAGGAACACGTGTGATTAACAGCATTCTTCAAGAGGAATTCAATGACCATGAATTCACGAGTATGTGTTATGAATCAATGGACAGTACCATCAATTTCAAAATTGGCGATAAGGTTATTAACATCAAGAACAACTATAATGCTAATGTGTACGATCCTGATACGTTTGGCGAAGTTTTTTATGATGAATTCGGTAATCCGAAAAAGAACACGACCTTTGTTGCTAACGGCGATATCGGCATAGTTGTTGATTGTTTCGTAGACGATGTAGACGATTCTATATTGGTAGTGGCGTTTGACGAAGTGGTGATTTACTACACCAACGAGGATATAAAGAATCTGCAATTAGCATATGCTATTAGCTGTCATAAGAGTCAAGGCAGTGAATCGCCCGTGGTTATTGCTTTAATGCTTAAGCAACATCTATATATGATTAATCGGAACATTGAATATGTGGCATTCTCACGCGCCAAGACAGAGCTGTGTATTATAGGTGATACACGAACAATAGCTAACGGTATGAAAGAGGTACAGAATCTTGAAAGAGACACTTGGTTGAAGGAATTATTAACACAAAATTCATAAAGAAATTTTAGAAAACCCCTTGACATTTGATGAGAAATGGTGTATAATAGTATCATCAAATGTCAAAGGAGATTGGAGTATGATAATGAATAACCTAGCAACGATACTAATCACCATTACCTTATTAACCGGAGGCACGGAAACGGTTTACTTTGACGTGCCCGTTCATGAAGTGGTTCAGCAAAAAGAACTTAATGTTGAGTATCAGATAGCTGAAAAAGATATTAATATGCTGGCTAAAACTATTTGGAATGAGGCACGCGGTATTAAGTCTGACATGGAAAAAGCAGCTATTGCATGGTGTGTCCTTAATCGTGTTGATTCAACAGATTGGGAATTCAGAAACATGAACACGATTGAAGAAGTGTTAACTACCCCCGGACAGATAGAAGGATATAAGGAAGACAATCCTCTTGACGACCATCTTGTCGAGCTTGCTGAAGATGTGCTGATTAGATGGAATATGGAAAAGGATGGTGTGGTGGATGTAGGTAGAGTGTTACCCAAAGATTATTATTTTTGGTGGGGCGATGGTAAGCACAACCATTTCCGAAAACAACTTGAAGACCAAGTATTTTGGGATTGGTCATGGGACAGCCCTTATGAGGAGGATTTGAATGGCTAAGACGAATAAGGAAATTATCGGTTGCTTAGAAAATGACGCGTGGGTCGCGGCATGGGATAAAGGGGAAGATGAAATCGACTCTGATCGCAAAGTTGTAAGATGCGAAGATTGCTTCCACCATCAACCATACTTTGATGCAGTTCGTCAAGATGAGTTGGTATACTGCATTATCTATGACACGTTCAAGCGATGTGATGGATTTTGTGAATTGGGGACAGACAAGGAAGATTGGGAGGAGAATTAAAATGTACGATCTTAACGAAACAATTGAACTGATGACCTCGGCAGACTACAAGGACAGATTCAAGGCTGAGTATTGGCAAACCAAGATAAGGTATGACAAGCTACGTATGATGCTTGAAAAGTACGAGGCGGGCAAGCTAGGCTTTGAACCTACGTGTCCAATATGGATACTTGCAAGACAGATGAAGTGGATGGAAGGATATTTGAACGGGCTTGAAGTTCGCGCTAAAATAGAAAGAGTTGATTTAACATGAAGGGATTTATTGAAGTAACGACTGAGGGTGGATGTGATATCCTTCTTAATGTTAATTGCATTGAGGTGATATCGCCCTCGAGTACAGGAGGAACAAGTATAAATACGACTTCTGTTTATTCTAAAGAAAACTGGAGATACGACCAAGAAATACAACAATCTCATTATTTTGTTCAAGAAAGTTACAAGGAAGTCAAGGCGATGATTGAGGAGGCTATGAAGTAATGGCTGATAATACATTAAAAATACCATGCAATACGTGTAGTCATCGTGGAATCTGTAAATGCGAAAACGATGTCTTGGAATTCGCTCAGAAAATTGCTGAAATACAAGACCAATATAGACTTGAGACTATTGAATCGGTTTATATCAATTGTTATAGATATATTGAATCTAAGCAAACACCAAAGTCAAATTCAGTGTATAAAGATATGAGTTTATCATGGGAAGCGCAACAAAATTTATGAACAACGATTTACAATAAATTCATATTTCATCTATTGATTTCTGCCCTTGCTTGTGGTATAATATATACGTAATCAAGCAAGGGGTTACATAAAAAAAACGTAAGCAAAAAAATTTTCAAAAACTTTTGCAAAACCCCTTGACAAATCAATCAAGATGTGGTATAATATAAGTACAGTAAAGAAAGGTAAGGTACATACAATGGAATCAATTAATCGTGGTGACATCTATTATGTAGATTTCGGTTATGGAGTAGGGTCTGAGCAGGGCGGCTTCCGTCCTGCAATCGTCCTACAAAACAACAAGGGCAATCATTACGCTCCTACAATCATGGTTGCGCCGATTACGACAGCGAAGAAACATAGGTTGCCTACTCATGTGACAATCTTTCCGGACGCAGGAGTCAAGGAGACCTCCATCGCTTTGTATGAACAAGTTATGACCATTGATAAAACACGGTTACTCAAAAAAATTGGTCATAAAACCATGACACATTGGGATGATAGGGCAATTGCTATAGCCTTTGGCTGCGGCACATTCTTAAGCAACGAAGAAAAGAAAAATATCGAGGTACAAAAATGGCAGAAAGTTATTATGAATACATGACGTCTGATGATTGGGCGTGCGTTTCATCCAATGAGACAAAGATAATAAACCATATTAAGAAGATGAAGGAACAGCATCCTAATGACGTTACTATTCAACACTACCCCGAAAAGAATTCCGGGGTGATGGTGGCGCGTGTTCCACGTTCATGGATTAAGAAGCCCTCGCCGCCACGTAAACAGAAGCCAATGTCACCTGAAGAACTTGAAGCAGTGCGTGAGCGTCTAAAAACTGCGCGTATACAAAGCAAAAATCAAGCCAGAATCGACGAAGATGATGAGGACGAGTAAATAGTAGGGTAAAATTTCCGTTGATTACAGGCGAAAAAACGACATGAATACAATAGATTTTAGCAATGAGCAAATCAAGGAATTAATCACCCGGCGTAGACGTCAAGTGTGGGTACATAGCATCATCTACTATCGCCTTGATAGGAATGTAATTAGCGACGCTAAGTGGTCACAATGGGCGTTAGAGCTTGAAGAACTTCAAAAACAGTATCCTAACCTTGCAGCTGAATGTCCATATGCTGATGTGTTCAAGGATTTCGACCATTCGACAGGTAGCAACTTACCATTGGATGATAAAGACATGACCATTCGAGCATGGTGGGTCATCAAGGCTGATGAAGAATTTGAGAAAGAATCTAAAAATTAATTTATTAAATTTTCAAAAACCTCTTGACTTTTTCGCAAAAGTGTGGTATAATATATATACAATAAATCAAAAGGAGATTAAATCATGAAATTCAAAATTTATGATTACAACAATAACGCGATTGAGGTTGATGCGGGTGATGAACCTATTAATCTTATCACTGTGACCATTTTGTCCGGCGACGAAACAGGTTTGATTGTCTTTGAGGACGGTACTACACAGGCGTTTGACGCTTCAGAATGTAGATTCATTAACTACTTTGACGACCAATATGTTGTGCCCGGAAACCAAGTTGAGAAATGGGCTTCTATTAAACCTCATGTTGGTGAACATGAAACTAAATCATACAAACGTGCTAATGTTTGGAGAAAGTTAGCTTGTTCAAACAATTGAGAGCAAGTACTAAAAAATTTTTTGAAAAATTTTTCAAAAACCTCTTGACAAATTGAAGAAAATGTGATATAATATATATATCAACTAATCAAGCCCTTGGCGTTGGGCTAAAATAGACGCCACTATGGCACGGATGGACGAGTTAGACAAGTCAACCACCACCCACCACCTATGACAAGGTGCAATTCCTTGACGTGCCAATTAACCTTATCGTCTACCACCTCCACCCAAACCACGACGATAAGGTTCGGTACACCTCACAACCACCACCCACCCAAACCTCTGTGGGGTGTACGTTATATAGCGATGTAGCTCAACGGTTAGAGCACCCTCCTTATAAGGGGGAGACATGAGATCGACACTCAACATCGCTACCAGCGGCAAGACCGCATTCAAAATTTATAAATGAGGTGAAATTATGATACACGAAAAGATGACGGTGCATAAAGCACTTGCAGAACTTAAGACGCTTGAAAGTCGAATAGAGACTGAAATCACAGGCTCAATCTTTGTTAGAGCTAATGTGCACAGCAACACAAAGATATTCGGCAAATCCATTGAAGAATTCAAGTCCGACACAAAGGCAAGTTATCAGTCAATTACAGCACTGATCAATAGACGCAATGCCCTCAAAAGAGCGGTTGTTCTATCCAATGCTGTGACCAAGGTTGAAATTGGCGGTGTCGAATATACGGTTGCTGAAGCAATTGAGATGAACAATCACGGTATGGAAAACTTTATTGAGTTTAGGGATTTCCTTAAAGACCAGTATTCAACCGTTAAGCGTATGGTAGAATCAGAGAATGGCGATAAGCTCAATAAGAACTGCGAAAATTACTTACAGACAATGTTCGGCACTAAGGAGAAAACCAACAATGCAGAGGTCGAAGCTGTGCAGAAGGCTTATATAACAAGTCATTCATATGATATTGTGACCGGATTTGATATTGAAAATGTTATTAAGGAACTGACTGATAAGATTGACGCCTTTAAGTCGGAGGTTGATTCAGCACTTAGCGTCTCTAATGCTCTAACCGTTATTGAGTTTGAGTATTAATTAATTTACTCTCAAGTAAATAACTCGAATTGCATCGAAACTTCTAAACTGTAGCAACTTGTGGTTTCGGCGCGTCCACAAGGATAAAACAAAAAAGTGCCTCACTACAATTCATCAGACTCATAATCTGATTCAGAATCGCTATTTCTGAAAAAGCTATGAAGGGTATGTCTGCGACGATTGCGCGGGTACTCAGCTAAAAGGTTCTGTAAAGATTAAAGATTAACGGTCAAAGATTAAAGGTCAATCGTCAAAGGTTATATTTAATCTAAAGGTCAATGAATAAAGGTGAAAGGTAAAAGGTTTACAAAATCCATGAGTACAGTTAGGTTTGTTACAAATGACCGTGAAGTTTCTGCATGGCTGGTGTAATTCGAGTTTAATATTGGGATATCGCCAAGTGGCAAGGCACGAGACTTTGACTCTCGCATTCGGAAGTTCGAACCTTCCTATCCCAGCCAAGGGTTGAGACCCCTAAATTTCTCTCCGGCTTACGAGTCGTTAATCGTTAACGTAGTTTTTTTGAACTTGATTGTATGCGTCACTAATGGCGCATATGCTCCCGTACACCAAAAGCAGAGTGAAACGGCTCAAACCCGTTGTAGTGTGGAGGCAGGAACCACCGGGAGTACCACGAGTTCAACAGCATCTCGGCAAAAGCTGTAATATCTTGAATTGAAAAGGAATTAAAACACATGAACAAGACTGAATTTATCGCACTTTACGCAGAGCATCAGGAGCTGTCTAAGGTCAAGGCTAAAGAGATAGTTGACACCGTCCTTGCCGAGATTTGCAACGTCATCGCAGATCATGACTCTGTTTACTTTCAGGAGCTCGGAACATTTGGTGCAACCCTGAAGGAAGAGCATGAAATGAGAAACCCAGCAACAGGTGAGACCATTACTGTTCCGGCTAAGTACGTACCAACGTTTAAGTTCGGTAGTCAGATAAAGAACTGTATAAAGTAAGATAAACAAATAGTTGCGGGCTATTGATAAGCCCAAGTTAGCCGCCCTGTGCTGAAGTACAATCCATTATCAGGACAATTGGAAAAAGTGCAGGGCATTTTTCTACCTTTTGTTCACAAAAAATTCACAAAGAAATTTTCAAAAACCTATTGACTTTTGCGTTAGAATGTGATATAATATATACATCAAAGTAAAGGAGATAAGGATATGAAATACCTTAATGAATATATCAATCACATGAGAGGAAACAAGAAGTCAGAAGGTACAATTCATGAATACGTTCGCAATCTTACGGATGTGTTCACGACTATTGGCAAGAACGAAGAAGCAATAGCCTATGAGGATATAGAAAACTACAAGTTATCAATAGCTTCGCTGTCCTCATCAACAATCAACACAAGAATTTCTGCGCTTAAGAGCTATTACAAGTTTCTTATGCAGAGACGATACGTTGAAGTTAATCCTGTTGAATATGTCGAATGCCCCAAGGTTAAGAACAAAGAAAAGATTCCGCTTACAGGCGAACAGGTTAGAGCTATGATAGCTAAAACCAACAATGTTCGTATGGAAGCGTTCATCATGGCACTTGCAACAACAGGAATGCGTATCGCCGAACTTGCGTCTGTGACTATCGATGACTACAATAATCGTGTAGGCAACACTATAATCATCACCGGTAAGGGTGATAAAGAACGTCGTGTAACATTCCCCGATGAAGCCATTGCTTGCATCGATAAATATATATGGAGTGAGCGTGGTATTCATGCGGCGAAAACAGGAACAAATCTGCTGTTTGTTTCTAATCAAGGAACTGCTCTTGCGGCGGGCAATATGGGCGAACAACTTAAGAAGATAGCTAAAGAAGCAGGAATTCCTCAGTGGGATAAAGTGTGCAATCATCTTCTGAGAACCACTTGTGCAACCCTCGCTTTGAGAAATGGCGTTGAACTACCTACCATACAAAAAATGCTTGGACATAGCGACATCAACACAACAACAAGATACGCTAAAATAGCTGATGAAACCGTTGCGAATGCAATGGCTACCATGAGATTTTAAGGAGGTGAAAACATGACAGGATTTAATATGGAGTCGGAAATCTTTGAAGCCATAGCTGAATATTGGGTCAAGGAAATGAAGGACGACGAGACGGCAGTTGACTGCTTGTTCTATCTGAAACAGCGACTAATGAGCGCAGAAGAAAGAGATAGAGCGGCTGTAGCAATTGAACAGATGGGTAGATGTTCAAGATGTGGCGACAAACTTGAGATAGTAGATAGTGATATTCCCCATCCCGAGCTTGATGGTACACCTGTTGAGCATTGGACGAATATCCAGTGTCCCAAGTGCGATAGGAGAATGTGATGGCTACTAAAAGAGAAACAAAGCAGGAAAAAGCCGAACGGTTAATGCTCAAGCAGTTCCTTGAAACTTATCCAAACGCCAAGGCAGTCATGAAAGCTCTTACAGAAAAACAGAACCCTGAGCTTCATGATATTGTCGTCAATGCTATCAAACCTCAACTTGAAAAGGCGAGGATGATTGGCGTTCAGATAGGCTGGAATGGAGCATTAATGAGCCTTGAAGGTGAGTGCGAAAAATGCAAAGACAAGGAAGAAATTCTTGAGCTACTGAGAAAGAAAAAGAAAGAAGCACTTGACAAACTTAAGATGAAAAATTTTGATAATAATGAAAATGAGGTAAATGAATAATGGATAATTCTGTACTTAATGCGACAAAGAATAAATTTGGTGTAGTAGGTCTTGTGTCTGAGCTTGACCTGAAGCGAGAAGATTGCGTTGTTAAAGTAAAGAGCGATGACGGCTCTGTGTCGGAAGTTCCAAGTGAGCGTATTCGTGGTAAGATATCACTTGAAATTGGTGCAAATCAAGTAAAGACTTTTGATGTATATGCGTCTAAGACTACATCTAAGGGAAAAGAGCACCAGCAGTGGGCTATGTATGAAGCTATGATGAATTGGAATCCAAGGATTCACGGCAACCCGAATGAAGAGCCGACTAAGGTAATTCTTAACGGTTCTGTAGGAATCAATGATTATCTTGGACAGGATGGTAAGGCGCATTCTATTCTTAAGTGGAACATAAACAGTGCTAATACCAAGGTATCACCTGATGAACCGCTTGGCTGTTCACTGAATTTCACAGGCTTTGTCAGAAAGATTGTGCCCGAAATAAGAAACGACGAAGAAACTGGACGTCTTAACGTTGAGCTTCTTGGCGTAGACACTAAGGGTGCTGTTTATCCTGTAGGAATTATTGTGCCCGAAGAGCTTGTTGAAGGCTTTACAGGCTTTTATGAAGCGGGCAAGACAGGCAACTTTGATATAGATGTTGTTATGGTTCACGTCGGTGATAAGAAAGCTAAGAAAAAGGCATTTGGTAAGGCAGCGTCAACCAATATCAATACAGGGTTTGATATAGAAGAGCGTGTTATGCGTGGTGGTAATGAGCCTATTGAAGAGCCAGAAGATGAAGATGAAAATGGCAATCTCATTGATAATGGCTGGCTAAATCCTGAAGCAATTAAGATTGCTATTAAGGAACGTGAAAAGATACTTACTGAGCTTGAAAAGAACCCGCCTAAGAAGACTACTGCGTCTGCTCCCGCACAGAAGACAAGCAAGTTCAGCAAGAAACCGGACATGAACAGCACTGATGACGATGATGACTTTGGGTTTTAATAACCTTGATGAATTACCGTGGTGATTAAGGGGGAGGTAACTCCCCTTTGAATATAATGAATAAAGGAATAAAAGGAGAATTTAATGGCAGATTTTGATATTTTTAATCCAACAATAAGCTGTGTATCGAGCGGTGTTGAGGGAAAACTTATTCTTATACATTCAAATGAACGCAAGCTCGGTAAAACTCTTCAAGCAACACGGTTTCCGAGTCCTTATTATTTAAGGTTTGAAGCGGGTATTAACGCTATCAATGGTGTTAAATATGCGGCTCTTAAGAGTTGGAGCGATTTTAAGAAGGTAAACAAACGCTTGACTGACCCCAAGACACTTGATCAGGCTCTTGCGACTTACAAGACAATCATTGTAGACACTACTGATGTCGCTATTAAGTGGTGTGAAAAGTATGTTTGTTCAACTCAAGGTGTCGAAAGACTTAACGATGGTAACTCTGGTTATGGACTTTGGAAGGAATACGAGAATGAATGGTTTACTGAATGGAACAAGCTACTGAACTGTGGTTATTGCATCATCTTCATAGCTCATTCAGAAGACCGTAAGATGAAGAATCCTGTTACTGGTGAGGAATATGTACAGCTTTATCCAAAGGGTGATAAGAGAACAATTGATTTAATCATTGATGCGGCTGATATAATTGGTTACGTTAAAAGTAACGGATATGACGAGAACGGCAACCCCGAAATGTCATCCATATATTTTACGCCTTGCCCCGAGTTTATTGCGGGTAGTAGATTTAAGTATATGCCGTCTGAGATAACGCCTTTCACGGCAGAAGCTGTGCAGAAAGCAATCAAGGAAGCGGTTGACAAAGAGAATGCGGAAACTGGTTCTGAATCAATCACGTTTGCTGAAAAGGTCGAGAATGAATCTGTTAAGGAGCGTTCGTTTGATGAAATCATGGATAGTCTTAGAGAGATTTATAAGACTGCCATGAAGACCAATCGTGATAAAACCATTGAAATTGTCGCTCATTACCTTGGTGAAGACGGTAAGATAAGCGAATGCACAGAAAAGCAGATTGAACAGCTTGTTATGATTGAGGATGATCTTAAGGATTTAGTCGAGGGTAACTAATGAAATGTAGAGTCTGTGGGCAAGAGATAAGAAGGGGCGATAGATTCAAGTGTGTAAGTTTTGTCTCTATTCCTTTCTGTTCCGAAAAATGCGCCGATGAATATTGTTCAACCCATACACCTAAATCAAAAGAGCGCAAGACAGAAGAGGGGGCTGAATATCTTAAGCTCACAGATTATCTCTGTAATTTATATCTTGATAACGATGTAGAAACGCCGTTTGGATGGTTTGTTAATCAAATAAAAAAATTCAAAGAAGCTCATGATTGCACATACAAGGATATAAGGCTCTTGATTGTTTATGCGATAAAATATGAGGGTTATGAACTTGATACGAATTATGGCTTAATTCAATTTGAAAGATTTTATCCCTTGTATAAACAGTTTAATGAAGCGGTTAAGCGGTCGAAAGAAGTTGCTGAAACAATGCAAGATGACCCGGTTGTTCCGGTAGCACCTAATTCAGGCGAAAGATATATAGGATTTAAGGTGGATTTAGATAATATATGATTTACAATATTAACATTGGCTCACAATTACTTGGTTGTATATTCAAGAATCCAAGTCTCATCATGAATCCGCAGTTTCCCTTACAGCCGGATGATTTTGCGCCTGAACAGTTTCATAAGATTTTGTTCCTTTGCGCGTCAAAAGCATATCAAGCAGGAATCAACGACATCACGGAAATAGAAATAGATAATATTGCTAAATCCCATAATGCCGCTTATGAAATTCTTGTAGATAATCGGTTTGAGGATTTCGTTGCTACTGTCCGTGAATTGGCAAGCCTTGACAACTATGAATCGTACTGGAACAGCATCCGCAAATATTCCATGCTCCGACAGATGAAGGAAGCAGGAATGAATGTGGATAAATGGTTTGATGAGACGATTGACAATGGGGATAGAACCGCTGAATTCACTATACAGGAAATACTTGCTGAATATGAAATTCTTACGAATAAACTAAGAACAACATATGATACTAAGTACGTCCGACATGAAATGTATGCGGGTGAAGATACCGAAGGATTGCTTGAACAGTTTGAGCAAAAGCCTATGATGGGAGCTTGCTTGACATCACCTTATCAGACCACAATATATAACGGTTGGAATAGAAGTCATCTATTATTACGTGGGGGACGCAGTGGAATTTCAAAGACACGTCTTGCGGTTGCAGACATTTGTTTCTTAGGTGCAAAACAGATGTGGGATTACGAAGCAAATGATTTTGTTGATAACCCCAACTATCAAGGTTCTACCTTTTTCATTCACACTGAAATGGAAACCCGTATCAATGTCAACCCGATATTCCTTGCTTGTATCTCAGGTGTAGATAACAGTACGATAACCAAAGCCTCGTATACAAAAGATGAAAGAAACAGAATTCTAAAGGCTGGTGAAATTCTTAAGAATTCATGTATCCGATTAGTCGATATGCCTAACTTTACATCTCGTGGGCTTGAGACAAAGATTAAGGAATGCGTACAAGCCGATGGCGCGACGTATGGTGTGTTTGACTATATATGGCTTAATCGTGATGTATCACTTGAGTATCAGCAGTCTATGGGCACTAACGTGCGACCTGATATGGCTATCGCGTCAATAGCGGCAGACCTTAAGCAATATGCAGAAGCCTATAATGTTGGGCTTATGACTATGTGTCAGTTGTCGCGTAACTATGAACAGCAGGAATTCTGTGACGCTTCATGTCTTGCCGGTGCTGTGGCTATGCAGGATAAACTTGATTGTGGCTCGGTTATGATTGGCGCAAAGGATAAGCCCAAATCTTGGAAAAAAGTAGAAGCCTATATCAAGAAGCGCGGTTTTGGTGAGGGTAGTGAAGACGATCAGCCCAATATCGTTGAGCATATCTTCAAGGCACGTTATCAAGATACTTCCTATTCAAAATTCAAGATATGGTCAAAGATTGATAGGGGAACAATGCGACGTAAAGATTATTTTGTAACAGACGAAAACGACGAACTAATTAGTATTAACAGAACAACGCCCTATGGCGAGAAAGACATTAATGAATAATAATAAATTTTCAATAGCACCACTATTAATAGGACTTGGCACAGTTGTTGCGGTTAATTATCTTATGCCGGTAATTGATGTGGCTTGTTCAGCGATTTGTGCAAGGCTAAATGTGCCCATGTCAAAATGGCAAGTCAATGCACAAAAGACGCTTGAACAAGCCGGGATTGCAAATGATGACCCAACATATCATACAAATGCTTGTGGGTTTAACGCAAATTTTGATGAAGATGTGCCTGAAGAAGAGATAGACGATGACTAAGCACGTTAATCACGCTTATATTCAATTCATAGGCAACGCTTCAAGCGATGTTACGGGTTCAGCTTATAGGGTGAAGTTTGGTTCGTCAAACGTGTTGTTAGAATGTGGCATGATTCAAGATGGTAGGGATATTTATTCGTTATACTGTGCAAACAGAGATTTTATGAATAGTTTTCACATTAGTGATATCACCTGTTCAATTGCTCCTCATGGCAATCACAATGACCACATGGGGCTGTATCCTGCATTATTTCATAAAGGGTATAAAGGTTCGGTCTTTATCCCGGAAGGTAACAAGAAATTTCTTGAAATCATGTGGGCTGATAGCTTAAAAATTATGGAAAGCGACAGTATTAAGATTGAGAAGAAGTGGAACAAACCCGCTCCACCTTTGTTTAACGAAAAGGATATAGCGATAGCCCTTGAGCACTTAATTGAAATACCATATAACTATCCCATTCATCTATCCGATGAACTAATCTTCGAGTTCCTTCCATCTGGGCATATTATTAATTCAGCAAGTGTGTTGATGACGTTGAAGAACTCAAGGGGCGATACAAAACGTATATATTATAGTAGTGACATAGGAGCGGCTATCAATCATCACTATGTTATACCGCGTCAAACACCACGGCAGTTTGATATAGGCATTGTTGAGAACACTTACAATTCACCTATGCGCCCCAATAATCCTAAAGACACTATTAATGACATTCGTAAAATTAAGTCAATCGTTAATGACTATCAATGCACCATTTTTCCATCGTTTGCTTTAGCACGTAGTCAAGAAATCTTAACCACCTTGTATGTCATGTGGGAGCGTGGTGAGTTGCCTAAAGACATCAAGATATATTATGACACACCACTGGGAAAAAAGTTGTCCGATATATATACGGATGATGAATTATGGCAACGTGTTTGGGCGTGGGAAAATGTGATAAAGATTGATTCTTTTGAAGATTCTCAAATGTACCAAATGCAGAACGACAAGTGTTGTGTAATAGCAAGCTCAGGCATGATGAATGCTGGGCGTGTGGTATCATGGATTAAATCTAAACTACCACTTATAACAACACATATCTGCTTTATAGGTTATACGCCCGAAGAAGGGCTTGCCGCTGATATAAAGTCCTGTGTAAAGCGTGTAGAAATTGATGGACAGAAAGTTAAAAACATGGCTAATTATACTGAGCTACGTTCTTTCTCGTCTCATTGCGATTATAAAGGATTGCTTGATTTTTATTCATCTTTACAATGCAATCGTTTACTTCTTGTTCACGGAAACCAAGACGATAAGGTTGAATTTGCCAAAGTTTTACAGGATAAATTTGTAAAGCAAGGACAGTCAACACGTGTTAGTGCCGTGCAACAAGGCGATAAAATATTTTTTTAATTAAAGGAGTTTTGTTATGAAGTATTATTCTGAAATGACCGATAAGGTTTATGATTCTGTTGACGAGCTTAACGCGGATGAAAAGCGTATTCATGAGGAAGAGCTTGAACTTCAGCGTCGTGAGCAGGAAAAGAAAGCCAAAGCTGATGCAGAAGCTAAGAAAATGCAAGAAGCAATCAAGGCGATTGATGACGCCTATAAGGTTTATACTGATGCTGTTGATGCTTTTCGTAAGAAGTATGGCGTGACGCTTAGTCTCCGGGACGTCTTCCCTGAGATTCTTGACTTTATCCTCTAAAAATTAATTTATTAAATTTCTCAAAACCCCTTGACAAACGAGGGGTTTTGGTGTATAATATATATGTAATCAAAACACGGAGGTAATTAACATGAAAAGATACTTGGTATGGGGCAAACTTGATGGTAAGTACACAAAGCTGATGGCACTTGCTGATAATGAGCAGAGCGCAATCGAGTCTACTAATCAGCGTGTTGTTGATGAGTGCCTTGGCAAGACTTGGAAAATTGAATCCGTGTCTGAGATAAGGAGGTATAAGCCCTATTAATGGGACGACGTAAAAAGATTGAAGAGTCAATGGCAGACCCTGTTGAACACGATGGCTTGCCATTGATAGGCGAAACGGCTGTGTGCCCTATATGTGGTAAGCTGTTTGTAGTAACGTCTGAGCACGCCTATATATCTCATGGTTCATATACTTGTACATGGGAATGCTTCTTGGGTGAAATTAAGAGGAGGTTATATGATAAACAAAACACGAACGAAGTTGATTGAGCAAGTGGCAAAATCTTCTATTTATCCTGAACTTCAAGGCACATTCAAACGCGGTAAAAATTGGATTGTTACCAATGGTATAATAGTTCTTTATTTTAAGGAAAAGCCCGATTTGCCAATTGTTGAGGGTAAAGATTATGATTTTAATGACATTCTTGATATGTCGCTCGGCTGTTGTGATGCACCACCACCAGATATTGATGTTTTGAAGCAGATTGTTAAAGAAGCTAAATATAAGGGTGAGGATGGAGTAACCTATCTCCCTTATGAGGTTTTCCCAAATGTCTTTGTCAATCCTAAACTTCTTTTAGATATGGTCAAGATATTTCCTAAACTGTATGCCATAAATTATACGGATGGGTGGCGACCTATAGTTTTTATCGATGATGATATCGATTCACCCGACAATTACGGAGCTTTGTTCACCATTCACAAAGATGTGCATATGCCTTATATTAGTTTAGTGGATGGAGAATATGAAATAATCAATCCCAACATGGGAGAAAAAACAAAACAGGAGGAAATTTAATGCAATTTTACAAAGACGGGATTTGTTCGGTGGCGATTATTCCTAAGTCGGAAATCACCGTGATTGACTTCGCTACTTGCAATCAGCCGGCAGAAACAATTGAGCAATTCTATAACCGACAGAAGGTGAAGCCAACAATAGTGACCAATGGTGGATTCTTCAATATGTCAACACGTAACCCGGTGTTTAATTACGTAGACGAGGGAAACGCAAAATCAGCTAATGCCAAATACAAATGGGGCATGGGTGTCGTTGGAAACAATCGGCTTATTTATGGCGAATTAAACAGTCGTAAGTGGCGCGATTTTGTGTCGGGTTATCCTAACCTACTTGATGATTCACAAGCTGTGACAATCACTTTTGCTAAAGAAATCAACTACAAGGCAAGACGAACGCTACTGGGCTATGATGACAAGCGTGTGATACTTGTATGTGTTGACAGCCCCGGAATGAACCTCGTTGAAGCACAGGCTTATATGAAGAAACTTGGTTGCAAATTCGCCATAAATCTTGATGGTGGCGGTTCAACAGGAATGCTTGTTAATGGTGAAAAGAAGACATCTATCTATCATAAGCGTGCTGTTGACAACGTTGTTGCAATCTATACAAAAGATGCTTCGCCTAAACCCACGCAATCTATCTCGACGAACAAGAAAGAATCTAAGGGTATCGATGTATATGTCGGTCAGGGTAAGATTGACTGGAAGCAAGTAAAAGCCGATGGCGTTGATTTCGCCATGATTAAAGCCTCACAAGGTTGGACAGAATCTGGGACGGGATATGAATATAGACTCTTCCGGGATAGGAACTTTGCCACTAATCTGATTGGCGCATACAACGCAGGAATCAAGTGTGGTGTGTATCATTACTTCACTGCCGAGACAGATTCAGAGGTTGTAGAAGAAGCAACATTCCTGCTTAGCACCATCAATCCACTTAAGGACAGAATTTCATTGTGGGTTGCTGTTGATGTTGAAAGCCCTAAACATTGCGACAATCAATCAAAGTCAGAGCTTACAGCACGTGTCAAGAAGTTTATGGAGATAATAGAAAAAGCTGGATATAAGGTCATGCTTTACACCAATCCTAATTATCTTAAGTATAAGTTTGTGCCCAATGCTTTTGATGATTGTGACATATGGCTTGCGCACTACAATGTGTCCAAACCTTATGCAGTTAAGAATCTTAAGATGTGGCAGTATGGACTTGGCACGGTTAAGGGCATAGGAACAAAATGTGATATGGATAAGGGGTATTTTGAAATATGAAAGTAATTAAGAAGAACGAAGTTGAGACAAGTGAGTATCCAAAGCGTGTTGTCTGTGAGCATTGCGGCGCAGAGCTTGAATACGATAAGGAAGATGAATTTATTGAAATGTGGGGAATGAAGAGTATCAATTGCCCTGAGTGTAACGAAGATTGCTTTGTTAGTGACCATCGTGTAGAGCCGCCAAATTGGAAGACAACCTTTGACCACATCAATTCAGCAACCGCAAAGGAACTTAAAAACGAAGATATTCAAGAGTATATCGACAACTGTTATAAATACCTGATGAACGAGGCAAAGCTGGGCAATTTTTATATGACGGGTTCGGGCGATACAATGGTGTTTGGATTTAGATATGAAGATACAGTTGACTTATATGTCACCAGAGATTATTATGAAGACGTAACGTGTCTGTGAGGTAATATATGAGGGAATATCCTAAAATAGAAACAATCTTCAATCGTGATACCGAAGGTACGAAAAAATTAATTTTTGGAACTTATCGCGATGAAACGGTTAAGTATTTAAGGTTTAACGATTGGCAATTTACGGAAAAGATTGACGGAACAAATATTAGTGTGGAGTGGGACGGTCATGCCGTTTCATTCCACGGGCGAACTGAAAGAGCGCAAATCCCTAAACATTTGCTTGAATACCTTGAAAAGACATTCTTGACCACAGAAGCAGAGGAACTTTTTGAGCAAACCTACGGTGACAAGAACGTAATTTTGTATGGTGAAGGTTACGGCGCAAAAATTCAAAATGGTGGTAATTATCGTTCCGATGTGTCATTCATTCTGTTTGATGTGCTGATAGGAGATAATTGGCAAGAACGTGAATGGGTAGAAAAGACAGCCAAAATGTTTGGAATTGATGTAGTTCCTGTTGTATTTGTTGGCTCGCTTGAGGAAGGTATTGATTACGTTATGGAACATCATCCCTCAACTATCGGTACGGCAATGATGGAGGGTATTGTTGGTCGACCTATGGTTGAGATAAGGGACAGATTAGGTAAGCGTATAATAGTTAAAATTAAATGGGAAGATTTTAAGGAGTTTGCAAAGATACTGGAGGAAGCAAAGAATGCCAACTAAAGAAGACTTAAAAGAATTACAGTCTAAGTCTCTTGAAGAAAAAATTCAAATATCAACAGCCAGAATAATTGAATGGTACGAGAACTGGGGGGGGGCAAGTATATGTTTCCTTCTCAGGCGGTAAAGATAGCACGGTATTGCTTGATTTAGTAAGGAAAATATACCCTGATGTTCCTGCTGTGTTTGCTGATACAGGACTTGAGTATCCAGAGATTAGAGAATTTGTTAAAGGGTATGATAATGTTGTTTGGGTTAAACCTAAGATGACGTTTGTCGATGTGCTGACCAAGTATGGGTATCCTATCGTCAGCAAAAATGTTGCTTGTCGTGTTGGTGAAGTTCGTAAATCAAAACGCAACGACACAGCTGCGCATAAGATGTTTGAGGGAACATATCCGGGCAAAAACGGTAAAGAATCTCAATATAACTACACCAAGTGGAAATTTCTATTAGACGCAGATTTCAAAATAGATGATTTGTGTTGTGATGTAATGAAAAAAGCTCCTCTTCACCATTATGAAAAAGAAAGTGGACGTAAAGCATTTATAGGAACTTTAACAGAAGAAAGCCGTAGGCGTAGGGACGCATGGCTTAAAAATGGGTGTAATGCTTTTGATACACTTGCCATTCCTCAATCAACCCCAATGGCGTTCTGGACAGAACAGGATGTGTTAAAATATATCTATGATAACAAAATTACTATTGCACCTCCTTATGGCGAAATAATTTGTTCAAAAGGCAAATACAGTCTTTCAAAGATGAACAGAACAGGATGTGTATTTTGTGCTTTTGGGTGTCACCGAGAAAAACTTCCTAATCGTTATCAACAAATGGCAACAACTCACCCTCAACTATATGACTATTGTATGCGTGGCGGTCGCTATGACGAACAAGGAATGTGGATACCCGATAAGGGACTTGGTATGGCTAAAGTTCTTGACTACATTAACGTAAAATGGTGGAACGATGGTGACGAAGAAAAGCGTGATGAATATAGACGTATTTACCACGAAAAAGAAGAAGCCGAAGCACAACGTAAATTAACAGAAAGCGAAACAAATGAATAAACCAGTATATCTTGATTATGCGGCATCCGCCCCCACAACATATTGGGGATGGGACTATGATACCGGAACAAACTACAACCCCAATCAGCCTTATGCAATAAGCGAACAGAAACAGCTAAAAGAAGCCGAGTCGATTGTCCTTAAAGCCCTTGGGTCAAAGACGGGTCATGTCATCTTTGATGCTAATGCTACAATTATGGGAAAGTATCTTGCTGATTTATATAATGATTTTACTGAACCATGTGCAATTAGCGCATTTGAGCATGATTGTTTAGCTTATATCATTAAGTATGCGTCAATCAGCCCCTTTATGCTTGTTGGTAAAACCGTTGAAGGTCTAAAGCAATGGCTTAAAGAGAACAAGGATGAGATTAAGGAATCAACTGAAACTTGTTCGCCTTGCCCGTGTATATGGATGTTCGTCAACAATCTCACAGGACAAATTATGCCTGTTCAAGAAATAGGTAATCTTGTTCATCAATATGGTATGCACATGGTCTGTGATTTGACGGCAGGACTGCACAATGAACCCATCCCCGACAATATAGACGATTGGTGTGATATAGCTATATGGTCAGGCGCAAAAGTAGGTGCTGAGAAAGGCACAGGAGGCATTTGGTTTAGTGATAGAGCATGGAAGGAACATTGTGTAGGGGATGAGTCTCCACTTCATTTCGGTACGCCCAACGTGGCTCAAGCAATGGCACAGGCAAGAGCTATAGAGCATTGCCAGAACGAAGTATCAAGACGTGTGGGCAAAGATACATGGACGGGACGATATATTGAAAACAAGTGGACAGTGCTTTGGAAGCGTCTTATTCGTGGTATATGTGATATATGTGCTGATTACAACGATATTGTCAAAGCGTTCCATTGGGGAATCCAAGAGTTCAGTTTGGGCATAATAGGTCTATATCTCCCCGACATCAACGCAGACGCATTTCAACAGTTTGCATCAACAAGGCAAGTGTATTTTTCCGTGTTCCACTCGGCTTGCGCGGGACAAGGCGATTATCGTGTGGCAGAAGCATATGGATTAACTAAAGAACAGGCGGCGCATTGTATCCGATTGAGCTTTGGATATGAAACAAACGAGCAGGACATTGATAGGTTTATTGAAGTACTGAAAGAATTTAGGGAGATGTTTTGCTCCGATGGTGTCTGTAAAGCTAAGAAGGAACTTGCTGGATGTGGTATTCCGGTTGGATTAAGCAAGTAACGTTTACAGAAAGTTCATAATAAAATTTGCAAAAGGGGTTGACAAACAGCCCCTTTTGTGCTATAATATATATGTCCTCAAGAGAAGGATAAATCAAATACATAATTCAAAGGAGAACAATCATGAACAACAACTGCACACCCACAAGAGAAGAGCTTTTACAGCATGGCAAGGTTATTATGGATACAGACGATATGGTCAATGGACATCGTTTACGCTTTAGATATGTGGTACTTAACCATATTCGTTTTCTTATGAAAGAGACTGACGATATTGTACAATGGATTGTAAGCTACGAAGAATCCGATAGAATAAGACGTGAATTATATGGTGAGGAGGACTGAACCATGACTTGGATAACAACACCCGGCAGAGACGAGCTTCTTCATTACGGTAAAATCCTTAGCGATGATGAAATCGAGAAGAATGGACACTTCATGAGGTATCGTGAGATAGAGTATGGCGGCACAATATGGGCAATGAAAGAACGCGATGGCGAAGTCAGTTACATCGCAGAAATAGGGAGGGCTAAGAAATGAAGCAGGAATTTGATATAGTCAAGGCGTTGCATAATTTGATTTACGACCTTGAAACAACAAGCGGTCAGTATAACATAGGTAAGATGTTCAGTAAATGTCTTGACAAGGCGGCAAATGCAGGGGTTGATTACTTTGCCCAAATGACGTGCGTTTGCAAGGAACTGCGTCTTAGGAAATTAACTAATCGCACTGTCCGCGATGAATGGAAATATGCAGATGGCAATCAGCGTCTGTTCAAACGGTTGCGTAAGCTATGCAAGGAGTATTACGCAAACCTATTCGACCATATTCTTAGCGATGGTATATTCGAAAATGAAACAGATTTTGGCTTTCCGCTTAGTCCTGAAAATATAGGTGTTATGGTCACAGATGAGTTTAAGGAAAACCTATTAAAGGATATGCTCAAACGATGGAGAAGATAAACACCCGGACGTTAAAACAGCAATTAACCCTTGGGGATTGTGAAAAAATCTTAACCGACCTAACAATCCCTATTTACTCCAAAGGAGAAAAGACATGGAGACTATATACAGGATGTCACCATAAAGACGCTTATAAGGGTGGTCATAACCTCATCTTCTACACGGACACTAAGTCATTTCAGTGCGTCACTCAGTGTAGTTGCTCGTTTGACATCATAGGGCTAATACAGCGTAGATTGAAAACCCTTGAGAAACCTTGCTCGTTTATGGACGCTATTGGATTTATCGCCAAATCAACAGGCAAAGAGGTCGGCGATTATAAGCGTATAAGCAAACAGCCCAATATATGCGATTGGTCGGGACTTGAGCGGTTTGTGCGTATGCGCAAAGGCGATAGCCTACTTAAGACTTTTGACCCTTGTATCTTAAACGAGCTTGAATCAAGCTATTATGAGGGTTGGATTGATGAGGGAATCAGCGTTGAGACGCAAAAGAAATTTGGCATAAAATATTATCGCCGAGCCAATCAAATTTGTATCCCTTGCCGGAATCGTGAAGGGGAGCTTATAGGCATTCGATGTAGGAATCTTGACCCTGAACGGCTTGAGACAGCTAAGTATATTCCTTTGATAACACTTGATGGGCAGTCATATGCTTTTCCAACTAATCAAGTTTTTTATGGAATAAACTATACATGGGAAGCGATTGAAAGAACTGGACAAGTGCTTATTGCGGAATCGGAGAAGTCGGTTTTGAAGGCTAATGAATTTCTTGGGCGCGACAACAACTGTGTGGCTTTGTATGGCTCTCAGTTGGGTTTGAAACGCAGGAACGAGATTATTAAGATGGGCGTTAAGGACGTTGTTCTGTGCCTTGATAGCGACTTTGTAGGGCTTGATACGCCTGAATATGACAAGTTTGAAAAGAAGATGTTTGATATAGCGAAGCAATTCAAAGGATATTGTAATGTTAGCGTAGTGTATAATAACATAGGGCTTGAGAATTGGAATAAATGTAGTCCTTTTGATGGGACGAAGGAGCAATGGAATATGTTATATGAAAATAAGGAGGTTATTGAAGGATGATTAAATATTTTTGTGATTTTTGTGGTAAAGAGCTTAAACGCGACACCCCTGAAGCAAAGGGTTTAGCAGTAGGTGATAAGTTTGGGTCTTCAATGGAATATTACGATATATGTAAGGATTGTCTTGATAAGATTTATGAAATGATTGAGGACAAAAGGTTAGGAGATAAGAAATGAAAAATTTATTAGTTGCCTGTGAAGAATCTCAGCGCGTATGCACAGCTTTTCGTGAGCGTGGATGGAATGCTTTTTCGTGTGATTTGCAAGAATGCAGCGGAGGGCATCCAGAATGGCACATTCAAGGTGATGTCTTGGGACTGATTAACGGTGATTGCGAATTTGAAACAATGGATGGACAGAAGCATAAAATTGATGGTGAGTGGGATTTAATTATAGCTCATCCACCTTGCACGTATCTTACCAACAGTCAAAATCTTTGGTATAATGTAGAAAAATATGGAGCAAAAGCAATCGCACGAGCAAAGAATAGAGAAGAAGCGGTTAAGTTTTTCATGACTTTTGCAAATGCTAAATGTAAGCATATTGCTATAGAAAATCCTATAGGATATATGTCAACAGCGTTTCGTAAGCCTGATTTTATCTATAACCCTTATGATTTTGAAGGCGAGACTGAATGCAAACGTACTTGCTTGTGGCTTAAAAACCTTCCACAACTTGAGATAACACAACATTTACCTAAAGAACAAAGAACTCATAATGGATTTAAGGCTATTTTTGATGGCAAACAATATGCGTGGAATGATCCTAACGTAGCAAGATTAAGAAGTATTACACCAAAAGGTGTTGCCTATGCAATGGCTGAACAGTGGGGAAAGTATTTAGAAGGAGAAAATAAATGAAAATTTTATCATTATTTGATGGCATGGCTTGTGGTCATATTGCGTTTAATGAATTAGGAATAGATATAGAATGTTATAAAGCCTATGAAATTGACAAATTTGCTATAAAAGTAGCTACTCATAATTTTTCCGATATCGAAGAACTGGGTGATGTATTTAAGGCAGACTTTAAGCAGTATAATGATTATGATTGGTTAATTGGGGGTTCTCCTTGTACTTATTGGTCAATTGCTCAATCTCCTGATAAGCGCGAAACTACATCGAGTGGAATAGGTTGGGAATTATTTTCTCAATATGTTCGAGCCTTAAACGAAGCAAAACCCAAATATTTTCTTTATGAAAACAACAAATCCATGTCGAAAGAAATTCGCAAAGCAATTACGGAAACTTTTGGATTTGAGCCTATTTGTATAAACTCTGCTTTAGTTTCTGCACAGAATCGTCAAAGACTGTATTGGGTAGGGATTAGACAGGATGATGGCAGCTATAAAAAAGTGGATATAAAGCAGCCTAAAGACAAAGGTATTGTTGTCAAAGACATACTTGATGAAATGGTTGATGAAATTCTTGGTACGGACAATGAAGGTAAATCTAAGACGTTGGTAGCTAGTTATTACAAGGACGGTCAATTTGATTTAATTAAAGGTGGTAACTATTCAAGAACCACACTATGCAATAAAGTTTTTGAACTACCTTCTGCCAAGGATGGAAAACAGACCAATTCGCAAGCAACAAGAGTGTATGATATTGAACATAAATCTTGTACGCAATCTTCTCAAGGTGGTGGTCAAGGAGCAAGAACCGGACTGTATGCAGTTCCGGATGCAACCAATAAAGCCCTGTGTGTGAAAGATGGATATGTTGATTATAAAGGTAAACAATACCCTATCAAACTATCTGATGGCTATTATATCATTCGTAAATTGAGCGTGACGGAATGCAAGCGTCTTCAAACCGTTCCGGATTGGTATGATATGAGCTGTATTAGCAATTCTCAAGCATATAAATGTCTTGGTAATGGCTGGACAGTTGATGTTATAAAACATCTTATCAAGTCAGCCTTAGAAGATTCAAAAAAATCTTAAAAATTTTTCTTAACCCCTTGACAAATCGCGTTTGATGTGCTATAATATATATACCATCTTAGATGGAGAAAGGAAGTAAATCATGACCGCATTAACAATATTTGCGATAGTCTTATCGTATGGTGCAGTCGCGTTTTGTATTTACACAAATTATCTACACGAAAAAGATGACGAAACTACGCTTAAGTTGATTAAGCAACATTCTGAAATCATGCACCACATGACCGACTGTATGGGGCTGTTGGAGCAGAGGATAAAGATGTTAGAACAAGAGGTTAAGAAGGGAGAAAACGATGGCTAATTATATCAACAGAGAAGCAATGCTCGAACAAATCGCAAGGCGTGAGCCACTAATGGTTGGTAATAAGATGATTAGTATTGACGCACTCCGGGAGTTTATTATGAATCGCCCTGTTGCTGATGTTGAGGAAGTAAAGCACGGACACTGGATATATTATCCTGAATGTGGAGTCACCAAATGTTCCGTTTGCCATCGTAGCGTCGAGGAATGTGTAGAATATCCGCGCTGTATGTTCTGCGGTGCATATATGGATGAGGGAGACGAAAATGAAAATCTTAGTTGATAAAATGCCAAAAACGGTGGAAGAATGCCTATGGGCACATCGAGACGCATGGGGGTATGTCTGCTACGCAGTCGGCAGTGGCGACTGGAGTTTGCCGGGATGCATGGTCTATTATGGCGGCAAGTGTCCGTATCTGAGAGAGATGCCGAAGGAGGATAAATGAACAACACGCTCGAAAAACGCTTAATGGCGTTTATGAACTGCCCGTGGAAATCCACTGCCGAATGCAATCTTATCTGCATAGACTGCTTACGCAGCGATCCAGATGGGTTTAGGACATTGGTTGATGATTTCAACAGACTCGGGGAACGGCTAAAAACAATGGAGGACGAAAATGTCCGAACGTGAACTACCCGAACCGAAAGAATCCAAAAGAAAAGTTTTTGACAAACACTGTGACCAGTGCATTCACCAGTGGGCGTGTGAGATGTGGGCGGGAGGAATCATGGCGGCAGAAAACGCAACATACTGCAAGGTTTACGAAACGGTAAAGAGTAGTAATGCTTACTTTTGCGGTTTTTTAGACGGACAGAAAAGTATCAAGGAGAATAAACAATGAATAACAAACAAGCATCAGG
>Ga0256404_1003380_pt1 | contig 32738 bp, 26 predicted proteins | sample RumenRJG_01DNA_FD_185990 | JGI IMG/M metagenome (GOLD analysis project Ga0256404, IMG submission 185990) | Bovine rumen microbial communities from Lethbridge, Alberta, Canada - RJG_01 | ecosystem: Host-associated > Mammals > Digestive system > Stomach > Rumen | place: Canada: Alberta | collected...
GTTTGATCTCTGAATCACATTTTTAAAGAGCAAAATCAGCGTTGTAACTAACTGATTAATTTACATTAATTTTTACCTGAACCACTTTACAACTTTGTGACGTAGTTCAAATGGTGTTGTTGCCATAGAAAATCTATATAAAGAATTTCAAGAAAAGATCAAAAGCTTTTATGCAAATATCAAAGATCATGATTCTATAAGGTTCTTAGGTATTACTGGAGTCACTAGATTAAAGGATGTTTCAATTTTTTCTGTAGGATCTAACATCAAGGACATAACCAATTACAATGCCTATTCTCAGATGATCGGTTTTACACGTGATGAGATTAAAGATTACTACCAAGATTATCTAAAATTAGCTGTAGCCTATGAGAGTCACTGTGATGTCGAGAGTGTCACTGATACTCAAATTGATGCAATGCTAGATAAATTAGCTCAAAACTATGACGGATACTGTTTTGATGAATTCTATAAAAAGAAGGTCTTCTGTACATGGTCTGTAAACAATTTCTTTCAGAGCATAGTAGATAATCACTTTGTGTACTTTGGTGAGTATTGGTATGACAATGGTGGTTTACCTTCAATTTTAGCTAACTACTTGCAAACCCATAAGCTAAATGCCTTTGATTACCTTGATAAGGATAATCTTATCAATGTTCCTACTAATGATTTTATCAATCCCACTTCATTAACATCTATTAATCAGAACGTATTGATGTGTCAGACTGGATACTTAACCTTACGTTCTGAACTAAAAGTACTAAAACCACGAGTATATCTAGGAATACCAAATGGAGAGATCCACAAAGCTATAACTTATTTATTAGCATTAAAAGTTTTTAATAACGACATCAATGTCGACAATGAAAAAGGAGAAAACCTTTTTGAAATTGGTTCATTTGAGGACATCATTGCCCTTCTAAACACCATCATGAATTCAGTTCCTTATGATAACTATCCTATTGTGTCTGAAGCTGCCGTACAGAATTCAATAAGATTGTATTTAGCAGGAGCTGGTATGGAGGCAAAATGTGAAGTCCATGAAGCAAAAGGTCGAGCCGATTTAATTGTAGAGACAGACCACAGAAGAATCGTATTTGAATTAAAGTATGCTCAAAATTCAGATGAATCCAAAACAAAGCTAAAAGAAGCTGTAGAGCAGATTAAATCTCGAGATTATGGAAATATTTTACCTGTAAAATCAGAGCTAATTAGAATTGCAGCGGTCTTTAATTCAGATCCAAAGGTAAGATCTTTTAGCTTATATGAAGCTGTATAGTATAACTATGTCTGGCATCTTAATCGATGTCAAATAATGAGTCAGAATTGGATATATTATTTATCTAATTCTGAATTAATCTTACTTATCCAAACACAGTCTCACTCTAGATATTTTAATAAAGTCGAAATATTAGAACTTCCTAAGATAGTATCAACTTTAGGATGTTTTCTTATAGTGTTCATTTCTATTTCTCATTCTTACCTTTGCTAATATCTAACAAGGAATTGATAAGTTCAGGCTCAGGAAGCGCTCCTAGAGTTCCTTTTTTGTATTTGTCGACAATGTCTGTGGTATCTCTTACACCATCTTGAGCTGTAAAATCAGCTAATGAATATAAATAAATGCCTTGACTATCTTTATGTACGAACCATATTTGTTCTTTTCTAAACAACCTTTTACAGTCCATCAGGTTGATATCTTGAACTGTGAAAATCATTTGAGCTTTATCGTTAAGTTCGTTATTAAACATGGATACGATTGCTCTAGTTAATTTAAAGTGAATACTACTGTCAAGCTCGTCAACAATCAGTATTCTTCCTTTTTCTAAAGCCTCAATCACATAGCTTGATAAAGCACCGATTTTTTTAGTTCCTGTTGAATCAAAAATAATACTAGGAACACGAACACCTTTATAAGTTGAAACAAGGCTTAATTGATCAACTAATTTAGATGGAATATCAAGAGCTTTTTCCTCAGGGCTAGTAGCTTTTTTTATTTCGATTTTATCCGGTGTTACATATTCATAATTATCTAAGTAAAGATCTGCATTTTTAATAAAATCAACGATCTTCTGCTGCAAACGATCCTTATTCTTTAAGAGATCAATAGTATGCTGAATTGGAATATTGTTCATATTTACGATGTCAATTCTATTGGCAAATTCTTGAACAATTTCTTTTACCTTATAGATTAGTTCAAATTTGCTAGAATCAATTGAATAAATCAGCAAATTTGTTTGTGATACATATTGTATGATCTTTTCTACATCGGGAGCAGAACTGTGGTACTCATTATTTTCAGAATCTCGTTTTAAAAGACAAATCTCCTTTTCATTATTGTATTTATCTTTTTGAATTTCAGAGAAATACTCATAAGGATATTCTTCTTTTTTGCTGTCATATTTGAAACAGTAAACGTACTCTTTGGCATGGGAGAGAAATTTAATTGAGAGTTGACAGATAGGATCATGTGAAAAAAGATTTGGCATCAAATCAATTTTCTGATTTAAAAGAGCGTATTTGATTGCCCTGATGCACTTTATTAAACAAGTCTTACCAGAGTTATTAGGACCATATATACTGGCTGTCTTTAAAACATTGAAATTGTTTTCTTGATGAACATTTGCTCCATTCTTTTTATTTCTCATATCAGCTTTTAATGAAAAGATAACTTCATCTTCAAAAGCAAAGCAATTTCTTGCTGTAATTTCAATAATCATGATAATGAGCCCTCCTCTCGATGATATTGTAGTATTTATTTTTAATGTAAAATAAATGCATTAAAAATAAATATTCTAAAATGCAAAAAAAATCACCACAGAAGCATTACCAACCATGGTGATTTACTTGCTTGAGAGCTACTTAAATAGCTTCTTCATTTTCCTCAGATGTACGAATTCTGATTACTCTTTCTACATCTGATACGAAGATCTTACCATCACCGATCTTACCAGTATGAGCTGCATTGATGATTGCCTGAATACATTTGTCTGCTTCATCGTCTGCAACAACTACTTCAAGTTTACACTTTGGTAGAAAATCAACTACATACTCAGCACCACGGTATAACTCAGTGTGACCTTTCTGTCTGCCGAAGCCCTTTACATCTGATACTGTCATACCTGAAATACCGATGGTAGCTAAGGCTTCACGGACATCATCTAATTTAAATGGTTTGATAATTGCAACAATACGTTTCATAGTAATTTATCCTTTGATTATAAGTTGTAACCACGCTCGCCGTGTGATGCCAAGTCAAGACCTTCAGCTTCCTCATCAGCGGTAACTCTTAGACCAACTAGTAGACCTGCAATCTTGAAGGCAATTACTGATACTACAAGTGACCATACAATTGCTACAACTAGTGACATGGTTTGACCATAAACCTGGCCGGCAATTGAATCCCAACCATCCTTAAAACCAGTACCACCTAATGATGGAGCACAGAATACACCAGTTAAGATACCACCTACGATTGCACCGATACCATGAACACCGAATACATCTAATGAATCATCAACCTTGGTGAACTTCTTAAAGCCGTGAACACCCCATAAGCATGCTAGACCTGAAGCAATACCGATTACGATTGCACCCATAGGACCAACGAAAGCACATGCTGGAGTAATTGCAACTAAGCCTGCTAAAACACCTGATGCAGTACCTAATGTTGATGGTTTCTTGAAGATGATCCACTCAGCTACCATCCATGTCATTGCAGCAGTTGCTGGGCATAGAACTGTGTTGATGAATGCAAGTGATGAAATACCATCAGCTACTAACTCAGAACCTGCGTTGAAACCTAACCAACCGATCCACAGTAAGCAAGCACCTATATAGGTAAGACCTAAGTTATGTGGAGCCATTGCAACTCTACCTAAGTCATGACGACGACCTAAGATAAATGCACCAGTTAAACCGCATACAGCAGCGTTAACGTGAACTACGGTACCACCTGCGAAGTCATATGACTTGAATACAGAATCGATGAAACCACCACCCCATACTTGGTGAGCTAAAGGAGCATAAGATAGAACGATCCAAATACCTACAGCAATTAAGATTGCAGAGAATTTAACACGCTCAACTGTTGCACCAACAATCAAACAAGCAGAGATTGCGCAGAAAGCGCCTTGGAAGATAACCCAAGTGTACTCTGATAAAGTTCCAGATAATGAATTAAAATCAATACCAGCTAAGAACATTGTACCAAAGCCACCGAAGAAGTCGCCTAAGACACCTTCAACAGGACCAAAAGCAAAGCTGTAACCTAAAATTACCCATAAGATAATGGCCATACAGAAAACAGCTAAACACTGCTCCATGGTTGATAGAACGTTCTTAGAACGGGTTAAACCACCATAGAATAGACCAATACCAGGGATAGACATTAACAGCACTAACATTGCAGACATTAAGATAAAGCCGTTGTCAGCTCTATCTAAAGCTGCAGTTTCATCAGCAAATACACTAGGAGCAAAGGCTAGTGCAGATGCTAATAATGCACTTTTTGTAACTCTCATAAAAAATTCTCCTTGAACTCAAGCCATCATTGACTTTGTTACAAGATACGATTTCAAATTTTCGGTATCAACAAAGAAAAGCTATTTGCCCAAGAATAAAGCGTAATTATGGTGCATGCACATAATTAGAACGCAAAATCACAAAAATAATGCATCAAAATAAAGCATAAATTGGAGGTGATGGAGTATATAAAAGAATTTGAGCTTTAATAAATTGAGTGATAATCTGAATAATACTGCGTTGATTGAAAGACTGAGATTAGGATTTAGACATAAAAAAGCCAGAGCTTTCGCTCTGGCAATAATGTTAACAAAGATTATTAAGCAAATGGGTTCTCTGTTGGATACAGAACGCCTGCTGGCTGATTGTAGTTGATAGTCTCAATGCCTAGCATGCTGAATACATTAAATAGAGCCTTACCAACATGGCTGAATGCAACTGCACCATGGTGTGGATAACGCTTCTCAATTAGAACGTGACGGTAGAAACGGCCCATTTCAGGGATTGCAAAGATACCAATACCACCGAATGAACGTGTACCTACTGGTAGAACCTCACCTTCAGCTACATAAGCCTGTAACTTAGTATCAGGTGTTGTCTGTAATCTGAAGAAGGTAATAGGACCTGCGGTTAAATCACCCTCTAAGGTACCACGAGTAAAGTCAGGCTGTGATCCTGCTGGCTCTAACAGACGATGCTGAATGATCTGGTAATTGATCTTACCTAACTTCATATTGCAGCTTGTAGTATCAGTTAGCTTGCATAATGGAGTATTACCACAGTGGAAGCCCATGAAGGTATCAGTTAACTTGTACTGAGGGAACTTAGGCTTGATGTCTTCAGCAAATAAGTCTGCAGGTACTGAGTTATTGATATCAAGTAAGGTTACTGCATCATAAGTTACGCAAGCACCGATGTACTCTGATAGAGCACCGAAGATATCAACCTCACAAGCTACAGGCATACCGCGTGAAGCTAAGCGTGAGTTTACATAGCAAGGCTCGAAACCGAACTCCTCAGGGAAAGCAGGCCAGCACTTGTCTGCAAATACTACATACTTACGAGCGCCTTTATGCTGCTCGGCCCAATCTGTTAAGGTAAGCTCGAACTGAGCCATACGCTCTAACATATCAGGATAGGTGTTACCTGCACCAAGCTCTTTAGCCATATCTGCTGCAATGTCCTTAATACGAGGATCGCCTGCATGCTTACGATATGCAACTAATAAATCTAACTCTGAGTTTTCCTCGATCTCAACACCGATGTCATATAAGCCCTTAATAGGAGCGTTACATGCAAAGAAGTCCTGAGGACGTGGTCCGAAGGTAATGATCTTTAATGAAGATAAACCGATTAAGGTACGAGCAACAGGAACGAAATCCTTTACCATTGAAGCGATGTCTTCAGCGGTACCTACAGGATACTCTGGGATAAAGCCCTTTAGCTTACGTAAACCTAAGTTGTATGAGCAATTTAACATACCACAGTATGCATCACCACGACCGTCAACTAAGTCTTTACCAGTCTCTTCAGCTGCTGCTACGAACATGCAAGGACCGTCAAAGAACTTCTTGATTAAGGTCTCAGGAGTTTCAGGACCGAAGTTACCTAAGAAAACAACTAAGGCATTGCAACCTGCTTGCTTTGCTTCTTCTACAGCTTTAACAGCATCATTCTCATTTTCAACTGTTACTTTGATTTCGTTTACATTGATACCAGCAGTAGCGCAACCTTTTACAACTGCAGCGCGACGGCGCTCTGATAATGATCTGATGAAACAGTCTCTTGATACAGCGATAACGCCAAGATTAACTGTAGGAATATTAGGTAGCATGTTGTTCTCCTTAAAGGTAAAACTTGATTATTGTTACTACTTAGAGTTTGTTTTTTACATCCCCTCTAAGTTTTTATCTGTATATATTTATAATGCAGAATTTAATTTTTTGCAAAGAAATCGTAAACGTTTACGTAAATTAAGTTTAATTATGTCATTAAGATCACATAATTCGCTATAGTAAGGGATATTTGTATATTATATTAAAGAGAAATACGTCACAAAATTCGCAAACTACCTCTCTATAATTCGCAACTCCGTAAATAGATTTACATAACTATATGAAATATGTTAAAGGATGCTTTGACCAAGATTTGCGCCCTACATAAAGTAAGGCGCATAAGACGAGATAATTTGATTGAGTAAATAGATTAGAGAAGTTTACCGATATTTGAGTTATCAATAAGTTCAGGCTTACATAAGAAACTTTTCATATCCATAACACCATTATTGTAGGTGGTAGTGTCATTTACGGGAGCTTCTTTACCTTCACTGATGGCTTTAATCATCTCAACTACAGCTTTTTGAAGTTCTTTACCATCTTTAAAGATAGTCATTGCTTGATAGCCTTCTTGAATGTTCTGTAAAGCTTCTTTGGTTGAATCCTGACCTGTAATTACAGGGATATTATCTGTTGTATACCCACGCTTCTTTAGTGTAAAGATAATACCTGTACTGATGCAGTCAGCAGGAGACAGAATACCGTCTAATTTCTCGCCATCAGGACCATAGCCTATTTTATCAATGAGATCATCCATTCTCTTACTTGCAAGATCTGTTCTCCAGCCGTGAATTTCAGTATCCTCAGGTTTAATCTGACCTGACTTTACCACTAAAGCACCACTATCAATGTAAGGTTGTAAGATCTTCATAGCCTCACCATAGAAGAAAACAGCATTATTATCATCTAATGATCCGTGGAAGATCTCGATATTCTTAGGATGTTCTACCGTTGGCTTTAACTTATCAATTAAAAACTGCCCCTGAATTTGACCTACCTTACCATTATCAAAAGTAGCATAGTAGGTTACAGCATCAGTTCCTGTAATCAGTCTGTCATAGCTGATAACTGGAATTTTTTTACTCTTGGTGATTTTTAAGACTTGAGTTAAAGCATTACCATCAATTGAGCCGATCACTAAAGCATCAATGTTGCTGTTAGACAATCTTTCAACCTGCCTTTGCTGTAACTCAACATCAATATCTCCACCAAAGAAAAGTTCGACATTAAAGCCACTGTTTTGCAGCATGTGCTCAACACCAAAGCCTCCGTTATACCAACGGCCTTCGTCTTGAGTAGGCATAGCAACACCTACAGTAAATGCATTAGCTTGTGATGTTATGAATAGTGAGAACAAAGACATAGCCAAAGCTTTATTAAATTTCATCAAAATCTCCTTCTACAATAGATAAATGAAATATTTATTTCTTAAATATTTTCTTGAACGATGAATTTTATTAGCTTTTAATAATGAGATGTAATTAGCTTATGTCGGCTTTTATATCGCATTTGTAAAAATATTTTTGTAATTTGGTTCTCAAATTTATATAAAGATATTCTTAATACTCAAGATTGTTTAATGTAATTAACAAGACAAAACAGAACGTCTTTTTTCTGAAGAATGGATGATTAAAGGTAGGAAGAAAAAGCTCTAATCTTGATATTAAAAATAGCGTATGACTAGAGCTTTTAGATTTAAATTAAAGGAGCTTGTTGATGTTAGATCTGTCAATTAGCTCTGGAGTACATAAGAAGCTTTTCATATCCATAACACCATTGTTATAGGTTGTAGTATCATTGATGTTAGCTTCCTGTCCTTTGCTAATAGCTTTTACCATATCAAGTACGGTATCTTGTAATTGCTTACCATCTTTAAAGATAGTCATAGCCTGATAGCCTTCCTGAATATTCTTAAGAGCATCAGGTGTTGAATCCTGACCAGTGATTACAGGGATGTTCTCTACAGTATATCCACGTTTCTTTAAGGTAAAGATAATGCCTGAGCTGATGCAGTCAGCAGGTGACAGGATACCATCCAGTCTCTCGCCTGATTCCGGACCATAGCCAACCTTATCCATGATAGCATCCATTCTCTTACTTGAAAGATCGGTTCTCCATGATGGGATGTTGGTCTCTTCAGGTTTAATCTCACCTGACTTAATTACTAATGCACCGCTGTCAATATAAGGCTGTAAGATCTTCATGGCCTCGCCATAGAAGAACTTAGCATTGTTATCATCTAATGAGCCGTAGAAAATCTCAATATTCTTTGGATCATCTACTGTTGGATGTAACTTATCAATTAAAAACTTACCCTGAATTTCACCTACTTTACCGTTATCAAAGGTTGCATAGTAGGTAACAGCATCAGTTCCTGTAATCAAACGATCATAACTTATAACTGGAAGTTTTTTGCTTTTTGCAATCGTTAAGGCATCAGCTAAAGCATTGCCATCAATTGAGCCAATAACTAAAGCATCGATGTTGCTGTCGTTTGACAGTCTCTTGATTTGTCTTTGCTGTAATGACACATCAATATCACCACCAAAGAAAAGTTCAACATTAAAACCGCTGTTTTTTAGCTCATTTTCAATGCCGAAACCTTCACGGTACCAGCGAGCTTCATCTTGAGTTGGCATTAACACACCAACGGTAAAAGCATTTGCCTGTGAGGTGAATAAAACAGGCAATACTGATAAAGCAAGAACTGCTTTTAATTTCATTTTGATCTCCAGTTTAAATCTTTTTATACGATCAATATATTAAACGCTATTGTACTTTTTAGCTTATGAAAACGATTGCAAACATAAAATTTGTTATAAAGTTCTCATTTTTACCTTATTTGTGCTCTTTATTATTTTCTGATGATACAACTTTTTCTTGAGTCAGTTTTTTTATTATTTATAGGATCTTTTGATTGAGATTTCGACAATGCTTGTCTTTGCAGCATCTTCAAGTGACGTCTTTTCTCTTCTTCACGCTTTTGAAGAACTGTTTTTAAAACGCCATTTTCTAATTTCTTTTGTTCTTTAATGGCATTATAAGTAGTGCCAACAACGAAGAGTATTGGCACAGCTATTACTAAGATTAACCAAAAGGACATCTTATTTTAGTAATTCCTGTAAGGCATCATAACTGGCTAAGGCTCCCCTTACTTCTTTACCATCAATAATTAAGTAAGGAGTACCAGCTATCTTTAATTCAATACTATCTTCAATATTTGCAGAGATCTGCTTTTGAGGACGACCTGAGGTTAACTCATTTTTAAAGTCATCAAAATCAATACCAACCTCATCTAAATACTTGCGAATGGATTGTTCATCTGAACTGATAGTACCAGGAGTCATGAACTTTTCATGTAACTTAAAGTACTTCTTTTTATCAAGATTAAACACTGCCTGACCTAAAAGAGCTAACTGTTTTGAGTTCTCTTTAATCACAGGGATATTTACAAAAGAAATCTGCACATCATAGTCTTTTAACGCTCTTTCAAACATCGGTTCTAAAACCTTGCAATAACCGCAGTTATAGTCATAAAACTCAATGATGTAGTGCTTAGCATTCTTTTTACCAAGATAAGGAATGTTATCTGACTTTCTAACCTTTGAAGCAATCTTTAACATGTTAACTTCAAGATTTTTCTTTTCATCCTGCTCAAGCTTTTTCATAGCGCGCAGGATCACTTCAGGATGGTTAGATACATAATCATCAATAATGCTCTCAATTTGAGCCTTTTGATCGTTATCAAAAGTTGCAGCTAAGGCTGATGTAGTAACACCTAAACTTACTAAAGCTACCAAACAAGATTTTTTTAAGTTATTTAGATCCTGAAACATTTTCATCCTTAATCCTAGTTGCAAAGTATAAAAGAGCGATTGCAAGAATTGCGCAGACTGACAAATTCAAACCAAAAGGTATCATGGAGAGTTCTCCCATTACACCAACTAATGGAGAAACTAGAGAACCAATTAAAAAGTACATCACACCAAAGATACCTGAAGCAGAGCCAGCTCCACCCTTTTTAAAACTCATGACTACGCCAAAACCTGCTGACTGAGACAAGCCCATCATTGAACAGTAAACAGCAAGACAAACAAGAACCGGTACAAAGCTCTCTGGACGTATAAATGAAATAATTAAAACACCAATGCCTGAGATTAAAAGTAGAGCATAAGCAAAAACTACTACTTTAAGCTCTGATAGGCGACGTGATAAACGTCCTGCTGATGAGGCAATAATGGTGATACAAACAGCAATAAAAGCAAAGGTAAATGAGTATTCTACAGGAGTAAAACCATAGACCTTTTGGAATACGAATGGTGATGCTGCCAAATATGAGAAGAAACCGCCCATTACAAAGGATAATGAAAAGACGGTTAACATGAACTTTAAGTTTAAAAGATCAGTCTTCATTTTTAAGATTGAGACTAAAGCACTCTTCTCTCTTTTCTCTACAGCTAATGACTCTGGTACATGGAACTTAGTCAAATAAATTAAGATAATTCCCCATACTACCAGAATAAAGAAGATCACTTGCCAGGTAAAATAAGTTACAACTAAAGAGCCTACGATAGGTCCTAAGATAGGACCTAATGAGTTAATTGCCATTAAAAATGACATGAATGAGGTTAACTCATTACCTTTAAATCTATCACAAGCAATAGAACGGGTAAGCACAATACCACCTGCTGCAGACAGACCTTGTAATAATCTGAAGAACACAAAAGCCCAAACATTAGGAGACAGAGCACAGGCTAAAGATGACAAGGTAAAGATCACAAGACAAACTAATAAAGGCTTAATTCTGCCATAAGCATCAGAGATAGGACCGATTACAATCTGACCTAGAGCTAAACCTAAAAAAGATGCTGTAAGTGAGAACTGCACCTGAGCAGGATTTGAATTAAAGTAAGTTACAATCTCAGGTAATGAAGGTAAATACATATCAGAACACATAGGCGCAAAGGCACACAGCATTCCTAAGGTAAAAACATAAAGTGCGTACTGTAAGCGATTATTTGAATGTTTAGACATAGTTAAAGGTGATATTTAATTTTAATTCTAAAATAGCTGACAAATTACAATATAAAAAACTCACAAAGTGAAAATAATCATAGATGATATGAAACATAAAGCCTCCGTTTAGGAGGCCTTATTTTTACTTCTTTTCCATTGATGCAAGAATGTCATCAATCTCTTTTTGATTTACTAAAGCAAGCTGTCGTTCCTCTGGAGGAAGCTTTCTATATGCTTGAGTTAAATGTAAAGATCTTACAGCATAGAAAAGTAAAGCTTTCTTAACCTGATGCTTTAAAACACCATCTTTTGGTAAACCGTAATCAAGCTCGATTGCACGTCTTGCATTTTCTGGTAACTCTGGATTTGCCTGTAACTCTAAGGTTACAAGTTCATTCCAATCATAGTCATCTTTATTACCGGTACCAACTTCTCTAAAACCGTTACCAATAGGATCAGAGAATCTGTCATTAGGAGCCTGAGTCTTTGGATGATCAGCGTTTCTAATTCTTGAAAGTACGTAATCTCTAAACTCATGGCGATCATAGCAGTATGCACGAATATGCCATCTAAAGCCATCAAAAGCGAATGAATGAGGTGCAATTAAGAAATCCTCATTCTTATCAGAGGTTAATGACTTATAAACAATATGAAGTGCTAAATGACCACGAATTGCATCTAATAAGTTTGATAAAACAGACTCATCGATAATTCTCTTTGGAGGCTGAAGACAAGCTAAACCTACGTCAGGAGTAAAACCAAAGTAGTTCTTGCTCTGAGGTAATTCATTTTTTGCATACTGAATTAAGTCATTAAAGAAGTTAGAACTTCCACACTGATCTGGATATACAGGTTTGAAGTCTTCAGTTCTTAGATAAACCTTCTGATGCATATCATAGTGAAGGTTCTCACGTGGAGGATTACAGTTAGTAACTAAGTCTCTATAGTAAGATAGATCTAAAGAAGCTTGTGGAATTGAAATACCAAAAAAGTCCACTAAATCAGCTCTATTGATCTTTCCGTCAATACTTAATCTGAAATCAATAAACTCAATGCGACGCTTTCTGCTCCATTTATTGGATGCATTAGCAGTTAAATCAGATTTCTTTGATGTATCCTTCTCTGGATTTTTGTTTTTAGCCATGATACTTACCTTACTTTGATAAATCTGAGAGACTGATATTACATACTTATAAATGTCAATTTAGGAATTATGAAAACTAAAGATAAGAAAGATAACAATCATTAAAGAAGTCATATACCTTTCTTACATGTTTAATTGTTGTTATATACCTAAGAATCGATTAGTTATAGTTCTATATATTTATTCAAGATTTAATATCGCCATTTGATATCAAAAATATATAAAACGACGTAACCTCTCAAATTGATAAAATAATACTACCATAAATTTTATGCTTTAGATTAAATCAATAAAAGAAAGTAGCTTTTTTTATTAGAAAAATCTCTTAAAAGAGAATAATTTATCTAAACCTATAGTATAAATAATTTCAGTAGTTTTAGATTATTTGCTTTTCTATTAACAGTCTATGCTTCATTAAACTGGTTTTAGATCAAAAGGTAAAGATCATATTTGCTCAATTCCTTTTTAAATCTATCCATTTAAACTCAAAAATTGATAACTATCTTTTGCTCACTTAATTTTGACTTAGCCATTTTGCTCAATTTTTTGCAGACACAAACTTACCATTCCCGATACGGTGTCTTCTCTTAAATTGTCGGTAATTTCAATTTTTGGTAATAAAGCTTCCTCAGCTGCTGTTGAAATCTGTTTTTTCAATCTCTCAATCAGACCTGGTTTTAAAGTTTCTGAGTAAATTGCTACATAGCCTGGATTTAACACACACATCACGGCTCTAATTGTTCTAATAGCCAGATCGTCAGCTTGTAAGGATTCTGATGGCAACACACCTACATCATTGTACATAGGGAAATAGCGGATCTCACCTGCCATACCGTCTTTACCACGTAAAACAGAACCGTTATAACAGAAGCCACAGCCTGGAATTTTGCCAGGTACTAAGATAATGCCACTTACATATTCCTGATTCTTACAGCGCTTGTAACATCCTAAGGTTGCTGCATTGATATCAGTTTCAAAGAAAATTGGAATATTAAAGTGTTTTTCTAAATGGCTTGACAGTCTCTTTGACTGGCTGTCATGACGAATGGCACTGCCAACACGACCTCCAACATCATCTGATGGCATGGAAACACCAATTACAGAGATCTTTGGATATCTTTCTACATAGCGCTCCATACCGATCTTAAATTCATTAGTCTGAATTGAATCTTTTTCGTCAATTAGTTCTTCACGTCGCTCAAGACACTCACCAAACAGATTGTGAACTGAATAACCTACGTATTTGTTACCAGATCTTTTATATATAGACAGAATAAGTATCAGCTTATTCATCTCATTAAATCTATATGTAGTAGCTGGTCTACCATTGGGGATAGAGGACTTGCCTCCTTCTAAAACTTCACCTGTAGCAATTAGCAAAGATAAGATTTTATTTAAAGTAACTACAGATAAACCTGTCATTTCTTTTAACTTTGATGCAGTACAGATCTGTTCATTATGCAGAGCGCGTCGTACTAATTGCAGATTTTGCTCTCTAATTTGTTTTGAAGTTATGGTGACAGAAGATTCAAGCATGAAAATACCACTAGTTATGTGTAAAAAATATGAAAGTAAATTGTCTTGATGAAGAAACGCAAAAACTTACAAACTTATTTATCAAAACTTGAAATATAGATCACGTAATTGATATAGGCATTCTATCTAGTATTGGATAGTTTTAAAAATAAGTTATTAAACTACATTTAATAATAAAATATTTTTTTGATTTATTCAAATTTATTAAAAAATTTAAAACTACGTTAGTGTATGCTTACTTTTACAAAAAGCATGTTTCTCATAGCGTTTTTAATAATTTTTGATATAACTTAATTATTATATGTATTTGAAAACTTTTAACAGAATTTAACATTGTTTTACACAAAAAACGCATATTTTAGCTTATTTCTGACATTTTAGAACTTGCATAATCCCATATATATCCGGCATTTTTGAAACACATTTTTTAAATTTTCATTTTTAGACAAATTTTCATAAAAACTGTTCATTATTTTTCATAAATTTGTCATTTTGAAAATTCCTACTAAAATTATGACAACGGTTTATTTAAAACCTTTTTAAACACACACTGCAAACGAGGAGCCTTAATGCTTCAGATTAGATTACATGGCCGTGGAGGCCAAGGTGTTGTGACCGCTGCAGAGATGCTGACTTTAGCCGCTTTCTACGAAGGCCACTATGCACAAGCTTTCCCAAGCTTCGGTTCAGAGCGTACTGGTGCACCTGTTGTTGCCTATGCTCGTATTGATAACAAAGAAATCCGCACTCATGAGCCTATTCAGGAACCAAACGTTGTATTGATTCAAGATAAGACCCTGTTAGGTGCAGTTGATGTTTTTGCAGGTCTTGATAAGAATGGATACGTTGTTATCAATTCAAAAGAAGATCCTGAAAAAGTTGTACCAGAGATTGTAAAGATGTTACCTAAAGGACACGTGTTTACAGTTCCTGCAACTGATTTTGCTATGCAGAAGATTGGTAAGCCACTACCTGGCGCTCCAATGTTAGCTTCTTTAGCTGCTGTAACCGGCATCTTAAAGTTAGAGTCTGTACAGAAGGCTTTCCAAGCACGTTATCCAGGCAAGATTGGTGATGCTAATGCTGAGACTGCAGCTTTAGCTTATAACTTCATTAAAGAGGAGGCAAAGAATGCTTGAGCAGATCGAAGGATCATTAGGTGTAGCTAAGGCTGTTGCCCTATGTCGTCCAGGTGTTGTTTGTGCCTATCCTATTTCTCCACAAACTCACATTGTAGAAAATGTTGGTAAGTTTGTTAAAAACGGTACCTTAAAAGATTGTGACTTCTTAAATGTTGAGTCTGAGTTCTCAGCAATTTCTGTTGCAATCGGTTCTGAAGTAGGTGGTGCTCGTACTTATACAGCTACTGCTTCACAGGGTCTGTTATACATGACCGAAGGTGTTTACTCAGCTTCAGGTTTAGGTCTTCCAATTGTTATGACCGTAGCTTCACGTGCTATCGGTGGTCCTATCAATATTTGGAATGATCATTCAGATTCTTTATCACAGCGTGATTCAGGTTGGTTACAGTTATTCTGTGAATCAAACCAGGATGCTGTTGATACTCATATCATGGCATTTAAGATTGCTGAAGAAGTTGGTCTTCCAGTTATGGTATGTATGGATGGTTTCGTTCTAACCCACGCATTTGAAAGATTAGACATTCCATCACAGGAAATTGTAGACAAGTTCTTACCTGAGTATCAGCCACGTGAATACCTAACTCCTAAAGAGCCAATTTCTATTGGTGCTATGGTAGGTCCTGAGGCTTTCACAGAAGTTCGTTTCTTACAGCAGCGTAAGATGGCTAAGGCTTTAAAGGTTATTGAGAAGGTAACTAAAGAGTACCGTGATTTAACTGGTTCTAAGTCAGGCGGTCTGTTAGATTGCTATAACTGCGAGAACGCTGATCTTAAGTTAGTAATCATGGGTTCTACTGTTGGTACTGCTAAAGACGAAATCGACAGATTAAAGGCTGAAGGCATCAACGTAGGTATCATTTCATTAAAGTCATTCCGTCCATTCCCATATGAAGCTATGGCACAGGCTATTGGCGACACCAAGCAGGTTATCTGCTTAGAGAGAGCATTCTCATTTGGTGCACGCGGTATCGTATGTCCTGAGGTTAAGAGAGCTATGGAAGGCAAGAACTGCGACGTTAAGACAGTTGTTGCAGGTCTTGGTGGACGTCCTATCTTCGGTACCACCATCAGAGGTATCGTAAAGGATGCATTAGCAGGCAAGTTCACTGAAGAGTTCACTTGGTTTGATGTTAATGCTGACGTTTTGAACAGCTACACAGACAAGACTGAAGGTGTAACCTTCAAGAAGGGCCCTATCGCTCAGTCTGTTCTAGAGAAATCAGTTAAGGATTAGGCGGAGTAAACAATGTTAGAAAAGATTAAATTCTATCAGACAGGTTCTAATACCGTAGGTAACCGTCTGTTAAATCCTGCAATGCGCACCATTCAGTCATCAGCTGACCGTCCTAATGGCTTGATTTCAGGTCATAGAGCTTGTCAGGGTTGTGGTGAAGCATTAGGTACAAGATACGCAATTGATGCTGCTATGAAGGCAACTAATGGCAACATTATGGTTGTTAACGCAACTGGCTGTTTGGAAGTTTTCTCAACTCCATATCCAGAATCAGCTTGGAGATTACCATGGGTTCACTCTCTATTTGGTAACACCGCAGCTGTAGGTTCTGGATTAGCTGCAGCTGCTGCAATCCGTGCTAAAAAGAACGGTGACACCAATGTTCCACGTATCATTGCTCAAGGCGGTGACGGTGGTACTACCGATATCGGTTTTGGTCCACTATCTGGTATGTTTGAGCGTAACGATGATGTTCTATATCTTTGCTACGATAACGAAGCATACATGAACACCGGCGTTCAGAGATCATCAGCTACACCTCCATCAGCTCGTACTGCAACTACTCAGCTAGTTGGTGATAAACCAGGTGCTGATTGGGGTAAAGGTAAGGATGTACCTTTAATTGCTATGGCTCATGGTATTCCATACGTAGCAACTGCAACTGTAGCTGATCTACGTGATCTTGAGTACAAGGTAACCAAGGCAATGCAGTTCCATGGTGCAAGATTCATTCAGATCTTAGTTCCATGTCCTCTAGGTTGGGGCTTGACCTCAAATTCAACAGTTACTGTAGCTCGTATGGCTATGGAGACTGGTTTCTACCCTGTTTATGAAGCTGAATACGGCAAGATCACCTCTGTAAGAAAGATCCGTCAGAAGCAGCCTGTAATCAACTATCTGAAGATGCAGCGTAGATATGCTCACTTGACTGGTAAAAAAGCGGATCCTAACGTAGTTGCAAGACTACAGGCTCTTTGCGATACCAATATTAAGAACTTCGGTCTGTTAGGTGATGAGGAGCCAAACGGCACACCAGTTGCAATTCAGGCTTACGAGCGTAACTCTGCTGTTTAAGGAGATAGTAAATTATGTTACAAAAAGCTTTTGCTGTTACCCTTGATCCAGCAACCTCTTTAAGAAACCACACTGGTTCATGGCGTACATTGCGTCCTGTTAATGTGTTTAAGCTACCACCTTGCAACAATCAGTGCCCTGCTGGTGAAAACATTCAGCAGTGGTTATTCTATGCAGCAGAAGGTGACTATGAGCACGCATGGAGAATTTTAACTGAGGAAAACCCATTACCTGCATGTATGGGTCGTGTTTGCTATCACACCTGTGAAGGCAAATGTAACCGTGGCTTTCTAGATGAGAGCGTAGGTATCAACTCAGTTGAGCGTTTCTTAGGCGATTATGCTATTGAGCACAATCTATCATTCAAGCGCCCTGCTCGTGAGACTGGTAAAAAGGTTTTAATCATCGGTGCAGGTCCTGCAGGTTTATCAGCTGCTTATCAGTTACGCCGTTTTGGTCACACTGTACACATCGTTGAGATGGGTAAAGAAGCCGGCGGTATGATGCGTTATGGTATCCCTGTATATCGTCTACCAAGAAACGTTTTAGACGCTGAGATCAAGCGTATCACTGATATGGGTGTAACCATTGAGTGTGGTCGCAAGGTTGAAGATATCGAAGCTGAGAAGAAAAACGGCAAGTATGATGCTGTGATCTTAGGTTTAGGTGCTTCAATTTCAACTAACGTTGATATCCCTCAGGGTGATACCAACCACGTTTTAAATGCTCTAAACGTTTTAGGTCAGATTGAGACCAACGGTGACATTGAGATTGCACGTAAGGTAGCTGTTTACGGTGGTGGTAATACTGCTGTGGACGTTGCTCGTTCATTACGCAGAATCGGTGCTGAGCCTATCATTGTTTATCGTCGTAACCGTGACAAGATGCCAGCTAATGCTGAAGAAATGGATGCGGCTATCGCAGAAGGTATTCAGGTTAAGTGGTTATCAACCATTGCATCAGCTTCAAAGGATTCTTTGAAGATTGAGAAGATGGAATTAGACGAGAATGGTAAGCCACAGCCTACAGGTCAGTATGAAGAGTTACCAGCTGATGCAGTTGTTTTAGCTATCGGTCAGAATGTTGATAAGTCAGTTCTAACTAAGTTATCAGATCTGAAGATGGATAAAGACAACGTAATCATCGACGAAGAGTCAAAGATGACTTCAATTGAAGGTATCTTTGCAGCAGGTGACGTTGCAACTAAAGACAGAACAGTAACTCATGCTATCGGTATGGGTAAGAATGCTGCTCGTGGAGTTAATGCATACTTAAACGGTCAGACTTACAAGAAGCCTGAGAAGCACGAAGTTGCTAAGTTTGAGGATATGCATCCTTGGTACTACACTGATGCTCCTAAGACAGTTCGTCAAGAGCTAGAAGTAGCACGTCGTTCAAATACATTCGATGAGGTTCAGTTTGGTCTAACCGAAGAGAATGCTATTTTTGAGGCACGTCGTTGTCTGTCATGCGGTAACTGCATGGAGTGCGATAACTGCTACGGTGTATGCCCTGATAGCGCTGTGGTAAAACTAGGTGCTGGTAAAGGCTATGAGTTCAACTATGACTACTGCAAAGGTTGTGGTGTTTGTGCTCAGGAATGCCCTTGCGGTCACATCAGAATGATCCCAGAGCAGATCTAATAAGTTTGTAATCTAATCATAAGCGGTTTACGTCTTTTTGAGGTAAGCCGCTTTTTTGTAGATACGCTTTGTAAGATACGATGTTTTAAGTTAATCTAACTAAGTTAATCTAACGTATATCACGGGAATATCACACAAGCAGTTCATCATGAAAACAGACATTAACTATCTAATGTATCAGTTAAAGAGCTTTTTATACTCCGATTTTAAGAGTAATGAGATTTCATCATTATTAAACGATTTAGAGCCTGAAAAGTATCTTCAAGAATATGTCTTGTCTTTGCACTTAAACAAGGAAAACGAAGATAAGGTATGTTTACGTTTAAGACATATTCTTGAAAATGCTAAAAGTGAACATGTACCCTTAAGCATTGAATACGAGCCTTATCAAAATGCTGAAGAAGCATATCTAGCAAGGCAAAGATACATCAATGGACTTGTTCAAAAAGAGCAGTATCTTGCCTTTATAAGTAAGTCTATCTTTCTTTTATCTCTTACTGCGATCTGTCTTTTAGTAGTATTTATTGCAACAGCTTAGATGCAACTATCCTACAAATCTATAAGATAAAGACATAATGTTTTACTACTAAATAACACCGAGAGCTTAAAAAAGCCAACTAACAATCTGGTTTACATTTGCATAATCGACAAGTAAATAAAGTGTAAAAGTCAATAAAAATAAACTGAAATTTCACTTTGCTCACACTTTAATAATTATGTATAACTTATTGATCTTATTAGATGAATTTAACGTTGACACTATAAAATGATCTGCTACCATAAAGACATGGTAACAAAGTTACCAAAAGAATACCCTGGGGTGACATCTAGCGTTTCTACCCTGAGCCGATATCTTTAGACTTTGGTATCTTCCTGATAATGGTGTGTAGGCCCGTTTTACGTGGAAACCTAAGTTATCATCTGATGCCATACTTGAACTCACTGGTTCAAGGAGTCATGAACAGCGGATTCATTTCCGGGGCCTCAAAAAAAACACTTCTAAAGCAATTTTAATGCGCAATAAATCAAGTAAAATGTTCACATTCTGTGAATTAGCTCAATTCAATGTAAAATTAAAGTTCAAAATTGTGTTTAATTCGGCATTTTTCTGAAAAAATGTATATAATACCTTAGTTTTCGTATTTTTACGGATATTGTATTGGCAATTTAAATAAGGATTGTCAAAAAATAATAAGCAAGAAAAAACGATAAGCTTAATCGTTTAGTTTAATTTAGAGTAATAAAATGCCTCCAATCATCAAACCTCAGACTGACACTACTATTAGCTGGTTCTTAAGTCAGTGTCACATTCATAAGTATGCAGCAAAAAGCACCATTATCCATTCAGGCGAAAAGGCTGAAACCCTTTACTATATTGCAAAAGGTTCAGTTGCAGTTTTGATTAAAGATCAAGACGGTCACGAAATGATTTTAAGTTACTTAAATCAGGGTGACTTCATTGGTGAAGTTGGTCTATTTGATGAATCAGAAAATCCAAAGCGTACAGCTTGGGTTAAAGCAAAGACTTCATGTGAAATTGCTGAAGTATCTTACAGCAAGTTCAAACAGCTAGTTCAGGTAAACCCTGAAATCTTAATGAGATTAACCGCTCAGATCTCAAGACGTCTGTCTGCAACCTCTGCTAAAGTTGGTAACTTAGCATTCTTAGACGTAACAGGTCGTATCGCTAAGACCTTAGTAAACTTAGCTCATCAGCCAGAGGCTATGACTCACCCTGATGGCATGCAGATCAAGATCACTCGTCAGGAAATCGGTCAGATCGTTGGCTGTTCTCGTGAAACTGTAGGTAGGATCTTAAAGATGATGGAAGAAGATCATCTGATAACTGCTCACGGTAAGACCATCGTGGTATTTGGTACTCGATAATAGTTTTAAAGGAAAGTCTTTCTAAAGTGGAAAGACTTTCTTTTTTGTATTAATATAGCTTTCATATATTAATCTTTTAGTTATTTAAGGAGCGAAAATGGCTTCATTATTAGAGCGTGGTATCCACTCTTTTGATAAAAATGATCTTTTAGCATGTAGCCGTGGTGAATTATTCGGACCTGGTAACAGCCAGCTTCCAGCACCAAACATGTTAATGTTTGATCGTATTACAGATATTCAGGCTGAGGGTGGTGAACACGGTCTTGGTTTTGTTAAAGCAGAGCTAGATATCAATAAAGATCTTTGGTTCTTCCAGTGCCATTTCCCAGGTGATCCTGTAATGCCAGGTTGCTTAGGCTTAGATGCAATGTGGCAGTTAGTAGGCTTTTTCTTAGGCTGGAGAGGCGGTCCAGGTAAAGGTCGTGCACTAGGTGTTGGAAAAGTTAAGTTCAAAGGCGAAGTTTTAGATAACGCTAAGATCGTAAGATACGAAATCAACTTAAAGAAAATCATTGAAAGAGGTCAGTTAATCATGGGTATTGCTGACGGTAAGGTTTTCTGCGATGACGAGCATATCTATACAGCTGAAGATCTTCAGGTAGGTTTAATTCCACCTAAGAAGAACTAATCATTCTTCCCCTCTTTTCTTTAAAGCGCATAACCTTTGATACCCCTGTCTGTTATGCGCTTTACTGTCTCCTATAAAGCTAGCTAATATTGCTTAAATTGAAAGACAACAGCTTAATTCTTCTAGTTATTTGTTCAGATAAACATTAGTTTCAAAATATCACACACATTTTGAAAATTAACAGACAATAAAGTCAAATTGTCGTTTTAATTTCTGCAATAAATGCAAAATTATGCATTATTTTTAAAATTATTTTCATTTGTAATTTACATAAAACACAAATGCAACAAAACCTTATCACATCAACATTTACAAGCATTAAGGTATATCAAAATTGACAGTAAAAACCAGTCATAAAAGGCATTTCTAAGCCAAACTTAGCTTGCATCAAATGAAAATACCAGTATAATAAGCCGCTCAAAATTGTGATCTTGTTCACAATTATTTACTATAGGAATTACCTATGCTATCTAAAATAAATAATCCATGGATCTACTACTCAAGATTCAAACATTCTACAGCAAACGATCTTAATCTGATTCAACATGCTAAAGATTGCGTCTCTTCCCTTTATGAGATCTCAACTAGAACCGAGCTGAAGATATCTCAAGCCTATAATCTTCTGTTCAACCATATTCCAGAAGAGTTAACTCGTTGGATGGCAAAAGCTGCTCGTACTGAACCTGAGTTATTTACTGACTACTCTATTATTTCAAAGGTGAGCGTGGAGCATAAGCTCGACTTTTTAAGAATGACAGAATCTCCTATCGACTCTTTATCAAGACTATCTGGCTATTCAATTTTTGATATTGTAGAGAATTTAGAAAATGCTACTCGTTCTGAAAGCGATTTTGTATCTCACCTAATCAATACAGCAACACCGACCTTACTCTCTTGTCTTGAGGATTTATTACAACTAAAACTAGCTACAAACAGCGACTTATCGCCTCCATTAAAAGCAGACTCAATAAATAGATTTACAGCTTATCATTTAGCTAGCGCTGGTTGCTCTAAATCATTAAACCAGGAAATCACTTCATTGCATTACAGAACCCTGTCAGAGTTTTATCTTGTCAGTCAGAAGAAAAGCTATAAGAAGATGCGCTCAATCATCCCAATTCTTGCAGATAAAGAACTCTCAGGCTATATCATGCTCATGATTGCCCTTTACACGATTTGCTGCAGAGTTCTTACCAATAAGGAAGCATCAACTCAACACTTTGATACACGAGCGATCCCTTTGAAGATCTCTAATATCTTAGCTATTGGTATCTACATCGTATGTTCAAAACTTAATGTTAATTATCAGAGTTGCTTTACAAAGAGCAAGAAGCTACATAACTTTCCATCATTTGATAACTTCTATGCAATATTAGAAATGTATGTAAATAAGCAGGCTGAACCTGTAGCTTGCTTAGGCTGTAACACACCATATCTTGATTTAAAAGATCCTAAGTGTGCTCAAGAGTATTTGTCTGTCATACCCTGCCCTAAATGCAAAAAGAATGCAGAGTATGACATCAACGAAAACTAAGTTTAACGCAATACTTCTTAACTTAGTGTTCTCATTGTAGCTCGATTAAATTAGCAAAGCCTTAGTAAGGAAAAGGATCAGTACCTTCAGTTCTCTTACTATGACTATCACTACAGCATCGAGCTACTAGCTTAGTAAATTTGCTACCACCTGAGGGTATGCATTTGCCTGCATCATCATCTGTGAGGTAGCATTTTCTAAGATATTTGCTGAAATCAGTCTTGAAGACTCTACAGCGTAGTCAGCATCAGTAATTCTTGCACGAGCATCGGACTCATTCTCATGCATATTTTCCTGATTGCTGATAGTACTGGTCAATCGATTAGATACAGCTCCGATATCAGATCTTTTTGAATCGATAAAAGCAATGTAGTCATCAATACTCTCTAAAACCTTTTGAGCATTCTCAGCAGTTGAGACATCGAAGGTTTTATTAGTATCACTATAACCATTGCCATCTGATACACCGCCAATATGAGACTGCATTGAGGACATGGTAAAAGACACAGACAAATCAAGATCAATGGTAGTGTTTGCATTAGCACCAACCTGTAATGAGAGTTTACCTTCATCATTGATGAGACTGTGCTCAGACTTACCGTTTAAGATCTGAGCTCCACCATAGGTTGTCTTGCAAGCAACACGAGTGATCTCATTGCATAACTGATTTACTTCAAACTGAATAGTATCTCTATCCTGCTCATTATAAGTACCGTTAGCACTTTGAACAGCCAACTGTCTTATGCGCTGTAAAATAGTAAAATCCTCTGCTAAAGCACCTTCAGCTAATTGAGCTACAGCCTCACCTTCTGAAGAATTTCTATTACCTCGGTCAAGACAGTTAATCTGAGAGGTAAATTTATGTGAGATCTGTAAATTAGCAGGATCATCCTTAGCACTGTTGATCTTAAGACCTGAGGATAATCTTTTAGTAGCATCAGCTGATGTCAGATTAGATTTTCTTAAATCAGCCTGCGACGTAATTGAGGCAAGATTTGTTTGTATCGTGATTGACATAGTTCTTCTCTCCAGAAATTATATTTTCTGAAAAGCAAGATATATGCCTAATTAAAACTTCTTAAAGATCAGTAGATTAGAAAAATACAGACCTTTCTTTTGGCAAGATTTTGCCGTATGACTACTGCAACTGACGCAATTTTTTTAGAATTTCGCCTGCAAAGCTTAAATACTCTCTAGAGCCTAATGAAGTTCTGTCATAAACAAGTACTGGGCAGGCTGCACTAGATGATTCTGAAATCTTTGGGTTGTAGCTTATCTTAGTACTAAACAGAAGATCTTTAAAAGAACCTTTGAGCTCATGACTGATCCTTGAGGCTAAAGGCTGCATTGGATCATAGATAGTTCTTAGAACACCTAAAAGATTACATTTACACAAATGCTGTTCTTTTAGAGCTAAAAGATTATCTAATAGTGTCTTCATTGAATCGATGGCAAACAGATCACAGCAAACAGGTATGACAAGATAATCAGAGGCACAAAGAGCATTGATGGTAATCAGATTCATGCTTGCTGGAGTATCGATGATTATAAAGTCATATTTATCTTTAAGATTTTGGATAACATTTTTTAATCGAAGTGAAGGTTCTGTTTCTTCACGTAAGACTGTAGGCAGTGCTACTAAATCATCAGATGAGAGAATTACATCAAATCCTCCTTTAAGGTAAGGAGTTATGCATTTATCAGCACTGACACCATCTAATACAGCAGTTGCTATATTATGTTCAATATCGGTGTACTCGTAACCTAAGGCTACGCTAGAACTTCTCTGTGGATCAAAATCGATTAAAAGAACCTTTTTATTAACAGTAGTTAATGCACATGACAAATTCACAGCGGTAGATGTTTTGGCTGTTCCGCCTTTAGGATTGCTGATTGTAATTATTCTGCCCATTGTTAACTCCTCATGTGTATTGTAGAGAATTTTTTATTAGACAACAATTGAAATAGCTAAGGAACTTTATGTGACTTTTGAGCCTGTGATTTACTCAACATTTATCAGTTATTTGCCAATCTGTTAGATGTTATCAATTTAACTTTGTCAATTAAGACTCCACTAATAAGAGAAGCATCAATATAAACGATACAAAAATGAAAAGTGAATATTTCTAGCCCGAGAAAGAGCCAATGAAATAAAAAATGATTGCAGTCTTCATAAAAATGGCATTATTTATCAGTAAATACAGAATAAAAGAACGTAATTACTTTATAATTTAAAGGAGGAAAGTTAATAATTGATATAGAGATCAAGGATGAGCAACAAACACTTCTTAGCACTACCAGTAACAGATAGCTGCTTTGCTGAAATTAGAGCTAAGAATCGTTACTACGTAGATAAGACTCCATACTTAAAGCAAGTGTTCTCTGAAGATGAATCTGTAGATGAGAATTCTTTAATTGATGGTACTACTGTTCTGCTCTTAACCAGACCAAGACGTTTTGGTAAGACCTTGCTCATGAATATGTTTGAGTCTTTCCTGAATATCAACTACGAAAAGCCTGGGGATACCTCAATTCAAGATCAGTTCTTTAAAGGTACCAAGATATTAGAGGACAAAGAGTTCTGCAAAAAGTACATGGGACAATTTCCTGTGATTTGCATTACCCTGAAAAATGTATATGGAGATGACTTTAAGGATGCTTACTTTAAACTTGCAGAGGTTGTAGCAGGAGCTGCTACAAAATTCGAGTTTTTAATGGACAGTCCTAAACTTAATGCAAAAGAAAAAGCTAAATTTGACAAGATAAGTGATGAAGACTACCTAAAAAGTTTTGCCCAAAAGCCTAAGTCATATTTAACATCAGCTATAGCTTCATTAGCATCAATGCTCTATAAACACTTTAACAAACAGGTTTATGTCTTAATTGATGAGTATGATGTACCTTTAGCTAAAGCACAGGAGAACAACTACCATAAAGAGATGGTAGAACTGATGTCATCTTTCTTAGACTTCCTAAAAGATACTCAAAAAGATCCTGAAAAGGATACCTCTATCATAAGTAAGGTCATACTCACAGGATGTTTAAAGGTAGCAAAGAACAGTATCTTTACAGGTGTTAATAATCTTAAGGTAAACACTGTTACCAGTAAAATAGATAAGTACACTGGCATGATAGGTTTTACCAAAGAAGAAACTCTAAAACTCTTAAAAGATTATGAGATGGACGACTATGCTGATGTTGTTAAGAACAACTATGACGGCTATAAGTTCTATGACAAAGAGATGTTCTGTCCATGGGATGTTTTAAATTTCGTAGAAGATAACTTTAATTTTAAACAGCAAGGACTTTTATCTGAAATAGAAGCTGACAACTACTGGGAAAATTCATCAGCAAATACCACTCTATATGAATATCTAGGATTTCTAACTGACAGTGACAATCAAAAGATGCAGAATTTAGTTGATGGTAATTCAATTAACTTTATTCTAAATGAATCCATGAATTATGACTGTTTATCTAAACATGCGCCTAATGATTTCTGGTCATTACTACTGCATACAGGTTACTTAACTCTTGATTGGGAAAAGACTGATGAAGATGAACTTGTAAAAGATAATTCATCTAACAAAGAAGTCTTTGTAAGAATACCAAATTTAGAAATCAGAAAATGCTTTAAAGAAGATATTCAAAAGAGATTCAATACAGAAATAGCTCCTAACAGTGTTGCTGATACTTTAGCTAATAACCTCTTTGAAGGAAAGGCTGAGATTGCATCAGATACTATCTATAACCTGTTACAAAGCTATATCTCTATAAGAGATAATGCTACAAAAGCTCCTCATGAGAACTACTATCATGGTTATTTAAATGGCTTGTTCTCTAACTGCTCTGTAAACTTCTTCTCTGAATACCATTCAAACTATGAGTCAGGTGATGGTTATGCAGATATTGTCTTTAAGAGTAAACGTGAAGATAAGGTTGTAATTATTGAGATTAAGACTTGCTCTGGTTCTGAAAGTAAGAAAGCAAAAGCAAGAGTAGCTTTAGCTCAAATTGAAGATAAGAACTATGCAAAGCCTTATCTTGAGAATGAAGATATATCATCTATTTACGCTTATGGAATTGTATTTTCAGGAAAGAGCTGTTCAATATTGGCAAAGAAACTAAAGTAGCAAAGTAATACAAAGAAATAACAGGAATTTTATAATGAGCAATAATGATTTTTTACCACTACCAGATAATCCTGACTGTTATGAAGATCTAAAAGATGATAATTGCTACTTTGTAGATAAGACAGAGTACTTAAAGACTATTTTTACAAGTTCTACAAAGGTTCTGTTATTTACAAGACCTAGACGTTTTGGAAAGACTTTGCTCATGACCATGTTCGAGTCTTTCTTAAAGATAAATCCTGAAAAGCCTTTTGATACTTCAGTGCAGCAAAAGTACTTTAAAGGCACCAAGATATTAGAAGACAAAGAGTTCTGCCAAAAGTTCATGGGACAGTACCCTGTTATTGAAATATCTTTAAAAGATGTAGATGGAGATAACTTTGAAGAGGCTTATGAGTGCTTTGCTTCAACCATATTCAGACTTGCCTCAGAATATCAGTACTTACTTAATAGTCCAAATTTATCTGATTCAGATAAAGAAGAGCTAACATACTTAAACAATTTAAGTTACTTAGCAAACGTTAAAAATCAGCTTAGATTAAAGAATTCATTAAGAACAATAGCTACAGCTCTATACAAAGAGTATGGCAAGTATCCGATACTGCTTATTGATGAATATGATGTACCACTTGCAAATGCATCATTTCATGACTTACAAAATGCTAAAGCGAATAGTGATGATAAAAAATTCAAAGCAGATTACCATTCAAGAATGGTAACCTTAATGAAGGGCTTTTTTGGCATTTTAAAAGATAAAAAGACTCTTACTAAAACAATCCTTACAGGTTGTTTAAAGGTAGCTAAGAACAGTCTCTTTACAGGTGTTAATAACTTTAAGGTAAATACAGTTCTCTCTGAAAACGAAGACTATACAGGGATCATTGGTTTTACCAAAGAAGAAACCTATAAGTTCTTAAAAGACTATAAAATGGACAACTTTGCTCAAAAGGTTAAAGAGCACTATGACGGCTACAAGTTCTATGACAAAGAGATGTTCTGTCCATGGGATATAGTAAGTTTCATTAGTGATTATTATAAAAAGAACTTAAAAGGAACTTTAAAGTTAAACAGATTAGAAAACTACTGGGAAGGTACAACCTCTGATAAATCCTTATCAGGTTATATTGGTTATTTAACTGATAAAGACAACCAAAAGATGCAGGACTTAGTTGATGGTAAGGCTATTGGTTTTCAGTTAAATGAATCCATGAACTATGACTGTCTGTCACAGCATGATTCAAATGATTTCTGGTCACTATTACTTCATTCAGGTTATTTAACTCTTGATTGGCAAAAGACAGATGAAGCTGAGTTATCTAAAGACAGCAAAACCAATAAAGAAATCTTTGCAAGAATTCCTAATCTTGAGATACTTGAATGTTTTGAACACAACATTAAACATAGATTCAATACAGAAATTGCACCTAACAGTGTTGCAAATACTCTTGCTAATAACCTCTTTGAAGGAAAGGCTGAGATTGCATCAGATACCATCTATAACCTGTTACAAAGCTATATTTCTATAAGAGATAATGCTACAAAAGCTCCTCATGAGAACTATTATCATGGTTATTTAAATGGTCTGTTCTCAAACTGCTCTATAAACTTCTTCTCTGAATACCATTCTAACTATGAGTCAGGTGATGGTTATGCAGATATTGTCTTTAAGAGTAAACGTGAAGATAAGGTTGTAATTATTGAGATTAAATCAGCTAATGTAGGTGATGATTTAATTTCATTAAGTAATGATGCTCTATCACAGATAGAAAGTAAGAACTATGCTACTCCATTTATGAATAAACAAATGGTAAGAACTATCTATGCCTACGGTATAGCTTTTTCAGGAAAGAACTGTTATGTATCTGTAAAAAAGTTTAAGTAGCAAAGTAAATCAAAAGAATAACAGGAACACAATCATGAGCAAAAAACAATTCTTAGCCTTACCAGTAACTGGTGATACCTTTGCTGAGATTAGAGAAAAGAATCGTTACTACGTAGATAAGACTCCATACTTAAAGCAGGTATTCTCAGAGGATGAATCTGTTGATGAGAATTCTTTAATTGATGGTACTACTGTTCTGCTCTTAACCAGACCTAGACGTTTTGGTAAGACCTTGCTCATGAATATGTTTGAGTCTTTCCTGAATATCAACTACGAAAAGCTTGGGGACACCTCAATTCAAGACCAATTTTTCAAAGGTACCAAAATCTTAGAGGACAAAGAGTTCTGTAAAAAGTACATGGGACAATTCCCGGTTATTGCAATTACTTTAAAGGATGTGACAGGTGACAGCTATGAAGATGCCTATTTCCAATTGGCAGGAATTATAGCGGATAAAGTTAATGAATTTGGATTCTTAAAAGACAGTCCTGCTTTAAATGAGAATGACAAAGATACCTTCTCAAAATTATCAAACAAAAACTTTTTGGTAACAAGTTCCGCTCAATCTCGATATTACATAACCCAAGCTATAGCTTCTTTATCTTTAATGCTCTACAAGCACTTTAAGAAACAGGTTTATGTCTTAATTGATGAGTATGATGTTCCTTTAGCTAAAGCTCATGCTAAAGGTTACCATGAGAAAATGGTTAGCTTGATGTCATCTTTTCTAGGATTCTTAAAAGATTCTACCAAAACTCCTTTAAAGAAGACTTCAATTATAAGTAAGGTAGTAATTACAGGCTGCTTAAAAGTAGCTAAGAACACTATCTTTACAGGTGTAAATAATCTTTACGTAAATACAGTAGTAGATCAAGAGACTGAATATACAGGTATCATTGGTTTTACCAAAGAAGAAACTCAAAAAGTCTTAAAAGACTATGAGTTTGATGACTTCTCTACAACTGTAAAAAATTACTACGATGGATATAAATTCTTTGATAAAGAGATGTTCTGTCCATGGGATGTGATTAACTTTATAAGAAAGAACTTTAACTTTAAACAGACTGGTAATTTAGACAATATTAAACCAGGCAACTATTGGGATAAGAGCTCTTCAGACAGTGCATTAGAAGAGTACTTAGGATATCTTACCGACAATGACAACCAAAAGATGCAGGATTTAGTTGATGGTAAATCTATTTGTTTCAAGCTAAACGAATCCATGAACTATGACACACTGTCAGAGCATAAATCAAATGATTTCTGGTCTCTACTTCTACATACTGGTTATCTAACTGTAGATTGGGAACTGACCAAAAAAGAAGAACTAGCTAAAGAGAACAATAAAGATATCTTTGTAAGGATCCCTAATTTAGAAATCTTAGAATGTTTTGAAAACAACATTCAAAACAGATTTAATACTGATTTTATAAAATTAAACTTACATAAAAAGTTAGTTGAAGCTCTAGCCTGTGGTAATCAACAGGAAATCTATGACATCTTCTTTGACATGTTACAGAAATATGTATCAATCAGAGATACAGCAACTAAAGCTCCTTTAGAGAACTACTATCATGGGTTTATCAATGGCATCTTTACAAGTTGTGAGAAACTCATATCTGAATACCATTCTAACTATGAAGCTGGTAATGGATATCCTGATATTACTTTTAAAGCTGAGCGTAATACCAAAGCTGTAATCATTGAGATTAAAGCTACCTCTAATGAAGAGAATATGGAAGTGCTCGCAGCAGATGCCTTATCTCAGATTGAAGAGAAGAATTATGCTCTACCATTTACCAAACAATCAAAGATTACAGAGATCTATGCCTATGGCATTGTATTTTGTAAAAAGGATTGCATCGTTTCAGTTAAGAAGTTGAAATAATAGAAAATATCATCAGATCAAAACAAGATCTGATGATATAAATTAGTACTGACATCCAAATCACATTCATAGAACAATTGCACAATAACAGAGATGTCGCAAATTTGATCGATTTTCTATTTACCTTTCAAAAATCACATCGATTCAAAAAGAACTAACTATTTAATAAATAACAAAATAAATTTGAAGAAAAATTTTTACCCAAAGTAATTTTCTAAATAGTCAAATTTTTTGTTGTATCTCATGACGAAATATTTATAATTCACAAAAAAAGAATAACTTTTTGAATTACTTTGTTCTTCAATCTTTAGGAAACGCTTATGAAGAATCTGTCAAAAACTATTGTTGCATTAGGCATCGCTAGCTTTGCAACAATTGCTCAAGCTAAATCAGATATCAATATCTGGAACTGGAGCGATTATATCGGCGAAAATACTGTAGCTGATTTTGAAAAGGCATCTGGTCTTAAAGCTAACTATGCTGTTTTTGACAGTAATGAGCTTGTAGAGGCACGTCTGTTATCAGGAAAATCAGGTTTTGATGCAGTGATGATGACAAGCTACTATGTTCCAAGACTTGCAAAGGCTGGTGCTCTGCAAAAGATCGACAAATCAAAAATTCCTAATTGGAAGAACTTAGATCCTGTAAGAATGAAAGCACTAGAGTCTATCGATCCTGATAACAGCTATGCTTATCCTTACACTGAGATCTCTGTAGGTATTGGTTACAACAAGGATAAGATTGAAGAGATCTTTGGTAAAGACTTTAAGTTTGACTCATGGGATATTCTCTTTAAACCAGAGAATGCCAAAAAGTTAAAGCAGTGCGGTATTGCCGTATTAGACTCACCTATTGAGATCACTTCTGTTGTAATGCACTACTTAGGTAAAGATCCAAGCTCAGAGAAAGCATCTGATTACAATGAAGCACTTGAAATCTTAACTAAATTTGCTTCAAATGTATCTTATTTCCACTCTTCACGCTATATCAACGATTTAGCATCTGGTGAGGTTTGCGTTGCTGTAGGTTACTCAGGAGATGTACTACAGGCAGCTCAAAGAGCAAAAGCTGAAAAGATCGACATTGAGTACACCATTCCAAAAGAAGGCTCAATTTTCTGGTTTGACTGCTGGACAATTGCAGCTAATGCAGATCACTATGACAGTGCACTAAAGTGGTTTGATTATCTGCAGGATTCAAAAGTAGCTACTAATGTAGCTAACGAGATCCGTTACCTATTACCAGTAAATGGTGCAATCGAGGATCTTGACCAGGCATTAAAGGACAATCCTTCATTTAATATCCCTGAGGATAAGATGAAGACCATGTACTTTGTAAAACCAACCTCATCAAAGATGACCAAGATCACTAACAGAATTTGGAACTCTATGAAGTTAAATTCTGGTAAGAATGACGATGATTCTGACAGTGGCAGTGGTTGGGATTAAGCTCAATTAAGGAACTTAAGATCCCGTGATTGCTTGCAATGACGGGATTTTATTTTGAAAAGATCTTCATATAAATGTTCTTAAGCTAAAAATAAAGTAGGCTTCAAACGGCACTGTTTCAGGCTTCCGATGATGAATGAAATAGTGCTTTTTAATGTCTTCAAATCTCTAATTTTGTCTTTAGACTGAT
>Ga0256404_1003381_pt1 | contig 32716 bp, 37 predicted proteins | sample RumenRJG_01DNA_FD_185990 | JGI IMG/M metagenome (GOLD analysis project Ga0256404, IMG submission 185990) | Bovine rumen microbial communities from Lethbridge, Alberta, Canada - RJG_01 | ecosystem: Host-associated > Mammals > Digestive system > Stomach > Rumen | place: Canada: Alberta | collected...
AAAATCATTAATTCCTTGCACCTATTCCCGCATTCTAAGCGTTTTCACGTCACCTTCTGGGAAAAGTTTCTGAGTCAACGCCGATTTGTCAGTTTATAAAAATTTTCTTTCGCCTGACCCGCAGACTCCTTCGAATCGCCTCTGTAGGCACTTGGCAAATTTGTAGGTGGTCGATTCCATCGGAGTGCCGTAGAGGGAGAACGAGATATTAGTCTCTTTCCTCCATTTCGCGCACTTGTCATTAAGGAACTGCATGACTGCAAGTCCAAACTCCATGCCGCCTGACTCAGTGTTAGATTTCCCTGTCATGAAGCGGACACACTCACAAAGCCCTGCATAACCAAGACTGATGGTCGAGTAGTTATTAAAGAGGAGCTTGTTGATTTTCTCTCCGGGAGCGAGTCTTGCCAGAGCTCCGTACTGCCAGAGGATTGGTGCGACATCGGACGGTGTATCTAAAAGCCTGTTGTGCCGACACATGAGAGCCTTCTTACAAAGTTCCGTCCTCTCATCCATCAGCTGCCAGAACTTCTCTTCGTTGCCTTCTGAGGAACAGGCAGCATCCACAAGGTTGATCGTTACGACGCCCTGATTGAATCTGCCGTAGTACTGATGCTGGCCATCTTTATAATTCTGACTCTCGCCAGCGTTCTGAAGACCTCCGTCATCAGGCGTCAGGAAAGACCGACATCCCATACACGGATAGATGTCACCCTTCAGCTTCTTCATGACCTTCGCAGAAATGTAGTCCGGCACCATTCTCTTTGCCGTACACTCGGCTGCGAGCTCTGTCAGATACCAGTACTTCGAATCCTCCGTGATGTTATCTTCGTCAAGGACATAGATCAGCTTCGGAAATGCCGGTGTGATCCACACGCCCTTAGGATTCTTCACGCCTTCAATTCTCTGCTTGAGAACTTCCTCGATGACCATTGCGAGATCCTCTCGAAGGTGTCCCTCTGGAACCTCATCGAGATACATGAAGACCGTGACGAAAGGCGCCTGGCCGTTCGTTGTCATCAGGGTGATGATCTGATATTGAATGATCTGTACACCCCGGTTGATCTCCTTCTTAAGTCTCTGCTCTACGATCTTCTCAACGACCGCTTCAGATACACCAGCTCCCGCTTCAGAAAGTTCTTCTTTGACTTCCTTCCGGATCTTCTGCCTGCTCACATCGACAAATGGCGCGAGGTGCGACAGCGTGATGGTCTGTCCTCCGTACTGCGAAGAAGCAACCTGGGCTATGATCTGGGTTGCAATGTTACATGCCGTTGAAAAGCTATGCGGCTTCTCAATGAGTGTACCGGAAATAACTGTACCGTTCTGCAGCATGTCATCAAGATTCACAAGGCAGCAATTCGTCTCACGGCTTGCGAAGTAGTCGCTGTCATGAAAATGAATGATGCCCTGATCGTGTGCTTCGACAACATCCTCCGGCAGAAGCTTCCTCCTGGTAAGGTCGCGGCTTGCGAGGCCCGCCATGTAATCACGCTGAGTGGAATTGATCACAGGATTCTTGTTTGCGTTCTCCTGCTTCACTTCTTCCGAGCTGTAATTGATCAGGGATAAGATCTTCTCGTCCGTTGTGTTCTGCTGCCGGAGCATCTGGTGCTTCACTCTGTAATTCGTGTATGCCCGCATGAGGTAAGGATAGTCTGCTTCAATAAGACCATCCTCGACAAAGTCCTGTATCTCTTCGACCGAAGGAGATCTGCCGAGAGCCCTGCACCTTACCGTTACGATGTCAGCAATCGCAGCTGCCGCATCCCTGCCAATCCGCTGCTCCGGAGATACAGACTTATTCGCGGAGAGGATGGCAGAGCGGATTTTCTTTTCTTCAAACGGAACCTCTGCCCCGCTTCTCTTAATAACCTTCATGTCCACTCCTTCCCAGAGCCTGTATCTGCACGCTCTCGTTTAATTTCTAAGATGCGTCTGTTGATATAAAAGACCGCCTTCTCAAGATCCTGAATCTCCGTATCTTTGCTCTTCTTTCCTGCCCGGCTTATGTACTTCACAGCATTCGCAAGGCAGAAGCCCAGGTGCTTGGCCTCAATGAAATCGATGGTCTCGATTCCTCCCTCGCAATACCAGGAAGGGTGATTCACAGGATCATGATCCTTACTCATCAGTTCCGTCATTGTCGGAACAGTAATTGTTTTCTCCATCAGTATCTCCTTTCGCAGTCTCGTCTTGTTCATGGATTCTTTTCCACGTATCCTCAAAGGCACAGGCGTGACTGCAGTACTTCCTGTGTTGGTCCTTTCGGCCATAAAAAGACCTGCCGCAAACAGGGCAGGTAAGTTTCTCATAGGAATCCCAATCTTCAAATCTCTTATGTTTCTTCCAGTAGGCCTTCCGGCAGTCATCGGAGCAGAACACTCTCTGCCTTCCGAAATCCGAATCAGCCACCGGCTTTCCGCACTCCGGACAGAAGCGCTTTGAAACGCTATCAAGGAATTCTGAAATGTCCGGAGTCTCGAAGTCGTCATCGAAGAAGTCCGGCTGCAGTTCAATCGGCAGCTCCTCCGGTCTCAGCTTTTCATCCGACATTCCATCACTCCCTTTACTTATTGGCGTCCTCCTTAGAAATTGCTGTAAATTTTGCAAATGAAAGTATTTCAGGTTTCCTAAAACCAATCCTCAAAAACATGCTTAAAATCCACGTTTCCGGCCGCAAAGCGACCAGCTTCTGATGATTTTTCATCGGTTCCATTTCGCGGGTTTCATTCGAAAAACATCAGTGTTTCAGCGGATTCTTCACAGTTTCGCATTTTGCGAAAATCTATACTATCCGTCACCCACTAGGCTTTCTGACCCCCGGCTTCAAAATTCGCGATTTTTCACAGAAGAGGGGGCGCCGGTCAGGAGGGCCAGCCGCACAGAGATTCAAACCCGCCCCCGGGTCTAAAAATATTTCCTGCACCGATTCAAAATTTATCGAATCGATCTCTATTAAATGTTATCGTGACCTTGATGCAGCTTAAGACCCAGAGAACGTACAGCCACCAGGGCGCATGGTTCTCGATGAGAAGCCACAAGAGAATGATCGCTGTCGCTATCTCCATTGGCTCTCCCTTCAGTCATCTGATGTCCAGATCCAAGCCTTGTAGGTCTCGCATTCCTTAAGCCCGCCTTCGATGCAGTCATCACAGTCGTTGCAGGGACAGCCGTCGACCTCATAGTCATCGTCATCGAAAGGGAACTCCCCGTCGAATGTTGCGTCATCAAACTCAAACATCGTAGTGTTCCTCCTTCCGTCCGCTGGCTTCCAACCGTTCAAGAAACCTCTGCTGCTTCTCCATCACCTGTTGCGAATCAATCTTAAGGTCAAGCTCCATAGCGCACTGCACAACATCTGTGTATTCTTCAACAAGTGAAGCCTTCGCGTCCTTGAAGGTGACAGGCGTTGGGTTTTCTTTTCGTTCTATCCTGGCAAGCTTGAGCGCAGCCTTGCCAAGTTCTGCACATTCCTCTGCGAGCTGCTCAAGCATTGCAGGCTCGCCTATCGCTTCTAGCATCATGGCCTCGTCCTCCTTTAGATTCTTTTTATTATTATTCTCAAAGTTTTTCTTTTAATCCTGACTCAAGTGTAGTAGACTCAAAGTAGGGAATCCCTACTTTCCTACTTTTTATTATCAGGAGGTATCATTATGGCAGATGCTTTATTAGTAAATGATGCAAAGGTTATGTCTAAAGGACAGGTCACCATCCCCAAAAACATCCGCGAAGCGCTTGGTGTTGAAACCGGAGACAGAGTTACTTTCATTCAGGAAGATGGAAGAATTGTAATAATGAATTCAGCCATCTATGCTATGAAGAAGTTTCAAAGCCAAATGAAAGGTGTCGCAGAGCAAGCCGGGTTCCAGTCCGAGGATGACATTGACGAATGGATCACCGAATCCCGCAGAAAGGAATCAGTTGAATGAAAGTAATGCTTGATACCAACATCATCATTTCGGCTGCCATGTTTCCACACGGAAGAACAGCAGCTGCTTACATGAAAGCCTTGATTCCACCTTATGAAGGGGTTATATGTGATTATGTTGTTGATGAGCTCCGTAGGAAGTTCAGAGAGAAATTCCCTGACCATCTGACGGAGCTAGAAGCTTTCCTCTTTAACATGCTGTCGTCCGTCACGCTTGTCGATACACCAGAAGTTGAAAATGAGTTGGAATATAAAATCAGAGACCCTAAAGACCGCCCTATTTTAAGAGCAGCACTGAATGCTCATGCGGATCTCCTGTTAACTGGCGATAAAGATTTCCTTCAATCATCAATTGTTGATCCTAGAATAATCAGCGTCTCAGACTTTCTGGAAATGTAGTTCTTAGTACTTATATTCCGGGTGGCTGTCGTAGCGTCCGGTCTTTTCGTCATGGTGCTTCTTGCATAAGGCTTGCAGGTTGTCCAGATCGTACTGCAGCTTCTCATCACCTCTGAAAGGTTTGATGTGATCAATGACCGTTGCCTTCGTATACCTCGGAGGATTCTCCTGCATGCACATGACGCAGAAGGGATGTGAGGCGAGATACCACTTTCTGAACTTCTGCCATCTGGCATCATACCCACGGCCTGCTGCTGGTCTTGCTTCCTCCTTGTGGAGTGCTTTGTGCTTCTCGCAGTACTTTTGCCCGGCTTCCACAAGTTCTCCGCATCCTGGTTGAGCGCATGGATGTTTAGCTTTCCATGGCATACAGTTCACCCTCCTTCGCATCTGTACCATTAAGATTCAGGAATTGACTCAAGGCTTTCATGACCGCCTTCTCGACTTCTGGATTCTCATAATGCCCAATCTTTCGGCAGAGCTTTTTCTTATCAATCGTAGTGATCTGCTCTGCCATGATCATGCTTTCGCCTTCGACCACATGGGCTACAAGGTCGAGCCGTTTGATCTCCCTTGTCATAGGGAGGACGGTCACGACCGGAGCGCATCGGTTGCTGATATCATTGCTGATGATCAGAACCGGTCTGACACCCTTCGTCTCACATGTTCCGTTCTGGCTGCCAAGGTCGGCAAACCATATATCCATCCGCTTCGGAGTCTTACATCTCACCTGAGTTTTTTCTCTCCAAGGCGCGTAGTAATATTTATTCATTGGCTTATCCTCATAGTAGGTTATCTTCGATTATTCGCAATAAAAAAGCCCCAAGAAGAAGTCCTGCAGGACCACCTCTCAGAGCCTTGTTTCCAGCGTTTCGGCTGGGATTGTATTTCAATGATGTTATGCCGCACTATGAAATGCCGCGCTTCGTTGTACCGCGTCGCGGTCATCGTTCCACAAGAGCCTCCATCCACTTTCCATCCTCTGCTGGCGATTATATAGTATCACGCCAAACAGGGTGAACACCAAGTGAACTTTTGTGAACTACATAGTGAACTAAAAAAGCGGATAGGCTTTTGCATAGTAGAAGTGTTTAGTAGGTGGCACGGCAGCGAAAAATATTTCACCGTCTCAAAAGGACGCTGTCTTCCGGCACTTTAAATGCCCTGAGTGCCAGTCCATTCAGTTTCAAAGCATATCTGACGCTGCATTCAAGTCCGAAAGCAATGTTCTCCCAGGTATGATTATTGATATACCTCTCGGTAAGGACATAGCGGTATTTCGGATCAGTGATAAGGGCGATCTGTCTGGTTGCTTCGACCTTCAGTTCAAGGTAGACCTCCATATCGGTGCCTATCTCCCTTTCAAGGTCGACGATCTTCGATACGGCATTTGCCATACGGCTTGTAACGTTATGTGCTTTCGGCATATCCGAAATTGCCATAGACGTACTCGTTGCAAGGTTCTTCAGTCTCTCAAGCGTAGCGACCTTGCTGTTTATCTGTCTGTCAATGTTCCTCACCTCATTAAGATATGCCTTCGCAGAAAGAGCAGGCTTTCCTTCCGGCTCTGCCTGCTGCAGTTGTTCTGCCTGCTGCCCAGTGTCATAGGCAGGGCTTATTATTTCTTCATTCATAGGTTTCTTTGATTCCTCCTATTCCTCCTGTAAAATCATAGGTTTCATAACTTCAAGAAACGGAAAAAGCCATCCAGTAGGGTTTTTTTGTCCCACCGAGATGACTTTTTTCTGACTTTTGTCCAAGCAATCAGGACAATAAAGTCGGGCAGAAATAAAAGAAGACAGCATGAAGATTTCGTCACTGAAAATGCCTTTGAAAGCCTTTATTTTCCTTGCTTTTCTTTACTTCGGCAATTCGAGAACTTCTTCTCCTATACACCCTTCTCAATAAGTGCTTAAGGACTTTTGTCCCATTTGTCCCATGTTTCTAAGAAGTTAAGATGATATTCTGGCTATTAACTATTATTCTTATCTCCTTATTTCGTTAAGTACCATAATTACTTCTATCCTTTTCTACTTTTGTCCTGATTGTCCCTATATACTTATAAATAATAAATAATAAGAATAATAATATTTCTTTTACGACAAATGGTTTTTCGAGGACAAACACTAAGAACCACGGACAAATGGGACAAAAGTCACTGACCGGATTGCCAGGCCTTCGAAAAGCCTTTATTTACAGGCATTCCAAGGATCCGCTATTTGTCCCGTTCCCTCCGGACAGAACTCGTAGAAAAGTCAGAAGGAGCGGGACAAAAGTCAGCTTATAAGGGTTGAAGTCACTGATCATAGGTTACTATCCTCGCTGCCATTATCCTTATCGCCATCCTTGTTACTGCTCTCGTTGCTTACTCCCTCGATCTGTTTCATCACCTCCGGGTTATCAAAGATCGCCGGGTTCAGATAGTACTTCGGAGCGCGTGGCCTGCCAAATCCCTTATAAAGTGACAGAGGCTCTGTAGCGATATAATCGTATTCCGCAAGCTGGTCGAGGATCGCCTGGACCTCGTCCCTGTCTTTGTACTTCCTGCAGAGCCGCATGACATCGCGCCTGTTAAAGCTCTCCTCCCTGATGCCTGCCTTGATCAATGCCTTCAGTACGAAACGGCTGTCCTTAATGAGCTTTGAATCATCAAGGATAGCAAACGCTGCTTTCGCATGAGCAAGGAAGTATCTGCCAATCCTGATAGCGTTTTCCATGGTCTTCCCGGAAACCACGAGGTCATGCTTCTCAAGCTGGCTGTGGTCAAATGTTAATTCAGTCCTACACAGAAGCCCTGCGATACGGACCGTGTTTCCCACAAGCTTCCCCGCCCAATAACTGATATCAGCAAGGTTGGTCTTTAGCTGCGGCTCGATCTCGTTTGAGAAGGACTCGATCATCTTGTCCGCTTCTTTTGAGAGCATGATGGCTTTCGGAAATCCCGGATACTCATCATCAAGAAGGTTTCTGACCTTATCCTCGTATGCCTTATACAGTTCCTGGGATACCGGCTTTGTCCTGTACTTTCTGGTGCCAACATGAGACTTCGGCATGCAGTAAAGAAATCGGCCGGTCAGCCCTCTGCCCTGGAAGTTGGAGTTCGTCATGAGTCCGGTGAGGACAGACGGCTGCGCCATGAGAAGGATCGTAAGCGTAGGATTCGCTATGAAATCGTTCGCTCTTCCGACACGCTCGACTCGGATTGGGTCACAGGAGTAGCCTTTCAGCATAACATCGATGTTCACGGTCTTCGTGTAGATGCCGGACAGCATGTCGAAGATGCCGCCCTCGGTTGAGAGGATCGCTGCCCTGCCATCATTGTCCGCAAGGACCTGGATCAGTTTCTCTGTCGTGATGTCATCGACATAAAGCTGCGTAGGGTTTACATCCTTGAAATCAGAAAGCTCCTGAGATACCCTGTCGAGATCCTCCTGAGAAGCTTTTCCCTTGGAAACCGCCTCCTCTAATGACCTCTGCTTCTTCTCAAGGACCCTTCGCTCGGAGCGGCTCTTGTTGACAAGCGGAGCCTTCTTCTCGTTTTCCTCAGTCTCATACCTTGTGATGGGTTTTACCATGGCAGTCTCGACCGCTGACTTTCGCTCGGAAGGCTCCATGATGTTTAAGATGTATGTGTTGACCGGCTCCGCCCAGTCCTCCTTCGCCTGTACCTTGTACTTGCCCTGAAGACATACAGACATCACAGCAATGGAACATGATGCCGCCATATCTACCGGCGTCTGCGTAGACTCCGCAAGCGCGGTAACGTATGAAGCAATCGGTTCTGGAAGAGCATCGACCGGGAAGGTCGGCACATTGAAAGTACCAAAGGGAATCGGTGCTTCCCATTTGATGGACGAAATTGTAGATTCCTCATCCTTAGAAGATGATGACTTATTGCTCTTATCAGTCTTTGCCTGCTGAGCGACAGCTTCTTTAGGATCTGTGAATGGGGTTTCACTTTGTGCATCTACATTTTTGTCTGCCATATCGTTTGAAGTATCCAAATAGACCGGAGTATCAATATCGTCGGCTGTTTCCTCTTCCTCGGGTTCTTTCCTGATCCTGCCAATCGGCGCCCTGACACCGCACGGCTCATCCATATACTTAGAACAGTCAAAACAGAGCCTGTCCTGGATGAAGCTGCAGGTGATTGGCTTGTCAGCTCTCATCGCAAGCCTGTACTTTTTCTCTGTCTCTGCGTATGAATACTTGGGATACGGCCTGCTGATCTCGTGACAGAGTTCCTCGCCATCAGAAGTCAGGGCAAGGTTCGAGATTGCAGCATGCCAACTTGGTTCCGGCAGAGTCGCGGCATTATCCTCACAATATTTAAGGAATGCGCATTTCTCAATAAGCTCCCTGCCACTGCCCTTCCCAAGCATAGCGAAACCTGCAATGTCTGCGCCATCACTGTTATCAGCATCATAAGCAGTGCCGCCTGCCCTGTCCTCACGGTACGCATCATAGAACTGTATATCGAGAGCGTTTTCCGGCAGCACCTTGAGGAAGTCATTCTCTGAATATCGAAGACTGTTTATCTCGACTACCCGGCTTTCCTTATGATCTTCCGTCTTGAAATTCGTCGTGCCTGGAGCCCGGAACATCCTGGCAATGTCAGCCACGGAGTCAAATTTCCAACCATGCTGCACATAGGCCATGCCGATAATCTGCTCCTCCCAGCTCTTGGCAAGCGACCTGGCCTGATGCCTTACTTCCGGATTATCGAGTGAGATTGGCTCATTGAAGATCCAGTAGGCGTGGATGCCATTGCCGGAATTCACCATGATGGAAGGCTTCAGCGGAAGCTCTGACAGGAAGGCTGATAACTCTTCCTCCGATTCCGGAAGGTTCTCCTCCTTATGGGCAGGACCCTTGATATCGAGGTCGACATAAACAGCAATAAGAGAGGATACCGTTAAGGCATCCCCTCTTGCGTAAAGTCCCAGATCCTCATATCTCGGATTCAGCCCGATGTAGGTGTTGTACTTACTTCCCTGCGACTCGATGTAAGAAGCCATCTTTGTGAGTTCCTGGTGCCTGAACCATTTCGTCACCGTTCTGAAACCGCCCTTCATTTCATCTGTCGCAATGCAGGTGACGGAAAGAAATCCCGAACTGAGCCCTCCGTAGAGGGCTTTCAGGAAGGTAAGAATATTCCTGTTCTTTTCATGCTTTTCATTCTCCATGAAATCACTCCTAATCAAAATTGATTAAAATATGTTTTATTAAAATACGGTTGAATAAAAAAGATTCAGCCGTTAAGTTCCCTCCACTGTGCCTTCGGCATGGTCGCGATCTGCCAGCCTGCCGCCTCAAGTTCTGTAGCCCTGTCATAGGATTCGATATCCTGAGAGGTACGTGTCACTGCATTTGAAAGACCATAGAGGGAAAGGTCACCGCCTTCGATCAGGTACTTAATAATCCCGTCCTGCTCCTCCTGGTTGAAACCATAGGACTTGCCGGTAAGTTCAACCACATCCTGGACTCTACCTGTAATCGGAACCCCGACCGATTCCTTCAGTCTGTCAACGACTGCATGGAATCTCGTCTCCTCGATGGCAGCTTTCGTGACATCACGGAGTTTTAAGAGGAATGCCTTGTCCTCCGCTTCCATGGTCTCATCCGTGTAAAGGTCGAAGCTGTCATCGCTTACTGCCTTGGCAGCCCTACCGATGTGGTGTCTGCGCTCTCCCATATCGTTGACGCACATGCCATTCGTGCAGACAAGGCGATAAAGGAGAGGCTGTACGGAAACGGCACCAAGACCCACCTCGGAATTGCTGATTACGACGCCCGCCTGGACATAGTCACCGGGAACGACCTCAGTCTCGAGCTTGTGGTTTACAATCTTCAGATACAACCTGTTCTCCGTCACCTCACAGGAAACGAACTCGAAATCGGAACTGCCTGCGAACATTGGAAGGACCTGCCCTGCAATAGAAAGGTTGTCGATGCGACGATAGCGGGCTGAAAGAAGGGCCCTTGCCGTGACATTCCCATCATCAAAAGCAAGTGCCCTGACCATGTAGTTATTCTCGTTATCCGAAAGCCAGCTGTTCACGTTCTCTGCCAGAAGTTCCGGCTTCTGTTTCTGCATCATGTCGTAATACTTCACGGGAATATTAAGGGTCGACGCGAGCTGCCTATGGAAGAGATCTGTCGTTGCAAAATCCTTCTGCTCACCACCGGCATTTTTCATCTCGAAAGTACGCCCGTCATCCATGAGGGACATGCTCATCGCCGGACTGATGTAGTCCTTCTTCGCGTCCTGCTGCCTCTTGAGCTCTGCTACTACTTCGTTTAATGTTCTGCCTGTTTTCATTGGTGTCCTCCTTGTGATCTGACAATCTTATGAAATGTTCCGGAGGCTTTCCCTCCTACTAACTGTCGTGGGAGATGGTAAAAAACAACCTCCCCTCTGAAAAAGCTCAAAAAAAATAAGACTTTACCGAGTCTCTTGGATTCCGTTATTAGAGTTTCGCCTTATTGCAATCTTGCCTTCACTGCCGCGATGAGCTTCTCCTGCGTCAGGTCCTTTTCAGAGAGTGCCTTCATGACATCCTCATCAACGGTATCCTTGCAGATGATATGATGAACTGTAACGACATCGGTCTGCCCCTGCCGCCAGAGTCTGGCATTAGTCTGCTGGTAAAGCTCGAGCGACCAGGTGAGACCAAACCAAATCAGGATATGGCCGCCCTGCTGGATATTAAGTCCGTGCCCAGCGGATGCCGGATGGATCAGAGCGACAGGGATACTGCCATTGTTCCAGTCCTCGATATCCTTTGACTCCTTGATGTCCCTTGGCTTCATGCCGAGATCAGTAAGATGCTTTATAATCCTTTCCCTGTCATGCTTGAACCAGTATGCGATGAGGACCGGCTGACCATTTGCAGATTCGATGAGGTCTTCAAGCGCCTCTAGCTTCCTGTCGTGTATCTGCCTTGCATTGCCGTCCTCATCGTAGACAGCGCCATTCGCCATTTGTAACAGCTTTCCTGTAAGCGATGCCGCGTTGGCAGCATCTATGTCCGCTCCGTTTCCTTCACCATTATCGTCAATGGAAAGAATGAGGTCCTGCTTCAAGGTGTCATATAATTCACGCTCGTTCTTATCCATCTCAACAACGTGCTCGTTGTAAATAATCTCCGGCATATCAAGGTAGTCGAGTGATTTCATAGAGATCGTGATGTCGGAAATCCTCTGATAGATAAGCTCCTCTGCTCCAGGCCTAGGGATATAGTTAAAGACGATGCCTGTGGCAGGATTCATGGAACCGGGTCTGAAGTAGGCTTCACGGTATCTTCCGATGAACCTTCCGAGACGCTCACCACCATCAAGGATACCGATCTCCGCCCAGAGATCCATGAGACCGTTTGATGTCGGAGTTCCTGTGAGTCCTACGATTCTTCTTGCGGAAGGTCTCATCTTACGAAGATACTTGAAGCGCTGACTCTTAAAATTCTTGAAGGAAGAAAGCTCATCGATTACGATCATGTCGAAATCAAAGTGCCTGCCGTTCTTCTCGTAATACTCGGCAAGCCACTTCACATTTTCGCGATTGATGATATAGATCATGGCCTTTGCGTTCACCGCTGCCACCCTGGTCTTCGTGTCTCCGACAATGACCGAGTACGTGAGGTCTTTCAGGTGGTCCCACTTCTTAATCTCCGTAGGCCAGGTGTCCCTCGCCACTCTGAGAGGAGCAACAACTAATACCTTTGTTACCTCAAGGGAATCAAAAATGAGGTCCCGGATCGCCGTCAGAGTGATCACGCTCTTGCCAAGTCCCATGTCGAGGAACAGTCCGGCCTCTTTATGTGTCTTGATGTACTCCGTGCAGTAGGTCTGATAATCATGCGGAATGTATTTCATTCATCATCACCCACCTTACTGTCGCCCGACTTGCCGTTGCCGGAATGCCTGCTTCCTACCTTCGGAATCTTCCAGGTCTGAATGTCCGGAATCTTCGCGCCGATTCCTTTAGGAAATTCTGTTCCCGGCTGCCATGCGATGATTGCTTCGATGACAGGTTTTATCTGCTCCATCCTGTCGATACAGAGGACCGGAAAGCCGAGTCTTTCTAGCTCTATCCTTCTCTTCCTCTGAAGCGGCCTCATCATCTTGCCGGGAGCTTTCAGCTCCACAAATACACACTTCCCGGAAAAGAACAGTACGAGCCTGTCCGGAAGCCCATTCGCAGAGAGGGAGTTCAGCTTGTAAGCAATGCCGCCCGCATCGGCTACGGCATTAACAAATGCTCTCTCGATGACTGACTCCCTCATGTGTTCATCGGAATCCTTAACTGTCAAAGATTTTGCTCCCTGGACCGGGCTCACTCTGCGGATACCGTCTTTTCCTGATAATCCAGGAAAATCAGGAATGCTGCCAATCCCATTATTGATATTGTTCATGCTGCTCATCGCCTATCCTCCGTCTGATATCTTCTTCTGACTTGTCCCAATGAATCTGGGTCTTCGTCCTCTGCTTCCATGCCCAGCACCACTCATCTTTCGGAAGTGTATTGAAACATTCTGATTCGGGATTTCCGCAGCTTCTTCTGCCCTTGTTGTCGATAATACAGAAAGTACAGTTCGAGCAGTGCTGGCTGTAGACATCCATCTCCTTTGCAAAAACATCTGGCTCTGTCTCATATTCGAGCCGTGACATCTGGTTTCTTTTTCTGCTCATGACATCACCGCCTCTCCTGCTGCCTCCATCACAGGAGGCTGATCATCAACGGCAAGGGCATCGGCTTCTCTAGCAGCAGCTCTGACAAGGAACTCCACTGTGCTTGAGAAGTCAAGGCTTCCTTCGATATGCGATGCATCAAGAGCATCTTCCCTGTTTTTCTTCTCTGCCTTGATTTTTCTTCTGATGGCGTCCTTCGCTTTCTCCTTTGCCCTGGAGCGTATACCGTTTAAGAGAAGGTCTCCATCTGCATCGACAAGCATCTCGTACCAGGATGAATGAAAGAAATTCTCAAGCTCCATCTTGTTTAGAAGAAGTGCCGAGCGAATCTTTCCGGGCTTCGGTTTCTTATAGAGTGAAAGCAGGGTGCGTTCATAGTCCTTTGCTGCCTGGGCTACGATTGCGACAGCGAGTCTTTCATAGTTCTCAGAAAGGCCGCTTGACGCATAATGGATCTCCTGCATGGTGCTGAGATTCTTTACTCCTTCCTTCATGCTCCGGCCTCCCCTCTGAGCTCCTTTTCAAACTCATTCAGTTCATCAGCAAACTCGTCCGTTTCAGTGGCCTCATCATCAAGGATGCCGAGTGAGCCAAGGACCGTAGCATATTTCTCAATAAGATCCGGTCGTCTTTCCATTAGGTCATAAAGCGCTCTTTTCTGCTGTTCCTTGTTCACTTCTCTATTCTTGTAGAATGGGCAATCTTTAATGCTGAAATCCCATCCAGTGAGTGCGATGCACTGTCCCTTTCGGGAAGCATGGCAGTCCGGGTGCATCCTGCAGTGAAAGAGCTGCGTGGCATAAGGGATTTCATTCATCCTGTTCACCATCGCCTCTTCCGCTTTCATTGCAGCCGATTCTGCTTCATCTTTTGTATCCTTAATTTCTTCAGTATTCATTGATTCCTCCTGTAGTCCTAAGTTCTGAAATGAAAAAGGACCGTGAGGAATCAATCCGCACAGCCCTTCAAACTTTATATTCTGTTCTCATAACAACGGTGCCGGTCACATTTCCTGCCAGCACTTTCTGCTAATGTCATTGATCTTTTCCGAGACCTTTCTCTTGTCTATCCGGGGTGCCCTCAGAAGTTCCGTTGTTTCATCTACCATTTCCCGAATATCCTGAAGGACAGATGAGAAGTGCTCTTTCATCTCCTCTTCTTCCTTGTCATAGTTCTCAATGGTCTGGTCAAAGTCTGATTCAAGAGCATCGTAGTCCTTGATGTTCTGCTCGACATATTCCCGGATTTCCCACCCGGCGTATCTGCCGATGACATCAAGTGCATCCTTCATCTCTCCTATGATCCACTGCCTCTTGTCCGGCGTTGATAGTACATGCATAATTTCCTCCATTCTGAAAATCTTAAAATGATGAAAAAAATAAGGGCTGAAGCAAATCAGTCCTTGAAGTAATAATTCGGTGCGAGGTAACCTGCAGCCTTGAGCGGCATGTCCTGGCACCACTCAGGGTTCTCGCTCATGATGTCGCTCACTTCCTCAACCGTCCATCTGCCCTTCGGGACTTCAACGATTGCCTCATCATGCACATGGGCAACGATGTTCATCCCGGCATACTGCATACGGAGCATGGATTCCGCAAGGATGTCCCTGGCGATTGCCTGTGTGCAGTTCTCGACTAGCTTGCCTCCATAGGTTTCCTGCCGCTGCCAGTGGTTGTTGAGCCCGATGCCTTCAAAGGATAGGCTTAAGCGTCCCACGTCATTCGGCTCAACCATCGGATTCATATAGCAGAGCTTTCTGCCGGAAGGAAGCGTGATCCATAGCGCCCTTGAGTAATACTCGAACTTCAACTTCTGGACTTCTCTTTCCTTGTGGTCCTGTACAGTTCCGATAGCAGCCCTCTCGACATCCCACCAATACTGGACTACATGTGGATTCGCCTCACGCCAGTTTTTGATAATGTCAGGAAGCTCATCTTCCGTAAGTCCCATATCAAGAGCTCCCATCGATTTCAAAGCACCGACTCCGCCCTGATAACCACAGGCGAGCGTCGCAATCTTCCCTTTCTGTCTCAGTTCGCCATTCACGCCATGCTTCACGACCGGAACTCCAAACATCTGCGACGCGACTGCGCAATAGAGGTCCTTGCCGTCACGGAAAGCCTGAAGGGTGAATTCCTCACCGGCTTCCCAGGCAAGGACACGTGCCTCGATTGCAGAAAAGTCCGCGACCACGAACTGGCATCCATCCGCAGGAATAAGCATCGTCCGGACAAGCTGGGATAAGACATCCGGAGTATTTCCATAAATGGAATCAATCATGTCGAATGCGCCGAGCTTTATCAGCTCCCTTGCCTCGTCCAATGTAGAGAGGTCATTCCTCCTGAGATTCTGCAACTGAAGGAGTCTTCCGCTCCATCTCTGTGTCCTGTTGGCTCCGGAGAACTGGAAGAGTCCATGTGCTCTGCCGTCATTACATACACAGCGTTCTGCTGCCTGGTATTTCTTAACAGAGCTTTTCGCCATTCGGAGCCTGAGCTTTAACATATCAAGTGCTTCCTCATCCGTACTGTTCTTATCAAGGTCAGTAATCATCTTCTCAACATCTTTCTTGCCGAGCGTACTGACTTCGATCCCTCTGTCTGAAAGCCAGGTCTTAAGCTGCGATACGGAATTCGGATTCTCAAGACCTGTCAGTTCGTATGCTTTCTTCGTCATGGCATCGGACATCGCAAGGTCACATTTGATTGCCTCATCGACAAGCTCCGTATCGATCCGGACGCCAAGGTCATTGATTCTCTGGTCCATATGGTAATAATCCCATTCCCTGTCGATAAGAGGAAACTGTTCCAGGCGCTTTCTGATATCACGCTCCGTTGCCACATCCTGCTTGCAGTAAGACATAAACATCCGCCACGCTTCGGGATCATCTTCCGGCAACCACCTCGTGCTGGGATTTGTCTTCGTTGGTTTCTTCGGAACAGAGAACTTCCTGATCAGAGCTTCGCCTGCCTTATCCTTCTGCTCTCCCGTGTGAAGCACGATTGCCGAATTCTTAAGAGCAAGCGGGAGTGAAAGTTCTGCAGCATGTACCATGGTGCATCTCCATGAATCCGGAGAAAGTGTCCTACCCAATAAATGCCCGATACAGGTTCGCTCGAATGCTGCATTCCAGGCAGCCTTTATGATGCCCGGATCATCTATTGCTTTAAGCACATCTTCCGGCACTTTTTCTCCTGAAGCCATGTCAATGACCTTCACTTCCTCATCGTCAAATGCATATGCGAAAAGAAGAATCTCGAAATCCGGAGCCTCAACATATCTGTAAAGACCACTTTTACCGAGATCAACGGAACTATATGTTTCAAGATCGATACCCAGTATCTTTGGCTTTTGCTGTACATTTGCAGACGCTTCCTTAGAATCAATTGGCTGCAAGTCATCTAACATCAACGTTCCTCCTTCCATAGAGTTTTTTATAGCTGCAATATTCTTGCAGAAAGCAGGAAGGGAGCTTTGACACTCCCATCCCGTAGAAATCATAAAAGTCTGATGCCTGCTTCATCAGCTCTTACTTAGTCACTCTTTACTCAGCCGATGGTAAAGATCAGCTGAGATAATCCGGCATATCGTCATCCTCCTCATCATCGATAGCATCGAAGTCTGAGCTTGCAGTTGCCTTCCCTGCGAGTCTCTCGCCATCAGCGACCTTCTGGATGTTGCCGAGGCCTGCTGCCACCCCGCGGTTTCCATTTGCGTTAAACGGATAGAAATTGATACTTACATTGCAGATACAGCCGGAGTAGACATCCATCGGATCAAGGATAGGCTGTACAGAACGGTCAACGACCTGCGGAGCGTCCTTGGAATTTGCGTTGATGAAATAATGGCCTGCATAGCTCTCATCATCTGGACGGTCGATATCGCCATCTCTGAGAGGTACCTTGATATTCGCAGGAATCTTACCGCCCCACTTCTTCACCTTGCCTTCCTCCTTGGCAGCCTCGATTGCCTTCTTGACCCTCTCGATGGTCTTCTCATCGGTCTTCGGGATAAGGCAGGAAACGGAATACTTCGGGTCCGAGCCATTGATAGACTTCGGCTCCCAGATGTTCGCGAAGCTGAGCTTTGCGCGGACAATGACTTTAGTAACAGGTAAGTTCTTAGGCATAATAAAATCCTCCATGAAAAAATGATTTGTTGGTAGTTTGTCTCTCTGCACTATGACGGCAGAATGCCTGGTATGAAAAATCCCGCCTCATGGGCTTTGTACCAGGCTCACGGACGGGATCTTCAATCGTTTCGTAATTTGATTTTGTATTGCAATCCACTATTGCGTAGTTCACCGCAGGGTGTATCACCGGAGATGCCCTTGGACGGGCTGTCTTCTTATTCGTCGAGGTTGTTAAATTCATCTGATGCCTCCGTAAGTTCTACCGCAGGCCTCGGGTCTGTCTCCTCGACAAGCGATAATTTGCCGGGAGGTTTTACCACATAATCTCCGAGGATGTCTGCAAAGTTCTTCTTCCCCATGAGCTTCTCGATTTCAGTCAGGCTCATGAGCTGTTTCTTATAAAGATCCGTGTATCCGGCTTTCGCAGCCGCATCAACGACCTGCCTCTCATTGGTGAACTGTCTGCGGCTTCGGCCTTCGACGATCTTGTAGCCTGAGAAATGCTCTCCATGCTGAATCGCCTCGCTGGCAACATAGGCAAACACGGACTCGATCCAGGAAGAGATGCGGTTCAGTTTAGGAAGGAGCGACTCTATCTGATGTTTTGATAAAAGGGAAGGCTCCTTGAATACGGGAGCACTATCATCACTGTCTTCCATCGCATCGAGGTCAAGGAACTCATCCTTTACAAGGCTCATGGCTTCATCCGCGCAGGCCTTGCAGGCGTGTCTCGCCCGGCAGAACCTACACCAGTCGCCCGGATGCTGTTCCCCCTTGCCTGCGTAGGCAAGCTTCGCTGTTTCCTTGATGCTCTCGCCCCAGGCACGAAGATCATCCGCAGTCATCTCGGCTGTCGCTATGTTATCAAGTCTTGGCTGCACGATAGACATACGGACCTTATCAATTGGAAAGAGGTCCTCATAGGCATGAAGGGCACCAAGGGCGTAAAGCCGAAGCTGCGGATTCCCCTCGACTTCTACGAAGACACCCTTCCCAGTCTTCAGATCGCAGATATGAAGCACTCCGCTGCCATCCTCGTCTTTCCCGATGATGACGGCATCAGAAGTTCCAAAACCGCCAGGAGCGATGAAGCTGTAATCGACCCTCTCTTCCGCCATGAGAAGCGGAGTGCCGTAATGCTTCATCTGTTCCGCGATATCGATAACGAACTGCGCATAAGTATCAGAGATGTTCTCAATCTCCTCCGTGTCGAATTCCTCGCTCTGCGGGCGTTTGACCTGTTCATGAAGATATTTCCTTATCTTCATTTCGCCCAGACTGTGGCAAAAAGTCCCCTCTTCCGCAAAGACAGAGGTTTCATTCGGGAAGTTCTGCTCAAGCCTTGCGGATGGCGGACAGTTGAGCCACCTGTGCGAGGAGCTCGCAGAAAGTAGTGCGTGTACATCTGGCATACTTTACCTCCCTCAGATGCTTGAGATTTCAGCAAGGAAGTCGGCATACTTATCCTTCGGAAGGAGACTAACTTTTGCGACTCCGTAATTCTTGAGGATAGAGCCAATCTTGGCGTTGTTCGAACGGTCGAGTTTGATCTTTGCCACAATAACCTTAGTAATATCATCAAGAGCGACCCCGGACTCGGTTGCATCCTTAGATGCCGTTTCCTGCTCCTCAGTGGCTTCCTGCGGAGTTTTTTCGGCGCGGGTGGTTACTTCCTTGTCTGACGAATCGGAAGCCTTAGAATCGCTCTCAGGAGCTTCCGAAGCATTTCCCGATTCAACAGGTTCTGTCTTGACCCTGGACTTCCTCTTTGAAGGTGCCTCCTTCTCTGCCTGGTCGGAAGAACTGTCTGTATAACTATCTGAAGAACTATCTGAAGAATTATCTGCAGCATCAACAGCAGCCTCTGCTACCCCTGTAATCTCTGCGGCAGCATCTTCCGCACCGATAGCGTCAAAGATCTTCGCTGTGGAAATGAACACGCCTTTGAGACCGTCCTTCAAAATATCGATATCAACTACTACCTTGCTCATCATTTACCTCCATTCTTTGTGCCATGGTCTGAGCCTTCATTAAAGAGCGCCTTGAGGAGTTTCTCAGCGAAATCAAACTCACTGTCATCGTCATCGTCCTCATCATCTTCATCTGAAACTGGATCAGTATCTGCTTCAATTTCATCGGTTTCCTTATCCTTCTCAGCATTCTCGAATTCATCGAGAAGCGAGAAGAATACATCAATGTCATGCTCGTCAATGATCTTTATGATCCTTACCGGAATCCCCAGTTCCGTGGCAAGCCTGATTTCCGCTGCCATACCCTCAGTGATGCGGTTTGAAAATACCCATACCTCATCGCTAACGGATACAAGGTCAAGTCCGATCTGCATGCCCTTGTCGCGGTCCTCCGGATCATCCTCGTTCAAGAATTCCTTGCAGAGAAGGATGCTTGAAAGAGGTGTGTTCCCAGCGGCTGTTACCATCTTGCAGTATTCCTTCACATTGTCGATGTTCTCCTTAAGCTCCTCATCGTATTCCTTCGTACCTGCCTCCGATACCGGACGGATCGGAGATGCGATATAGATTCTCTTAGACTTCTTGTCCATCTATATTCCTCCATAAAAGAAGGACCGCAGCCATTCCGGTTGCAGCCCTATGACTCATAGTAGTAATGTTTAAAAGCTGATCTCCTGCTAGGGTGACCGGATATTTGTCTTTATCATTCCCTTCACGCTCCTTCTTAAACAGCTTGATTTATGTCCTTCTACTTACTGTCGTGGGAGAAGGGGAATAACAACCTCCGGCAGAAAATATTTTTATTTTTTCTTCCCTAAGGTGCTTTTCCTCTCTACCTACTGTCGTGGGAGTGGTTCAAAAACAACCATCAGTCAAAAAGATTTTTATGAATTTTCAAATCCGAAACAGAAAGGCTGTTATGAACTCCCTGCTGGGTGATTCCAAGCATTTTACCGATTTCTTTCTCGTTATATCCGTAGTAATGATAAAGAAGATAAATCTTGCACTGTCTCTTCGTGAGCCTATCAAGATTCTCACGAATGGTTTCCTTGTGGATATATACCTGCTCCGGACTCGGGAAATGATACGGCCTATACGGCTTTCCGTCGTCATGTTCATCATAATCTTGGTCCTTATCGACTTCCTCCTCAGAAGCTCTTGTGCCCTTACGGTCGCCCTTTCGATTCATGACATTCTCTTCGATCTGAGTCTCGCCGCGGGCAGACACACCAATGATCCATGAATAGTCATCGACACAGGTCTTTGAATCTCCCTGAGTGAAGATGTGGCAGTCGTTAAGGAATACAGTGGTTTCACCGGAGTCATTCTTGTAGACCGCGTACCCATTTCCATAGACGATGCAGCCATCCGATTCTGCAATGACTTCCTCGTTCTCACGGAGAGCCTTAGGAGTAGGCTTCTTAGGAAGTTCCGTGATGCTTCCAAGAGCGTCGATGAGTTCCTTTAAGGTGGTCTTATCAGATACAGATGACTGGAGAGATGCTGTGCCGACCGCTGTTACTGTGTTTTCAGAAGCGACAGCTACTATAGATGCATTAAGAGATGTGATATTTTTCATGTTGATTTTCCTTCCCGGCTCACTAGCCTTTGGTGGCCTGATGGCTCGGCAAGGAAAATGCCCATGAAGATGGACGGTATTCTCAGAAGCTTCTCTGCATAGAGTCCCCGTCCGGTTGGCCTGATAAAAAAAGCGCAAAAAGGGAAGGGTACTCATGCAGTGTCATGAAGGTTTCTTCCTTCAAATGACTGCTGCTCTGAGAATCCTTGCCGATTGCGCTGATCAGGCCGGTATTCTGTTTTTCTTCCCATCGCATGCCTGCGATGGTGCTTTGAATGTTAATGAGTTTCATGTGCCGCCTTATATGGGTGGCGGTCTTTCCATATTGTTCATGTGCATCTCCTTTCACGCTGATACTGAAAATATGGCAGATCCTCTCCTAGAAACGTTTTTCTGTATATCATTCATAGGATGATGGCCTCTGTTCTGTTCATGTGCGTCTCCTTTCACTACTCACAGGACAGTTCCTGCGGAAATGAGCAATGTTTCTACAACTAAAAACGATTCAGGCTTCGTCTTCACTCCGGTCTTGCGGATAAAAACGATTCAGCTGTAAGAATTTGTCCTCCTACCTTACTAAGCGGATTTTGCAACCGTTTTTCCGGCTCCTACTGGTAAAGTCAAAAGAAAAATGCCGATTCTGAACCCCTCCAAAATAAAAAGGACAGTTCACGGACATTTCACAACCAATGCCTCGTTTTTTTTGTATCTACAGCTTACTCAAATGGGATGCTTCATTCGACGACAGGAAGTGTCTAAAATGATTTTGAAGAAATGGCTCAATCCCGCGGTTTTTGGGCTTCAACAATTTCTGTGAATTCAAAGAATGGCTCAATCATGCGGGTTTGCAGGAACCCATTTTAGACATAAAACCGTCTAAAATAGAAAAAAAAATTCTTCAGCCAGCCGTGCTGTGTTAGTTATATCTAACTAAACAGGCAAAAAAATACCCCGGAGGGCAGAATCCCCCGGGGCAGACTGAAACATCAGCATAACGCAAAAAGACCAGGCATCACTTCTGACACCCAGTCCTATCTTGATGCACATCAGAAAATTTTAGATGCGCGAGTATTCTATTCTTATTCCACTCTGTGTCTTTCAGATTGCTACACTCATATCTTCACTCGATACAAGGACAGGCTGATCGATGCTTTTAAGAATATCATTGCAATGTCCGACTGTAAATGTTCCGGGCATCTCCAGCCAGGATTTATAATACGCTGAATTCGGGTCATATCCGAAGGAACACCCGGCAAGGTCGATGAGTTTAAGTGACAGCTGGTTTGGTATCCTCAGTGCGATGCATACTGCCACCATAACCGGGAGATCCGGCTTTCCGAGGACAATCCTGCTCACCTGCTTCTGGCTGATTCCCATGCGAAGACCCAGTTCAAGCTGTGTGATTCCCAGAGTCTTCATGACCTTCTTCAATGCTTCCTTCAGATTTTTCGGAAGGGTCTCGATAAGTTCAGCCCATCTTTCCTGGTCCTCGCGCCAGAATGTGATCTGCTTATCATATTCGGGTGTTCCCGGCTCGGCATCAAAGGCATACTGACAGAGGTATTTATCCGTGACCGGAACTGTTTTGTTCCTGGCTGCCATGTTCCCACGGTACCTTGCACCGGAATAACGGCCGCTGACCTGAAAGGAGATACAGCACTCATCGATATGATGCCTTGCGTAATCGGTCAGCCGATAGTTGCCAAAGCTGTCATGCTGCAGGAACTCAGGCTTATCCAGGCAGAAGTGATGTTCGACGAAGCGATATCTGCCGGAGAGGACTGCCGTCCTCATAGGAACCGACTGCATGACTGAGGCGATATACTTCTCCGAGATCGAATACGTGATACCTCTCTTCCACTCTCCGCTGCAGCCGTGATCCGGTACAGGTTTTCCGTCCAGGAAGTTGCAGGTTCCCTCTGCCTCCGGGTGGCCGAGTTCCACCATGCGGTTCCTTGCCATAGAATAAGACACCTGGAATTCTTCCGTCAGATCCTTGATGACCGCCCGGATCGTTTCAAAGTCGCGCTTCCCGCCGTGGGCAGCCATCAGCCTTTCGATTGCCTTCGTGGTCTTTTCCTTCTCCATCAGGATATGCGCAGGAAGCTTATCTGCCTGCAGTTCCATCCAGTCGACAGGAGAATTCGTCCACCCGTAGTTCCTTTTCTTTCGCGCCGCGTATGCCGTGAACTTCGCTCCTCCCATCTTCTGCAGGAAGAAGAAATGGCGGTCAAGAAACATGTGGACGCACTCGTGAATGATCGTGCTGTTCCTTACTGCCGGAATTGATGTGAGATTCTTATTGATGAGGATCTCCCCAGGCATCACCTTTAGATTATGGACCGTCCCGTCATCTTCCACGACCTTGAGACTGCTGATATCAAAGCTGATGAGTCCGAGATTCTCATAGTCATTATAAAAGCGCTTGTCGATGACCTTGAGACCCATTTCCTTTGCCAGAAGGTCTCCGGACACAGGCCCATCATACTTATAGAATCCATCAAGGACCGCTTTCGCTACAACATCGTAGTCCTCTTCATACAAGACAGGCAGCAGGAAGCTGTCCATCTGTATATCCATGATGTCCCCGGATTTCTTAATCTCAGGAACTTCGTCCACAACTGACATGTAAACATCACCGAGCGTCCCATGGCAGGGTCTCAGATCTACGGATTCATTGATCCTGAAGATATAATTCTGCAGCCTGTCTATCATTGATGAATGTGGTACCTCTATCGTCTCCTGGACGACTCCCTCCACATAATAAACGATATGTGTGTCCGCAATCGGCTGCATGACAGGAGCGTCTGTCTTTAATAACCAGGCCTGATGCACTCTGTAATGTCTCTTTGCTCTTGCGGCCGATACCGCAGATCCATAGTATGGCTTGTTGGCTTTCGTATCCCATCCGCCATATACACTCGGAGTCTCCGCGACACTCTGGCCGTACCCCGCGGATCCATAGGCCGTGCTGACGCTGTCATCTTTCTTTGCAAGATTCTCAGGATACTCATCCGCATACTTCTGGATAAGCCCCATGAAGTCGACCGAAAACCTCTGTCTTGAAAGTTTACGGATGTCTGTAAGTTCTGTATTTTCCCCCATATGGCATTTCCCCTTCCATCAGGGCAGGGCACAGAGACTTGACTACACGGATACCAAGGGATATATCCGAATTTCAAAGAACAATCTCCATGCGCCCCTGCCGTTACCATAGTACTTAACATTTGCATCTTTCCGACCCTGACCGCCGCCAAAGGTCTCAAGCTGATCCAAAATACCTGAAGTGGCGTCTGATGTATATTGTAGGACTCTTGTTCTTAAAAAGCAATAGAGTTTTTATTCATATAGAATGAATAATTGTCTTGTATGCGTAGACTATTTGTGCTATATTATTATCAACGTGATATGCATATACGCGCAGGAATGACATCGGGGAAGGCCAACAAGGTCCTGCTCTTATATACCTTTGCGTATCAGTCTGTTTCCATACAGCTATTCTCATGGTTTCGGCAGCCGAAAAGTGCCGGTTAGAAGGGAGGCTATACGATGCCTCAGAATAAAATAATTTCATTTAATGAAAAAGAAGTTCAAAAAGGAAGCGAGTTCTTCAAAAAGAAAGTCGCTGATGCCGCATCTGATGGCAGCACTGTAGAAAGCACTAAGAAATCCACGAAGGGTTCCAAACGGAACTCACCGAATGCCAAGAGCCTCACGAAGCTCCAGATGGGAGCCGTCATCAAGAAATACCGCATGGATTCCGAGCTTGGCACACAGGAGTTTGCGGACATGATGGGAGTCTCCCGCGGCACTGTCCTTCACTGGGAGACCGATGTCAACCGTCCATCCATGGAGCAGATCAAGGATATCTGCGAGACCTTAAGCATTCCCCCTGCAGAACTGTTCGGCCTTCCTATGCCTGCTTCGCTTGATCAGAACGAGGAGAATGTCATCCAGTTCTACCGCAACAGTAGCGAGATAGGTAAAAGGATCATCGAGCGTAATGCCCGTTCTGTATGTGAGGAGGAGAACGCGGCAGAGGAACTAAAGCTGAAATATAGCTACGAGCTGATTCCTCTCCAGTCTACTGCTGCCGCTGCCGGAACGGGCTGTGAGTTCAATGATGCGAAGCCGGAATACAGATTCGTAAAGAAGAGTGATCTCAGCGAGGAAGCAGACACCCTCATCCGTGTATCCGGACGAAGCATGGAGCCGAGATACCGCGATGGAGATTTCGTATATGTAAGATTCACCGAATCCGCTGATGACGGTGCCGACGTCATCTGTACATCTGCTGACGGTGCAGTTATCAAACACAAGATTGGAAACCGCCTGTACTCCCTCAACCCAGACCTTCCATACGGCAACAAGTCAGAAGATGACAATGTCCGAATCATCGGTGTTGTTCTCGGCATCGTAGGACGTGATGACCTGGCAAGCACTGAGGAGACATATAAGCTTGACAATCTCCAGGCTGATAAGGTAAGAAAGTTTATGCGAGATAGCAAGTAACGAAAGACTGATGAAAAAGACCCCAGAACGCAAAAAGCCCCAGCAGCTTGGAGAAAGTTCCAAACCGCCGAGGCTTTTCGATTTCAGTCAGCTTCGCGTCTGCGCTCCGGTAGATCCATCGTCGCACAATCCGTGTCCGCAAAACCTTTACGGCTACAGCTACTGCTCTGTATTCAGTTTTCAAGATGTATCGCTTTGGTTACCGCCGAGGGGATCAGTCTTCGATTCCAAACATGGCGTTTTGGATCTTTATCTCGTTCTGGTTCTTTTCGTCCTCTTGTTCCTTGATCAGTCTATTGATGGTTTCGATGCCGTAAGTTCTCATGTTCAAGACATCGTAAAGGCGCATCTGGTTAAAGTATCCCGGTGTGGTCTTTCCGATAAGCCAACTGTTAATGGTCGCCGGAGTAGTTTCGACCAATTCTGCCAGCTGTTTCTTATCAATCCCCTCCTGCTCCATCCGCTGTTTCAAGAAGTTTCCGAATTGATTACTGTGTCCGTAAGGCTTACCGCTTCTTTCCAGTTCCTGCTTTATGGCAATGTGAAGAGCCGTGCCACCATGCTCGTGATTAGGCGCCTTCAGTGTGCTGTCAGCCCTCCAGGCTGCAACCATCTTGTCAATCTCCTGACAGCGGCTTTCATTGGGTCTTGCAATCCACATGAAGTTTCCGTAGAACATGTAGGGTATCTCCCCACATTCTTTTCCTATTTGGATAGCTTCTACCATCTCGTGGATTTCAAGGAATGTGAGCCTTGCTCCGGTTCCATCACCTTTCTTCAGAAAATCCATCATCTTGTTCTGAGCGTAGTAAAAGGGCTTTGATGCATCCCGAAGATGCCATGCCATATCTTTTAACTCGTTCTCTGTGTACTCGTAAGCATTTGGATCATTCTTGGCCTCGTGGAAGAAAAGCCTGCTGCTCTGAATTCCTGGTGCTTCTGCTTCTTCTGGATGGAATTCTGGATTCAGTTCCTTGCCATGCTGTGAATATAAAATTCCGATGTCCAGGTCCCCAATCTTCTCACGGTCGCTGTTGCAATATGAGCCATAGGCAATTAATCCATCAATGAAGTAGAGCCGCTTTTCCAGAGGAAGGTCATTAAAGGCATAGGCTCTTTCCCTCAAGGTAGGAAGCTTCGCTGTTACTGTCGTTCGAAGGATTCTGCCTCTGTAGTCGTGGTCCTTCCGGCTGTCTTGTTCCGGACCGATGCCGGGAACAATTGTAAAATCCTTGTCGTCTCTGTTCATGTTCTTATCCTTTCTATTCGGTGTTAGATGGCCAATTCAATCTTCTGGCTCTATTCATCCCTCAAGCACTCATTATAATCAACCCCGCTAAATCCACCAAAGATTCACGATATTATAGAGGAGAAATTGCAGCAGATTATGGCCTCGAAGAGGCACCGATAAATGAAAAATAAAGCCACAAAAGCACAATCCGATGGTGTAGAATGAAAAGAAATGACCGGAAACAAGGTCACACGGCAAAGACTACAGGAGGAGGAACACCATGGCAAGGACGCGACGCGTTATTTCTGCGGCTGAGAAACTGGCCGCTAAGCAGGCTGAAGTTGGGAAGTTAAGAGATAAGCTGGCTAAGGCTGAGGAAGAGCTCAAGGCTCTGGAACTGAAAGCTGATGAGGAGAAAAAGAAAGAGCTGCTTGATATGATCATGAGCTCCGGAAAGACCGAGGAAGAGATCAAAGCCTTCTTCGGCAAGGAAGGATAAATATAGTTAGCACGTACTAACCCGAAGGGCAAAAAAATCCCAGGGTCGGACACAGCGATCCGAAGCCCTGGGCATAAAAATACCCCGGCAGCGGCAATCAAGGTAAAAATCCTTGAAAGTCTCTGTCGGGGTACTATTCTTATTTCCTCTTCTTCTCCCTGGACCGCTCAACTCTTTTCGCGTTGCCGGACTTATCCTCGAGATCATAGACCACTTTGTTATACGGCAGGTAGGTCTTCACAAGCGTCTCCGAAAGACCGAGCTCTTTGGCGACCCTGGCCACAGATTTATATTTATCATATAGCTTCGCAACCTCTCTGCTTCGCTCAGTAGTCCAGCAGCCACCTGTGATCAAAATCTTCCGGATTTTGGCTGTAGATATTTTAATCCCGTACCCTTCTTCCAGTTCCTTCTGGAATGAGTTTAGAGAGGTATGGAGGGCCGTTCTTCCCGGAGCCCAGTCTTCTCCGCCAATGCTGCTGTCCTCATCACGATCATCATAAGAGTCATGATAGAGGAAGCAGATCTGATCGATAAAGTCAGCACTCGGATCCTTTTTTTCACGCCTGCGGCCGTCTGTGTCTTTCATGTACATTTCCTCTCTCGTTTGCTGCCCTGCGGCACATCCGTTGCTGTCCATTTTATACTTCTCTCGGCTTCTTTTCAAGTCACACATTACAAGTCACACTTGTTAATGAAACCCCGGCAGCTGTCAAGCCGATTCGCTCGACAACCACCGAGGGTATCTGTAGTAATTATTTATTTGGTTCTCGAGGGTCAGTTTCTTCACTGCCCTCTTATCATTTCTATGATCTTCTTCCGTTCTTCTGGGTGGCTTCTGTACCACACCTCAATCTCCCTCAGCTCGCTCTCAACATCCTCACCACCGACTCCGCACATTAACCATTTAACACTCACACTGGTAGCCGCTGCGATCTTCATGAGCAGATCATTCGAAGGCCTGGATATGCCTCTCTCCACCAAGGAGATCTGTGTGTTCGAGCAGCCGACCTTCTTTGCAAACTCTCTCTGTGAGAGATCTCCACGGGCGGCAATGATCCTCTTGCTCACATCGTCATCCCTGCCGGAATTATCCAGTACTGCCCACAGCTTTTCTTCCGTCTCGTCGGTAATTTCATACCTGCCATTCTCGAGAATTGATATGAAGCCTGGGGTTTTATGTAGGAGATTGGCAATATCTTTTTGTGTGAGGTTGTGTTTGGTCCTCAGTTCCTTTAATTCTTTTCCTGTCACGTGTGTTTTATATTCTTTTATTTTGTTATTTGGCGGCATCTCTGCTGCCGTGTGTTTATATTATTTTTCTTTTGGCGGCTCTTCACTGCCTCTATTCTCTCCCCATGCCCCACGCCCCACGCCCAACACTTCTATAAAACTATAGAAGGGGGACACTTCTCCACAGGAGAAGGATAAACACAAACAAGAGGAACACAAGAACAGCAGCAATAGAAGTATTAAAACGAGCACACTCAGCTAAGAGGAAGCAAATATAAGGACTGTGGGGGTAAGGGAGTCTACGAGGGTGTGGGAGTAAAATCACCTCTGTACTCTACCATTACCTCCAGACTTCAGAAGATTCATAACTTCTTCAACAGTTGTCCTATTGAAATCGCCTTCCATGGTCTGTTTAAGGCAACTCGCTGCTGTCGCAAATTCAATGGTATCCTGGCATTCCATGTTATTAGCTAACCCATAAATCAGTCCTGCGGCAAAACTATCGCCACCGCCAACACGGTCTATTATTTGAATGTCATATTCCTTCGAGAAGAAGGCTTCTCCGCTCTTAGATTCAAAGAGCATAGCCCTCCACCCATTGCGACTTGCCGAGTAAGACTTTCTCAGGGTTGTCGCTACATATTTACAACCATATAATGCACTGATCTGCTTAGCGACATCAACATATCCATTATCACTAAGTTTCCCGGTAGTAACATCAGTATCTGATGCCTTGATTCCAAGTGCTTTATCTGCATCTTCCTCATTACAGATGCATACATCAACATAAGGAAGAAGTCGTGCCATTGCCGCCTTAGCATTCTCCGGCGTCCACAAGGAGCCTCGGTAATTCAGATCGCAGGATACGTTAATTCCCTTGCTCTTCGCTACTTTACATGCATCCATGCAGATTGACGCAAGATTACCAGATAATGCGGGATTGATGCCCGTCCAATGAAACCAATCTACTCCATCGAATATCTGATTCCAGTCAAAATCATCACTTGAAGCAAAAGCAATAGCTGAGTACTTTCTATCATATATAACTTTACTAGGTCTCTGGGAAGCACCTTTTTCAAGGTAATATAACCCCATTCTGCCATCGCCATATACAATCTTACTTGTATCTACACCGAAATAACGGAGAGCGTTTGCTGCCGCGATTCCTACATCATTTTGGGGAAGCTTTGTCAAGAACTGCGAATCAATGCCAAATTTCGCAAGAGAAACAGCAACATTTGCTTCTCCTCCGCAGAAAGTGGCCTCCAACGAATCCTTCTGGAATAATCTTGTATATCCAGGAGCTGCTAATCTAAGTAATATTTCACCAAATGATAAAACTCTCATAATTCTATGCTCACCGTTTGAACCATTCGTTCCAATTCAAATGTTAATATACTTTGGTGTCGTCAAGAAATGGATGTTAATTGTCTTGCTGTAATCCTTGAGTACTTCCTGCATGCCTTTATTCATCTCATCAAGTACAGCGTTTCTGGTAACGAGTGCCATTCTGTCACTACCATAGTTCTCGCTGACATCGTGAGAATATCCGTCCATTCCAGCAAGATAGAAGTCATTGGCTCCAAGATTGCTAAGAAACCGGATCGCCATCATGCCCGCATTATCCTGGACCATCTCATAGCTGTTTAAGAGATCCTTGTACTTTGTCTGAAGATACACATTGTCAGCAGGCACATTCGAAGTAACGATGCACTTACTCTTCTTCTCCGGATCAAGCTCCTTAAAACGTCTTAAATTGCTGAGGAATATGAAGTCAGAATCGGCATAAGGATAGTCGTAGTTAATGCTGAAGGTAAGAACATCATCTTTTTGCATAAAGTCTACAATCTTATCCTTTTCAACCGTAGAACTCTTTCCAGGTGCAATGAGAAGAATCTTCTTCCCGTCAATCAGCTGTTTCAAATCGCTGAGGTGCTGTTCCTGAACATTACCGGTTGAAAGGTATTTAAGGTATACTTCCTCCGCATATTTCTTGTCAAACTCATTACGCTTACTGTTATCCATGATTTCGAAGATCTCGTTCATATCATGGACAGTAAGTGTATTCTTATCTGCAAGATATCCAGCATAATTCGGGTGAGTATTATACTTGGCAGACAGATAATTTGGAAGTGAATATCCCCAATAATGCTGCTGATGGAAAGGCTCCAAGATCTCATCTATGACATTAAGAAGCGGCTTGACATTATAATCTGTCCCGATATTATCATTCAGATATTCAAGGAAAAGTTCGGTGTTAAGGTTGCCCGCACCCCTCCCCATTCCATAGATACTTGAATCAATAATCAAATCTCTTCTGGTTTGCATGTCGACCAGCGTCTGAGCATTGGAATAAGCAAGCTGCATATTGTTGTGTGAATGAAAGCCGATCTTTATTCCATCATCAAGGTCATGCTCTACCATATAGAAAAGACGGACAAGATCTTTTCTCTTCATGACGCCAAAGCTGTCAACAATATAAAAGGCGTATGGTCTCAACTCATTAGTTTGCCGAATAAGAAATAAGAACTCTTCATCCGTATAACTGAGCGAAACCATCGCCTGCATGAAGCAAAGATAGCCTTTTTCTTTTACCTTCTTGCACAGCTCCAGTGCTTCTTTGATATCCTTTTTATGGAAAGCAATTCTTAAGCCGTCGAGAGAAGTTCCATCGTGTTTTGGAATATGGTCCGGATCAAATTCTCCATAATTCATCATGGCCACAAAGATCTTACCGTTGCGCTTTTCAGGAATAATTTTGCTGACCTGATCCATGGTATTGAATTTGGTATGTTCCGAATCGTATGTGGTTTTCTCTGTAAGGAAGCCGCATTCAATAATATCAATGCCAGCCTCAACAAGACTTGATGTAATTATCTTCGAATTTTCAAATCCAAAATTCCATTGATTACAATACCCGCCATCCCGCAGGGTACAATCCAACATATGAACTTTGTTCATTAAAGGTCCTCTCTCTTAGTTCTTCTTGTGTAATGAATAGTAATGTATTGCATCTGCGATTTCGAAATCCTCTGCCTCATCGATATCCACGCTCTCTATCTCACTTACTTCGACAATGTACGGGTTATCGCCAATACGTCTATTCATGTTTTTGATCACATCACTTGTATAAATATAGAAACCACTCGTCTCCTCATATAAAGGCTCAAGATCCTGCGTACGGGGAATCGCATCAAGCTGGTAATTGAATGGCTTTCCATCCTTCCAGAGAAAATCCTGAAGTTTCTTTGCAGCAAACGAAGAATCATATTCTCCTGATTTTACTGCCTCTAAGCCTTTTTCAATGGACCGCACTGTAATGAACGGAGCAGTCGTGTGGGTCATCACATAGATATCCGCTGACACATCTTTTGCAAATGCCTGAAGAACCTCATTCATCTTTGTAGTATTCTGATCCAGTGATGTGGAGCGTTTCAGATACTTTACTCCTTCAGGTATGAAGTTTTGAATATCCGGATTGCTGCAGTACACGTAAACCTCATCTACTCCAGAAACCTTCAAAAGCGTAGACAAGATATAATAGCAGAGAGGCTTTCCCTCTGTGAAAGACTTGGTGTTCTTTCCAGGTAACCTACTGTTATTCAATTTCATAGGAACTATTGCTACTGTCTTCATGATCTCCTCCACAAATTTATTGCAATAAAAAATAGCCCGACATCTGTGTCAAGCTATCATGCTAATCCTCAAAAATCTGATTAACTTCTCCATCTATAGCAGCAAAGCCTTGCGCTAGAGGAATATATCTGTAATTCCAATCCTTCAATTCAAATATCTTGGTAGGTGGCTCTGGTACATCAGGCTCCTGACCGTTACATATTAGCGATAGTTCTTTCATTTCAAGCATGAATAGCGCCCCGAGGCAGTTAAGAATATTCTCCAGATTGGCCTTTTCCACCTTCTCGCTTCTGTTATGCTTGATCTCATCAAAAGCATTCCACCATGTAAGGGATTGCTTTGGTTGCTGTGCGTTCCATGTTTGAAATGGCGTGATCTTTATTTTTGCATCAATGACATTGATTTCCTGAGTAATGACGTCCGGCCACTTTTGGATAACCGCCCCATAGTAATCAGCAATCGTCTTATGATCATCAGAGTTAAAGCCGCAAAATACTTTGAAGAAGCTATCGAGTTCAGATCCTACCGCCTGCAGAAGAATAGCGAACTTATCTGAAAAGCAGTTAAAGTTCCGTTGGGCCAAAGAGACATAGCTTGATGTCTCAATGAACTGTGCCTCCAAGGAACTGTAATATTTCCAATACTTGATGATGAAATCTTCTCTAGTCATATGTATACAAAAAACTATTCACTTTCTATTTTATCTAAGCAACTCGGGCAAAAGTCTGAATCGCCCTCGTCTGGTCCATAGATTGTCCCGCAGCGTAGACATGTTCGTGTGAACTTCCCATTAAATTAACTCTCGTTTTAAGAATTCACTCATTTTCATCATTTTCATCGGTAGTTTGAAGGAACCTCAGGATCTCTTCGTAGCTTCTTTTGCTCGAGGAGATTGCCTCGAGA
>Ga0256404_1003382_pt1 | contig 32700 bp, 25 predicted proteins | sample RumenRJG_01DNA_FD_185990 | JGI IMG/M metagenome (GOLD analysis project Ga0256404, IMG submission 185990) | Bovine rumen microbial communities from Lethbridge, Alberta, Canada - RJG_01 | ecosystem: Host-associated > Mammals > Digestive system > Stomach > Rumen | place: Canada: Alberta | collected...
CCAGCAGTCCGCGGCGGCCTCGGGGTGCTGTTCAAAGAGGTCGGCGAGGTTTCCGTAGGTGCTGACCTCGACCAGATGCCAGTAGTCCAGCCCCGCGCGCTTGACGGCGCGGTCGGAAATGTCGAAGCCGAGCGGCTTGACGAGGTGCAGCCGCGAACCGGTCGCGGCGCAGGTGCGCGCGATGTTGCCGCAATTCTGCGGGATCTCCGGCTCAACGAGTACGATATTCAGCACGGAACCATCCCACCTTTTTCCGAAAGTCTGCTTATTATACCTCTTAAAGTTTACGAAATCAACCATAAAACTTACTTTCTTTAACATTATTTTGCGCATTGCATGAATTCATGCAGAGCATGAAAAACTTTTTGGGAAAATTGCAGGAAAAGGTGGATTTTTCAAAAAGGTTTGGTATAATACAGATAAAAATAGAAGTGGACGCAAAGGAGGAGACTATCCGATGGACCAGAAGATCGCCGTGCTTTTCATGCCGGACAACATCGCCTGTACCGAAGAGAAGACGCCGCTGATGCTGCAGCCCATTTTGTTCTGCCCCGTCCTGACGTGGATGTGTGCGGAGCTGTGCGGGCGCGGCATTGAGCGGTTTTTTATTGTTTCCGACGTTTCCGCGCAGGAGCGGATGAAGCCTTATCTGCCCAAGGACGCGGACGTCACCTTTGTTGACGGCGCGAAGCACGCGGAGGAGCTTTTGAAGCTTCTTGAGGGCGAAACGGGCAGCATTCTGATCGTCAACGGCGTGGTGCTGCCGGTGGGCGTGTTCTCCGGCGGCGCGGTGTATTCCGCTCCGGCGGACGCCTGCTGCGACGTGCTGCGCGAGCACGGCGCGTTTGCCGCGTTCCCCAAGGGCTGTGAGATCTCCAAGGGCTTCCTGCCGGTGGGCGACACCGAGGAGCTGCGCGCCGCGCAGCCGATGTGCCGCCAGAAGATCATGGAAAAGCATCTGGCGAACGGCGTGATCGTCATGGACACGAACAGCGTCTACATCGACCCGCGCGTGAAGATCGGTGCGGGAACGACGCTCCTGCCCGGGACCATCCTGCGCGGCGAGACGGTCATCGGCGAGCACTGCACGATCGGCCCGAACGCCATGGTGCGCGACTGCACCGTGGGCGACTTTACGGAGATCAACGCCTCGCAGACGAACGAGAGCGCCATCGGCAGCCATACGACCGTGGGACCGTTCGCCTATGTGCGGCCCAATTCGACCATCGGCGACCACGTCAAGGTCGGCGACTTTGTGGAGATCAAGAACTCCGTCATCGGTAACGGCACGAAGATCTCGCACCTCACCTACGTCGGCGACAGCGACTGCGGCGAGCGCGTGAATTTCGGCTGCGGTACGGTCACGACGAATTACGACGGCTTCAGGAAATACCGCTGCACCATCGGGGACGACAGCTTCATCGGCTGCAACACCAATCTGGTCGCGCCGGTCAAGGTGGGCGAGGGCAGCTACATCGCCGCCGGCTCCACCATCACGGACGATGTGCCCGCCGACGCGCTGGCGCTCGCCCGCACGAAGCAGACGGTCAAGGAGGGGTGGGCGGCCCGCCGCCGCGCCCTGCTCGGCAAGAAGGAAAAGTAAAAACTTTTACATAAAAAAATTACCAAGGGAGAGTGGAAACAATGATTTCTCACGGCAAGGACATCAAGATCTTCACCGGCAACGCCAACCCCAAGCTCGCAGCGGACATCTGCAAGATCATCGGCACCAAGCTCGGCGAGAGCGAGGTCAAGAGCTTCGCGGACGGCGAGGCCTCCGTCTCTCTGTATGAGACCGTGCGCGGCAGCGACGTGTTCCTCATCCAGTCCACCTGCAAGCCCGTCAACGACAGTCTCATGGAGCTGCTCATCATGGTCGACGCCTGCCGCCGCGCCAGCGCGGGCCGCATTACCGCGGTCATGCCCTACTTCGGCTATGCCCGTCAGGACCGCAAGGCCAAGAGCCGCGATCCCATCTCCGCCAAGCTCGTTGCCAATATGCTCGTCGCCGCGGGCGTTGACCGCGTGCTGACCATGGACCTGCACGCCAACCAGATCCAGGGCTTCTTCGATATTCCGGTGGATAACCTGTTCGGCAACCCCATCTTCGTTGATTACTACGCCAAGAAGTTCGGCGCTGTCTGCGAGGACATGGTCGTCGTCAGCCCCGACGTCGGCTCCGTTGCCCGCGCCCGCACCTTTGCCCAGAAGCTGCACATGAACCTCGCCATCGTCGATAAGCGCCGCCAGAAGGCCAACCAGTGCGAGGTCATGAATGTTATCGGCGACGTTGAGGGCAAGGAGTGCATCCTCTTCGACGATATGGTCGACACCGCCGGCTCCCTCTGCAACGCCGCCAAGGCGGTCGTTGAAGTCGGCGGCGCGAAGAAGGTCTACGCCTGCGCGAGCCACGGCGTGCTCTCCGGCCCCGCGCTCGAGCGTCTGGAGAAAAGCTGCATCGAGGAGCTGGCGCTGCTCGATACCATTCCCGCTCCCGTCGGCGAGGCCGAGTTGGCCAAGGCCCGCATCAAGTACCTGACCGTCGCGCCCATGTTCGCCGAGGCGATCGAGCGCACCTATCAGGAGATTTCCATCGCAAAGCTGTTCAACTAAGGGCATTTCAAAAAAGAGCGGCGGAAGGCCGCTCTTTTTTATACGAGGGTTATCGTCATGTTTTTTGGAAAGAAAGTCACCGGTCCCGCGGAGTGGCTGCTCGTCTGTCTGGGGAACTACGGCAAGCAGTATGAGAACACGCGCCACAACATCGGCTTCATGGCCGCCGAGCGGCTCATTGACAAGCGGGACCTGCGCTGCAACCGTCTGCGCTTCCGCGCGCTCACGGAGCTGATCGAATTCGGCGGGGCGCGCGTGCTGCTGATGATGCCGCAGACCTACATGAACCTCTCCGGCGAGGCGGTGGGCGAGGCGGCGCGGTTCTATAAGATCCCGAGCGACCATGTGCTCGTTATCTACGACGACGTTTCGCTGCCGCTCGGCAAGCTGCGCATCCGCGACAAGGGCTCCGCCGGCGGGCACAACGGCATCAAGAACATCATCGCCCACCTCGGCACCGATGTGTTCCCGCGCGTGAAGGTCGGCGTCGGCGCGCCGAGCCATCCGGACTACGACATGGTGGACTGGGTGATCGGCAGCTTCTCCGCGCAGGAGAAGAAGATCGTGGACGAGGCGCTCGACCGCGCGCTCGACGCGGCGGAGTGCATCATCTCCCGCGGCGTGACCGAGGCGCAGAACCGCTTCAACTGAGAAAACGCTGCGCGGCGGGCGGCAGAGCCGCCTGCGCGAAAAGTTTATCATTCGTTCATTTACTTTTCTCCTCCGGCGTAGTATACTGCCGGAGGAGAAGTTCTTTTCGGACATCTCAGGAGAACATGGAAAACGATGTGTGTGGGTACAGACCGTCCGACCGGGGACGATCTGCGCCCTTTTGCGCGTTGCGGCGAAAAAGGAGGGGGGACATTCATGCAGGAGCTGAACCGGCAAATGATGGCGCTGCCGGAGCTGCGGGAGCTGGAGGAGATCATCCGCTTCGGCACGGGACCGGCGGCGGTCAGCGGCGTGAGCGGCGTACACCGCGCGATGCTCGGCGCGGCGCTGCGGCAGGAGACCAAGCGTCCCCTCGCCGTCCTCTGCGCCGACGAGCAGGAGGCGCGGCGCATGGCCGCGGATCTCGCCGCCCTGACAGGGGAGGAGTGTGTGACGCTCTTTGCCCGCGAATGGCAGCTGCGCGACCGCGTTTCCGCCTCCCACAGCTTTGAGCAGGAGCGGCTGGACGCGCTGTGCCGCATGGCGTTCGGCAGGACGGGCATCGTCGTGGCGACGGTGGACGGCATGCTGCAGCGCACGCTGCCGCCGACGTCGCTGCGCGACGCGGTGCTCACGCTCCGGCTCGGGGAGGAGCACGACCTGCACGCACTCGCCGAGCGCCTGACCGCCGCGGGCTATGTCCGCTGCGAGCAGGTCGAGGGCGCGGGGCAGTTCGCCGTGCGCGGCGGCATTTTAGACGTCTATTCCCCAATGAGCGCGCCGGTGCGTGTCGAATTTTTCGATACTGAGATCGACGCGATGGGCGAGTTTGACGTCGCCACGCAGCGCCGCACGAAAAACCTTGAGGAGCTGACCGTTCTGCCCGCCGCCGAGGTGCTGCCCTTTGCCGCCGAGGGCGGACGGGACGCGATGCTCGCGCGTATGGAGCACGCCGCGGCGCAGCTGGCAAAAAAGGAGACCACGGAAAAGACCGCCGCAGCGATCCGCGCGGATATGGACCGCCTGCGTGAGGGCCTGCCGCTCGGCGGCATGGACCGCTACCTTGCCGCCGCCTACCCGACCGCCGTCTGTGCGGCGGACTACCTGCCGGAGGGGAGCATCGTGCTCGTCTGCGAGGGCAGCCGCGTCATGGAGCGTGCGAAGGGCTGCGCCTTTGAATGGGGTGAGGACCTGAAGATCCTGCTGGAGGAGGGCGCGCTCGCGGGGCAGTTCGCCTCGCTCACGGTCGAGCTCGAGGACCTGACGCGGCGGCTGCGGGGCAGCTTCCCGCTGCTCCTGTGCGACAGCCTGCCGACCTCGCGCTATCTGGCCCCGCCGCGGGCGATGCTCAGCATCAACGCGCGGCAGCTGCCGTCCTACGGCGGCAGCCTTGAGACCGCCGCCGCGGACATGGAGCACTATCTTGCCGCGGGCAGCGGCGTGCTGGTGCTCTGCGGCAACGAAACGCGCGCGAGGAATTTTCACCGCCTTCTGGAGGAGCGCGGCGTGCGCGCACGGCTCGATCTCTCCGATCAGACGCTGCCCGCCGCGGGCGAGACCGTCATCGGCCTCGGCGCGCTGAGCGCGGGCTGCGAATACCCGCAGCTCCGCCTTGCCATTCTGACCGAGGGGCAGCTTCTTGCGCCGGTCAGCGGCAAAGCGCCGCGCACGGTGCGGCAGAAAAAGGATTCGAGCCGTCAGAAGCTCCGCTCCTACACCGACCTGACGCCGGGCGACCTCGTCGTTCACCAGCGCCACGGCATCGGCCGCTTTGTCGGCATGGAGCGCATCCGCGTGGACGGCGCGGACAAGGATTACATCAAGATCGCCTACGCCGGCAGCGACAGCCTGTACGTTCCCGCGACGCAGCTCGATATGGTGTCGAAGTACATCGGCAGCCACGGCGGCGGGGAGGAGGGCGAGCACGTCAAGCTGAACAAGCTCGGCGGCACGGACTGGACGAAGGCCAAATCCCGCGCCAAGGCCGCGGCGAAAGACCTTGCGAAAGGGCTCATCAAGCTCTACGCCGAGCGGCAGCGCCGCCCCGGCTTCGCTTTTTCACCGGACTCCACCTGGCAGCGCGAGTTTGAGGACGCCTTCGACTATGAGGAGACGGACGATCAGCTCCGCGCCATCGCGGAGATCAAGAGCGACATGGAGCGCTCGCGCCCGATGGACCGCCTGCTCTGCGGCGATGTGGGCTACGGCAAAACGGAGGTCGCGCTGCGCGCGGTGATGAAATGCGTGCTCGACGGCAAGCAGGCGGCGATCCTGGTGCCGACCACCGTGCTGGCGCAGCAGCATTACGCCACCGCCATCAACCGCTTCCGCAGCTTTCCGGTGACGATCGAGGTGCTCTCGCGCTTCAAGACGTCGGCGCAGAAGAAAAAGATTTTGCAAAGCGCGGCGGAGGGGAAGATCGACCTGCTCATCGGCACGCACTCGCTGCTGCAAAAGGGACTGCACTTCAAGGACCTCGGATTGCTCGTCATCGACGAGGAGCAGCGCTTCGGCGTGACGCACAAGGAAAAGCTCAAGGAGCTTTCCAAGCAGGTGGACACGCTCACGTTGTCTGCGACGCCCATTCCGCGCACACTGAACATGGCGCTGTCGGGCATCCGCGATATGTCCACCATCGAGATGCCGCCGCAGGACCGTCAGCCGGTGCAGACCTATGTACTCGAGCACGATTGGGGCGTGATCGCCGAAGCCATCCGGCGCGAGCTTTCGCGCGGCGGGCAGGTCTACTACCTGCACAACCGCGTGGAGACCATCGACCGCTGCGCCGCGCAGCTCAAAAAGCTCCTCGGCGAGGAGGTCAGCATTGCGGTCGCGCACGGCAAGCTGGACGAAAAGGGTCTGAGTCATGTGATGCAGCAGTTCTCTGACGGTGAGGCGCAGATCCTCGTCTGCACGACCATCATCGAGACGGGCATTGACATTCCGAACGTCAACACCCTCATCATTGAGGACGCGGACCGGCTGGGCCTCGCCCAGCTTCACCAGATCCGCGGGCGCATCGGGCGCAGCGCGCGCCGCGCTTATGCCTATATGACCTACCGCCCGGGCAAGATCCTCACCGAGGTCGCTGCCAAGCGCCTGACCGCCATCCGCGAATACGCGGAGTTCGGTTCGGGCTTCCGCATCGCGATGCGTGACCTCGAGATCCGCGGCGCGGGCAACCTGCTCGGCCCCGAGCAGTCGGGCTACATGATGAGCGTGGGCTACGATATGTACCTGCAGCTTTTGGAGGAGGCTGTGCTCGAGGAGCGCGGCGAGAAGAAGGCGAGCCGCACGGACTGCTCGGCGGACCTGACCGTTTCGGCGAACCTGCCGGAGAGCTACATTCCCTCTCCCGAGCAGCGCATGGATATTTACCGCCGCATCGCGGCGGTGCGCACGCGCGAGGAATCGCAGGACCTGCTCGACGAGCTGCTTGACCGCTACGGCGAGCCGTCGGCGAGCACGCTCGCTCTGCTCGACGTCGCCATGCTGCGCGGTGAGGCGTGCGCGGCGGGCATCCGCGACATTTCCCAGCGCGGCGACACGATCACCTTTACCTTCGGCGGCGAGATGCCGGTCGAGGCGGTGATGCGCGTTTGCACGATGGGGAAGAACAAGCGCCGGCTGACGCTCTCCGCCGGCATCGAGCCGAAGCTCGCGCTGCGGCTCGAGGGGGGCGAGAAGCCGCTTCCTGCAGCGCTCGAGCTGGTCGAGAGCATCGCGCCCGCAGAGGGCGCCTGAACCCGCAGCGCCACGCCCCGGGGCGGGGTGCGATACCACAAAACTCAGAAGAAAGAGGAAACGAAGATGAAACGTATTTTGGCTGCGGCGCTTTCGCTGGCGCTGCTTGTCTCGCTGGCCGCCTGCGGCGGCAAGGACCGCTTTGACGCGGGCAAGGTCGAGGAGGGCGTCTGCTATCAGCTGACCGGTATCGCTCCCGACGCTGTCGCGATGAGGGTGGACGGTATCGACGTGCCGATGGATATGTATTTTTACAACCTCTGCTATGCCGCCTCCTACATGGAAAGCTACATGAATATGTACGGCATGGACCTTGACTGGAGCATGGAGCTGCAGGAGGGCGAAACGGTGCTTGACGTGACGAAGGACAGCATTTTAGAGAACACGAAGAGCTTTGCCGTCATCGAGAAGCTGGCGCAGGAGAACAACATCATCCTTGACGAAGCTGCGCTCAGCGAGCTGGAGAGCGAACGCGCGGAGACTGTCGAGAGCCTCGGCGGCGAGGAGAGCTACCGCGCCGAGCTCGCCAAGCTGGGTCTGAGCGAGGAGACCTATGACCGGATGTGCCGCTCGGACTACCTCTACAGTGCGCTCGAGGAGCTGGCGGCGACCGAGGGCAGCAGCCTCTATGCTACCGACGAGCAGCTGATCGCCTATGCCGCCGAGCAGGGCTACATGACCGCCGACCACATCCTGCTGCTCACGCGCGATATGTCCACCTATCAGGAGCTGGACGACGAGACCAAGGCGGAGAAGAAGGCGCTGGCGGAGGAGATCAAGGCTAAGCTGGACGCTTACACGGGCAACAATCTGATTGGCTACTTCACCGAGCTTGCTGACGAGTACAGCGAGGACTCCGGCCGCGCGGGCAACCCCGAGGGCTACACCTTCGGCTCCGGTCAGATGGTCGAGGAGTTTGAGAGCGCCGCCGCCGCGCTCGGCGAGGGCGAGGTCAGCGAGATCGTGGAGAGCTACTACGGCTACCACATCATTCTCCGCAAGCCGCTCGACGAGGCGAAGGCTGTGGACGCGGTGCGCGAGACCTATTTCAGCGGTCTGCTCGAAAACCGCATCGAGGACGCCGCGGTGGAGATGAATCCGGCGGTCGAGGCGCTGGACCTCGTCGATATTTATGACGCCTTCTCGCTGCTGATGGACACAGACGCGGACGGCGATACGGTAGACGACACCGCGACGGAAAACGGGCAGGAAGCAGCCGAAAGCTGAGAAAGACGCAGGAAATGCTGCAAAACTGTTAATAATTTAACAAAATGCAGGAAAAGCGTCAATTTTTGCACGGGAAAATGAAATTTTGCAGTTGATTTTTCATACGCGCCTGTTGTATAATCAAGACGAAAATGATTCCCTCTGCGGAATACCAAAATTTTTATGAAAAAGGAGATATCCCATGAAAGAACTCTATGTCGTGAATTGCTGCCGTACCGCGGTCGGCTCCTTTGGCGGTTCCCTGAAGAATACCCCCGCCGCCGAGCTGGGCGCCATCGTTGTCAAGGAAGCCCTCAAGCGTGCCAACGTCGCTCCCGAGAACGTCGATGAGCTGATGTTCGGCTGCATCCTGACCTCCGGCCTCGGTCAGAACGTCGCCCGTCAGGTCAGCGTGGGCGCGGGCCTGCCCTACTCCGTTCCCGCCTACACCGTCGGCATGGTCTGCGGCTCCGGCATGAAGTCCGTCATCGAGGCCGGCCGCGCCATCCTCGCCGGCGACGCCGACATCATCGTCTGCGGCGGCACCGAGAACATGAGCGCCGCTCCCTATGCCTCTACCGACGCCCGCTGGGGCGCCCGCATGGGCGACAAGAAGCTCGTCGACACCATGATCAAGGACGGCCTGTGGGATGCGTTCAACAACTACCACATGGGCACCACCGCCGAAAACATCTGCGACGTTTGGGGCATCACCCGCGAGGAGCTTGACGCCTTCGGCGCTGCCTCCCAGCAGAAGACCGAGGCCGCGCAGGCTTCCGGCCGCTTTGATGCCGAGATCGTTCCCGTTCCCGTCAAGATCAAGAAGGAGATTGTCGAGTTCAAGAAGGATGAGTTCCCCCGTGCCGGCTCCACGCCCGAGGGCCTTGCCAAGCTCAAGGGTGCGTTCCCGGTCGGTCCCGAGGGCGTTGAGGACCAGATCGTCCACACCTTCCAGCCCACCGAGATCCATGAGGCGGATACCCGCAAGCACGTTCAGCGCGTGACCGCCGGCAACGCCTCCGGCATCAACGACGGCGCTGCCGCCATCGTTCTCGCCTCCGGCGAGGCCGTCAAGAAGTATAACCTCAAGCCCATGGCGAAGCTCATCGGCTGGGGCCAGGGCGGTGTCGATCCCAAGATCATGGGCGTCGGTCCCGTTCCCGCCTCCCGTCAGGCCATGGCCAAGGCCGGCGTGACCATCGACGACATCGACCTCGTCGAGGCCAACGAAGCCTTCGCCGCGCAGTCCATCGCCGTCGCGCGTGAGCTGCACTTCGACATGAGCAAGGTCAACGTCAACGGCGGCGCCATCTCCATCGGTCACCCCGTCGGCGCTTCCGGCGCCCGCATCATCGTCACCCTCCTGCACGAGATGCTCAAGCGCCCCGAGGCCAAGAAGGGTCTTGCCACCCTCTGCATCGGCGGCGGCCAGGGCGTTGCCACCGTGTTCGAGAAGTGCTGAGAAGCGTCTGCCGATTTCTGAAAATGAAAAGGGGACCTCTTTTGAGGTCTCCTTTTTCTTCTGCGCCCATAAGGGCCGCCTTCTCATCTCGCTGCACCGTGCGGCCCGACACACACGACCATGTGACCGAATGCGGTGCGCTTGCTTTTTTGCAGTCGCTGTGCTACACTGATAAATAGGAAATCATTCCCCTTTGCGGAATCTATTTTTCTTGGAAAGGATACCATATACTATGGATGTGAAAGAAATTCTCCGTCACGTTGACCATACCCTGCTCGCCCCCACCGCCACCTGGGAGGAGATTCGCCAGATCTGCGACGACGGCATCAAGTACGGCTGCGCGAGCGTCTGCATCCCGCAGACCTACGTCGCCCACGCCGCGCACTACATCGCCGAGCAGCAGCATTACGGCTTCGGTCAGCTGCCCGTCTGCACGGTCATCGGCTTCCCCAACGGCTACATTCCCAGCGGCATCAAGTGCATGGAGGCCGAGTCCGCCGTAGCCGACGGCGCGACCGAGATCGACATGGTCATCAACCTCGGCTGGGTCAAGGAAGGCCAGTACGATAAAATCTTGCAGGAGATCAATTCCGTAAAGATCTCCTGCCACGGCAACATCCTCAAGGTCATCATCGAGACCTGTATGCTCACGGACGAGGAGAAGATCAAGCTCTGCGAGGTCGTGTCCAACTCCGCGGCGGACTATATCAAGACCTCCACCGGCTTCGGCGGGGGCGGCGCGACGCGCGAGGACGTAGCGCTCATGGCGGCGCACATGACGAACGGCAAGAAGATCAAGGCCGCCGGCGGCATCGCCAATCTGCAGGACGCCGAGGACTTCCTCAAGCTCGGCGCGGACCGCCTCGGCACCTCCCGCATCGTTAAGGCCGCAAAGGCCATGGAGAAAGGAGAATAATATGTCAACACCCCACAACAACGCAAAGCCCGGCGATTTCGCCAAAACCGTCCTCATGCCCGGCGACCCCCTCCGCGCGAAGTTCATCGCAGAGACCTTTTTGGAAAACCCGCAGCTCGTCAACAATGTCCGCGGCGTGCAGGGCTACACCGGCACCTACAAGGGCGTGCGCGTGAGCGTGATGGCGAGCGGCATGGGCATCCCGTCCATCGCCATCTACTCCAACGAGCTCTACACCCACTACGGCGTGGAGAACATCATCCGCGTCGGCTCCGCGGGCGCGATGCGCGCGGACATGGAGCTCGGCAGCGTGTGTGCTGGCATGGGCGCCTGCACCAACTCCAGCTTTGCCGACCAGTATGAGCTGGGCGCCACCTACGCTCCCATCTGCAATTATGACCTGCTCGCCGCCGCAGTCGAGAGCGCGAACGAGCTGGGCGTGAAGATGCCGGTCGGCAATCTCTATTCCTCCGACACCTTCTATGACGCGGCGGGCCGCAACGCCCGCTTTGGCAAAATGGGCGTGATGGCGGTCGAGATGGAGGCGGCGGGCCTCTACTGCACCGCCGCCTATACCGGCAAGCGCGCGCTTGCCATCTGCTCCATCTCCGATAACCTCGTCACCGGTGAGGAGCTTTCCGCCGATGAGCGACAGACCACCTTCACCAACATGATGAAGATCGCGCTCGAGGTCGCGGTCAAGATGGAGAACAAAGAATAAGGAGCGTTTTCCCCATGCGAGTCATCGACATTGAAAACATCACCGAGGCCATGCGCGACGACACGCGCTTTGTCCTGCGCTGCGAGGAGGTCTTTCACGACAAGATCAGCGCCGCCGCGGCGAGCATCCTGATGAACAAGAGCAAAAAGCCGCTCGTCTGCCTGACCGGCCCGAGCGGCAGCGGCAAGACCACCACCGCCATGCGTCTGAAGGCGTATCTGGAAAACCTCGGCGTGAAGGTGTGCCTGCTGAGCATGGATAATTTCTTCCTGCCGCTCGCCGACCGTCCGCCGGAGCTGACGGACTGGGAATCCCCCCTGTGCGTGAACCGCGACCTGCTCATCGACTGCATCCACCGCCTGTCCGACGGCGAGGAGGTCGAGCTGCCCATCTATGATTTCAAGAGCGGCACCACCGGCAGCTGGTTCAGGATGCAGGGCGACCGCGACGCCGTTATCATCGCCGAGGGCATCCACATGCTCAACCCGCTGATCTTCGACCGCGTGCGTGACATGGCGACCGGCGTTTACGTCGCGCCCCGCACGCGCATCATCACCGCGCACGACAAGATCGTCCGTCCCGAGCAGCTGCGCGTGGCGCGCCGCATGATCCGCGACTATCAGGGCCGCGGGCACTCCCTGCGCCAGACGGTCGAGCGCGCCGAGAGCGTGGACCGCGGCGAGCGGAACTATATCATGCCCAATAAGCCCAACGCGGGCATCCACATCGACACCTTCCACGACTACGAGCCGTGCATCCTCGCGCGCTATCTCAAGGAGATCCCCGAGTTCTATACCCAGCTTGACGACGCCTTCATCGACGAGCACGGGCTGACCGACCTCTTCGAGGTCGTCAACTCCGTCCCGCCGCTCAAAACCGATTACGTCCCGCGCGACTCCATCGTGCGCGAGTTCGTCGGCGGCAGCATTTTCCAATACTGAGCAAAGAGAGACCGCGTCTGCGGTCTCTCTTTGTGCGCTTTCACCATGAAGCTTTTGCCAAAAATTCACACTTTTCAGCAAATATGACTTGCCCTTTTGAAAAAATCTTGCTATAATACGCTCGATGTCATGTCCATGATATGATTTCAAAAAATTGTAAGGAAGGTTTTGCACTATGAAGAAGTTCTTTGCTCTTCTTCTCTCCCTGGCTATGGTCCTCGCGCTCGTAGCCTGCGGTCAGAAGGAAACCACCACCCCCGACGATACCCAGACCCCCGACGACACCACGCCCGAGGTCGAGTACAAGGTCGCCATGATCACCGACTACGGCGACATCACCGACCAGTCCTTCAACCAGACCACCTATGAGGCCTGCAAGGCGTTTGCCGAGGACAACAGCATCGAGTTCAGCTACTTCAAGCCCGCCGGCGATAACACCGCCGACCGTGTCGCCATGATTGAAAAGGCCGTTGACGAAGGCTTCAACGTCATCGTCATGCCCGGCTATGCCTTCGGCGGCGCCATCGTTGAGGCCGCTCCCGAGTTCCCCGATGTGAAGTTCATCGCGCTCGACGTCGCCGCCGGCGACCTGCTCGAGACCGCCGTTGCCAAGGCCGGCGAGAGCTACGACTACACCCCCGAGAATTGGGACCTCAACAAGTACGTTGACATGAGCAACGTCTACTGCGCTGTTTATCAGGAAGAGCTGTGCGGCTACATGGCCGGTTACGCCACCGTTAAGCTCGGCTACAAGAGCCTCGGCTTCCTCGGTGGCATGGCCGTTCCCGCGGTCGTCCGTTACGGCTACGGCTTCGTGCAGGGCGCCAACGCTGCGGCTGCTGACATGGGCCTCACCGATGTTACCATCAACTACATCTATGGCGGTCAGTTCTTCGGCGATGCCGACATCACCGCTGTGATGGATACCTGGTATCAGGGCGGCACCGAGGTCGTCTTCGCCTGCGGCGGCGGCATCTACACCTCCGCGGTCGACGCTGCCAAGAAGGTCGACGGCAAGGTCGTCGGCGTTGACGTCGATCAGGCCGGCGTTATCGCTAACTATGCCGGCGTGGAAGGCATGACCGTCACCTCCGCTATGAAGGGTCTCTATCCCGCGACCTACGACACCCTCACCGATGTTATCGTCAACGGCAACTGGGACAAGTATGTCGGCAAGATCGCAACGCTCGGTCTCGTCTCCGGAACCGATCCCGAGGCGAACTACGTTCAGATCCCCATGGGCGACGGCACCCAGTGGTCCGACAGCTTCACGCAGGACGACTATAAGGCCATGGTGAAGGATATGTTCGACGGCAAGATCACCGTCAGCAACGACACCACCAAGGCTCCCACCGATTTCGCTACCGCGATCACGGTCAACGCTCAGGGTCAGATCAAGGGCTAAGCGCTTTATCGCAAGTACATACGGAGAGACGGGCAGCCGCCCGTCTCTCTTTTTTTGCCGAAAAACGAAAAAATCATACGATTTTGCCAAATTGACTTTGCTTTATCGGCACAGGTATAGTATACTGTAAGATATTCATGGTTTCCGTCCCCGCACATCCCCAACGCGGCGGGCCATCAAAACGGAAGGAGGGCGAAACATCTTGGGATCACCGTATGCCATTGAGATGCTGAACATCACCAAACGATTCCCCGGTATTATCGCCAACGACAACATCACCCTGCAATTAAGGAAGGGCGAGATCCACGCCCTGCTGGGCGAAAACGGCGCGGGCAAGTCCACACTCATGTCGGTACTCTTCGGCCTTTATCAGCCCGAGGAGGGCGTCATCAAAAAGGATGGACAGGTCGTGTCCATCAAGGACCCGAACGATGCCAACGCGCTCGGCATCGGCATGGTCCACCAGCACTTCAAGCTGGTGGAATGCTTCACCGTGCTCGACAACATCATCATGGGCGTGGAGCCCACGAAGCACGGCTTTCTGCAAAAGGCCGAGGCCCGCGAAAAGGTCCTCGCCCTGAGCGAGAAGTACGGCCTGCACGTTGACCCCGACGCGCTCATTGAGGACATCACCGTCGGTATGCAGCAGCGCACCGAGATCCTCAAGATGCTCTACCGCGAAAACGAGATTCTGATCTTCGACGAGCCGACCGCCGTCCTCACCCCGCAGGAGATCGACGAGCTCATGCAGATCATGCGCAACCTCGCCGCCGAGGGCAAGAGCATCCTCTTCATCTCCCACAAGCTCGCCGAGATCATGGCGGTCGCGGACCGCTGCTCGGTGCTGCGCAAGGGCAAGTACATCGGCACGGTCGAGACCGCCAACACCACGGCGGAGGAGCTGTCTGCCATGATGGTCGGCCGCAGCGTCAGCTTCCATGTAGACAAGAAGCCGTCCGAGCTTGGCGAGGTTGTGCTCGAGGTGGAGGGCATGAGCATGGCCTCCAAGCTCCACAAGAACAATGCCGTCAAGAACGTTTCGCTCAAGGTCCGCCGCGGCGAGATCGTCTGCCTTGCCGGTATCGACGGCAACGGCCAGACGGAGTTCGTCTACGGCCTGACCGGCCTGGAGCCGCTCGTTTCCGGCTCCGTCAAGCTCTGCGGTAAGGACATCACCCATGCGCCCATCCGCCAGCGCAGCGTGATGGGCATGAGCCACATCCCTGAGGACCGTCACAAGCACGGCCTTGTGCTCGACTATTCGCTCGAGGACAACATGGTGCTCCAGCGCTACTTTGAGCCGGAGTTCACCGACAAGGCGGGCTTCCTGCGCCGCAGGAACATCCGCACCTACGCCGAAAAGCTCATCGACCAGTACGATGTCCGTTCCGGTCAGGGACCGATCACCATTGCCCGCAGTATGTCCGGCGGCAACCAGCAGAAGGCCATCGTCGCCCGTGAGATCGACAAGGATCCCGAGCTGCTCGTCGCCGTGCAGCCGACCCGCGGTCTGGACGTCGGCGCCATCGAATACATCCACCGCCAGCTCGTCGCGCAGCGCGACGAGGGCAAGGCGGTCCTGCTCGTGAGTCTGGAGCTGGACGAGGTCATGGACGTGCCCGACCGCATCCTCGTGATGTACGAGGGCGAGATCGTCGGCGAGCTCGACCCGAAAAAGACCACGCAGGAGGAGCTGGGCCTCTACATGGCAGGCGCGAAGAGAGATGAGGTGAAGGCATGAAAAAGAATATTTTCAAAAGCGGCGGCTTCCAGTCGCTGCTGGCCTCCCTCCTGTGCATCGTACTGGGACTGTTCCTCGGCTACCTTGTGCTGCTGCTCATCAATCCCGCGGGTGCGGGCGAGGCCATTCTTACGGTCATCAAGAACTTTATGACCTACAACCGCCCCGCCTCGCAGCTGAAATATTTCGGCAACACGCTCGTCAAGACCGCGCCGCTGCTGATGTGCGCGCTGGCGATCCTGTTTGCCTACAAGGTGGGCCTCTTTAACATCGGTGCAGCCGGACAGTACTGCGCCGGCGTGGCGCTGAGCCTGTACGCGGCGCTCGGCCTCGGCTGGAGCTGGCTTCCGTGTATGCTGCTCGCCATTTGCGGCGGCGCGATCCTCGGCGGCATTTCCGGCCTGCTCAAGTCCTACTGCAACGTCAACGAGGTCATTTCCGGCATCATGCTCAACTGGATCGTGCTGTATCTGACCAATATGCTCCTCACTACGGTGAAGGAGGACGCCAGCCCCTACACCAAGGTGCTCGCACACATCAACGAATCCGCCGTGCTGCCCTCGCTGGGGCTCGGCGCACTGTTCAACAACAACCAGTACGTCGGTCTCGCGATCCCGCTGTCCGTGCTGATGGCGATCCTCGTGTGGGTCGTGCTGGAAAAGACGAAGTTCGGCTATGAGCTCAAGGCCACCGGCTACAACAAGAATGCCGCCAAATACTGCGGCATGGCGGAAAAGCGCAACGTCATTCTCAGCCTTATGATCTCCGGCGCGCTCGCCGGCATGGGCGCGGCGATGCTCTACCTCACCGGATATGAGCAGTGGCAGTGCTCCACCTCCTCCGTCCCTGCGATGGGCTTCAACGGCATCGCCGCGGCCTTCCTCGGCGGATTGAACCCCATCGGCACCGTGCTCGCCTCGTTCTTTATCCAGCACATCACGGCGGGCGGCGCGTATGTGGATAAGTCCATGTACTGCGCGCAGATCTCCGATCTGATCTCGGCGCTCATTATCTATCTCTGCGGCTTCGTGCTGTTCATGAAGCACGCGATGAATTCCTACGCGGCCAAGCGTGAGGAGAAGGCAGCATTGAAGGCCAGGGCAGCCGAAGCGCAGGCCCGGGCTGAGGCCGGGAAAGGAGGCGATCAGTAATGGTACTGCTGCTGCAATACACCCTGATCTTTGCTTCCGTGCTGATCCTGGTCGCCCTCGGCGGCTGCTTCGCGGAGCACTCCGGCGTCATCAACCTCGGCCTTGAGGGCATCATGATCATGGGCGCCCTCGGCGGCGCGCTGGCGATGCGCTACATTTCGCCCAATGTGCCCGCCATCGTGATGATCCTCGGCGTTCTGGCTATTTCGGCGTTGGTCGGCATGATCTATTCCTGCCTGCTGGCCGTGGCCTGCATCAACTTCAAGGCGGACCAGACGCTTGTCGGCACCGCGCTGAACCTGCTCGGTACCGCGGGTGCGACGGTCATCGTCAAGGCCATCAACACCGCGGCGAATCCCGACGACGTTTCCTCCATCGTGCAGTATGCCGGTGCGAAGAAGGCGTTCACCGTCAATCTCGGCTCGTTCGAGTTCAGCTGGTTCATGCTCGTGACCGCGCTGCTGCTCGCCGCGTCTTACGTCCTGCTCTATAAGACCCGCTTCGGTCTGCGCCTGATGGCGTGCGGCGAGCATCCGCAGGCGGCGGACAGCGTGGGCATCAACGTCTACAAGATGCGCTGGGCGGGCGTGCTGATCTCCGGCTTCCTTGGCGGCATCGGCGGCATCGTGTTCATCACCGCCGGTGTTTCCGAGTGGCGCTTTGAGTACGGCGTGGCAGGCTTCGGCTTCCTGTCCCTCGCGGTCATGATCTTCGGACAGTGGAAGCCCCAGCGCATCGCGCTCGCGGCGCTCCTCTTCGGCCTGTTCCGTGCGCTTTCGAATGTCTACATGGGCTTCGGCTTCCTCGCGGCGATGAACATCCCCAGTCCGGTGTACAACATGATGCCCTACATCATCTCCCTCATCGTGCTGGCGTTCACCTCCAAGCGCTCCCGTGCCCCCAAGGCGGAGGGCATCCCCTACGACAAGGGCCAGCGCTGAAAACATATCAACACGGCAAAAAAGCAGCGGCTGCGATGCAGCCGCTGCTTTTTTATCGGTCGACTTTTACCATGCGTGCTTGGCACGGGACTGCGTCTCGGTCATGCCGAAGAAGCTCATATCCACGCGCGTGCCCTGATCGCCCCAGGTCGTGTCGATGTGGTAGGTCTTGCCGTCAAGCTCCGCGACGGTCCAGATGTGGTCGGCGTTCATAAGCGCGGTACACTCGATGCCCTCGAGCCGCAGCAGAAGGTCGTATGCTCCCGTGTAGCCGTCGCAGACGGCCACGCCGTCCACCAGCGCGCTGTACGCCAGATGACTCAGGGAGCTGCTGGAGACGGTCCCCTCGTCGTAGACGCAGTTGTTGCAAAGCCAGACGTAGTAGGCCCGCGCCAGCTCATACTGCGTCATGTCGCCCGTCAGATAGCCGCTCTCCCACAGCGCGTCGTGGACGAGGATCGCGCGGGCGAGCGTCTCCTCACGGTATTTTTTGAGCTGCGCGCCGTCACAGGCTGTCGAGGAGAAGGTCAGCAGCACCTTGCCGGAGGAATAGCTGCGGCAGGAGGTGGAGTTGTACATCTGCTCGCAATGGCGCTTGACGCCGACCGTAAAGGCGCGGGTGAGCTTTGTGACCTCCTCGTTGGTCAGAGCGCTGCTGTATTGCAGGGTGACGGTGCAGGCATCGTCGTGGAGCATCCGGCGGATCAGCGCGTCGATGGCGTCGGCGTCATCGGCTGCCGGCGCGGCGGTGACCTCGGCGGGCGCCGCGATCAGGTCGCCCCAGGTCGTACCGGCGGCGGAGCGATAGGAAAGACTTTGCCACGAGAGCGTCAGGCGCGCGGACGGCTCGACCATGCGCACGACCAGCGCCGCGAGCTCGCTGCGCTTGAGCGTATCATTCGGATGGAAGGAGCCGTCCTCGTCCACGCCGCCCACGATGCCCCATTTGTAGAGCCGGAGAATATCGCTCTGATAGGGCGTGTAATCGTCCACATCGGTGATGCGGCGGTGCGAGGCATAGCCGACGGTCACGGCCTCGGCGTTGCGCTCGTCGTAGCACTCCGCGCTGAGCGCGGGGGCCAGCACGCCTGCCATCTGCGCGCGTGTCGCGGCCTCCGGATAGTGGCCGTCAAGCTCGTCGCCGAGGCATTTCTCAGCCTTGAGATAGCGCACATAGGGCTGGTACCAAGCCTCGCCGGCTGCTGCCGCGGGGATCGCCGCACCGCGCTCAAGCGCGTGCAGACGTGCGGCAAAGGTCACCAGCTCGGCAATGGTGACGCTCCCCTCCGGCGCGTAAGCGCTGCTGCTCACGCCCTCGGTCAGACCGTATTCGTACAGCGCAGCGACGGCGTCGTGATACCACGCCGAGGCGTCCACATCCGCGAAGCGCCCGTCGTAGCTTCGCGTGCGCGCAAAGGGGGAGAGCGTGTCCGCCTTCTCCGCCGAAGGAGCGGGCGCGGGGACGTCCGCTGTCACGTCCTCCGCCTGCGCGGCGGTGGAGAGCAGCAGGGTAAAGATGCAGAGGAAAAGCAAAAGCCGTTTTTTCATGGTGCTTACTCCTTATCTCGTCAGGGGACGAGGATATCCATATCCTCCAGCGTGAGCGCCTCATTGTAGGGATTGAGGGCCTCGTTGACCAGGTCGCAGGTCGCCTGCGCGTCGAGCACATAGACCGACTGCTTGTTGTAATAGCCGGAGCCGTCGCCGGGGAGGGTGGCAAAGTGGATGTTTTCGGTGCCGATGTTCAGCGCCTCGTTGCCGAGCCAGACGAGGTTGCCGGTCGTGAGGTCGGTCTTGACGTAGGTGTAGAAAATATCCACCAGCGCGGGGATGTTCTTGACGTTGCCGATCTGCAGCAGCTGCTTGGCGACCGCTTTGAGGAAGGCCTGCTGGGTGCCGATGCGGCCGATGTCCTCCGTGCCGTAGCCGGTGCCGTCGTTGTTGTGGCGGAAGCGGACGACCTCCATCGCCTCTTGCCCGTTGAGATGGCGCGGGCCTTTGGTGAAGTGAATGTGCAGGTCCTGATAGGGGTCGTCATAATCCATGTTGATGGGAATGTCAAAATCCACGCCGTCGATCTGATCGACCAGCGCGATGAAGCCCTTGAGATTGACCGTGACATAGAAATCAACCGGTATGCCGAGCAGGTTTTCGATCTGCTCCATCAGCAGCTCCGTGCCGCCCTTGGCGTAGGCGAAGTTGAGCTTGTTGTTGCGGTATTCATTGTGCAGCAGCGTATCGCGAGGGAGACTCACAAGGTCGATGCGCTTGTTCGGCACGTCGAAGCGGACGAGGATGTTCGTGTCGCTGCCGCCGTTGTCGTCGTCAAGCCCGGAGACGAGAATGTTGTAGCAGTATTCGCGGCGTGTGCGGCCCGGAGTGTCGGGCTCGTCCGTGTCGGTCCGGTCGACGTCCGTGCTTGCCGTGCCGTCCGGCGTTACAACAGGCTTGTCCGTGTCAAGCTCGGGCGCGCGAAAGACATATTTGACCGTCGCAAACACGGCGGTCGATAAAAAGAGCAGGGATAACAGTGTGACCACAAGGCGCTCGGGGCGGCGCTTCGCGGGATTTTTTTTCTGCATGGCGGGATACGGTCCTTTCCGTTATTGTCGAAAACAGGGGAATACTGCCATTATACTCATTATGTCAACAAACTACAAGAGGGAAAAAGAGCTTGCGCGGCCGGCGGAGGAAAAAGGCCGGCCGGCCGTGCGGTGTTTGATCGGTTTCTGCTTTTATTTGACGAAATTCAGGGGAAAAAGTTTCAAGCTCCCTTATATTTTTTTCTCGTGGCGATGCCGCCGCGGATGTGCCGCTGGGCTTTGTTGATCTCAAGGATCTCCTTGACCTGAAGGTAGAGGCTGTGGTTGATCTGCGGAAGCCGGTCCTGAATGTCCTTGTGGACGGTCGATTTACTGACACCGAACTTCTTGGCTGCGGCGCGCACCGTGGTGCGGTTTTCTATGATGTAAACTGCCAGATCGCAGGCCCGCTCTTCAATATTACCCTTCATGAATGAAACACTCCCTATTCGAGTTGCTTCAATCTATGCAACGCGGGGAGCGAATATGTGCAAAGACGCGCACGGCGCTTGAAAAGCGGCGCACGGTCTGCTACAATGGGTAAAAATGATCGCGGGAGGGCGTGTATGGGCGAAAAAAAGAGGACGCTGCGCGGCTTTTTGTGCGCGGCGCTCGGCGGCGTGTGCTGGGGCGCGTCCGGCACGGTGGGACAGTATCTCTTCACCTGTCAGGGTGTGGACAGCGGCTGGCTGACCGTGGTGCGGATGTTTTTGGCCGGCGTGGTGCTGCTCGGCGGCGCGCTCGTAAGGCACCGCCCACAGCTTCGGACCATTTGGTCGGACCGGCGCGACGCGCTGCGGCTCGTGCTCTTCTCCGTCGGCGGACTGATGACCTGCCAATATACCTACCTCGCCGCCATCCGCTACTCCAACAGCGCGACCGCCACGGTGCTGCAGTATATGGGGCAGGCGCTCATTTTACTTTGGGTGTGCCTGCGTGCGCGCCGCCTGCCGACGCAGCGCGAGGGCATCGCGCTCGTGCTCGCGCTCCTCGGCGCTTTTTTGCTTGCGACCCACGGCAGCCTGACCGCGCTCGCGCTCTCGCCGCAGGCGCTCTTCTGGGGTCTGTGCGCGGCGGTGTCGCTGATGCTCTATACACTCCTGCCGGGCGATCTGCTTCGGCGCTATCCCGTGAGCGTCTGCACTGGCTGCGGGATGTTCATCGGCGGCGTGGTGCTGCTCGTGCTCACGCAGGCGTGGCGGATCCCGGTCGCGCTCAACGCCGCGGTGGCGCTCGGCACGCTGGAGATCTCCGTTGTCGGCACGGCGCTGGCGTTCACGCTTTATTTGCAGGGCGTGAGCGACGTCGGCGGCGTGCGCGCAAGTCTGCTCGCCTGCACCGAGCCGGTCAGCGCAGCGCTGTGCGCGGCGCTCTGGCTGCACACGAGCTTCGCGTGGCAGGACCTTCTCGGCTTTGCTGCCATTCTGGTGATGGCGGTGCTCATCGCGCTGCCCGAGCGCACGCCGGAAAAATCGACGTAGAAGGCGAAGAATTGAAAAAGAGAGAGCCGAAAACCGCGAAGCTGCGGTTTCCGGCTCTCGTTTTCTCGCTATGTGCAGGGCTCAAAGCAGCAGCATCAGCACCGGCGTCACCACGAAGCAGGCAAGGGTGGAGATCGCCGCGCCCTGCGCGGCCAGCTGCTCGTCCGCGCCGTATTCCGCCGCGGCAACGACCGTCTGCGTCACGACCGGCATGGCCAGCTCCACGACGTATACGCTGCGCACCAGCCCGCCGATGCCGAGCAACGCGCAGAGGGCAGCGCCCAGCGCCGGAGAGATGACAAAGCGAAAGACCATCATCACGCCGAGCGTGGGCGTCAGGCGCAGGCTGCGCAGCCCGATCTCGTGGATGATGCAGCCCGTCAGCAGCAGCGCCAGTGGTGTGACGGTGTTGTTGATGTATTTCGCGTAGCTCATCACAAGGCTTGGGAGATGAATGTCCAGTCCGACCAGCAGGAGACTGAGAAAGACGGAAATGACCGTCGGTGCGCGCAGGAATTTCCACACCATCTGCATGGAAAAGCCGCCCGCCTCGCCCGACCAGCGCACCAGCGGGATGCCGATGAGCTGCGTAAAGCAGCTGCTGACAAGATAGAAGAGCATGACATACGGCGTTGCAATGTCGCCGAACAGCTCTATGCACATGGCGAGGCCGATAAAGATGGTGTTGCCCATGGCGGACATCATCACAAAAACGCCGAGCTGACGGTGCGGCAGCTTCATCAGGCGGCCCGTCAGCAGGCTCAGCACAACGCAGCTCGGGATGACAAGCAGCGGGATGAGCAGCAGGCGCGGCGCGGCGAGCACGTCCGCGCGCGTGAGATTGTTCTGCATCCCGTAGATCAGCATGACGGGAATACCGACGGTCATCAGATAGCGGCTGATGAAGGTCTTGACCTGCGCGGTCATCCAGCCCTTGACTGCGCAGAAATAGCCGGTCGCCGTCAGCAGCAGGATAATGGTGACGGATGCAACGGCGTGAAGAAAGGTTTCCATAGATATGTACCTCAAAAAATTTTATTTACGCAGACAGTATAGCAGTTCGCCGCCAAAAAACAAGGCTTCGACGGAAAAGAAGTTGAAAACCGAGGACAAATGGGCTATGATAAAAAAAATCTCAACGCACGAGGAGGAACGGCGATGAAGGCGGCATTGGTCATTATGGCGGCGGGCATGGGCTCGCGCTACGGCGGCAGCAAGCAGGTGGACGGCATCGGTCCCGACGGTGAAATTTTGATGGAATACTCCATCTACGACGCGATCCGCGCAGGCTTTACCAAGGTGGTGTTCATCATCAAGCCCGAGATGCGCGATCGGGTGGAGACGCTCTGCGGCAGGCGCGTCGCCGGCATGACGGCGGTGAACGGCTCTCCGGTCGAGGTCTGCTATGCCTATCAGGACTTTTCCAGCGTGCCGGCGTTCTATTCCATTCCGGCGGAGCGCACCAAGCCCTTCGGCACGGGGCACGCCGTGCTCTGTGCGCGGAGCTGTGTCAGCGAGCCGTTTATCGTCATCAACGCCGACGATTACTACGGTGTGGACGCCTTCCGTGTGATCTACGAGGAGCTTGGGAGGCTCAAGGCCGAGGGCGAGGCGACCATGGTCGGCTACCGCCTGGATAAGACCGTCAGCGAACACGGCAGCGTGACGCGCGGCGTGTGCCATGTGACGGACGGGAAGCTCGACCGCGTTGTGGAGACCTTCAAGCTCACGGTATTTCCCGACGGTACCATCCGCGACGTGGACAAAAACCCGGAGGGCGACGTCTACGCGCCCGATACGCCGGTGTCCATGAATTTCTGGGGCTTCACGCCGTGGATCTTCACGAAGCTGGAGGAGTATTTCAACGCCTTTCTCCGCGCGCTCCCGGCGGGCGAGCTCAAGAAGGAATGCCTGCTGCCGAGCATGGTCGGCGAGCTGATCGAAAAGGGCGAGCTGCGCGTCAGCGTGCTGCACTCCGACGCAAAATGGTTCGGCATGACCTATCACGAGGATAAGGACGCGGTCGCCGCGGCGCTCAAGGCGCTGCATGACGCGGGCGTGTACCCGCCGACGCTGCACGGATAAAGCATAAAAGGGATCACCTGCGGGCAAGATAGTCCGGAGGTGATCTTTTTATGAGCAAGGAAAAGAAGGAGCGCAGGCACGATCCCTTTCCCGATGCGCCGTTTGCCGACCCGGTGTTCGGTCAGCCGGAGAGCTGCGCCGACCTGGTGAACAAGTACGGCACCTACAACATCCAGCCGACGGCGGACACGGAGAATGTCTTTCCGCTCATCTCCCACGCCCTGCCCGAGCAGTGGAAGGACATGGCGATCGGAAAGGACGAGCTGGAGCAGGAATAAAGGAAGCGCGCGGCCGTACCGCGCGCTTTCCTTATTCCTTAGGGACCTGCTTCATGGAGAGAGAAATACGGTGCTTCTTTTCGTCCACGTCGAGCACCACGACCTTCACCACGTCGCCGACGGCGACGGCCTCGCTCGGATGCTTGATAAACTTATTGCACACCTGCGAAATGTGGACCAGACCGTCCTGGTGCACGCCGATATCCACGAACACGCCGAAGTCGATGACGTTGCGCACCGTGCCGGTGAGCACCATGCCGGGCTTTAAGTCCTTGATGTCCAGCACATCCGTGCGCAGGATGGGCGCGGGCAGCTCGTCGCGTGGGTCGCGCCCGGGCTTTGAAAGCTCTTTTGCAATATCGCGCAGCGTCGGCACGCCGACGCCGAGCGCCTCGGCGGCCTTTTCTGCGCCGTAGGCATTGAGCCTTGCGGGCAGGTCGCGCGCGTCCTTCGGCGTCGCGCCCAGCAGCTCGAGCAGTCCCTTGGCGGCATCGTAGCTTTCGGGGTGGACTCCGGTGTTGTCGAGCACGTTTTTGCTCTCCGGCACGCGCAGGAAGCCTGCGCATTGCTCGAAGGCCTTGGGGCCGAGCTTGGCGACCTTCAGAAGCTGACGGCGCGTGGTGAACACGCCGTTCTCCTCGCGGAAGGCGACGATGTTCTTGGCGATGGTCCCGTTGAGACCTGCCACGCGCGTGAGCAGCGAGGGGGAGGCGGTGTTGAGGTCCACGCCGACGGCATTGACGCAGTCCTCGACCACGGCGTTCAGGCTCGCGTCCAGCTCCTTTTGCGGCATATCGTGTTGATACTGCCCCACGCCGATGGCCTTGGGGTCGATCTTCACCAGCTCCGCCAGCGGGTCCTGCAATCTTCTGGCGATGGACACGGCGGAGCGGAGGTTGACGTCGAACTGCGGAAATTCCTCCGCGGCGAGCTTGCTTGCGGAGTAGACCGACGCGCCCGCCTCGCTCACGATCATGTAGCTGAGACCTCCGCCGACCCTGTGGATGAGCTCAACGGTCATCTGCTCGGTCTCGCGGCTCGCCGTGCCGTTGCCGATGGCGATGTGTTCCACGCCGTGCTTTTTGACGAGCTGCGCGAGCTTCGTGATGGCTTCGTTCTTCTGCCGTTCGCCGTAGGTGGGGTAGACCACCGTGGTGTCGAGCACCTTGCCGGTCGCGTCAATGACCGCGACCTTGCAGCCGTGGGCATAGCCGGGGTCGAGGCCCATCGTCACATGGCCCTTGACCGGCGGCTGCATCAAAAGCGGCTTGAGGTTGAGAGCGAACATTTTGATCGCGCCCTCACTGGCCTTGTCCGTCAGCGCCGCGCGCATCTCGCGCTCAAGCGAGGGGTAGATCAGGCGGTCGTAAGCGTCCTCGGCGGCGGCCTTAACGAACTCCATCGCGGCGGAGCCCGGCTTCACGACCGCGCGGCGCAGCAGCGGCAGCGCCAGCTCGCGGTCAAGCAGGATGGCCGCGCTGAGCATTCTTTCCTTCTCGCCGCGGTTGATGGCGAGGATCTGGTGCCCCTGGATGCGGCTGAGCGGCTGCTCAAAATCGTAGTACAGGCGGTAGACGCTGTCCTCCTCCGTCGCGGCGAGGGAGCGGAGCGTGCCGCGCTTTTCCAGCAGCTCGCGCAGCGACCGGCGGATGGCGGCATCGTCGCTGATCCACTCGGCCACAATGTCGTTTGCGCCCTGTAGGGCGTCCGCAACGGTCTCCACGCCCTTTTCGGCGCTGAGATAGTCTGCGGCGGCGTCCTCGGGCTTGGGGCAGTCGCGTTCCTGCGCAAAGAGCAGCGCCGCGAGCGGCTCAAGCCCCTTTTCCTTGGCGACGGTCGCGCGGGTACGGCGCTTGGGCTTGTAGGGACGGTAAAGGTCCTCGACCTCGGCGAGCGTGTGCGCCGCGTCGATGGCAGCGGCAAGCTCGTCGGTCAGCTTCTCCTGCTCGGCGATGCTCGCCTTAACGCTCTCCTTGCGTTCGGTGAGATTGCGCAGATAGGCAAGACGCTCCTCGAGCGTGCGCAGGGCGGTGTCGTCCATCGAGCCGTGCAGCTCCTTGCGGTAGCGGGCGATGAACGGGATGGTGTTGCCCTCGTCGAGCAGTCTGACGACATTTTCAATGTGCTCGGCGGGACGGTTCAGCTCGCGTGCGAGCTGTTCGATGATGGTCATGGATATTGGCTCCTTGTCGATTCGGTTTTGGGGTGACGAAAAGAGGGATATGCTCCCCCTTTTCGCAGCGCTACTTATGGTACAGCTTTTTGACCTCGTACCTCGGCTCGCAGGTCACATGGATGCCGAGCCGCTTGTAAAGCTTGATGTCCTCCTCCGAGATGATGACGGAGAAGTGCGCGTCGCAGCCGCGCAGACTGCCAAGCTGCTCCTGCGCGAGCTGGGCGATGGGATTCGTCAGCGCCGAGATGCACAGCGCGATAAGCACCTCGTCCGAGTGCAGGCGCGGGTTGTGGTGCCCGAGGCTTTCGATCTTGAGCTTTGAGATCGGCTCGATGACCTGCGCGGAAATAAGGTCGAGCTTGTCGCTCACCCCTCCCTGCGCCTTGAGCGCGTTGAGCAGCAGGGAGGCGGAGGCTCCCAGCAGCGAGCTCGTCTTGCCGGTGACGACGCGGTCGTCGGGCAGGACCATCGCGCCGGCGGGCTTGCCGGTCTCCTCGGCCTTTTGCAGCGAGGCGGCAACGGCGGGGCAGATATCCGGCGTGACGCCGGCCTGCTGCATCACAAGCTCCAGCTTGCGCAGCTGACATTCGTCGGCCTCACCGCGCACGAAGGAGACCTGCGCGGTGTAGTAGCGGCGCAGGATCTCCAGATGGGACGCCTCGCGGCAGACCTCGTCGTTGATGATGCAGTTGCCCGCCATGTTCACGCCCATGTCGGTGGGGGACTGATAGGGGCACTTGCCCTGAATCTTCTCAAACATCGCGCGCAGCACGGGGAAGATCTCCACGTCGCGGTTGTAGTTGACGGTCGTTTTGCCGTAGGCCTCAAGGTGGAACGGGTCGATCATGTTCACATCGTTGAGGTCGGCGGTCGCCGCCTCGTAGGCGAGGTTGACGGGGTGCTTGAGCGGCAGGTTCCAGATGGGGAAGGTCTCAAACTTGGCGTAGCCCGCGGCGACGCCGTGCTTGTGCTCGTGATAGAGCTGGCTCAGACAGGTCGCCATTTTGCCGCTGCCCGGGCCGGGCGCGGTCACGACGACAAGGGAGTGGGTGGTCTCGACGTAGTCGTTTTTGCCGAAGCCCTCGTCGCTGACGATATGCGCCACATCGGAGGGATAGCCGGCAATGGGATAGTGGCAGTAGTGCTTCACGCCCAGCGTGTCGAGCCGCTTCAGGAAAGCGTCGGCGGCGCTCTGACCGGCGTACTGCGTCACCACGATGCTGCCGACGTACAGCCCGAGCGCGCGGAAGGCATCCATCAGGCGCAGGCAGTCGTCGTCGTAGCTGATGCCGAGGTCGCCGCGCAGCTTGTTCTTTTCGATGTCGTTCGCGCAGACCGCAATCACGATCTCCACATCGTCGCGCAGCTGCTGGAGCATACGGATCTTGCTGTCGGGCTGAAAGCCGGGCAGCACGCGCGAGGCGTGGTAGTCGTCGAAGAGCTTGCCGCCGAACTCCAGATACAGCTTGCCGCCGAACAGCGAGATGCGCTCGCGGATGTGTTCGGACTGCATGGATAGATATTTGTCGTTGTCAAAACCGAGCTTCCCCATCGAAAGTATACCTCTTTACACAAAATTCAATTTATTATACCCGAGCCCGCACGGCTTGACAAGGAAAGCGCAAAAAGAAAAATAGCAGAAAATGCGGCGCAAATTTCTGCTATTTTCCCATCTTTACAATTCGCCCTTGCCGTCGTATGCTATGAATAGTTTCCCCTGCGGAGGAAGGAACAGCGCCGGAGATAAAAAATTGTCTGCTCCGCGAAAAAAGTGTTGACAAATGAACAGCAGTGCGGTAATATAGTCACGTTCGGTTCGCGCGGTTAGCTCAGCTGGTAGAGCACATGCTTGACGTGCATGGGGTCACAGGTTCGAGTCCTGTACCGCGCACCAGAAAAACACCTGATTTCTTCGGAAATTGGGTGTTTTTTCAACTTTTCAACCAAAGTGCTCCCGAACAACTTTTGCTATCTTGCGGTGATTTGCGGTAAACTGCGGGAAAAGTGCGGGAAAACTGCGGGAAAAATCTGAGACATCCCGCCTCCATCAGAAGAGAACGGCGGGTATTTTGATTGTCGAAGCTGCCGAAAAGGGTTACAGGGTCGAGCCAAACGCTTCGCGGGCAGCCTGCGCGGCATCGTCTGCCAGCACCTGCTTGTTGCGGTGCAGGTATACCTTTTTGGTCATGCGTTCGTCACTGTGACCTGCGAGGTACTGCACCAACGAGATGTCGACGCCGGACTCAACGAGTTGGGTGATGTAGGTGTGGCGCATGGTGTGAGGTGTGAAATGCTTGTTTGGAACTGCGCGGGCGATGATGCGCCACAGGCTGCGAAAAGCTGACTTGGTGAGCGGCTTTCCATTGTGCAAGGATACAACGAGTTTTCCGCTGGAGTGTTTGCGCCATTCCAGCAGCTCGGCCTCAAGGTCGGCGGGCATCCCAATGTCACGTTCTCCGGCTGTGGTTTTGAGGTCGTCCGTGATGATGGTGGGCTGACCATCCGGCATCACGGCGTTGTGGCATACATGGATGATGTGGTGTTCGAAGTCAACATCTGCCCAATGCAGAGCGACGATTTCTCCGCGGCGCATGCCGGTACGAAGACCGATGAGCGCAAAAATGTGTGCGCGGGGATTCTTGACCTCCGCGAGAACGCGTTCACACTCTTCTTTGTCGAGGGTGGATTTCTTCGGCGTCGGTGTGCCGCCAGCCTTCAACGTGATGCCGACAGGCGACTTCGCAATGAGGTTGTTGTCAACGGCGGCGTTGAAGATGCTGCGCATGGCAGCCAGAACCTTGCTGCTGGTGCTGTTGCTGAGTTTGTTCGCTTCATTCATTATCCTCTGAATGTGCAGCGGTTTAACGCTGTCAATGCGCAGCTCACCAATGTAAGGCAGGATATGGTTGTTCACCGTATTTTTGATGCTCGCCTTGCTGTTCAAGCGAAGGTTCGCACCGTCTTTGTACGTTTTGAACCAAATTTTCGCGAACTCGCCGAAGGTCATGTCCGTGGGAACGATACCCTGCTTGGTGAGGAGTTGCACCTCGAGGAGCTTTTCCTCAAACTCTTCCTTGGTGTTGGCGCAGATATCATGCCGCTTGCCGTCAGCGAGGGTAAGGGTCTTGCGGTAGGCGTATTTATATTTTTTTGCTGGCATACTTGGATGCCCTCCTTTCTAAATTGGCACCCTTGCTTTGCGGTATCATTCTAACTCAAGAATAGACACCTTGCAAGGGAGATTGGCATATTCCGCGGCCACACACAGCAGTACAGCCGCAGAATATGTCGTCTTGATGTAGGCGGGGGTTGTTATTCCGGAGCGCGGAAGTCCTGTACCGCGTTGTACAGAGCCTTGCGTACATAGCTGTCGAGATGCTTGATTTCGTACGACGCGGCTTCGATGCTGTCGATGACCTTGATGACGTGGACTGCGGTTAGGGCATAGTAGTGGGAAACAGCTTTTTCACGGCGAAGCTTCTCCTTGCCGATACGAACATAGGCGTCATCTGACAACTCGACTGTCGCGATTTCATGTACGATGATATCAAGCAGCCCTGCGGATTCAGGACGGGCGGACAGGATTCCCTCATAACCAATCTCGTGACGAATATCTTCTTTTGCTGCGGCGAGATCAGCGGCATCAATCGTAGATTGATTCTGGGAACTTTTATTCAAAGAGTCATTTATTTGATTCGTATTCTTTGATGTGGTATTGGTTACTGCAGAATTGATTCCCGCCGGGTTTTCCGTTGATGGAGTGTCCGCAACAGGATGCGCCTCTGCTGGAATAACGGGGGATGGAGTCTCCATCGGTGGATTATCCGCCTCTGGACACACTGAATAATAATGTGGGTTGTCCTGAGGCCTCTCGAAAACCTCCCAGTTTTCTGCAAGCCAGCGACCGTCAGCCCCGCGGACTTTTTCTGGAGACCGATAGAGATATCCAGCAGATTCCAGAGAGTGAATTGCATTTTTGATGGCCGTCTCGCCAGCTTTATGTCCGTACTTAACTGCCCAAGCATAAATGCCCTCAAGTGAGAAGTGCCATGTTTCGGGCAGAGAGAGCATCCACAAAAGAAGACCAACTGCCAAAAACGTCAAACGAGGATCATTGATGACGTCGTTGCTGATGAGCGTGTAACCGCCGGACTTCTTCCCTTTGCGGTCGATGCGATGGATTGACATTTAGATGCGCACCCCCTTGTATTTGCGCGACTGCGCGGCGACGTTGGCGAGATATGCCTCGATGTCCTCCAACGCGACGAGGTAACGATTGCCGCGCTTGACGCTGGGGATTTCGCCGGTACGGATGAGGGAGCGGAGCATCCACTTGGTGATTGCGGTGTTGGGGTCTGCCGCCAGAATTTCTGAGGCGGCCTTGTCAATGGTGCGAAAATGTTTGCCCATGTTTTGTTCTCCTTTTTGGGTAGCGTAAAATGGCTGCACCACGCGTGTCTGTTTGCTTGCTACGCAAAAAGCAGAAAAAATATAAAAATATTGTTCCTGGAAGAATTTCCGCATTAGATAGTGTCTGGAGTACGCGGAAAAGCTTGGCGTCATGGGCGAGGGCCGCAACAGCTATTCCAAGACGGACACGAACGCTACGTTCATGCGGATGAAGGAGGACCATATGCGCAACGGGCAGCTCAAGCCTGCCTATAACGTGCAGATCGCGGTGAACAGCGAGTATATCACCGGCATTGACGTGCTCTCCGACCGCACCGATTTTGGTACGCTGGTTCCGTTCCTCAAAACACTGCAAAGAGAGCACGGGAAGAAATATGAATCCGTGACTGCGGACGCGGGATATGAGCGGCTCGGCAACTATCTGTTTCTGGAGTCCAATGGGCAGTTGAGCTTTATCAAGCCCGCCAACTACGAGTACCAAAAGAGCGCAAAGCATGGGCATCTCCTACGACTACCTCTCCGCGATTCAAAAAAAACAGTTGAAAGCCGAAACGGAGCTTGCGGCGCAAGGGGTCACGCAGGCCGGGGAAAGCTATTTTGAAGGCTTGAACACAGAGGGTTACCGCATCACATGGATCGATGCCGACGGAAGCGTTCTTTACGATAACGAGGCAAACGCCGAACGCATGGAAAACCATCTGGAACGCGAGGAGGTCGCTCAGGCGATCAAGGACGGTTACGGAGAATCTGTCCGCTATTCCAGCACGCTGGCGGACAAGCAGTTTTACGCCGCGAAGCGCCTCCCCGACGGTTCGGTGCTGCGGCTTTCCGTCGTACAGATGGCGGTGTGGACGCTTCTGCTCGGATTTGCGCAGCCGATCTGCCTTGTGATCCTGATTGCCCTTGTTCTGTCCTTCGTGCTTGCGTCGCGCCTTGCCAAAAAAATCGTTAAGCCGATCAACGAGCTCGACCTCGATGACCCCGAACAGTATTACGGCAAGGAGGAGTACAAGGAGATCGAGCCGCTTTTGTGGCACATCGCCGTCCAGCAGGGGCAGCTCAAAAAGGATCAGGCGCAGATCGAAAAGACCGCCCTGATCCGCCAAGAATTCACCGCCAACGTGTCGCACGAGCTGAAAACGCCGCTCCACGCCATCTCCGGCTACGCCGAGCTTCTGGAAAACGGAATGGTGAAGGCGGACGATATCCAGCCGTTCGCGGGAAAAATTCGCGCGGAAGCCTCCCGCATGGCGAAGCTCGTGGAGGACATCATTGACCTGACCGAGTTGGACAACGGCGGCGCGGAAATGAAGTGGGAGCACTGCGACCTGTACCGGATCGCCGAAAATGCCGTTGACAGTCTGGACGCCGCCGCCTCCGCCATGAACGTGACCGTCAGCGTCGAGGGGACGGACGCTCCGGTGAAGGCAATCCCGCGGCTGCCCTAACCAGCCGAGATCGATCGCTTCACGGATTATCGGTATTACAGAGAAGATCAGCTCCCGATAGCGGGCCGCATTGCCGCCTTGAAGGATATGGGCTTTTCCCTTGCGGATATCGTCAGAATCCTTGAAGTCTATGATGACCGGGAGAAAATGGAGCAATTCTTTTCTGCCCGTCAGAAGGATCTGGAAGCCTTGTCACAGGATACAGCATATAAGCTGACACTTCTGGACGCAGCCCGGAAAAGGCTGAGAAAGGAAGAAAACATGAGTTATAACGTAACCCTCAAGACCATCCCCGAACGCTATGCCGCGACCATCCGGATGACGATCCCCCGCTATGAAGATGAGGGCATGATCTGGGGCAAGCTGGCAGAAGAGACCTGCCGGATGAATCTCGTGGAGGACGATCCCTGCCTTTGTGCGGTGACCTATCTCGATGGTGAGTACAAGGAAGAAAACGTGGAGATGATGGCATGCGGAACTCACTTCATGCGCAAGGAAACCTTTCATCTGCCTCAGTTTCATGTTTTCTCGTTTCTGAGTGGATCAAGTTTACTGTTTTCTGTTCCAGTTCCTTGCGAAAAGGCGCCTCGCCACGCGTGTCTGTTTACCTGCTACGCAAAACGCAAAAAAATTGTTCTTGTGAACAATTTCAGCATTAGATATAAAATCAGGGTGGAAATGTCAAGAAATGTGCAGTCGGGAAATACCCAAAATCTGAAAAGCATGGTAATACAGCGCAGTTTTCCGA
>Ga0256404_1003383_pt1 | contig 32695 bp, 26 predicted proteins | sample RumenRJG_01DNA_FD_185990 | JGI IMG/M metagenome (GOLD analysis project Ga0256404, IMG submission 185990) | Bovine rumen microbial communities from Lethbridge, Alberta, Canada - RJG_01 | ecosystem: Host-associated > Mammals > Digestive system > Stomach > Rumen | place: Canada: Alberta | collected...
TCACCACCGATAACAATTTGATAACAGCCCATCGTATAGGCTGGATAATATGGACACATCAAATAATCAAAAAAATGAGGTATCAAATTTATGAAGCAAAATCCGTTAAACACGATGCCCAACAACGTCATCCGATGATAATGAATTATTATGCACTTATGGCTATGTACCAACGTGCGTTCCGAGCAATCAACAACAAGTGACGAAGCCAAACAAGCCGGGGGCAGCATCCATTTGGGTTGCCCCCGGCTTGTTGTCGTGCGAATGCGACTGAATGCGGACGGCGTGATCCTCTATGCGCCATAGCCGTGCAGATAGCGCTTCAAATACAGGCTTACCATATCGCCGTCATCGGGATTGGGAGGAGTAAAGTCAAGGAATGGAATGCTCATGTCCATGTAGTCTGTCAAACCATCCGCACCTCCTGTGATTGCCATAAGGATAGCGACGAGATTACTTGCCGAGATAGTCTTTCGAAAAGTCTTTCAAGACTTGTATCAGCGTAGCAGATCGTTCCTCGCTAACCATCTCCAATTTATATTCTCCATTGAAAGTGATTCCTTTCGACAAGGAACTGTCGTCGTAATCGATAGTCTTGATTTGATCGAAGCGGAGATAGCGGTAGTCGTTTTTGTAGTTGTTTTTCATGTGGACGCCATGCGTCGTTGCTACGAACCCGCAGTCAGCACTTCCGAAAAACGTTATATCACAGCACAAAATTGGAAATTCGCCTGGATAGAGCTGCGCGTACTCCCGAATTGCATTCCCAAATTTTTTCTGCGTTTTCGCATCCTTATTGCAGATATAGTACATCTGCATGAGAGGATTCGATTCTACGACAGACTGTATATATTTTGAGAGGGTTTCTGCCGTTTCCCATGATGCGACCTTCGGAAGCTGCGGGCATGGCTTAATTTTTGGTTGCGATGCAAAAGGTTGCTGCTTTGGCTTCGGAACGCTATCCTTCGGCGCAGCACTTTGCGTATGAGACTTTTCTTCCTCGGCACGATGATAGCTATCTTGTTTGACGCTGGCGTACGTTTCCTCTTCGACACGATGATGTTGTTCGTGAGGTTCTTGCCGATGTTGTTCGGAAGAGGATTTTTCCGTTGACGATGACGCAGCAGACTGTTGCGCTTGCGATTCGTTCGCGTCGGTCTTGAATTTCTTAGACGGTCGCTTTAAATCAGATAGTTTGACATTGATACGGGGAATTTCTGGATAGTAAGCACGTGGAGGGAAATAACTCTTGTCCCATTTTGGCAAGAATGCTAAACAAAAACACGAAGCGATGGATTGCCTGCATACGAGCGGGACATTTTTGTCCATCATATCGGCAAGCCAAGGATATGTGGAAACGCCAGTCATGGCACACAATTCTTTGATGATTTTTCCCAAGGCATTAAACCGATCGTTTTTGCATAACTTGTCAAGTTTATCGTTCATTTGCCTTAATAATGGGACATAATCCTTGCCAGCTGGTGTATCTGCCTTGATAGCATCTACAACATCCAGTCCGGCGTTCATGACGATTTTTGCAAGCTCCCAATAATAATCGAATTCCTCTTGGCTAATGTCTTCATCGCTATCATGCATAGTACATCACCCCTCTTTTTTCAGGCAAAAAATTGTCATACCTTGCACACGTACCGATGGCACAGGTCGCAACCCCTTCTGTCCATGTTCGTAATCGTGCATTTCTTGACAACTCTCTGCTCGTACTCCCAGAGGCCGACAGCGGGGGATTTCGGGTAGATCGCACTGTTGGTCGGATCGTACCAATACTTGCAGAACGCACAGGCTTTCATGTGATGCGGGTTTAATTGGCCGATGCTCATTTCATTGTCCCCTCCGTCGCTCCATCCTCCATCATCATTGCCACACGTTTCTTCATTTCTTCCATGCGCCGTTTCCTCGCTTCGGCGTCTTGGCGGAGCGCGTCATTAACTTTTGCGCTGTAATCGTCCATAGCCTCGTGAAAATCCGCCAAGTTCTTTCGGATTTCATTGCGCTTGGCGTTTTCCTGCCGTTGTACTTCTTGCAATTCCTTCCGTTGTCGCGTAATTTCCTGTGCAAAAATTTCTTCGGCAGATGGATTTGATTCGTGCGTCGCCTGTTCGTCCTGATTTTTGCGATTCGCTTCCATACGCATCACCTCATGGTCAATGCCGAGACCGGAAGGCCATATTTTTTGCCTCTTTGTAGAACTCGAACTGCATTTCCAATATCATTTTCACGCGCGCATCACTCAGGTTCGGATTTGTCGCAACCTCCGAGCAGACCTTGAGGATTTCCATCACTTCTTCGTGATGCCCTTGCTGTGCTTGCGCGATGGCATGATACTGCTCCTTGATGGTATACATCCGCGCCTCTAATTCGGCTTCGATAGCTGCGCGCTTAGTTTCTTCTTGCATCCGGCATTTTTTGAGTTCTGTATTGGCACGGATGGCTTCTTGGATGGTAACCGTCAAAACCTGCGCGGCGGCCGCTACTGGCACTGTCATTTTCATCCTCCAATTTCACAGATTCGATCCACTTCTTCAAAAAACGCTTGCGAGTAGTCCTCCTCGATGAATTTCAAGACGATTTCGACGATTCCCGCATCCCCATTGGCAATCGCCCGATCCAATGCCTTAGAAGCTATCTCACGGATTTTTTTTCGTTCCTCGAAAAAATGATTGGCAAATTGTTTTGCCACAGCATAATTCTGACGTTTTTGTTCATAAGCTGCCTGCTTTTCAGCCAGTTTTTTCTGGTAGCGACGGAGTCGCTTCGGATCTCCTTGCGAATATTCTGCGAGAAGGTCATAAAGCGACGCACCCGGCACGTGTCCCATCACGATGCTCATCTCCATCACCGTTACATGTTCGTATACAGGACGACATTCACCCAAGAGCTGGAGGTTTCAAGGCGCGGCGCTCTTGGAATGGCTGAATTGATTTTCTTCAAGTTGTCCATATATTTCCGGTAGCTTCCATTCATGCTGATATTGTCGTCGACGAGACGCGTGTTGAGCGATGTGATCATCATTTCGCCAATATGATAGACCCCCTTCAGGCAATCCGCCTCTTCCTGCGTGAATTGACTCCGGCGCATGGCCGCCGTCAGCTGTTCCAGAATCGTCGCCATCTTGGAAAACAGATCGTCGAGTAAGTTCCGTTCTTCGTCGATATAACGGCCGACGTCCCGCAGTCGCGCAATCAGATTCTCATAATCGTCCCTGGCGGACTCCAAGTCCCATTTATATTCCTGAGCTTTATACTTGACGTTCTGGACGTCGTCCAATTCCCTTTGCAAATCGCTCGTGCTGCGGAACGATACGTGGAACAGGCTCGGAATCCCGATGCCACCGCCCGGCGACATCACCACATTCACTGCGCTCGAGAAATTCGGCATGGAGATACTTCCGCTGGACAAGGCGTTGAATCCACTCGGTTTCTTTGGCAGAACGATTTTGCTGTCGATATGGAAATCTTGGAACGCATGCAGATCCGACGCAATATCCGTATTCAGCTTTTTTAGCATATCGACCTTGTATTCGTTATGCCGCTTCATCTTGCTGCCGACATCCGAGCCGAGGCGGCGGGCGTCGCTTTTGAGCTCCTTGATATCGTCCTGCAAATCCTTGGCATCGCTCATGATGTCCTTGATGTCGCTTTTGCACTCCCGGATATCTGCGCGCAATTCCTTTTTGTAGTCAAGCGCATCGCGACTGTAGTTGTCCATGAGAAAATCGAAAAGTCCCATTTCAAATGCCTCCCATCTTCTTTGCAATTATCTTTTTATATTATTCTATGCGAATCCAGCGTTTCCCTTTTTTTATGATGACGAAATAAAAAATTAACGGCAGTGCGCCAGCCTGCCGGATCATCCTCACGAGGCAGCTCGTAGAACCTTGTCGCAGGATTTGAACAACGTTTGAACTTTGAAGCACAACCTTTGACGAGACAACCTTTGAACGTTCACCGTTCAGCGTTTCGCTTTATGCTTTGATCTCGTCGCAGCGCGCCGAATGACGCACGACGCGCCTGGGGGCGTCCCCCAGGACTTTCCTTCCAGCCGGATTCGGACCGGCGCGCCCTCTACACAAGAGGGTTCGTGCCTTTACCGCTTGGCGATGGAAGTGGGTGTGCCAGAAAATCGGATTATTTTCAATCGTCCGATGTGCGATCTCCGCCTTTCAGGATTTTCAGCGCACTGCCGTGATTTGCTTTTTTTAGCTTCAGCCGAGGTCAACGTCGATCTGCGTCAGCGCGTTGATTTCGGAGATCTTGCTGTCGCACTCGACATCGAGCGCTTCGTTCCTCTCGCGCAGCTCCTCGATGAGCTTTTCGAGGCCGAGTGGATCGACGAGCTTGCGATCGTTGTTCGCGTGGAAATTCTTGCTGTAGGTGTCGATTTCCGCCGCCGAGAGCTTTTTCTTGTCACCACCGCCCATGGATGCGAGGAACTGGTCGCAACGCTCCGCGACTTCCATCTCGCTGTTCGTGACGTCGTACTGCACGTCGCCGAGCTGGCTCCGCAGCTTCTCGACGAGCTGCTTGCGATAGCGCAGCGCTTCCTGTGCCGCGAGGATGGACGAAAGCGTCGCCTGCTTGCCGTCGAAGTCTACGGTATGGATGTTCGTCGTATCGTCAGCGATGCCGTTGTTCGCGCGGTTGATGGCCGTGGAGAGGTCGTAAAAGTTTTTGATGAGTGCGAGGATGCGGTCATAGCTTCCGCGAATGTTGCGCTCGACGTCGGCGATAGGCGTCCCTTTGACTTTTCCGGACGTGCCGACCGTCGTCTCGATGAAGACCCCTGTTTCGATTTCTTTCGTGATGCGCGCTTTCGTCGTCTTGCGCTGCGCGAGCGCGCGATGCAGTGTCATTTTCATGGTGTCGTCCTCCTTCGTTCGTTTTCTTGTGTTTTCTTGCTCACATAGTAGCACGCATCAACGATAAAAACAAGCAAATTTTATATTTTATGCTAAAATTTTCTATTTTGCTCGTTATTTCACTTTTATAAATAAAAAGCTATCATATTTTGCTCGCTTTTATTTCTCAGAATTGCTATATTTTGTTGACGCTTCTCTTTTTCGATGATAAAATATGCTCAAAGACAACGACAGGAACGAGGTGGCAGCCATGATCGAACTGACGGATGAGCAGCGCGATCTCTTGTACAGCAAAGACGAGTTTTCCGTGGAAGAAGCGGCGGAAATCCTCGGATGCAGCATCTACACGGTGCGCCGGAAAATCAAAGAGGGCTCGATCAGCGCCGACGGCGGCGCCGGGCGCGGCGGGTATCGCATCCCCTATATGTCCATCCATCTCTACATCGCCATGGTCAACGGCGACATGAGCGCCATCTACAACACGGACAGCAAGGAAGCCGCGCAGCTCGCGGCCGTCCTCGAGATCGTACCGCGCTCCGTCCACCTGCTCGAATGGCTCACGGCTCAGGTGGACTATGCCGATGACCCCGTAGCCGTCCAAGCGACGCTGAAGACGTGCGAGGCCGAGCTCGCGCTGCTCAAAAACTATTACAACGCGTTCCTCGCGACGAAGCCGAATCCCCGAAATTGGGGCAAGCTCCTTGAAGAAGCACAAGCGCTGATGGATCACGCGGGCGAAGTCATCGCCCACGTCCGCTTGCAGATTTCGATCGTCGAGAAGCGCGCGGAGCGGCGCGAAGATCACGAACTGCTCGAACGGCTGAACCGCTGCCACGCGGCGCTGAAGGACGGGCCGGAAGCGTTCTTGAACGACGAAGTCCCGATGTAACGAAGGAGGCAACTTGCGATGGCAAAAATCTATCCGAGCGCGCTCGACACGCAGCCGTCGTTCCACGGCAGCGCAGGCGAAAAAGCGGTCTATCAGGCGCTCTTGACGCTCGATGACCGCTACACGATCTTCTATTCGTTCCGTTGGCTGAATGAGGATGGGCAGGTACGCTCCGAGGGCGAGGGGGATTTCATCGTCCTGCACCCGGAGCACGGCATCCTCTCCATCGAGGTGAAGGACGGCGGCATCGACTACGACGGCGGGTGCTGGTGGCAGACGAACCGCCGCACGGGCACGCGCAAGCGCATCGACCCGTTCAACCAAGCGGCCGCGACGCAGTACCGCTTGCAGGCGATCTTGAAGGAGCGGACGCCGACGATTTTCACGACGGTCTGCCGCGCCGACCAATTCGTCGCGCAGATGCTCCGCGAAGGACTCGCGCCTGAGGACATCGCCATCCTCACAATTCATTCCGTCAAGCACAGCCATCTGCCGCTCGATACCAAGCTCGCCGGTCATGCACTTTCCTTGATGCCAGAGCCCGAAAAAATCCTTTTCACATCGACGCGCAAGTTCAAAGGCCTCGAAGCAAAAGCCGTGCTGCTCATCGACGCCGAGACCTCGCCCCTCGACGACCCGCTCATCCGCCGCCTGCTCTACGTCGGCGCGAGCCGCGCCGCGCTCTGCCTCGAAGTCGCGTTCTACGAAGACGATGCCGACGAGAAAAACAGAGCGACACGCAAAGCCGACGAAGACGCGCTCTGCGCACGTTTCGGGCTCCAGAATCATTGACAGAAAGGTCGTGTTCCCATGCCTTTGACAGCCACTGCACTGCGTCTTCGCATCCTGCGGACAAAGCGCCATCTGTCCCAACAAGAAATGGCAGACATCCTCGGCATCACGCGCACGGCCTACAACAAATACGGCATCCGTTCGAGAAAAACACTGAGAACGACGAAAGAATGAACAGACTCTATGCACGCTGAGCGAGGGATGTCCATTATGGACATATTTTCCCCTCACACCACAACACCATCATCGGGAGTGTCAAAAAGAAAAAGGCAATGGCGCCACCATCGTGCAATCCATTGCCTTTGTTTCATGCATTTTTTATGAACGGCGACCACGTGCCAACCCCGAAGAGATACGCTTTCCTCTGCGCGCGCGTGAGCGCGACGTAGAGCAGGCAGCGCTCCGAGGTCATCGCTTCTTCGCGCACGACAGGATCCGTGAGCGCCTCGACGCTTTTGGGCGGGAGGATTCCTGCGCTTGCGCCGCACAAGAACACATAGGGGAATTCGAGCCCTTTCACGCGGTGCATGGTCGCGAGGCGCAGGCCGTCCTTGTGGCGGTCTTCCGGTTCACGACGACGGATCTCATAGCAGGGGAAGAGCGGCGCGAGCGCTTCGCGATAGGAAGCGAGGCGCGCATGAGACCGTGCCGTCACGCAGATGTCCTGGAGCGCGACGCCGCGCTGCGTGAGCGCGCGGATTTCCTTCTGGAGCGCGGCGATCTCTTCCTGTGCCGTCCGGAAGAGCTGAACGTGCGGCCGCTCGCCATGGAGGAGCGACGTGCTGCTGTCATCTGCGAGCATTCCGCCGTCGAGGTCGTCGAACGAAAGGCCGCGTAAAAGCGCCATCGCATATGTAAGCGTCTCTTCCGTCGTGCGGTAGTTCAGCCGCAGGATGCTGCTGCGGCCCTGGATGCGGATGCCGCAGTGCTTCAGCACGACCTTGCGGTGATAGATGCGCTGGTGCGCGTCGCCCGCGAGGAAGATGTCATTTTTGTGCTCCGCTCCCGCGAGGCTGCGGAGGAGGCGCATGGCGACGGGACTGAGGTCTTGCGCCTCATCGACGATGACGTGCGGATAAAGCCCGTCCTGCGGTTCCTGCTCGATGATCGTCCGGGCTTCTTCCATCGCCCAGTCGGCATCGCGCAGGCCGCGCGCTTTCATCTGCCGCTGGTACGCGGAGAAGACCTGCCATACCATCTTCCGCTTCGCGCGCGTGAGCGCCACGCCGCGTCCGGCGCGCGAGGCGTGCAGATACGCCTGTTCCGTCAGCGCATGCTGCGGCAGCGCGACGCGATGCCATTCCTCGGCAAAGAAACCGGCGTCCTGCCCGAGCTCCTCGGCAGCAGCTTCGGCGATGGCGTGCTCCCAGATGTCACGCAAGAGCGCAGGATCGTACAAGATGCGCGCCGGATAGCCAGCACGGCGCAAGAAGGCCGCCGCCCAGGCGTCGATGTGGACGACCTCGATGCGCGCGAGCTCGTCCCGCGTGCAGATCTTCCGCAGGTTCTCCTGGATGTCAGCGGCGAGATTCGCCGTGAACGTCGTGAAAAGCACCTTGCCCTCTTTCAACTGGGAGGCCAGCTGCCGCGCGCGATGCATGGCGACGACGGTCTTGCCCGTGCCCGCGCCGCCGAGCACGCGCGCCGGGCCGGAGTAGTCTTTCGCGACGATGCTTTCCTGCAGCGGATGGAGGAACACGCGCCACTGGTCGAGCGGCCACGCGAGGACATAGCGCAGGTCTTCCGCGCCCTCGACAAAATGAAGGGGCGCCGGGTCTTTTGCGGCCTGCTGGCGCTCCTTCTCTGCCCGCTCCGCCTGCCAATCTCCCGCGCCGCGCTGCATGACCCAGACGAGCACGAGCGCGTCGTCCTTCTCTTCGACGACAGCCGCGAGCGTGCCATCGATCGGCGCGAGCCACGCGCGCGCATCCATCTGCTCCCAGTCCGAACGGTCGGGCGCGCTGAAGAATTGGAGCAGGAACTCCGACATGCGCTGCTGGTCGGTCTTCGGGAGCTTCGCATAGGCGTCTAAAAAAGATTTTGCAATCGCGGTCTTCTGTCCCTCGCTCATGCTTCGTCCCCTCCTACGAGCTTCGCAGCATCTGCGGTGCTCTTCTTTGTGTCAAAAATGTTCCATCCCGCCGCCGCAAGACCCGCCGCCTCGTCGAGGTTCCAGACGAAGGCGGCTTTTTCTTTGCTCCAGCCGAGCTCCACGGTACCGAGCACGACGCCGTCCTGCGTGATGTCCGCGCCGATGAGATCGGGCACGGGGACGCCGGCTGCGGCGAGCGCGCGGAAATAGGCGAGGGCAACTTCTTCCCCCTCGTACTCCTCGCATACTTCTGTCCAGCCGCTTCCCGTTGGCACATCCGCGCTCGTTGCCTCCCTGGGGGCGTCCGCCGCCTCCGGCGCGACCGGCCGCAGGGCCGTATACGCCTGCTCCGCGAGGCCGCGCTCCGTGACGGCGAGGAAATGCGGTGCGAACTGCATGACGCTTACGAACGGCCAGAAGCCGTTCCACGCGCGCGAAAATCCTGCGCGCTCGAAGTCCCGGTCATCGAGCCAGGCGACCGTCACGAGCGTCTTTTCCGTGAGAGAAAAACCGCTCCGGACGGCGAGCCCTTCGGGGAACGCGGCCGATGGCCGCCACGTCGCGAAGACCGTCTTGCCCATCGCCGCCTTCTCGCTGAACGCTTCGCCAGCCGCGAGCAACGGCGCTTGCACTTCGAGGCGCTGCAGCTGTTCCTTCCACATGGCGAACTCCTCCGCCGTCCGTGCCTTGGCGTGACCGCTGTCAATGAGTTCCATCCCGTACGCCTGCGCCTGCATCGCGAATTGCCGTTCGGCATCCGCGCACGACAGATAATCGAACAAGACATCCATCGCCCGCGCTTTCTCCGGGTGCAAAGAACTTCCGCCGAATTTCTGGAGCACCTTCTGGCGCATCGTCCCCTGCATCGGCATCCTGGCCGGATCGAGCAACGCATCCGCGTATTCGTCCTGCGGCTCGAACACCGTCCGCACGTCCTGGTACGACAGCGACCAGACGCGGTAGCGGCCGCTCCGCAGGATGGCCATGCGCTTCCGCGTGTCGTCCGCGACGCGGTCGCGATGGAACTGGAAGCCGTCCGTGAAGACGGCGACCGGCAAATGATGTCCGTGTGCGGCGTCATGCGCGAACGCAGGCCACAGCACGAAATCCGGCTTGCACGGCACGGCGACGCCGTCGCCCGCATCGAGCATCACTTGCGGCTCGACTTCCCAGGTGAACGTGCGGCCTGCGCTTTCGCCGTCCGCATCGCTCGGCGCATCCTTCGCGCCCGTCGTGATCGTCAGGAGATACCCCTTTTTGTCATGCACGAGGCACTGCTGCATCGTGACGCGCCGCCGGGCGCTCCCCATGCGCTCGAGCGCTTCGATGAACATCCGCTCGAGCTCGCTGTCAAACAGCGCATTCGTCGCGATGTCGGCGATCGTCTTGCGCTCTTCGATATGGTCGCGCCCCGCGAGGATCTGCCGCAGGAGCTCGATGGCCGTGCGGCGCGAGATGTCGCCGATGCTCCGGCTCTGGCGATACGCGTAGAGGCAATGGTAGCAGCCGTCTTTTTCCGGGTCCTCGCGGCAGCTGCACGTCTCGAGCACGTGCAGCGCCTTTTCGAGGACGCCGGGAAACATGTCCGGGTTCTGCGCCAGCTGCTTGAGGTATCCCGTGCCGCCGGGCACGGAATCGTAGATGACGAGGTATTGCTTGCGGTAGCCGGCGCCTTCCGCCGGCACGTCCGTCACGGACGCGCGCAGATGATCGACGTTGCCGAACTGCTCGCGCAGGCCGAGCATGACCGCCGCGACGAACGACTCCGTCCGCACGCGCTCGCCCGCCGCCGTCGTCTCGGGGATGAGGACGCGCAGCGCTTCCGTCTGGAATTCGCGGTAAAGGAAAATGCAGTCCGCCGCCTGCTCGGCAGCAAGCGTCGCCTGCTCCCGGATCTTGCAATACGGCGCGTGATGGACACGGCCTTTCGCGTCGGCGATGCGTCCGCACGACGGACAGATGGAAAAGCCCTTGCGCGCTTCCTCCTGCCCGTTCACGCGCATCTTGCCTGCCGAACCGAGATCCGCTTCGCCGAAGTTGATCTCCCGGAGCGTCGCGCGCCGCACGAATTCATAGCCGAACGGGAACTCGTCATTGCTCATTTCATAGGCGCGTTCGATGGCGTGCGCCTCGTCGATGTCGACAAGCAGCTGCTTCGTGTAAAATTTCACCGTGCGGCTGTCGCTGCTGTCGTCGATGAGGCTCTGCTGCATCGGCATGCGCGAATAGACCATGCGCACGCGCAGCATGTTGCGCACTTGCCCGCCATCGCCCCAATGCGGATCGCCGCAGCGCGGGCAGGCCGTCCTCGTCCGGACGTCCGCCTCGCGCTCCGCGTGCGCGCAGTTCGGGCAGAGGCGCCAGGGCTCGACGTGCATGGTCTGGACATCGACCTGGTCGATCGCAAACTGATGCCCGCCGGCGTAAAAGACATTTTCTGGTGCAAATTCGCTGAGCGCGGACGACGCGGCCCGCTGGTACTCGTAGACGAAGTTCTCGGAGCGGCGCGTTCCGCCGGAAGCGCGGCCGGGAGCGTCTTCCCCGCCTTCTTCGCGCTTGCGGAACAGCACCGCCTTGAGCGTGACGCCCGCCTCGGGAAAGGCGTAATTCGGGATGAGGCCTTCGTCCGAGAGGAAATTGAACGTGTTCTTGTTGTTGATGCTCTGCTTCACGTCCGCGAGCGCGGACTGCTCGCGCAAAAGTTCCCGGATCTCTTCGCGGAACGAGGGATCGTCCGGCTTTTTCCGGAGCTCCTTGACCTGTGCCTGGATCGCGTGGATATGATCGTTGAGCGCGTCGATTTCCTTCCGCACTTCCTCGAAAGCCCCGAGGATGCGCACGCCGACCGGCGCCTCGGCCACTCCACCGCCGCTGCCGTGCAGATACGCATGGAGCTCCTTTTTCGCCGCTGCATCAAGCTCGCCCGGGAACAGCGAAAAGAACATATTCTGGTCGAGCACGAGGCGGCAGTCCATGCGATGCAGGAAGTTATACGGGAAGCTCGCTGCGTCGCGGCGCGGGAGCGCCTGCAAGATGCTGCCGAGCTTCGCAGGGATCAGCGCTTCCGCGCCGAGCTCTTGCGCGAAGCCGTCGAGGCAGTACGCGAGGAACTGCCGCTCGAGCACGGCGGACGCGCGCAGGAAGACGTGCGGCGCCTCGGGCGCGCCTTCGATCATGTCCCGCGGGTCGGCGTAGAAATAGAGGTCGTGCGGCTGCGCATTCGCCACGACGAGCACGAGCGCATTGCCGTCCGTGCGCCCGGCGCGGCCGACGCGCTGCTGGAACTGCGCTTGCCCCGGCGGCATGGAGCAGAGGATGACCGTCGAGAGGTCGCCGATATCGATGCCCATTTCGAGCGTCGGCGTGCAGGAGAGCACGTTCGGATCCCACGGACGGCGGTCCTCCCCCTTCCGCTTGAACGCCGTCTCCACATCTTCGCGATCCTCGCGCGCGAGCATCCCCGTGTGTTCTTTCGCATGGATGCGCACGAGGTCGCCCGTGGCATACAGGTGGCCGTAGTAATCGAGCGGCCCCTCGCCCTTCCCGATCTTCATGCGTTCCATGGACAGGCCGTAGACGCGCTCGCCCGCCGGCGACTCGGCAAGGACATCGAGCAAGCCGATTTCGTTGCTCTTCGCTTCCTCAAAAATGATGCGGCTGATTTCTTCGGGCAGCATCTCATCGTGCAGCAGGAGGTCCATCGCATCCGCCGTTTCGAGCGCATCCTCGACGAGCGAGCGATACCTCCGGCTGCCTGCCGTCTCGAACGCGCGCGGGCACTTCTTCCCCTTCGCCCCGCAGGCGTCATAGAGGAAATGCGGCGTATTGCGTCCGCGCTGCATGCTGGGCAGCCAGCTGTGCTCCTGCGTGGACATGAGCCAGAAGCCATTGAACGCGCCGCGCTCGAGATTCTGCTCGCAAAATTTCCGCACGGGGTTCGGCTGGACGGGCGACTCGAACACGCCGCCCTGCACGGCGATGGCGCCGGCCTCTCGCGCCGCGCGCAGCCAGCCGGCGGAGAGTTCCTCGAACCACGCAAGCGGCGCGCCCTGCAAGACATCGAGCTCCGTCTGCACGCGTGCTTGCACGCGCGCCGCGAGCTCCTTGACATCTCCGGCCGGAACGGCCATGCGCGCGCAGCCCGATTTTTCCAGCGTGCGGCCGATGCGGCTCGACACGCCGAACTCGAGGAGGATTTCATACGCGAGCCGCCGCTCGATATCCGCCCAGAGCGCTTTTGCGCGCGGATGCTTTCCCCAAGCGCCCGTTTTGACGAGGTCCTGGTATGCCTCCCGCCATGTGAGATTCGGCGGGATGAACTGGCTAACGAACGCTTCGGGCGTGAGCATCTTTTCCCAGTACGCCAAAAAACCGCGCACGAAAGCCCGCAGCGTCTTCCCTGCGCCGCCGCGCTGCACGTACCGCTCCATCGCGACGCGCAGCCCGGACCGCCACGTGCGCCCCTCGAAGAAGCCCGCGCGGTGCGCGGCGTCCTGCACGCTGTCGGAGAAGGCCAGCACCTTCTTGTCGTCGTTGAAGGGCGAGGCCATGATCTGCGAGAGGTGCGTGCTGATCTCCGTCGCAGCCCGGAGTCCCATGAGCGACACGCCGCGATGGCTGCCGCAGAACGGGCAGACATACTGCCGCTGCGACTTCGTGCCGAGCGTCTGCTGCTGCGGCACGAGCACGCGGAGATACGTCGCGCCGTCGTCCGGGCACACGTCCTCCGTACCGTCAAACACGAGCTTGTGGCACGTCGGGCAAAATTTTGCCGGCCGCAATTCCCGCGAGCCGGGCTGCTCGCATCCCGGATAGAGGAACACGATGTCCTGGCTCGCACGGAAAAAGAGATTGTAAAAGGTCTCGAGCGGACGGGCGTGGACCTGCTGATGCTCATCGACGAGCCCCGCCCAGCCCGTCGCGCCGCATTCGCGGCAGTTCACGACGGGCAGATATTCTTTGTGCTGCGCGTGGTTGAGGTCAGCCGCGAGCATGTAGCGCACGTCCTCGCCATCGACGCGCCCCATGAGGCGGCGGAGCTCGCGCATCCAGAGCTGCACCTGCACGAAGAGGAACGGGCGCAGGCGCTCCTCCGTCCCGGTCCGTGCATAGGCGACGAGCGCGAAGAGCGCCTCGAGTCCGGCAGCCTTCGGCTCCCATGCGGCCACCTCTGCATATTTGCGCGCGAGGCCGTCCGCGAGCGCCGGCATCTGCCACCAGTTGCCGCGCATCTCCTGGAGGACGTCTTGGAAAAAACCGTGCTCCGAGAGACGCCTGCCGAGCTCCAGACGCGCCTGCGCGTCGCCATCGCCGAAGCGCAGTCCGGCGTCCGGGAAAAAGCACGCGGCCGCGCGCGTCAGGTAGGCCGCTTCTGCGTTGCCGTCCGCTGCCGCGCCCTCTGCCAGCGCGACGAGCTCCGACACATCTCCCGCCGCCGGCAGGGCCTCATAGCGCCGCGTTTTCCCTGCGAAGAATTCCTCCGGCGTCAGGCGGTCTTCCGTGAGCACGGCGTCGTCTTCCAAGGACTCGCCGAAGATTTCCTGCGCGTACGTGCGGAGGCTCTCCGCATCCGTGCCGCCGCCCATCGTCGCGGACGTGCCGACGCAGCAGAGATATCCGGGAGGCGTCGCGAGGCGGGATTTCAGCCGGCGCAGCAGGCACGCGAGGTCCGTCCCCTGCGCCCCGTCGAAGGTATGGAATTCATCGACGACGATATATTTGAGCGTCCGCGGGCCGTTCGCCGCCCAGAGCCGCGTGTCATGCGGGCGCACGAGCAGATAGTCGAGCATCTTGTAGTTCGTCAGCAGGATGTCCGGCGGGCTCACGAGCATCTGCTCATGGTCGGTGATGACCTGCGGACGGTGCGGCGCGCCGTCCTGCGCTGCGGCGTGCCTGCCGCTGCCGGCGCCGACGTACATGCCGGCGCGGATGTGCGCCTCCCGGAGCTTCGGCATCCCCTCGATGGCGGCAGCGATGCGGCCGGCCTGATCGGTGGCGAGCGCATTCATCGGATAGATGAGGAGCGCTTTGATGCCCGGTTCGCCGCGATGCTGCCAGCAATACTCGAGCACGGGATACAGGAAGCACTCGGTCTTGCCGGAGCCCGTCCCCGTCGCGATGAGCGTCGACCGCCCCGCCTCGCCGAGGAGCCGCGCATACGCCTGCGCCTGATGGACGTAGGGAGGAAACGGCAGCGTGACGCCCTCGAAGCCAAGCGTCGAAGCATCGATCTTTGCCATGCGCAGCGGCAGCTTCACGGAAAGATACGGCTCGCGGCAGACCCCGACGCCCTCCCGGAAAAAAGCGTCGAGCGAGCCGGCAAACGGCGCATTCGTCATCGGGAACGTCGTGCGGATGTAATCTTCGAGTCCCTGCCGGAGCTGGCGGGCGAGAATCATCGGCAGCATATCATTTCTCCTCATGCGAAAAATCCCACAGCCGCAGCCGTGGGACATGTTTCAATAGACAACGCCGAATCCTTGTGCGATTTGTTCGACCTCTTCCAACGAAAGATCCGTCCGAAGCGCGATTTCCGGGAACGAGAGCTTCTCCTGAAACATCTTCCAAATCCGCATCAAGCGCGCGCGTTCTTCCGCTCTGCCTTCTTCCCTGCCTTCGGCTAGCCCTTCTTCCTTTCCGTCTTTGCGTGCGTCACGCAAGTTCAGCTCGTATTTCATATAGCTCACCTTTTCCGCTTCGTTCCGCTTGACTTCTTTGACACGTTCATCCAAAGATTGCACCAATGGATTTGCGTTGATGATGCCGCTGTTCACATAGTCCATGAACGCTTGGAGCTGTGGCGAAATATCCTCGCCTGTGCCGTGCGTATTGAGGATGATCTTGATAGATCCATCATTCAATTTCAACGTCGCGTCGCGACGGCAGGTATTCTCGAACCAATAGAGATGCCATCCGCGTTTGCAGGGATCGAACGGGCAGATGAAAATGATGATCGTCTTTTTGAGCTCGACGTAATCCTTGCCACGTGACAAGAGTTCTGCGTCCATCTGCGATTGATAGTATCGCATGCGTTTTGCAAGTTCTTCGTCCGTTTCGTTCCCGACCTGCATCTCGACATCATAAACCGTATGCGCTGCATCTTCGACGTAAACATCGAGGCGCACACCTTTGCTCATGTAACCGGCTTTGAGCGAGAGCTCTTCGCCGAGATATTTGATATCGTGGATGGGTTCATTCAAGATGGCTTCCAGCACGCCCATGCAGAGTCCCTTGCTTTTCATGACGGCCTTGAACATGAAGTCATCTTGGATCGTCAGGTCTTCCCACGCTTTGAATACGAATGGCATAGCAGCAGCTCCTTTTGATGATTCTATTTTACTGTTTTGCCCGCGAAAAGGCAAGATTCAGGCGTGTTTCGCAAAGGCCTCCCACACGCGCGCGTAGTCGCGTTCGCGGTCGCAGCGCACAAACGGCGCGGCGTAGGTGATCGTGCGCTCGCGGGGGCCGCCGGGCTGGGTGTCGTCGGTGAAGGCGTGGTCGTAGGTGAACGCAGGGTCTTCCGCGTGGCGGCGGATGCGTTCCCATTCGTCCTTGCTGACGCCGACGAATTTCCGTCCCTCTCCATCTGTGCCGGTCATGCCGCGGTGGATGGTGTAGACGATGCGGCCGTGCGCGTCGTACCATGTCTCGGCCTCGTAGGAGGCGAGGACGGGGAACTGGATGCGGTAGATGGTCTGGAGCTCCGCGAGCGTGAGTCCGAGCGCGAGCGCCGTGAGGACGTCGAGCTCGACCAGCGCCATGCGCCGCTCGTAATCGGTCCGCAGCGGCGTGTCCCACGTCCACGTGTCCGTGAGCGCAGAGAAATGTGCGGGATCGAGCAAGGGATCATCCGCGAGCGCCCAATGGTCTTCCGCATACGCTGCGCGGAACTGGCGGTGCCAGAGGTCGGCGTAATATTTCGTGAGGCAGTTCAGCAGCAGGGCGCGGAGCATGATGGGGGCGTCGTATTTGGAATGGGCGATGGGGAAGAGCTTCATCGAGCTGAAATCCAAATGGCTCTTGCCGATGACCTTGACGAAGAAATCATACGGCACGCTGCTTTCAAGTCCTGCCATCAATGGCAGTAAGGATTCATCGCGATACGCAAGATTGAAAATTGTATCGACGGTTGCCATGCCAGGCGCAAGCACCGCAACGGCTAACGTTCTCTCGGACGACGTTCCTATCATTCGACGATTTCCAATATGATACAAGGACAGAAACGGAGCTTTCCATGGCGTTATCGGCGCACGGCGATGATAGTCTTCCATCGAACAAGAAGGAAGGAATTTCGTTCGAACCCTATAATCTTCGGGAATATCTGTGAGGTCAATACGGTCATAGTCGCTGTTGACGCGATAGATGCGACGCGTTGTCTGTGAGTAAGGATTCGCTACGTTGATTTGTGCTCCCGCATAAATCATAATCTGGCTTGACTCTGGAAAACTAACTTCTGCTTTGATAAATCCTTCTTGTTGTGAATTTGTCTCATTCCAACATTGTGTCGTGTAGAGAACATCATCCTCTGAATGGTTTGTCTTTTTGAGGTTGCTGATTTTTTCTTCTTGCTCGTCGAATTTCTTCAAGACGTCAAGAAGTTCCTCGGCATGTAGCGAAGGAAGCCGAGCTTGTTTCCAGTTATCGCTATCGTCGAACACGCTCGCGAAAATTTTTAAATCCTTCCTCGTGATATGCAAAATACGATGTGGATGACCTTCGATGTTCCATTCTCCGTTCTCATCTTTGAACTTTGGCACGGGCTTGTTGGCGTTGCCTCGATAACATTCTTCAATCGTTGCCGGAATATATAGATCGCTTATTGCATCGAACGCAATAGCGCCTTTTGTTCCGTAAACGTTCAGGGAAAATGTGGTGTTGTGATGTACTTCTTGGAAAAGTTTCCGTTCATTCGTGAACGAAAAATGTGCGCGCAAACGCTCGAAAATTTTCTCTCTTAATTCTCCACCATTCGGATCATCAAGCACGCCGTCTGGATGAACGAAAGCTGCCGCACCTCCAACATCTTTTTGTGAAGAGATAACGCGGAAAGACATCGGCAAGAAGCACTTGTATAGATTAACTTTCTGCCCGCGCAGGTCGGGATAATTCGTCACGGCGTTCAGGAAATTCTGCTGGCCGGCCATGCTCTCGTATTCCTCGAAATACGCTGCGCGCGTCTCGCCCACTTCCAGCGCTTCCGCGCGTTCGTCCGCCGTCTGTTTCGCCGTCAGCTTCTTGATGGCGAAGCGCGGATTCGCTTCCGACAGGACGTTCTGCTCTTTCCATTCCAGTTTGACCCACGGCGGATTCCCGATCATCAGCGACATGCCGCCGTCCTTCGCAAACACATCCGCGAACTCCAGCTCCCAATGCAAGAACCGGTTCTTCTTCGCGATCGCTTTCACGAGCGCGAGGCGCGGGAAGAGATTGCAGAGGTTGTCGAGATCGACCTCCGTGTCCTGCGGCAGGCAGGCGCTGAATTTTCGTGCCATCGCATCCTGCGCTTCCTCGATGTCATTCGTGAAGAGGCTTTGCTCCTCCGGCCCGAAGAGCGTCTGCTCTTGCAGGAAGTCCCCGCCGCAGTTCGTCCGCGCCGTGCCTTCGAGGATGAACCCCATCTCCGCGAGGAACTGCGCCCGCGTCGGAAGATCCCCGGCCCGCTCGATCGGCCAGAACCACAGCGCGCACCAGTAATCCATCGCGAAGCGCAGCCGGGCATACGGGCCGGCGTTTTTCGCGTGCGCGGACTGATAGATTCGCTCGTAAACCGCATCCTTGCCGCGGATCGTCATGCGGCTGTCCGTCGCCGTGTCCTCGTGGCCGTAGATCGAGAGATGATCCGTCGTCTCCTGCTCCAGCGTCTCGCGCAGCTGCACTTGCTGCTGCCAGAGCGCGTCGATTTGCCCCGAGAGGCGCAGCATCGTCGCGAGCTCTTCGCGCGTGTACGGCTTCGTGAAGGCCTTGTTCCACGCTTTGACCTCCGCGATGCGCTCCGGCGCGAGGCTCTTGATCACCTTGTCCGTGTAGCTCGCCATGCCCGGGTCGCCCGTGAGGAAATGGTAGACCTGCTTCGACTGCGTGCGCGCTTCGCCGGGCTTCAAGCGCGTCGGCGCCTCGTCGTACCAGTGCATATTTTTTGTTTTCGTCGTCAGCGCTTCGATGCGGTAGCAGTCGCGGCGCGCGCCGATGAGCGAATTGCCGCAGACGAGCTGCGTGCCGAACCACGGGACGAAGCCGCCGCGATAGATCGTGTTCAGCCAGAGCGAGACCTCCGCGAGCTCGACGGCCGTCGGATTCAGATCGACGCCGTAGACGTTGCGGTCGGCGAGGTACATCTTCACTTTTTGCAGCTCCGCCGCGCGCTGGTCGTACGAGAGACGCGGGAGACCTTTGGCTTTGTGTTCCTCCTGGCGCTTGTCGAGGTACGCCTCGGCGAGCTGGGAGATCGTCTCGTTCAGGAACGCGGCCGAGCCCATGGCCGGCTCGCAGATCGTCAGGCGCAGGATGTCGTCGGCGCTCTTGCCTTTCAGCAGCTCTTTCAGCGCGTACTTCACGAGGCAACGCGTCAGGACCTCCGGCGTGTAGTAGGACGCGGATTTCTCGCGCTCGCGGCCGGCGAGGCGGTAGATGAATGTGCCGGGCGGGTAGCAGCGCAGGCGGCCTTTTTCCGGGCCGTTTTCATAGCGCACGCGCTCGTCGGGCGTGTAGCCATCGAGGGCGCTTTCGGGGACGAAATAGCCGACGTCGAGCTCGTTGAAGCTGTCTTTTGCGCGCTTCACTTCGTAGAGCGTCTCGCGTGCGATGAAGCCGCGATACGAGAGCAGCGCCTCGTAGACCGCGCCCATCTGGTTGATGCCGAGATTCGCATACGAGATGCGGCCGCGCCGTGTGTTCTTCTTGCCGGCGCGCGTCAGGCTCATGAGGCGCAGGATGCGGATCATCGTCGCGTTTCTGAGGCGTGCGTCGCGCACGAGCGGCGTGCGCTCGCGGTCAAAGATATGCGCCTTGAGCGGCGGCAGCAGGAACGTGTCGTGCAGGCTTTCGGAGCGAAGAAACTTTTGTTGGTCGTCCTCCGTCGCGGGATAGCCGTCGTAGATCGTGTCAAAGAGCCTCCCAAGGCTGTCGCCGAGGTACGTGCCAGAGAGTACGGCCGCTGAGGGCTCTGCGGGCAGGTCGTCGACGATCTGGCGCAGGTGCTCGATGGAGTACCCCGTCGCGTAGACGGCTTCCTTGATCGGCGCATAGCCGAGCTCGTCGCCGCGCGACTCGATGAAGAGCACGAAGAGCATGCGGTACAGATAGCGCAGGCACTCGATCGTCAGCTCGCCCGCCGCGATGTCGTCCGCTGTGTACGCGCCGTCGTCCCGATGAACGACAAAAAGCTCCGGATGATGCTTGACAACGTCCGGATGTTCGCGGAAATGCGCGGGATGCGCACGGTAGTACGCGAGCACTTCATTGCCGAGGAGCTCGATGCTCTCGCGCAGCGCGTACTTCAGATCGTCCGAGACGCCCTCGGCATTCTTGTCGGATTCCTCGCGCAGCGCGTCGAGCACGTTCGCGCCATCGCTCGGGCACACGCTGTCATGATGCAGCAGCACCGTCATGGCCGCGAGCGTCGTGTCCTCGTTCCGTCCGAAAATCGTGTCGAGGTCGAACGAGAGATAGCGCGTCCCGCTCCATGTCTCGCGGTCGACAAGCGCGACCTCCCGCGCGCCGATGAGCAAAAGAAAGCGCGGCGGCGCGGGCTGGTCGAAAAAGATTGCGCCGACGAGCGATTCCATCGTGCGGTCGGGAAGAAACGCCGCGCCCGTATGGGACGCCATGCCTGCGCCCGTTTCCGTGCCCGCCGGGAATGTCTCCGCCCCCGTCCCTGCAGAGAACGGGGCGCTCTTCAGCACGCTCGCGCCGGGGTCGTCCGATGCGACGAGCAGCACCCAGAGGAGCGGCTGCCGATCCTTGTCGCGGCATTCGAGCGCGACGGGCAGGTCCTCCGCCGCACTGCCCTCGCCGATCGTCAGGGTCTCCGGCTGCATCGCGCCATAGCCGAGCGCCGCGAGATACAGCCCGGCGAGCTCCGTGATCATCTCGAAGCGCTCGCCATACGTCAGGCCATGCGACAGCCGCTCACGCACGCGGAAATACGGCCGCGCCGCGGCCCGCAGCGCAGACCACGGCGCGCCGGCCGCTTTCGTCCAAGCGGTGATGCGCGGCAGGACGTCGCTGCCGAGCATGGCTTGGAAATAGTGGTTCGTGAAGTATTCGTTGATGTTGTCGATGCCCGTGAGGTCGAGGGCTTTCGTCGATGTTGCCATGGCGCTTCCTCCCTTAATCATCTGTCCGTCCCGTCACCACGGCGATGACGCGGAGGTAGGGATGGTTCTCGATCGTCATCGTGTCGCGCACCCAGGTGACGAAGCGGTCGAACAGGCGGTCGATTTCGTTGAGCTTTTCCGTGCGCCGGCGCACGCTCTGGTTTTCAAAGAGGTTCAGCTCGTAGTCCTTGCGGCGGCCGCGCAGTTTTTCGAGGCGCGCGAGCGCTTCCGCGATCTGCGGGTCGGTGCGCTGCCGGTACTCGTCATAGCGCGTCGTGAGGTAGTCCGTCGCGGCGCAGATGGCGTCCGGGAGATTGGCCTGCGCTTCTTCTTGGATATTCTCGACATAAAGTTCTTGGTCGACGCCGTTCGGCAGCTTTGCACCCGCGTGGATGCCGCATTTTGCCAGCGCTTCGCGCATGGGCAGGATCTTGACGCAGGCGCCGCCTTCGACGAGCACGCCGAACCATTCGTCGACGAGCGGCGTCGATTTGCGGTTCGGGATGCTGCCATTCATGAGGTACATCGTCGTATGGCGCGGGAGCTTCGTGACGAGCGCGAGCGGCGCTTCGTCGTGGCGGCAGAGGAGGCCGGCCCGGTCATCGACCCAGTCAAAAATCGGATGCATGCGCCAGAGGTATTGCACGTCCGTCCAGTCGCTCTCCATCCGGCTTTCCTGCGCCGCGCGCACGGCCTCCATGACGTCGGCGGCGTCCGTGTAGAAGCGCAGGTTCTCGCGCTGCGCGAGCACGTTGGCCAGCGGGCGCGGGAGGATCGCCGTCAGGCGGCGGCGCAGGTCGTCCGTGAGGCGGATGGCGAGGCCGGGGCGGCCGTCGAGGCGCTGCACATGATAGGCTTCCGCGCTGGCGCTTTGCTCCTCCTGAAATTCATCGAACGCAGCCCGAAGATACGCCGTGTCGCTGTAGAGCGTCTGCTCGTCCTGCGGCTTTGCGGTCTTAGCAGGCGCTTCCGTCGCGAGGAGGTCCATGAGATCGTCGTCCGTGAGCGCGAGGTCGAGCGCGGAGGCGAGGTCGTCGGCATCTTTTCCTTGCTCGATGGCTTCGGCGACGGCGGTTTCCTCGTCTTCGACGTTATATTTGCCGAGCAGCATCGTCGCGTCGCCGATGTTCTTCTGCGCTTGTTCTTCCTTTTCGACGAGGATCTCGAGGATGCGCAGATCGCCGCGGATTTTTTCGTTTTTCGTCTGCGTGACGAAATAACGGATGTCCGGCCGCACGTGCTGCCCGTAGCGGTCGATGCGGCCGTTGCGCTGCTGGAACGTCATGAGCGACCACGGGATGTCGAAGTGGATGAGGCGGTGACAGAGGTAGTGGAGGTTCAGGCCCTCGGACGCGACATCGGAGGCGACGAGCACGCGCACGGATGCCTCGCGGCGGCCGAACTGCTCGACGACGGCTTGCTGCTCTTCGTCGCTCATGGAGCCGGAGATGCATGATATGGCGCCAGGCTGGAACTTCAGGTCGGCGGCCAGGTGCGCGGCGAGGAACGTCATCGTGGCGACGCGCTCCGTGAAGATGACGACGCGGTCGTCTTTCGTGCGCGGATTCCAGCCGTAGGCGGGGCTTTGGAGCAGCGCGAGGAGATGCTGGTAGCGCGAGAACTGTTCGGGCGTGATGGCTTCCACAGCGGCTTGGAGCGGACGCAGGGCAGCGATGTCGTTTTGCGCGGCAGCGCGGCGTTTTCGATCCGTCTTGCCATCCACTATGAGGCGTTCCAGTTTTTTCAGCCGGTGCGCGATGGTCTCGGCGCAGGCGGCAGGGCTCGAGAACAGCGCTTTTTCGAGGCTCGTCGCAAAGAGCTGCTGCCCGCCGCCGCGCGCGTCGTCCATGGCGAGATGGAGTTGCGTCAGGAGGTCGTAAGCGCGTTCTTCAGCCGCTGTCGCCGTCATCGTTTCCTTCGTCACGCGGCGCTCGGGCACGCGGTCCTGCATCTCGTCGCGCACGTCGTTCTTATCGCGGCGGATGAAGAGGCCGTGGATGTCGTCTTTCGTGTAGTCGTTCGGGTTGGCGATGGCCGTCGGGTCGAGCATGTTCATGAGCGAGGCGAAGCTCTCCGCGCGCCCGTCGTGCGGCGTAGCCGAGAGCAGGATCATCGCATCGCTGCGATCCGCGAGCAAGCGCGCGAGGCGCGAGCGCTGCGACGTGCGGCCACGCGTCGCGACATTCTGCGCCTCGTCGATGACGATGATGTCCCAATACGCGTGCTCGAGATGCGTGCGGTAGGCGATGTCGTTCTTCAGCGTATCGATGGAGATGATCGTCTTGTCGTAATAAAAGAATGGGTTGTAGTTCGCCGGGAGCTCGGCGCGGATCTGGCGGATCTTCGCGGAGTCGAGCGCGATGAGCGGGATCGTGAAGCGGTTCCAGAGCTCTTTCTGAAACTGCGCCATCATGGATTTTCCCGTGACGACGAGGATGCGTTTGCCTTTGCCGCGCAGGATGAGCTCGCTCATGAGGATGCCGGCTTCGAGCGTCTTGCCAAGGCCGACAACGTCGGCGATGAGGATGCGCGGGCGCAGCTCGCCGAGCGCGAGCGACGCCGGCGCCAGCTGGTACGGCAGGGAATCCATCGCTGCATGGTGGCCGATGTGGATGGCCGCGTCTGTCGGGATGCGCTGCCGCCACTGGCTTTCGAGGTAGAGGAGCGTCCGCCGGTACGCGGGCGACGCATCGACCATCAACTGCACGGCGGCGGGATCGACGGGCCGCGCTTCGTCGAGCGCCGTGAGGAAGATGGCGCTGCGGTCTTTCACGAGCGGCGTCACGCCAATGCAGTGCAGCGCCGCACCGCCCATCGGATTCTGCTCGACCTTCTTGACGATCCATTCCTCGTCGCGCACGAGCACGCGCATGCCCGGCGCGTACTCGACCGTCTGTTCCTTCGCTTTCATGCCAGCACTTCCTCTTGTTGTGTTGCCTTCAGTATATGCTTTTTCTTATGATTTCACAACGACCGCTGGATGGACGGCATCAAAAAAAACAGCGAAAAATTTTTCCGATGGAGTTTTTTTCTTAGATTTTTCGTAGTTTTCAACCGTTGAAAACTTTTCATCGAAAGAGCTCCGGGAAACTGTTGGGTGCTCTGCAAAGCGCGGCCTTTCCTGCTTGACACAAAATATCCTACATCCTATTGTTGAATTTGCTTTTAAATGATATAATCCATTCAAAGAGGTTGTAGAACCTTCATGATGATTCTATCGAAAGGCGGGATTCCTTTGCCAGGCGTTGTGAACCGTAAGACCATCAATACGACGTTGTCCAATGACAATGCAGAGAAGCTGAACACGCTCGCTCAAAAAACGGGACGACCGAAAACGCGGTTGCTCGATGAAGCTGTGGACGATTTGTATGCGAAAGAGGAGCAGAAGGACATGGAGGATCAGGTGAATCATCCAGGAATTGTCATCAGCATTGCGAACAACAAGGGAGGCGTCGGAAAGACGACGACGGCTGCTGCATTTGCAGATCTCTTGGGAAAGCGTGGGAAGACCGTCCTCCTCATCGATGCCGATCCGCAGAGCAACTTGTCCGGCAGATTCGGGTTTGATACGAATGCTCCCGTCCCGAATTATCTCGGAGCGCTCATCCTTGACCGCATGGTGGACGGAGACCACCAGACGCTTCCGTATTACATCCAGAAAACCGCCTACAAGCGCATCGATATCATCGTTTCGGACCTGCGGCTGGATGGCGTGTACAGCACGCTGTCTTCCGACAGCATCGCAAGCGCGACCATGTTCCGCACGATCATCGATGAGGCAAGGAAGCTCGACCGGTATGACTACATCCTCATCGATGACCGTCCGGCTCTTTCGAACGAAGTGAGCTCGGCGTTCATCGCTTCCGATTACGTCATCATCCCCATCCAGCCGGCGATGGATTCTGTCATCGGAGCGAACAGCATCGTGCAGTTCATGGGGAAAAGCCGCAAGCTGAATCCGTCGCTTCAGCTGCTCGGCGTCTTTTTTACGCAGGTGGTCGACCGGACGACGTCGTTCCATGCGCTTCTGCCGCAGGTCAAGGGCGCGTGGGACAAGAAGCTGTTCGAGACGATGATCCCGCGCAACCAGGATGTTGTCAATGCGGAGAACGAGGGGCTTCCCGTGACGACGAAGTACCCATCCTGCAAAGCATCGAAAGCCTATGCAAGGCTCTTGGACGAGGTGGTGAATTCCATTGCGTGAGATCAAGCTCGTGAGCCCGGATGCCCGGCCGGAGGATATCCAGGGAGAAATCGGCGTCAGTGCGCGCTTCGATGACGAAAATCTCCAACGCGCGATCGCAGAGCGGCTGGGGACGGCAGGGGCGGCGACGGGAGCCGCGCACGACGATGCCAGAAACCAGAAAGCGGAAGCAAGGATCGAGTCGATCGCAGGAAAAGCAGGCACCTACCAGACGCTGGACCGCAGCTTGCTGGAAGCGACGCCGGATGCCTGGAATGATTTCTCGCCGATTTCAGATGAAAAAAAGATTTTGATGGCGGAGAGCATCTATCACAACGGGATGCTGCAGCCCATTGTCGTGCGCGCCATGGATGCGGCGGGAAGCCGCTATGAGATTCTGGCAGGGAATACGCGCAACGAGATTTATGGCATCCTCTACCGGCTGACCCAGGAGGAAAAATATCGCTTCATTGATGCGCGCGTCTACGGGTACGGGGAACTTTCTGACGATCAGGCGCGCGAGATCGTTTCCGATACGAACTATATCCAGCGGGCAGCGCTTTCCGCGCATGATCGTGCATTCGCCGTCCACACAAAACTGGAAATGCTCCGGAAGCGCAAAGCGAATGCCGTCCTCAGCAAGGTCGCAGAGGAATTGGAAATCGCACAGACAAGCGTGTTTTATTGGGACAAGGTATCGCATCTGATTCCGGAAATCCAGCGGCTGTACGATGACGGATCCATCAAGTTGAATGCAGCTGCCAGGATCGGCGGATGGCCGGAAGCGATCCAAACGCAGCTTTACGAGCAGAGAGACCTTTTGACGAATGATATCGTCATGAAGATCCCTGCACGCACGAAGCCGGAATCCGTGATGGACAAGTTCTTCCAGTTGGTCGAGCAGCTGAGCGCACCAGAGAGGGTGGCAGAGGGAACGTATCATGTGCAGGATACGGAGCAAGGATATGCCATCTCCGTCAGGAGCAAGAAACAAGAGGGGGTCCGTCCGCTTGTCCTCATGCTGCCAGCGGAACAATTTCAGAAATTGGCAAAAAAATATCGGGCGTATGTTTTGACAGAAGAATAACAGGAATATTTACGAAACGACGAACGTCAGATTGCAGTGTTTTATGGCAGCCTGACGTTCGTCGTTTTCTATTTCTTCACAAATGATTATTTCATGCAGAAGAACCTCCGAGTCGTGAAATATTCACAAATATCTTTCTGCAAACTCCGCCGGCTGCATACGATGCTCTACGAGAGCCCTCTTTGACGTGACATTCAAATCCCCGTTTTGCAGGTGCTGCTTGATGACCGCCACGAGCGCTTTTTCCAGTGCGTCACTCACATCGAACGGAATCGGGACAGCATCCGCCGGAATCTCCGGAATCACGAAATGCGCCGTGTTCCTGGCCTTCTCTACACGTTCTCTCTTTTCTTGCATTTCAATCTGGTACGCATTCATGAGCCACCCGCCGTCCCTGCAGGCAGCCCCGAGCCACGCGCCCACGTCCTTCGGCTTCGCCTGCTTGATCTTTCCTAGCAGCCATCGGAGCGCGTCTTCCGGGTACTTCTTACGCCATTTCCGCACAGCGGACGGAGTCGCACCTGTTGCCTCGTAGAGGGACTGTAACTCGTCTATGGGCGCTTCGTCCAAAGTTTTCTGTATAGGATTTTCATGTGATAACAGAAGTGATTGAGGATCCTCTGGCATAGGGTCTACCTCTAGCGTCTGTACCTGCGAAATCCTTACCGTGATATGCGTCACCTTGCGGCCTTGCTTTACATAGGATGGATTCAAACGAATATCTGTCAATCGATTCACGTTGTCCACGGAAGGTTCCCAGATGCGCCTGCGAAATTGCGGAAATGCATCGTAGGTTTTTTTCGTTGCACCGAGCAGTCCTCGCCATTCATCGACGCTGTATGTCACTTGTCCCGCACGTTTCCATGACAAACAGACCTCATAAAGACGCATAGAACCATATGACCCCATGATTCCAAGGTGTTTGATTTCGACCGGCGTGAAATTCCCTTTCAAATCTTTGAGATAAGGTGTGATCTTTACATTTACATCAGCTGTGAGTATGCCGTGATCGTATGACATCATCGAAATGAGTGGGATGAACGTCCATTTTTCTGTATCGTCCTTTTCCTGTATCTCTACGAGGGTTTCCATCGCTTTCTTGCATTCTGCCTTGAATGCAGATCCCCGTTTGTTGTCTCTGATATTGAATATGCGAGAAACCTCCATCGCACCTGCTTGCAGATTGTCGAGCCGTCCCTCGTTAACGGCCCTCCACAGAAAGTAGTTTATGAGCTTGTAACTCATGGGAGTCATGTTGCCGTGTATCCGTATGAGTTTGTTGTCCTTCGTCAAAATCAGCCCCTGCTTATATCTGGCTGGCTTTTTTATCTGTGACATTTGGAATCATCCCTTGCTCAAAATATGACTTTTTTGTGCAGAATCCATTGGTTTTGACATATTTCGAGCTCATTGTACCTCCTAAAAACAGTAGTGTCAACATAAAATCCATTGATTTTGACACTTTAAAGAAAGCAGGACATTGGATTTGACATGATAATCCATTGAAAGTGACACAATGAATGTCAAAACCCATTGGATTTGACATGATAATCCATTGGTTTTGACACATTCAAACTCTTGGAAACCGCATGATTCCTAGGGTTTCGGCTCCTCCTAAAAACATAAAAACATTATGTATAAAAACAACAACATAGGAGGAGACCTGTGGATAACTTTTGTACATATAGAGTAGACAAAAAGAAAAAGGATGATGTTGTTCTCCCGCTTACGCTAATATCAGGAGAATGAACACTCTCAGGGCTTCTGAAACAGAGCTATGACAGCCAAAGCGTTGTACACGGCATCTTCTCGTCTCTTGGCATTCTCGCGATCCGAACGATCGAGCACGCTCGATATGCAGGCCGTGAAAAGATCCTTTGTTGGAAAAGAAACAGATTGCTCGTGGGAAATGGATTTCGGAGAATCCGGAAAATATACGCAGACGGAGGTTTCATCCTGCTCAATGCGGAAGCCGAGGCTTTCCAGATAAGCTATGCACCGTGTGAAACGGTCAGCTGCGTTATCTGTGGTGCCGAGCAATTCGTCAAGTGACACTCCCAAGATTTTCGACATGGAACGCAAGGTATCAATCCGTGGTTCTCTGGTGGCACGTTCATACTGACCGTACGCTTGTTGGCTGATGCCAAGCTGAGATGCGATTTCTTGTTGCGTCATGCCGCGCAACTCGCGGTATTTTTTCAAGTTGATGTTGAACGAAGACATAATGGGCACCTCGAAAATTTTTCAAAACGTTTTGTTTTTCTATTGACATTGTATCACAGATGCGGTATGATACAAACAACAAAAAGAAGTAATTAAATAATTTTACTGCTAAATGAAGTTTTTTTTCGAGGTGATATTTTATGGAAGTGATTGCACATACGAAAAACGGGAAGACACAAACGCTCAGCGAACATTCGCTCAATGTATCGAGATATGCGAGTCGCTTCGCAGGCGGCGATGCCGCGATGGGGAATCTTGTCGGAGCGTTCCATGATCTCGGAAAATCCTCCGACGGCTTTCAGAGCTACATCCGTGGCGAGAGTTTTCATCGTGTTCCACATGCCTGCGTCGGTGCCGGATATCTCCTGCAGGCTGCAACAGCAAAAACGCGGTGGCAGGCAAACATCGCGGCGCTTGTCGTTGCCGGTCATCACGGCGGGCTGCGCAATTTGCAAGATTTCCAGGCGGGGATGAAGAAGGCGGATACAACAAAATGTCTGTCGGCGCTTCCAAAATCGATTCATCTTCCGAAGTTTCCCGCCCTCGAGCAGCTGCCGCTCCTTCGAAGCACCGCCGCTCTCCCGAATGGAAGCGTGGAACAGATGGCAACCGTCATGCTGTACACGCGGATGCTGTTCTCCTGCCTCACGGATGCAGATTACTTGGACGCCGCAGCATTCATGCGGCCAGAGGAGGTTCGCGAGGAAGCGCCTCTCCTTGAAAAGCTGTGGGAGAGCGTCGAAACGCAGGATGTCCATTATGGACATCCTGTGACGACGCTCGATGAACGAAGGACGCAGATCCTGCGCGCTTGCCTCGATGTTGCCGGACGCACGGAGGATTCCGTGTTCACGTTGACCGTGCCGACGGGAGGCGGGAAGACGTTCGCATCCCTGGCATTCGCGATGCGACTCGCCCTGCGGCGCGGCATGAAACGGATCATCTACGTCATCCCATACACGAGCATCACCCTGCAGACGGCGGAGGTCTTCCGCAAAATTTTTGGCGAAGGTGTCGTCTTGGAAGATCATTGTCAGGCATCTTGGAAATCGCAGGATGCGGAAGGATGCGACGGTTCGCTGGCAGCAGTTGGCCGCAGAGAATTGGGATGCGCCGGTCGTCGTGACGACGAACAACCAGTTCTTCGAATCGTTGTATGCGAATCGTCCGAACAAGTGCCGCAAGCTGCACAACATCGCGCACAGCGTGCTCATCTTTGACGAGGCGCAGATGCTCCCGATGCCGCTGCTTCGGCCGGCGATGGATGCCGTCCGAGAGCTCGTAGAGCGATACGGATGCGCGGCCGTCTTCTGCACGGCGACGCAGCCGATGCTGTCATCGTTCTTCGACCGTATGACGGAAATCGCCCCACAGACGTATGCACGCGATGAGGTCTTTCGTCGTTGCCGATTCGTCCGCGAGGATGGCGTCTTGACTCCGTTGGAAGTCGCAACGCGGATGCAGGAGCAGAAGCAGTCGCTTGCCATTTTCAATGGAAAGGCGAGCGTTGCCGAGGCCTTTGACGCGCTCCCCTTGGAGAGCCGCTTCTATCTCACGACGAATCTTTGTCCCGCACATCGCAAGGCCGTGCTCCGTCAGATCCGTCAACGATTGCAAGAAAAACTGCCGTGTCATGTCGTATCAACGAGCCTCGTCGAAGCGGGGGTAGACCTCGATTTTGCAAGCGTCTGGCGTGAGGAGGCCGGCCTCGACCATGTGATCCAAGCAGGCGGGCGCTGCAACCGCGAAGGAAAACGGAATGCCGACGACAGTCTTGTTCACGTCTTTTCCCTCGGAACGTTCCCGCGGAATCGTCCCGATTTGCAGCAACAGGCGCAACTCTTGCACATGGTATGGGAGGCGTATCCACATGCCATTGACGCGCCGGAGGCCATCCAGCTGTATTTCCGAAAACTGTTTCAATTCAACGAGACGGATGCCTTTGAAATCCAGAACCTTCTGGAAAAATACCCGCTGCCGTTCGAGCAAGTGGCGAAGGCGTTCCGCATCATTCGTCAAGAAAAGCGGCCGATTCTCATTTTGTCCGTCGGAACGGATGCGGAACGGCAGCGGCTGGGATCTGTTGCTTCAGCCATACGAGAAGGGCGTGCAACGCGCAAGATGTTCCGCTTGGCCAGGCAGTACACCGTCGATGTTTATGCGAGCGCATACGAAGCGTTGCTCGCGAACGGGAGCACAGAAGAAATCACCGATGGGTATGCCGTCCTCACGGAAGATGCCCGTTATGACAGGGAAAAGGGGTTGATCGTATGAATCCATACCAGATTCGCTTGGAGGTCAGCGGCGCGGCGGCGTGTTTCACGCGGCCGGAATTCAAGGTCGAGCGCGTGTCGTATGACTGCATGACGCCGTCCGCCGCCGTCGGCATCTTGAAGTCCGTCTATTGGCATCCTGGGATGGATTGGGAGATCGAGCGCATCCATGTCTGCAAGCCCATCTGTTTCGATACCATCGTACGGAGCGAAGTTCAGTGACAGAAATCGACTCCATGGCGCAGCAATGTCCATGGAGTCGAGGGAGAGCCGGCAGGTCGGATGACGTGCCGGCTCTTTGCGTAGGAGCGAGCAAAGATATCTTGTAAAAACCATGTCGCTATGATATCATAAAAAAGGATTTCGATTGATAGAAAAGTTGAGGTGAAGCAGGAATCCGAAGAGACCTTCCGGTCGCGTGCACATGAGAGGAAGCATCGATGGATGCAGATGGCACAGGAAAGCGAACCGGAAGCGACGATCTCTTCCCACACGCGGAACAGGACATGATCGGGTCCGCGTGCATACGGCCGTCCGAGCCGGGGATGTTCACTCGCGTGATTAATAAAATGTCTTGGGACATGAGGAGTTGCGAGGAAGAACGGCAGGACGTATCGTGCGCATCCAGAAATCAAACATACAGCACGCATGATTCTTGTCGCGTCGATTGCATTTCGCATTCGGCCGCTTTGTCATGCGTGCTTTTTGGTTTTTCCGCACAAATTTCGTCTGGCGTATTCGCGCAACAGAAGGCGCTTGCCCATCGCACAGGAACGTGCGCGGGATGGCGCATACTGTGTTCCAAGACGGCCGGATGGCGTGCGCCCTCCTGCTGTCTGGAGGATTCCAGGAGGGATTTGTCATGGCCGCGTCACGCGAAAAAGAAGAAAACTGCAAGGAAGCTGCTGCCGTCCGGCGCATCATCGGCGAGAATCTGCGTTATTACCGGCTCCGGAGCCCTTTCCCCACACAGGAAAAGATGGCGGAAGCGCTCGGCATCCAGCACAAGACGTACAGCCGGTATGAGCATGGGGACACGAATGTCCCGGGCTACGTCTTGCGACGCTTCCACCAGCGCATCGGCGTTCCTTTGGAGGCCTTGTTCCAAGACCCTGCGGATGAAAGAAAGAAGGAATGTCTCACGGAGGAACAGATCCGGTGCGCCCAGCACGTCCTCTTGGAAGCTGTGGAACAGATGCTCCATCCCCCTGTACGTTGAGGCGCAGCGCATACATTCTCATTTTTTGCGAACAGATTCCCACGTTTGCGGGTCGAAATGCCGCCGATGTTCTTTTATACTGGAAGCAAGGGATGGGGGCATTGAATCCTCATCCCGTCCGAGGAGGGAACACCATGCAGACTATCTTGCAGGATGTGAGCGGGACGCACGAGATCTCGCTCGATGCGCTCTTGCGCGGGAAACGGTGCATCTTCGTCGAAGGGGAAATCAATCACGCGATGTCCATGGACGTCTTGCGGCAGCTCATGGCCTATGCGTTCGAAGATGACGAGAAGCCCATCCATGTCCTCATCAACTCGCCCGGCGGACTGTATCCGGCGGGGATGCTCATCTATGATGCCGTCCATTCCTGCCCGGCGCCTGTCCGGATGTATTGCGTCGGCATCGCGGCTTCTATGGCGGGCATCCTTTTCATCAGCGGCGAAGACGGCCGGTACATCCTCCCGCATGCGCGCGTCATGATCCACGAGCCGCGCATCCCGATCACCTCCGAAGGAGAGCGGACAGCATCGTTCAAAATGCTCGCGGATTCGCTCGCGGACATGAAGTCGGGCATGGACAAGCTGCTGGCGAAGCATACGAAGCAGCCGCTCAAACGTATCGCGAAGTGGACGCATGACGAGAAGTTCTTCTCGGCGGAAGATGCCGTGAAGTTCGGCATGGCCGACGGCATCTGCGGCATTGGCGACATCGTGGGAGGTGTTTGACGTGGGAAAGAAAAAGCAT
>Ga0256404_1003384_pt1 | contig 32686 bp, 29 predicted proteins | sample RumenRJG_01DNA_FD_185990 | JGI IMG/M metagenome (GOLD analysis project Ga0256404, IMG submission 185990) | Bovine rumen microbial communities from Lethbridge, Alberta, Canada - RJG_01 | ecosystem: Host-associated > Mammals > Digestive system > Stomach > Rumen | place: Canada: Alberta | collected...
GCCGCACAATGCATTCTTGCTGGTCAGGGATTCGTCCTTGGGGATAGCGGGGATCAGAACGTCCAATCCCTCGTACATGCTGTGCGCTGCGACCAGTACCTGCGGCAGATACATCTTGCGCTCAGCATAATTATCTCCTATTACTCCCATCCCGACGACCAAACCTTCGTTGATCGCCCTGACGGGATCCATACCTTCAGAAAGTGCCGTCTCCGCTGCCTTCTTGGCCCTTGGAGGGTCGCAGGCGACAACGGCGTCGGCCAGCTCTTTCAGAATAGACTTCTCATCCATTGTATTTCCTCCTGAAACGGTTTGGATGTGGTTGTTGGGCTGGTGTTCCCCAGCGAACCGGTCCTATTCTGCCAATGTTTCCATGGCAGTAGTATATATAAACAGGTTTCGGTTTTCCGGTGAACATGTTAGGGGTCGGATGCACAGTTCTGCATCCAACCCCAAGAGTTTCAGGCCTTTTCCTTCTCGACGGAGAGGAAGGCGCATACGCATGCGACGACCATCAGGGCAAGGGCCATGAGCCAAACCGTCTGGTACTGTGCCAGCGTCTTGTTGGTTACGATGAATCCGGCAATGGTGATCAGAATTGCACCGCCGGCGAAGGGGAACAGGTTCAGCGCAGCGGTCGAAGTTCCGGCCATCGCAATTGGATACAGTTCCTTTACCTGTGCGTACGAAACGACGAACCATCCGCCGAAGAATCCGAACAGGAAGTTGATGGCTGCCTGAACGGCGAATCCGTTCATCGAATCGTTACCTGAGGTGGCCCATATGACCGCCCAGATAATCGTGTATACCACAGTACCGATGATCAAGACCTTCTTCCTGGATTTGAGGACACGGTCTGACAGCCTTCCCGCCAGGGGACAGCCGAATACCATTCCCACTCCGACCATGGTCAGGAGCAGTCCCGCATCGCCCTTGGAGAATCCGCAGCAGTTCTGATAGTAGGAACCGGCCTGGGATGCCTGCCAGAGCATGATGGTACCGTACAGGGCGAAGAACCATATGGCCAGGGGCCAGAACTTACGGCCGCTGGTGAAGGTCATCTTGAGGGCCTCGACGGTTCCGATCTTGTCGGTGTTCTTCTCGGTGATGGGTTCCCCGGTCTCCTCGGAGACGATCTCCTCGATGCTGGGGAATTCCTTCTCGCTGGGGAAGTTGCGGACCACGAGGTAACATGCACCGGCGATGGCCGCGGTGATGACGGCCAGAACGATGTAGGTCATCTCGATTCCCAGGACATCCATCATGATGACCATCGGGGTCGCGGCAGCGATTCCTCCGACGTTTCCGACAAGCAGCAGGATACCGCTCATGGTGGCGAACTCGTTCTTACGGAACCAGACCGCCAGCACTTTCATGATAGGGATATAGACAACAGCGGCACCGATACCGATGATGAACTTACCTGCGATCATCAGGTTGAAGTTGTTGGCCGGCTCCGCCAGGGCACTGAGGATGGATCCGACGGCAATCAGTGCCAAGAAGGCAGAGGCCGCGGTCCGGGGACCCAGCTTATCCGTGAGGATTCCGCTGGGAATCTGCATCAGAGTGTATGCGTAAAGGTACGCAGAGGCTAACAGAGCGATGGACGCCGACCCGACGCCGAAGGCGTCCTGCAGCGTCTGAGAAATGGCACCGCCTGTAGTCCTATGGAAATATACGAAGAAGTACGCCACCGCAAGCACGCCGAATATAGCCCACCTGTAGCTAAGCATCTTCTTTTTGCTTTGCTCGTCTATGGTCATATCGAACCACTCCCGGCAGAATAGGATCGACCAACCAATTATTCAATGACCCTTTGAGTTTATATAGCTGATTTCGAACTCACAACATATTACATTAGATGAGCCAGACATCATTTTTACACTTGGATTCTGACGAAAAATACACCTGTTAAGTCGGTTTTTATTGGATATGATATTTGTCAATAACAAAAGACTACATTGGATACTTAATTGTCCAGACAGAGATAGTATGCCAAATATCGGGACGTTCTGATAAACTATAGTTAACAGATATTGGATACATCAAAAGTTCGCATCAAGCCTTATATGTTCTCCAAACAGATGTTAAACCAACCCTTAACAGAGGTGTAAGAATAATGGCTTCAGAAATGACCCCCACGAGGCGTGCCCTCGCATCGGTACTGGGTGGTCGCAGGGACTATGTCCCCCCGGCCAACCCCCTTGCACAGACTACGAAAGACCTTATGGAATGGTGCCACGCCTCATGGCCTAAGGCCCATACCGACTACAAGATGATGGCAGATCTCGCCGCGGCTCCCTGGGAGGTCTGCGGTATCGAGGCCGCCAGACCCCAGTTCGATATCTCGCTCGAGGCCGAGGTACTCGGGTGCAAACTCGATTGGAACAAGCCCGACAGGCCTCCTGTGACCGGTCCCGCTTACACTGATCCCAAGGACATAACATGGAAGGACAACTTCTACAAGGAAGGTAGAGCAGCTGTGGTCTGTCAGGCCATCAAGGAGCTGAGGGAAAGGTACTGCGGCGATCTTCCGATCATCCCCGTCATCACCGCCCCCTTCACGGTAGCCGGGCACATCATGGGAGTCGAGAAACTCGTCATGATGACCGTTACCGACCCCGAGAAGGCACACGAGGCTATTTCGGCCGCCACTGATTTCTGTATAGAATACGGAAGACAACAGGTCGCTGCAGGAGCGCATATGCTGTTCCCCGCCGACCCGTCAGCATCGGGAGACCTGATCTCTCCCGAGACCTACAAGGAATTCGTGCTTCCATACCACAAGAAGTTCGCCACCGGAATCAGCGCACCCAAGATCCTCCACATGTGTGGACACACGGAGAAGCTGCTGCCCCTCATCAAGGAAAGCCACATGGACTGCTTCTCCTTCGATGCCCCTCCGGCATGGTACGTCAGGCAGGTGCTCGGCAACAAGATGCGCTGCCTCGGTTCCCTTGATGTCATCGACCTGATGCCCAACGGAACCCCGCAGCAGGTATACGACCGCACCGTCGAATGCATCAGACAGGGTGTGGATGTGGTCGGAACCGCCTGCGACGTGTCGAACGGTACCTCCCTCGACAACCTCAAGGCATACGTGAGGGCCTGTCAGGAGACCCCCATCCCCGACGAGACCGACATCGACGACTGCGTCCGCGCATACGGAAGGGCCAAGGCAAAGTATCTCAAGTCAATGGGAGACGTCAAGATCGAAGGAGGTGTGTTCTGATGCACATGGACATCATGATGCAGAACGTCGAGAAGATGCGCATCGAGGACCCGGTCAGGTTCAACCGCCTGGTCCAGGAAGGCATGGCCATCGAACTCGGCATCATCCAGCCTGCAGGCAGGCTTGAGAAGAGCAAGGAGAAGCTCATCAAGGAGTTCTTCCCCAACGACAAGAAGTATGCTGCGGTTGCACAGAGCGTACTCGACGGCAAGAGGAAGGAGACCGAGAAGCTCGTCAAGGAACTGATAGACGCAGGCAAGGACCCCGTGGACCTGGTTACCAACGCACTGATGCCCGGCATCACCGTTCAGTGCGAGATGTATGATGCGGGTCTGTCATTCGTTCCGGAGATCCTCATGTCGAACGACGCCATGCAGGGAGGAATCAAACTCTGTCAGGACAAGATCGGCAATGTCCCCAGCAAGGCGACCGTGGCATCCTTCGTGGCAGAGGGAGATCTGCACGATATCGGAAAGAACATCTGCGCTGCCATCCTCCGTGCCAACGGATTCACCGTCATCGACATCGGAAGGGATGTCCCCAAAGACAAGGTCTTACAGGTTGTCAAGGAGAACGGTGTCAAGATGGTCTGCGGTTCCACTCTGATGAGTACCACCAAGCCCGGACTCGTAGATACGGCACTGCTGCTGGAGCTCGAGAAGACAGGAGTATCCGTGGCCTGCGGAGGCGCGGCCGTCTCCAAGGCATTCGTCGACACCTTCAGGAACGCCATGTACACCAAGTCGCCCCTCGAGACCGTCCACACCGTGGACAAGATCATCGGAGGAGAGACCTGGGAGGACATCAGGAAGAACTGACGGAAGGTAGGGGCATGCCGGAACAGGCGTTGGCCATCGACATCGGGACCAGCGGAATCAGGGCCCAGTTACTGGACCTTGATTCGCACAAAGTGCTGCGCACATGCATCACCACGAGGAATCCGATTCCCGGTGCCAACATCATGGACCACATGTCCTTCGCAATCCAGTACGGAGAGGATCTGGCACATTCGCTTATTGCGGATGCCTGCAGACAGCTCATCTCCGCCCTGGAGCCGGAACATCTCGTGCAGATGGCCGTATGCGGAAACCCCATACAGCTATCGCTCTTCGAGGGGATCGGAATCAGCGACCTTGCCTATGCGGGTGAGAACAAGATCCGCAACGAGGGCATCGTCAGACGCGACCGCAGGGGACATGTCGCCGACGGAGGTTTCCTCGGCCTGCCCGGCGTCAAGGTAGCGATACCTCCTGCTGTCCGCCATGAGATCGGAGCCGATGCATTGGCGATGATGATCAAATCCGGTTTCCTCGAGGATGATTACTGCATGGTGACCGACTACGGCACCAATGCCGAGATGGCTTTGAAGATCGGAGACAGCATCTACACCGGTTCCGCCGCCGCAGGTCCTGCCATGGAAGGGCAGCAGATCAGATGCGGGATGCTGGCGGGACCGGGCGCGGTAAGCGACCTGGTCCGCACCCCCCAGGGCTGGCAGACCAGGGTTCTCAACGAATCCCTGCTGACAGAAGACGGACCGCTGGTGAACATCCGGAGCAACATCTCCCGCAACACGGGGAGGAAACCTTCGGGAATCACCGGCACCGGCGTGGTGGCCATGGTGTATGCACTGCAGCACGATGACCAGATCACGGAATCGGGGATGAGGAACGATCCGATAAGCATCACCCGCGGGATAGAATTTAGTCTGAATGACTACCGCGAATCGGGAAAAGCCATCGGTGCCATCAGGGCGGGACACCTCACCCTGATGCTTACCGCGGGCATAGACCCGTCGAAGGTCCGTACGATGTACATGGCAGGTGCCTCAGGCACCTATGTCGATCCCGTGAAGGCGAAGGAGGTAGGTCTCATAGTCCCCTACTGCACCCTCGCCAAACAGGTCGGAAACACTTCATTGGAACTCGCCAAGGACCTTGCCTTCGACCCCGAGTATCTCGAGGAACTCAACTCCATGCGCGACAAACTGCTGACGGACCATACGATGTTCGTCTCCTCGGATATCTTCCGCGACCTCTACACCTACGAATACGGCTACTGGGCAGAGGGGATGCCCCTGTCCAGGTACAGGAGGGCACTGGAACGCTACGGAGTCGATGGCTATCTCGATCAGAAGGAACCCCCGCGGGTGGACCGCCTCTACGAGAGGGACATCAGGGAGATCGGGGAATCCCTGTCGGCCCTCGATATCTCCCCTGTCATGACGGCATCCTGGTCATGCAGCAGATGCGGAAAATGCGTCAAGGAATGTCCCGAAAAAGCCCTCTCCATGGATGACGGGACATTCAACATCCGCACGGGATACTGCCTGGGGACCGCCTGCCAGAGATGTCAGGAGATCTGCCCCCAGCACAGCTACGATTACAGCGCCTACCGCCTTTCATGAGCGGAAGACGTCACGGACCTCGATCCCTTCACGAATAAGGATCGACCTGATTTTCTCCACCGCCCGGTCGGAACCCCTTATGTTCATTCTCCCGAGCCTCTCTTCCATGAGAGGACGGAGGTTCAGCGGATCCAATGCGGCACGTTTCACACCTGTATCGACAATTGCCTGACAGAATTCCTCCTCATGGCCTTCGAGATGTCCCAGGATGGGTGCTATGAGCGCGTATGTGTTGATCCCTGCCTCGGTGAGTTCCTTCAGAGCATGGAGACGGGCCTTGGGAAGAGGTGCACCGGGTTCGCTGATCTTGGACATCCTCTCGTCCAAACCCGTCAGTGTGACTGCCACCTGCCCCTCGAAATGGGTAAGGAGTTCCTTGTCGCGGAGGATGAGGTCCGACTTGGTGTGCATGTGTATCGGATATCCCTTTCCGTCGAGGAATTCCAGGCATTCGCGGGTAAGTCCGAATCTCTTCTCGGCAGCCTGATAAGGGTCGGTCACGGTTCCGATACCGATGGTGCCTGATAAACCGGGAAGCTCCTTGGCAAGACGTGATACTATGTTTGCTTTGACCTTCACCACACGCCAGGTCTTCCACTCGGTATGGGTGACCTCCGGCGCGTAACAGTAGACGCATCCGTGTTCGCATCCACCGTAGGGATTCAGGGAATAATCCATCTCAGGAAGCCCCGACGGAGCCAATGCCTTCTTGCATTGGACCATCTCGTACAGTCCGTCCCAAGCGTCGGTATTGTCGAACTCGATGAGTCCGCTGTTGCGGTCTCCCGTCCAAAGGTCCAATCCCCTCACGGATCCTCACTCTCCGGCAGTTCGCTGGGGTCATCGTACAGATTGGTAGCCGAGGGTCCGAAGAAATCCTCCAGACGCCTCTGCGTGAACCAGTCTGTGAGCACACCTGAATTCCTGATCCATACCTCGCGCTTGAGGTCCATCTTAGATTCGATGAAATCCAAAGCGGCTTCCATGGTACCGAAACGGAGCGGGGGAGTCCTCAGGGCAGCCCTCACATTCTCCCTCACGTTCCAAACGCCTACTGGCATCACATAGCCCTCGTGGGCCTCACGGCAGATGACGGCTCCCGCAGTACGGTGCTCCCTCTCCAGGAGCTCGTTCACGGCCATGCGGGATGCATAGTAGCATCCGCCTATGTGCGCATACTCGGTCCTGCTCTCGAAGAACTCACAATCGCTGATGATCGAGATGTTATCCCCGTCGGGTGTGGGAGGTGCGGGATTCCACGAGGTACCCGGATACCAGGCCTCAATGAGCTCGAAACGCCATGTCGTAGGCATCATGAGGATCGCCCACCGGTTGTCGAGCTGTTCCCAATAATAGACACGGTAGGTGTCGATCACGGGATAGAAACGGGTGCGTTTGAGGTAATCCTTGCCGATGATGTCATCGACGGCCGTGATACTCCATCTGGTAGGAACGAAACGGCGGTTCTTGTCGATACCCATGGTTCCGACCGAGAAAGCCTTCTGAATCTCCGAAATCAGAGTTCCGTTGCGGTAAGCCTCGATGACTCCTTTCGTAGCGGTCAGGTCGGTATCGTAGTAGTTCTTCTCCAGGTTGTGCTCCCAGCGGCCGTTGCTCTTGCGGAGGCCCTCCATCCTGGCGGCCGGACCGAAGGGCTGGATATCATCATCCAGGACGATGCGTCCGTGCGGACGTTCCCTGAAGTTGGCTTCCACCGAGACGGGTTTCTCAGTCAGGGCCAGCTCCTGAACGTCGGTGACGATCTTCCCCGCCTTCTTGAAATCGGTGGCGTCTATCCGGTATTTCCCCCTGACCAGGCGGTATCTCATGTCCACAATATCGTCGATGGACTTCCCCACCCACCTCTCGGGCTTGTCCATGATCGATGTGTCCCCGAATTCACCGGGAAGGAGGGGTCCGATGTCGACCTTGGGATATCCGTACCTACCGACGAATACTGCGGGAGGACTGCTGCCGGCCAGATCCTTCATGTCAGTCAGCGGCATGGATCTGGAGCGGGAATAGAACTTGATCATGAGGGGGCAGCGTTCCTTGCCGCACATCATCTTGGTACCGCGGCATATGACGCATAGACCGTTCTTCACCACGGGCTTCTCACCCGTAAAATCCTCACTGAAGAACGACGCTCCCGACATAAAATACGCATCGGCAACGTGATAATTAAAGAGTAGGAAGCATGGACCACTGGCCGAAACCAAGTGCAAGAGGATGGCCCATACTATGTAAGTCGAATTAATTCACTGATATTTAAAAAGTGGGACGAAAATCAACTGTTTTCTATAAAAACTACAATTTTTTGTTGATTAATACAAGATAAGTTTATATAGTTAACAAAAAAGAGAGTAATTACTCATACTTTTTCGCTTCAGATGCGCAGATACTCGACGTTGAGACGCAAACCGAAAGCATTTTCGAAATCTTTGGCGATGGATGACAGTTTCCACTCGACCATACTCAGGTCCGAATAAGTGGTAATGGTGAGATTTACCGTTCCGTTCAGCTGTTCGGCACGGATCTCATCCACTGCCCCATCCCTTCCGCGGTCGAGTATGTCGGCGATCTTGAGGATCATGGCGTATCTGAGGAAATCGGGCACGCTGCGTTTGTCGATTTCCAACAGGAACCTGCTTCCGGCATTGGGGAACGAACCGTGATGGAACCTCGTGAGGAGTGCCATCCATTCCAGTTCGGAATTGTCGAATCCTGCGAGATAGGAATTCCTGATGATGGTGTAGGAGAAGACATTGTGTCTCTCGTAACTGATGAAAGCACCTATGTCATGCAGGCGGGCGGCATAGAGAAGGAGCTCCCTGAGACGCATGGAATCCTGCATGATGCCTGCAGAGACGAACTCGCGGCATATCATATCGGAATACCTGATGACCGCTTCCTCATGGCGGGTGTCGCAGCCGCAGCGCACAGCGAGTGCCCTTACTGAGGAGGACCTCACCGAGAAGTCGGAATGACCGTGCTTCATGAGGTAATCGGTCTTCATGCCTTCTCTCAGACCATTGTGGCTGACCTCGATCCTTTCGATGTCCAAAAGGTCCATCAATGCCTCGACGACGGAGCCTCCACCGATAGCGATATCTGCCCTGCTGGCACTTATCTTCGGAAGCTTGCATCTCTCAGCTGCGGTCATGGAGCACAGCTGCCTCATAAGTGCTTTCAATTCGGTACGGGTGATGACATCCGTATCCATATCGCCGCGTTTGGCGGCACATGCCTCGGCCAGCACCTCCATGGTACCGGATGAACCAATAACACGTTCGAAACCGCGGTCGCGGACGGCGGCCACCGTGTGATAGCATTGGGCGGCGACCATTCTCTTAAGGGTCTCGTACTGCTTCGGAGACACCTTACCGCTCTGGTCTATGCCGGTGCCGAACGACATGCGGATGGCACCGAGGCTGAGACTGTCAAGATACAGATCGTCCTTCCCTTCGGCCAGGGCGATCTCCGTACTGCCGCCTCCGACATCGATACAAAGTGTACGTCTGGCACAATCGGGACCGGCCACTCCGAGACGGACCAGCCTTGCTTCCTCTCGGCCGGGAATGATCTGCAGACGGATGCCGCATTCGGCCGCCGCCTCCACTAATTCATGGCGGTTGGGGGCCTCCCTGGCGGCACACGTCGCCATTGCGATAATCTCAGAACAGCCGTTGCTGCGGGCGATTTCCGCGAACTTCGAAAGCACCAGTTTCGCCTTTTCGATAGTGGGTTCGTCCAATCTCCCGGTCTCGTACAGGCTCTTGCCCATGCGGACGGTCTCCTTGTCATGGAAGATCGGGGTTCCCATGGAACCCTCGTAGAAACGAACCACCAGCATGTGTATGGAGTTGGTGCCCACATCGATGAACGCAACGGAATCAGGCATGCCAGGCACCGATGTTCTCTCTGAACCACTGCTGGGAGCGGAGCTTCTTCTCTCCGGACTTCCTCTTCTTCAGGACATAGCTTCCGTCACTCTTGAGGACACGTGCCTTGACGTTGTCCTGCAGGCAGATGTTGAGGATGTTATCCCTTATGGAAGCCATCATATCGGGGTCGCGGATGGGGAAGAGGACCTCCACACGGGCGATGAGGTTCCTGGGCATGAGGTCCGATGAACCGAGGTACATCTTGGGGTCGCCGTCGTTTGCAAAGTAGTAGATTCTCGCATGTTCCAGGAAGCGGTCCACGATACTGGTAACCGTGATGTTGTCCGATATTCCCTTGATACCGGGACGGAGACAGCACAGACCCCTGATGTTAAGGTCGATCTTCACTCCCGCCATGGATGCCTTGTAGAGTTCCGCTATGATATCGGCATCAATCAGACCGTTGGCCTTCATGGCGATGTATGCCTTCCTTCCATCCTTCTTGTGCTCGGCCTCCCTCCTGATCATCTCGATGAGGGTGCTCTTGAGGGTGAGGGGAGCCACCAGCAGACGGCTGTAGCTGCGGGGTCCGAAGTAGCCGGTGAGGGCGTTGAAAAGCTCTCCGACATCCTCTCCGATCTCCGGGTCGGAGGTCATGAACGAGATGTCCGAGTACTGCTTGGCAGTGTTCTCGTTGTAGTTACCGGAACTCATATGGGTGTATCTGACCAGATGGTCCTTCTCGAGCCTGACCACCTGCAGCAACTTGGAGTGTACCTTGAGATTAACGGGTCCGTAGACCACATGCACGCCAATCTTCTCCAGTTCCCTGGCGACGGCGATGTTGTTAACCTCGTCGAACTTTGCCCTGAGCTCCATGAGCACAGATACGGCCTTGCCGTTCTCCTTGGCCCTCATCAGCTGCCTGATGATCTCGGGGTTCTTGCCTATCCTGTAAAGGCATATCTTGATAGACTGGACGTTGGGGTCCTCGGCGGATTCCTTGAGGAAACGGACCACCACGTCGAATGATTCGTAAGGATGGAAGAAAATCCAGTCCTTCTTCCTGAGGGCGCTGAAGAGGCTCACGCTCTCGGCAATCTCCGCAGGGATCTCGGGAGTGAAGGGCTTGTTCTTGAGCTCGGGGCGGTTGAGACCTGCGATCTCCCACAAATCGGTGAGCATCATTCCCTTGTCGGAGGCGCGGGTGACCTGGTTGTCCCTCAGCTTCAGGTTCCTGGCGAATACATTCGCCAAATCGGCGGGCATGGTGTCCTCGACAACCATCCTCACCGGGAATCCCACATCCCTGGAGTCGAGTGCATCCTCGACGGCAGACATGAGATCGACTGCCTCGTCGATGGTGACTTTGACGTCAGCGTTCCTGGTAATGCGGAACTTGTAGCATCCGAGGACCTCGAGTCCGGGGAAGAGCGATGCGATGTTCTCTTTGATGATGTTCTCCAGGAGAACGAACTGCAGGGTCTTGGCAGGCGAAGGCACCTTGACGAAACGGGGCAGGATGCCTACCGGGACCTTGACCCTCGCATAGAGGACCTCTCCCTCGCGCCTGAGCTTGACTGCCACGTTCAGGGAATTGTTGGAGATGAATGGGAAGGGGTGGGAGATGTCCAGTGCCAGAGGAGTAAGGAGTGGCTGTATCCTCTCTTTGTAGTAGTCGTCGACCCACATCTTCTGCTTGGGGTCGAGAGCGGATACCGAAAGGATGGAGATGCCTTCCTTTCCGAGTGCGGTCTCCAGTCCCGCCCAGCACTCCTCATAGCCGTCGGTGAGCTCGTTGACCTTGTCGTTGATCATCGAGATAAGCTGATTGCTGTCGGAAAAGGTGTCGGGGCCGATGTTAACCAGACGGTCCACGTCGGCACCCAGGAGACCGGGCATGCGGATCATGAAGAACTCGTCCATGTTCCCGTAGCAGATGGCCATGAATTTGACCCTCTCGAGTACGGGGTTGGTGGGGTCCATGGCTTCCTCCAGACAGCGCCTGTTGAAAGCCAGCCAGGAAATCTCCCTGTTGATGTACAGACTGCGGTCGTAGAGATCGGTCTCGCCCTTCTTGGACATCATATCACTTCTTGCCGGATTTCTTCTTCTCCTTCTTCTTTTTGCCGAAACGGATGTCCACAGACATTCCGTGGGCGTGGAGGCCCTCGACGCGGGCGAGGGTGGTGATGGTGGGAGCCAGGGATTCCAGTCCCTCCTTGGTCAGCATCTGGACGGTGGAGGTCTTGCGGAACATGTTGGCGGTGAGCCCGGAATAGACCTTGGCGTATCCCGATGTGGGGAGCACGTGGTTGGTTCCGGATGCGTAGTCGCCTGCAGCGATGGGAGTGTATGGTCCGACGAAGATGGAACCGGCGTTCCTGATCTTGGACAGTGCGTCCTGGGGGTCCTTGACCTCGATGCAAAGGTGTTCGGGAGCGACTCCGTTCATGGTCTCGATGGCCAGGTCCATGTTCTTGCAGACGATGTATCCGGAATTAGCGGTGGATTTGGTGATGATGTCCTTCCTGGGCTCGTCCTTGAGGATGTCCATCATGCATTTCCATACCTTGTCGGGAAGCTCTGGGTCATCGGTCACGAGGACATAGGCGGAGGAAGGTCCGTGCTCTCCCTGGGCGATGAGATCGGCTGCCACATACTCGGGGACGGCAGAGGAGTCTGCCAATACCGCGGCCTCACTGGGACCTGCGGGGAAGTCGATGAGGACCTCCTTCTGGAGCAGGATCTTGGCCTCGGTGACGAACATGTTTCCGGGTCCGACGATCATCTGTACCTTCTCGATGCTCTCGGTTCCGAGGGCCATGGCAGCAATTGCCTGGGAACCTCCGACTGTGTAGATCTCATCGCATCCCGCGATATCGAGTGCTGCTAGTACTGCAGGCTGCACGGGTGCGGGGGTACAGCAGATGACCTCGTCGACACCTGCGGTCTTGGCGGCCACGACGGTCATGAGTGCGGATGAGGGGTAAGCTGCGAGTCCTCCGGGGATGTAGCATCCGACCCTGTTCAGGGGCGTGCTCTTGATTCCGAGGGTGATTCCGGGTTCCACTTCGGTGGTCCACATGTCCGGGGGAAGCTGCATCCTGTGGAAGCGGGAGATGTTGTAGGCGGCGTTCTCCAGCTCGTCAATGACCTCCTGGTCGAGTTTCTCGTAGGCGGCATCGATCTCGTCGCGGGTGACTTGCAGGTGCTTGAGCTTCACCTTGTCGAACTTCTCGGTGAGTTCGATGAGTGCCTTGTCTCCCTGAGTCTTCACCTGCTCGATGATTCCCTCGACAATGTCCTTCACCTTGTCGGTCTCGTTCTTCCTGTTGCTGATCCAATACTCTTCGCTGATCTCCTTCCATTTCTCGGGTTCAACGAATTTCTGCGGTTCTGCATTTTTGGCCATGTTCTCCTCTATGCCCCCTTACTTTTAATAGATTCGCCAGCGTGGGAGGGTGCGCGCCTGCGCATAATATTACAGGTGGATGGCTCATCGGCTATTCAAATCACATGTGCCAGCATATCGAAAATACACCGAAATCAGTGTCACTTTGCACATGCTTCCGCACACCCACAACCCTTATTAAAAGAAAAGACTCTCTCGCGCGTAATGAAGATTGTCATCGTCGGTGGAGGTAACGTCGGTCAGGCCACGGCAAAAGCCGCCCTTTCCGGTAACGACCTGCACGTGATTGAGAAGGAAGCCAACGTGGCGGAGATTATCAGGAACGCCCTGCCCGTGTCCATCCTCAACGGAGACGCAAGCAACCCCAACACCCTGCGTAATGCCATCGAACGTATCTCCCCCGACATGCTCGTATCCGCCGTCAGAGAGGACGGTATCAACATCTTCGTCTGCTCCAACGCCAAACGTTTCCTTCCCAAGATCCGCACCATCGCATGCATCAGGGACCCCGAGTTCATCGACAAAGACGGTTACGAGGGCGTGGATGTTCTCATCGCACCTGATGACCTCTCATCAGACAAGATGATCAAGGTCGCCCTGCTGGAGAACGCGACCAACTACGAGAAACTCAATTTCAAGGACTATTCCCTCACCACGTTCAAGATCGAGAGGGGTCACCAGATTGTCGGAAAGACGGTCATGAACATCGAACTCCCGTCGGAATGCACCATCGTCTGCATCTACCGCGGGAACAGAGCTATCACAGAAATAGCCACCACGGAGATCCATCCCGACGACAGGATCGTCATCTTGGGAACATGGAAGGCCACCGAGGAGTTCAACAAACTCGTAGGTATCAAGAAGGAGGCCAGGGAATTTATCATCCTCGGAGCGGGACACCAGGGACTGTCCATCGCCAGGGCCATCGCCGATTCCGGACAGAAGAACTTCGTCAAGATTCTGGACAGCGATGTGAACAAGTGCCGCGAGGCCTCCAAACAGCTGAAGAAGGCCATCGTCGTCAACGGAAACATCGTCGATCCGCAGTTCCTGCTTTCGGAGAGTATCGACAGGGCGGATGCGCTCATCTCGGTCACCGATGCGGACGAGAGGAACCTTCTCGCCTGCATGACAGCGATGAGGTTCGGTATCAGGAAGATCATCTCCCGTTACTCCATCGAGGAGTATGAGGGCATCTTCAAGTACGCCGGTATCGAATCCGTCGTAGGATACCACAAGATCGTCGCCAACGAGATCATCAGGATTCTCAGGAACAGGTCCAATACCACCGTCCATGTGATGGAGAACCAGGGAGATTTCTTCATAGGTTTCAAACTGGACAAGGGTTCCCCCATGGCCGGCGAGTACTACGGAGACCTGGTCATCCCCGAAGGAGTCAACATCTGTGCGCTGGTCCGCAAAGGAAACATGATTTTCCCCGACCTGCTGACCAAGTTCGAGCTCGGAGACTGGGTGCTTCTCTACACCCACGAGGTGGAGCCCCTCCAGCTCACCGGTCTGCTCGGAAGCAACGCACCGGAGTACTGAAGGATATGCTTGAGAGTACGTTGAGAAGAATCAAGGCCCTGCAGCGGTGGGACGGCACCACCATCCGTATTCTCGGAATAATTGAGCTGCTGCTGGCCGGGGCTCTCGGCGTCAACGCACTCTTCGCCTTCGCAATCGGGGAGGATGCCTCCTACTTCAGCTACATCTTCCCCATCGTCGGAGGTCTTGGTCTTATCCAGACACTGTTCTTCTCCAGCAGGAATAAGCTAAGCCCAGCCATGGGTATCCTGCTGATAGCGGTGATGTGGGCGATCTCCTTCGTGGTTGCCTCACTCCCGTTCATCATCTACGGTATGGGCATAACCGATTCCTTCTTCGAGGGAATCAGCGGATATACCACCACCGGTGCCACCATCGTCGACGACCTGAGGACGATGCCCGACAGCCTCCTCCTGTGGAGAGGAATCATCCAGTGGACCGGAGGTATCACCGTCCTTATCAGCTTCGCATTCCTGCTGCCCGCCATCGGTATGGGTGCCGCAGGACTCAGCTCCAATGAATTCACAGGATCCGATAACGACGGATACAGTCAGAAGATCACGACCGCTTCGCTGAATTTCCTCAAGGTTTATGCACTGCTGACCATCGCAGAGGTCATAGCTCTGATTCTCTGCGAAGTGACCGCCTTCGATTCTCTCTGCATCGCACTTTCCAACATCCCCACCGGAGGACTGCTCCCCAGGAACGAGAGTATCGCCTGCTACTCCATCTATGCCCAGGCGGTTACCCTGGTGTTCATGATTCTGGGAGCCACCAACTTCTATCTCGTATTCCGCGCGATGTTCAAGCGCGACCCCCGTGTGTTCAAGAACGGCGAGGAGAAGGCCATGCTGGGCTGGTTCGCACTTGTATCGATCATTATCCTGATTGCGTACATCGCACCTAACCTCAACGGCCTGACCGCGGATCAATTGGGTGATTCCGCCTGGAAATCCGTTTACAGTGTGATTTCCTCCGGTACCGGTACCGGATTCGCCATATTCAGCTACTCCCAGCTCTACGGAGCGGGTAACCTGGCTTTCATCTTCTTCATGCTGATGCTGGTGGAGTTCATGGGAGGTGCCTCCGGTTCTACCGCGGGAGGTATCAAGATCTACCGTATGATGGCCCTGAAGTCATACATCACCAACAGTCTGAGAAGGGTTCTCCACCCCAATGCGGTCGTCTCCATCAGGGCCAACGGAAGGAACATAGATGAAGAGGCCATCAACAACGCTCTCTCTACAATCTTCCTGTTCATCATCGGAACCCTGGTCGGAGTTGCCGTCATCATGGTCTGCGAACCGCACCTGAACCTCCAGGAACAGTTCGGTGTCACCCTTGCGGCTATCACCAACGCAGGTATCGGACCCCTCGATTCCTACGGTTCCCTTTCCATCATCAGCAAGATCGCGATGTGCTTCATGATGTGGCTGGGACGTATGGAGATGGTGCTCATCATCGTTCTCTTCACCAGGGCGTTCTGGTCCGATCTCCGCCTCGAGGTCAGCGGTGCCAAGGGACGCGGTCTCAGATACAAGACCGACAGATACAGGAAGCGCTGAGTGATTCTATGCTGAGCAAAGGTCCGCTGATGCTACTGATTCTCATAATGAGTATGTTCGGTCCGCTCTCCACGGACATGTACCTGTCCGGACTCCCTCAGATGGTGGAGGACTTCGGTACCAACGAATCGACCATGAACATGTCGCTCTACATGTTCATGCTGGTGCTTTCGTTCTGCATCCTCTTCCTTGGGCCCATCAGCGACAAGTACGGCCGCCGCAACATCCTCGCCGTGACCATGTCCGTATACATCGTATCGAACCTCGCCTGTATGTTCGTTACGAACGTCTAGGTCTTCATCATCCTGAGGATGATTCAGGCCTTCGGAGGCGCCGGTGCGATGGTCACTTCCTTCGCACTCATCAAAGATTGTTTCAAAGGCCCGGACAGGGGACGCATCCTGTCGATCGTGGCCGTGCTAGGTATCCTCGGACCCATCCTCTCGCCGGTCATAGGCACGCTGCTGATCAACACCATGGGATGGCACTCCACCTTCCTGGCCCCCGCATTGGTTGCAATTATCTGCCTTGCAGCCGGACTGATGCTCCCCGGCGATCTGCCTGTGGAGAGGCTCAACGGAAACATCGGCGACACCGTGAAGAGGATTGTAGTGGTCCTGAAGGACAGAGGATTCACCAGATTCCTCATCATGATGACCATCTTCGTGGCCTCCCAGCTTGCTTACATCTCGGTGTCTTCGTACATCTATCAGGAGAAATTCGGATTCTCCACAACAGAGTACAGCATGGCATTGGCAGCCGTCTGCATCATCAGCTTGGGTGTGTCGCAGGTCATCCTGCGCCTGCACCTGTGCAACCTCAAGAACGTCACCGCTGTCCTCCTGCTGGGAGTTGTCAGCACCGTGATGATGTTCCTCCTGGCGGAACACAACTGGATTCTGTTCATGGTGTCTATGATCCCCTGCTGTGCGAGCACCATCATCTGCCGTTCGTTCGGATTCGAGATCCTGATGAATCATCATCACGGCGACAACGGTTCGGTTTCTTCCGTGCTGAACTTCGGTGCGTTCATCTTCGCATTCTGCGGAATGGTGATTGCATCCTCCTTCCCCAGCGACCTTTTCATCTACGGCATCGCAGCAGTGCTGGCACTTTCGTGTTTGGTTTACCTAGCGATGTGGATAGGCCTCAAACGCTCGGGATATCCGGTCAGGAATCTGACCGAAGGAATGTGAGAACTATGAGGGGTGTAACCCCTCAGTGTAGTTTCAGTTGTCTTTGCAGACAGCGAGGATCCTGAAGACTGCAGGGCTTCCGGGCTCGATCTCGTTGATGGCTCCGGCTGCAATCTTTGCTTCCCAATAGGAACCCTTCTCGGCGAAGCAGAGGCCGATGGTCTCCAGGGCGCCGAGGTGCTTGTTCTCCAGCTTGAGGGCCTTGGAGGAGAATGCTCCTCCCGCAGTGGTGTTGCCGTCGAGCCACTGGTAGAAGGCCATGAGTGCGTATCCATCAGCGGTCTTCTCCTTGAGACGCTCCTTGGCGTACTTGACGGCTTCCTTAGTCCTTCCGGCAAGGACGAGTGCAGAGATGTAGCACCTTCCGGCACGGTAGCTGGTGCTTCCGCTCAGAATCTCCTGTGCAAGAGCGATTGCTTTGTCGTGCTTGCCCATGGAACCGAGGACCTGAACCTTCAGGACACGGTCGGGCTCGGTGAGTTCGGACATGGCTCCGAGGGATGCGAGGGCATCCTCGTACCTGTTGGTTCCGTGGAAGACCGCTGCACGGGCACGGTGCACCTTGTCGCTGGCGGGCATGTCGGAGAGAATCTTGCCGGCATCCTTGAGGCATCCGAGGGAGATGAGGCCCTGGACCACCTGGTATTTGGAATCGTCCTCCTCGGGGACGTGGGACATGATGACGGGGATGATCGCCTGGAAGTCCTTGTCGTCACCGATGGTGAGAAGCATGGAGGCACAGGTCAGGAGGGTCATGGGATCGTCCTGATTGCGGGAGGCCAGTTCCATAATCTGGGGTCCGGCATCCTCGTTCTTGCCTTCTTTGATCGTTTTCCTGATTGCCTCGAGGGCTTCAGTGTTATCCATGCCTTGGGAGAACCTGTTGCCCTATTTAATCCGTCGACCTCTTTTATAGGGGTGCGGCGTTCTCCTCCGCATGGATGACTCCGACCCCTATCGCGGCACCAACCCGTGGTCATTGGCAAGATACCTCAGGAACAGCTGCTCCCGCTGCCCCGTCTGCAGGAAGGAATGCGGCTTCAAGGTCAGCTTCGACAGGGACGAGGAGGTCATACGCATGTCCTCCGACTGCCCTGACTGCGGTAAGACTGCCTTGGTCCCATATGTGACCGAGCAAGGGGACATTGCGATTGAGACCGTCGAGGGGTCTGCATACGAACCCGATCAGGGGTGCTTCGAGATCTTCTCCCGCGGTCCTGCGGATCCCTCGGGAGCGTCTCCCGAAAGACTCGAGGAGCTGTCCCGTCTCGCCAAGGGATGGGCGGATACCAGGCGCAGACATGCGTCTGCCGAACTGGGGAAGAGTATCGCTACAGAGTACCGTTCCAACCTCGGGAAAGAAGGTTGGGAGGATGCCAAAGACAGATGTCTGGCACAATGCAGTTCCACTGCCAACGTCCTTATTGAATCGACCCTCACCAAGGATGCCCTGGAGCTCTTCAACGAGTTCCTTCCGCTGACCGAGGACAACCCCTCGGGAGCCGCTTTCGCATTCATCCTCAACCGTTCCTTCGCCCTGTTCAGCGAGGGCGACACCAAAGAATCCACCTCATCCGTCAGGGAGGTCATCGCCGCCCTCGACCGCATGAAGTCGGAGAACCGTCTCCCTGCCGACGACCCGTTCATCCGTTCCCGCGCCTACGAGGCATTGGGAGTACTCCTATCGGCCAAGAATGACAAAACGGGATCCATGAAGGCCATGAAGAAGGCGTTCGAGGATTCGCTCGGAGTGCTGTCATCGAAGGTCACCGAGGAAGGACTCACGTGGATGAACCGCTGCTCCAGGGAATACGCATTTGCTTGCTTCCAGGCGGACATGAAGAAACGCAGCATGGAAGCCCTGAAGGATGCTATCAAATTCTGCGTGCAGTACCGCGACAGGTATCCCCACGCATATGCCGAGGCACTCCTCGAGAGGGCGATGTTCATCTCCGATTCCGGTGCGGAACTCCCGTCCTACATGAGGTCGGACATGGACACCGCGATCGAGATGCTTTCCAAACCCGGAAGCGACGGACACCGCGGAGCTCTGCTCCCCGTAGCGTATTTCTACCGTTCGATGACCGGTTCCGACAAGGAGAAACTAGATTCGGCTGATTTGGAGACTGCTTACGGACTGCTCCGCGACGGAACCGAGCAAGGAAAACTCCCTGACGGCGTGTTCACTTCTGTTGTGGACACCTACATCACATATCTCGATGCCAACGATTCGGACAGAGCTTCAGCGATACGCAGAGAGCTGGCGGAGATGGGAATCATGGTCCGTCCCCCGCCCATGAAGAAGAACTGATCATTCTTCGGAATCCGTCGGATTTCTATACATCATGTTCCAAATTGAACATATTTTCAATCAGTACTAAATAGGTTCATCGCGGTTTCGTATACAGAGGGAACCATGCTTACCAAGATCGCGGTTCAGGGACTTTTCAATGAGCTTGATTATGAGATACCTTTGATAGACGGGCATCTGACATTCATCCATGCCCAGAACGGATTCGGAAAATCCACCCTCATGAGGCTCGTGTACAACATCCTTCAGGGAAATCTGGAGGATGTGCGTGTGGTCCCCTTCGAGAGATTGGATCTCGTATTCGACGACCAATCGAATCTCATCGTCGAGAACCGCAACCAGGAACTCACCATTCTCATGTCCAAGAACAGGCTGGAGGAACCCGTTGATGCGGATGACCTCCCCTCCCTGCTGGGAAGCCTGTACATCGGCCCCGAGAGGATGTACCTCTCGGACGGCATGGGCAACCTGAAGCCTTCCATCGATGTCTACATGAAGGAACTCTCGGACAGCATCCGCAGGGCCATCGCCGACAGCGAGGTCGTCCCCAAGTCGGAGGACTCCAAGAAATATACCGACGCCGAACTCGACGAGATCTTCAAGAACGCCGAGGCCAAGATCAACTTCATCAAACAGGCCGGTTTCCAACCCTCCATCCCATCCGGATACCGCTTCCCCCCGAGCAGGTTCGACATCAGCGACAACCACGAGAAATACAAGGCTCTGGCACTTACGCTCAAGGCTTACACTGATACCTACTATCACTTCGCCGAGAGCATAGTGGTTTACTTGGATATCGTGAACACACTGTTCGTAAACAAGACCGTAGAGATCAACGACAAGGGATTCCCCCAGGCCAGGATGGACCGCAGCGGTACCGTCATCCCCATCTCCAAGTTCTCCTCCGGTGAGAAGCAGATTCTCATCATGTTCTACCTCCTGCTGTTCAAGGCGGGGACCGATTCCCTGGTCATCATGGACGAACCCGAGGTATCACTCCATGTTTCGTGGCAGCAGCAGATCGGGAAGTTCGTCAGCGATGTGGCCCGCATAAGGAACCTGCAGGTCATCATCTCCACCCACTCGCCTTCCGTCATCCACGACGACTGGGACAAGACCGTGGAACTCTCCAGCACCCGCACAGACTGATGTTAACATGATAGACCAGCTCAGCTCGTCCGACATCGCCAACGAAGTCTCCATGATGCGTTCGGCGTTCAAAGGCACGGTCCTAGTGGTGGAAGGGGTCAGCGACAGCCGCCTCTACGGGAAATTCATCGACAGGGAGAATGTCAGGATCATAATCGCGCACTCCAAGAACAATGTGATGCAGTCGGTGAACCTCCTCCATGACAAACGCAAGGACAATGCAGTCCTTGGAATCATAGACAGGGACATGGATGCTCTTTTGGGGAGGAAACGTTCCCCTCCGCTGTTCCCCACCGATAAAAGAGATCTCGAATCCACCATACTGGCATCTCCTGCGTTCGATGCGGTCATGGCGGAATATGGGGACAATGATAAAGTCCGCAATTTCGAGAAACGCCACGGTCCGATCAGGGACTGCCTTGTAAGGGCTGCCAGTCCGGTCGGTCTGCTGATGTTCATCTCCTACCGGAAAGGGATGAACCTCAGTTTCAAGGACCTGGACTTCACATTCTTCGTGAATCCCCATGCACTCACCACCGACCTGTCCAAACTCGTTGCCCATGTTTACTCTGTCAGCATGGGGCAGAGGTATCAGCGCGGTGCGGTCGTCGACATGCTCGTGGACCTGATCAAGGACTTCGGCGATTCGTGGGACGTGACCCGCGGACATGATGCAGTTACGGTTCTCAAACTCGCACTCAGGACCTCGCTGGGAGCGTACAATTCCAAAGGACTCACTGACGGGGAATTGGGAGGTGCGCTCCGTCTAGCCTACTCGAGAGGGGCATTCGAATCCACGAACTTATACCGTGCCACCTGGGATTGGTGCAGAGAGAACGGACTGAAATTGTGGTCTTGACAGGCGTTAAGAATTAACGGTGCTGGCACATCACCAATCTTTAAATATTTCGGTGCGGGTCAACGTTAACTATGGTTGAGCTTGACCTGCTTTGGGTTGTGGCCGCTGGCCTCAGCGAACCGATATGGATGGTCTCACTGAAGAAGTACAACGACTCCAAGAACATACTGTGGGGAGCCGTGGTACTGGCATTCATGTTCATCGGGCCCACCTGTCTTTCCATGGCAACCAGAGGCACCATTCAGGTCAGCATCGCATATTCCGTATGGGTTAGCATCGGCGCCGCCATGGTGACCATCATCGGAGTATTGTTCTACAAGGATCCGCTCGACAAACAGACCGTCGCCTTCCTCCTGATGATCGTCACAGGTGTGGTAGGCTTGGATCTCATAACGGGGGCCTGAAGATGAACAAAGGATGGATCTGGGTCATCATTGGCGGAATCGTCGAAGCTGTGTATACCACCTTCATGGGTCTGGCAGACGGCATGACCGATCTGCTCTATTCGGCACTGGGATTCGGGCTGAGCATCGTCGGAACCCTGCTGCTGATCAGGGTCTGAAGGCAGGACTCGCCATGGGTGCGAGTTATGCCGTTTGGGTCGGAGTGGGTGTCGCAGGTGCAGCCGTGGCGGATATCTTCGTGTTCTCCAACGGCCTCAGCATCCTCGGATACTTCTTCGTAGCCTTGGTATTGGGCGGAGTCGTGGGACTCAATCTGAAGAGCGATACCAGAACACCGGAGACGGCTGATTAAGGATTGCCATATCCTCGAAAAACGTTATATCTGGACACTGTGAGTAAGGTATTATGGCAGAGCTCAATCCGAACTGCAACTGCCCCAAGACCGCATGCCCCAGGCACGGAAACTGCATGGAGTGCGTTGAATTCCACAAGTCAGAAGGGAAGAAGATCCCCTTCTGCCTCAGGTTCATGGTCGAGGGACCCAATTAAAACCGGGTGGCAGGGAATGCCGCCCTTTCCTTTTCACTCTAACTCAGTGAAATCTTCCTTCTTGGTGCCGGAGGCAGTCTCCATAATGGCCTGCACCTTACGGTCGCTCTCGTCGAGGATCTTCCTGCAGTGCTCGCGCAGGGCTACGGCATTCTCGTAAACCTTGAGGCTCTTGTCGAGATCGAGGTTCCCTCCCTCGAGTTTCTTGACCAATTCCTCGAGCATGCTCATGCTCTCTTCGAAACTCAGTTTCTCGACATCCAATTTTCCGGTCTCAGCGTCACTCATTGCAATTCCTCCTTCTCAACTATGTCTGCGAGGGCCTTTCCGTCCCTCATCCTTACTGTTATTCTAGAACCTACGGCCAATCCCTTGACCGAGGTGACGGCCTGCCCGTCGGGGCCGGCCACGAAGCTGTATCCCCTATCCAGGACCTTGTAGGGGCTCAGCGCATCCAATCTGGCGGCCAGGGTCTGTTCTTTGTGGTCCTTGGTAACCAAAATAGCCTTCATACCGGGTTCGATCCTGCCGAACACCCTGTCCGATTGATTCCTCTTGTTGGAGACCATCGCCTTCAGGGCGGGTTCCGGACGGTTCTCGACCGACAGGAACCTCTTGTGCATCTCGGAAACGGTATCCTTCACCGCCGCGGATGCCCTGGAGGACAGATCGTCCAGTTTCATTCCGAGGTATTCCACCTTCTCCTGTGCCCTGGCAGGAGACAGTTTCCCATCCACGGCCACGAACCTGCCCCTCATGTGCTCTATAACAGAGGACAGAGCCTTGTTCATCCTGACCGTTAGGTCGCTGAACTGGCGCATAATCTCGGTCTTGTTCCTCACCGCTAACTCGGCAGCTGCGGTAGGCGTAGCAGCACGTTTATCCGCTACGAAATCCGCCAGGGTGAAATCGGTCTCGTGTCCCACCGAGGAGATGACAGGGACCTTGGATGCTGCGATGGCTCTGACCACGGGTTCCTCGTTGAATGCCCACAGATCTTCCAGAGAACCTCCTCCGCGTCCGACGATGATGACGTCAACGCCCTGCCTGTTCAGCAGCTCTATTCCCGCGACGATGGACTTGGCGGCACCTTCTCCCTGCACCTGTGCAGGTGCGAGGAGGATATCCGCGGGGAACAGCCTCTTGGTGGTGGTCAGGATATCGTGGATGACCGCTCCCGTGGGGGAGGTGACCACACCGATGACCTTGGGGTATTGGGGGAGGGGGCGCTTGCGTGCGCTCTCAAAAAGGCCTTCGGCCTCCAGCTTCTTCTTCAGGGCCTCGTACTTCAGGTAGAGGTCGCCGATACCGGAGCGCTTCATGGATTCCACGATGAACTGGTAGGAACCGCGCTCCACATACATGTCGAGATGACCGTAGGCCTCGATCTTCTGGGAGTCCCCTGGTTCGAAGTCAATGCGTGCTCTGGCACTTTTGAACATGACTGCCCGGATCTCACTCCCGGCATCCTTGATGGTGAAGTAGGAATGGCCGGAGGTGTAGAGTTTGAAATTGGAGATCTCGCCGATTACCCATATATCCTTCAGACCCGGCGTCGAGCCGAAAAGCTCCTTGACGCGGGTGTTCAGTTCGGTTACGGTGACTCTCTCCGACATCCTTTGGGGGTACTCGATACCAATACAAAAACGCTAGCGAGTTATGTTTCACGGGGCGCAAATGAAAGTCATGGATGTGAACCCGTTGACAAACTCCCGTTAAGATAACCCATATAATCCAGCGTTCTCTTTTCGGCACATGGACAGGTCGGAAGCAGAGAAACTCGTATCGGAAGACTGCAGACAATACCTTGACAACATCGTCGACATGCTGAACGCTCCGTTCTTCAGGGACAACGGCATGGAAGCGGTGAGGATCTCCCTCGAGGAGGTGGAGATCAGGAAGAAGGTAGTCCCGTCCGACCGCAACAGCAACGGATTCTGGCACGGTGGAATCATCTACGGGGTGATGGACCATACGTTCGCCATCCTCACCAACATCGAAGGACACGCAGTGGGACAAAACTCCAACATCAATTTCTACCGCCCCGGCAGAGGAGACTGCATCGTGGCGAAGGCGAAGTTCGTCAACGTCTCCCGCTCCCTGTACCACGTGTACATCGAGGCCTTCGACGGGGAGAAACTAGTGGCGTCTGGGATATCCACTGCGTTCAGGCTGCAGGAAGTGCATTCCTGAAGTGCTGATTCAATGAGTCTTCAAGAATAGAAGTATGCCTAGTTTACAGTTTTGTTATTGTGACAAAGTTTATCCTTGTCTCTGGCGATGATAAGGCGGTAACATGGAACTGATGGTTATCATCATAATCCTCACGATCCTCCTCCTGGTGCTGATGCTGGTCCTGCTCGCATACTACTCGAGGGGATGGGCTTATCCCCGGGAGACAGAGATCCGCGACGGCGATTCGGGCCGTTTATCTGACACGGGCGGACGCAGGCTCCATCTCAGAATAGTGTACCTGGAAAGAAGGGTGACTGAGCTCGAGAAAGAAATCGAGGAACTCAAGAAGAAGCTGCAGTAAGGCTGGTCTGAATACTGACCGATTGTAAAATTACTTTACACTTTTTGTAAAGTTTAAATATAAACTGCGACTTATTCCAATTATGAGGGAAAGACTCAAGGAGCTTGACATAAGGATAACCGAGCTAGCGGACTACCTCCATATGTCCAGGCCCACCCTTTACAAGTCTATTGAGAGCTATGATCAGGGCAAGACCCGTGGCATCGACAAGAATGTACTGGATCTTTTCAAGTACATCGAGAATTCCCCCTACATAGGCAAGAAGAATGTGATTTCTTACATCATAAACAACCTCTCGCCTGATTTGACAAGTAACGAAACTGCTTTGGAGAGTTCGGTGAAGAACTTCGAGAAAAGTAAAACGTACTCGAAGGAGAAAGCTGATTTCATCCAGGTACTTACCAACAGTCCGTTTTTCGATTCAATGATTCCCTATCTCAACAGATGCAACGAACTTCTTTCGAAGGATAATCTGACTGAGGGAGAGAAGGAATTCCTGGCAAGGTTCCTTCTGTTCAGGGACGGCATCGAAAACAATACTGAACTAACCAAGAAAGAGAAAACCAAGGCAAAACAGATTTTGGAGGAGTGACATGGCAGAAAAACAAATTGAACCTGCAAAAACAAACAACTGTTGCAGAAAAGTCCGCATCAGCAAGTACAAGAATCTCGGTATCAACAAACCAGTGGAGATTACCATCAACCGCACACTTGACAAAGACAAGATTGGCGGCCTTGTATGGTTGGTCGGAAAGAACGGTGCCGGTAAATCTAACATTCTCAAGGCCGTCAATTCACTAGGTAAGGCACAGAACAAAAGGGACTATCCTCGCAGTCTGGACGATGGTGGTCTTCCCTCCGTATCCCTCATCTACTACGATCACGAAACCGTCACCGAAGTGAACAGCACCCAGGACAATAGGCAGCGTACAGAATATGATTGGTCCAAGGCCTTCCAATCGGAGGATTTTGCACAGGTAATCAACGATGTCTATGAAAGCAAGTTCTATTATGACCCGGGGCTTGATCCAGGAATCTCCGCAGAGGACATAAATGCCCGTGCAGACTACATCAGGGAATTCTTTACCCGTGATGACACCCTGAACTACATGGACAGGGACTTTTACTTCGACGTATTCCTGAAGGCCAAACCGAAAAAGGGAACCGACAAGGCATCGTTCAAACAACGTTATGGATATGCTCCCTTCCCCTCGGTTGTCTGGTATAAAGAGCAACATATCCAGCAGAAAGATTTCCGCTGTGACAAAGACGAGCCCAACGAGTTCTTCATACGCCTGTTTTCCGGCCTGAAAGACGGCAAGGGTCTCGAAAAGATCCGTAGGGCCTATGAGAAGTTTGAGAAGGAACAGGACCATGCAGCACTCAGGACTACCGAAAGGCAGCTCAACAACGAACTGCGCACTTACGCTGACCTATTCAACAGAATCTTCAAACTGGAAAAACTCGCCTACTCCTTCCAGGTTTTCCTGTATGAATCGACAATAGCTTTCGGAATCCTGCAGGACAATGAGAGCAGGAACATAGAAGACGAATCGGACGGATTCAGGTGGTTCTTCGACTTTTTCTTCAACTTCCGCTGTGGCAACAAACTGAACCCCGGAGACATCGTACTCATCGAGGAACCGGGAACCGCGTTGCACATCGAAGGTAGGGCAGAGTTTGCTTCGGTAATCCGCGAATACGCCCATGAGTCTGGAATCACGTTCATAATGTCCACCCATGAACCGTGCATGCTGGATCCAGACTACATGGATGACGTCCGCATTGTTTTCAGGAAGAACAAATACGAATCCGAGGTCTACGACAAATTCACAGTCGTAGATCAAGAAGACCCAGACCAGTTGAACAAATTGCTGAAAGCCCTTACTGTTGGCCGCCATGCAATCTTGGATCCGAAGTACGATGTGGTGTTCGTCGAGGGAATTACTGATTACAATTACCTCACGGCTTTCAAACAACTCTTGGGTATCAGTAACCTCAGGTTCCTCCCCATCAACGGGCTCGGAGATGTCAAAGACGATGCCCGCAAGATGAAAATAATCGAGTCCTTGATGAAAATCGAAAAGAATCCTGTTCTGCTCGTGGATGATGACGGGGCAGGTAGGCGCATGCTTGAACTGAGTCAGAAAGACACCGGAGTGAGCGTTCATCTCTTGTCCGAAGCAAACCCCAATCTCAAACAAATTGAGGATGCTTTCGACAAAGATGACTACACCAGACTCGGCCTAAGCAAAGAGTGGCACGTAACATCTGTGTTTAAGCAGTACATCAAAACTGAGAAGATCTCGGAAACCACTATGAAGAACTTCAAAGCAATCTTTGACATGCTGGGGGCATACCAATGAAAAACTTCGGACGTTGCATTAAAGTCGGCGCTTTGGAACCACTTGATAAATACGGTCATGTTATCAAAAGAGAGTTTGTTAGTCTAAATTATTGGGAGATGGGATTCAAATCGACAACCAAACCAACTATCAACGAACTTGATTCATTATATGAAAGGTCCTACGTCGATATCGGTGAAAAACGCGGACCGTTCTTCATTTATTTCCAAAATGAGCATGTAATCCAAGTAACCGCTAAATCAAACGATAATGAACTAAAGATGCGTAAATTATCGGAAGAACCTCCTTTCTCGTATGATCCCAAACTTCTCCAAGCGTCCAGCTATCCCGAGTTTCTGTTCTACTGTGATGCTGACTGCAAGGAAGTAGTACTTGATTGCAAATGCCAAGATGAAAGCGACGATTTTACTGCGATTATTGAGGTATCCTTCAAGGAAGAACCAAGCAAGCATTCTCACACAACAGTCAGAAATGGAAGAACAGTTATTGCCTTCGGGGATGATCTCTGCTGCCAGGCAAATGCGGGTTTCTCCTTCGCGATGATAACGTTCAATTGGCCAAAATCGGTAGAGAGAACAGTAGTTACTCTGTATCTCAAAGGTATGATCTCAATCGAGCATTCCAACATTCCAATACTGAATAAAATCGACGAAATCTCAGTGAGTGATAGGAATCAGAGAAGAGTCACGTTCCCCAACCTGCCCTTCGGACGCTATTGCTTTGTAGTACGTCAATACCAGTCTAACGGTTCAATTTATTCCATGACAAACTTCCTTCCTGTAGAAGTGAAGAACTTCGTTGGAACTGTTTGATCTAAATGCATTCTACGGGACGGCGTTTACGACAATGCCGTCCCGTTAAACTATCCTGGGTCATGTAAATCTCATAGATTCCTACCAACTTCATAATCATAGTTCAGCATCGACATTTCCTGCGGTGGCTCTGTTTCTCGGACCGAGGTGCAAATCGACCTTCTCGCCACAGCTTTCTCCAGGATGGGGTATTCCATGGAGACCAGGTTGGCGCAGCGCAGGCACTCCTGCAGGAGCTCCTTCCTGACTTGGACGGAATCCTCCGAACGGGAAAACTGGCGGGTGCGGTCGCAGAAGTCGTGGAGCAGCCTGCAGAACGCATGGTGCTCGCTGAGATAGTCGGACAGGGGGCTGTCCATATTACTCCCCCTTCGTATCGATTATGTAGGCAGTCACGGTAATTACCTCTGGAGAAAGCTGCCTTACATTCTGCGATGGGAAATCGGAAAAGGGGTTTAAAAAGGGGTGGATGGTCCAAAAAGGTAGTTCCGAAAAGGTTTGGGGGACGGAAATTAATCCGCCCCCGGGATTAGGGTTTGTTCAGGCCTTGCGCTTCTTGACGACGATTGCTCCTCCAGCAAGTGCCAGCACGGCGATTGCTCCGATTGCGGCGTACATGATCGGGAACTCCGAACCATTGCCGTTTCCATCGGACGGGACATCTTCGAGAACCACTGCATAGGATGAGAAGTGGTTGGTCTCGAATACTATGTATCCGTCGGAGAGTGTCGCATTCATATCCGTCCGGTCGGAACCATTGACGAAGTATACCTTCACGGTCTTTCCGGCAGGAACCGTATCGCTGTACGGGATGTGTACCGTCGCCTTTCCATCCGAGAATTTGGCACCGTCAAGAATCACTTCGAGAACAACCTCTGCATCGGAGATCAGCGTACTGTTGCTGACAAGGTTGGCAGTGATTGTAACATCATTACCACCGATTGCCTTTACAGCAGCGTCATCGAAAGTGATTATGACCGGCGACTCTGTAGAGGAAGTCGGTACGGAGACTTCAACGGAGGCGTTGTTGTCTTTGGCAGTGTTGAAAATGCTGCTTACCTCGGTAGTAACGTTCTCTGTTACGGTGTTGCCATAAGTCTTGCCGCTTGCGGACTCCTTCTCTTCGCTGGCAGGTTCGAGAGCGGGGATGTCTCTAACATCCTTACTGTCAGAATATGTGAATCCATCGTAGGTTCCGGATACGGAGTAAGAGGTGACTCCCATGGAACTCGTGGTAGCGTCAACCTTTACCGAAGATGTTACGACGGCATCCAAAGTAGCAGAATGAGCTGAATCAACTGCACAGATGATTACGACTTTGCAGCTCTTTCCATCAGCTGACCATTCATATGTTGCCGAGTATTCATGACCCAGAGCATCGACGTAGGTATCGGTGTATGTATCCTGGCACTCGGAACAGACATGGGTCGTGTATCCTCTCTCGGTGCAGGTGGGTGCCGTTACCGTGTCCACGTACTTGTGGCCGGGTGCGGGGATATCGGTGACATCCTTGGAATCGGAGTAATCGAATCCGTCGTAGGTTCCGGACACGGAGTAGGTCGTGATTCCCATCTCGGTGCAGGTAGCGGGAGTCTTGACCGCAGATGTCACGGTTCCGTTGATGACGGTACCGTGATCCTTGTCGTTGGCACACGTGATGGTTATGGTGCAGGTCTTGCCGTCGTCGGACCAGGCATAAGCTGCGGAGTAGGCGTGACCGAGAGCGGTGATGTCCTGCACGGACTTGGAGTCCTCGAAGGTCTTGCCGTCGAACTCCGCCGTGACATAGTAGGTGGTGGTTCCTGCGGTCTCGCAGGTAGCGGGGACAGTGACCTTGGAGTTCACGGTTCCGGCGACGGATCCGCCGTGGGAGACATCGCGGGAACAGACGATGTTGACTGTACAAGACTTGCAGTCGTCGTACCATACGAAGTCCGCATGGTAATCATGACCCAGAGCATCGACGTAGGTATCGGTGTATGTATCCTGGCACTCGGAACAGACATGGGTCGTGTATCCTCTCTCGGTGCAGGTGGGTGCCGTTACCGTGTCCACGTACTTGTGGCCGGGTGCGGGGATATCGGTGACATCCTTGGAATCGGAGTAATCGAATCCGTCGTAGGTTCCGGACACGGAGTAGGTCGTGATTCCCATCTCGGTGCAGGTAGCGGGAGTCTTGACCGCAGATGTCACGGTTCCGTTGATGACGGTACCGTGATCCTTGTCGTTGGCACACGTGATGGTTATGGTGCAGGTCTTGCCGTCGTCGGACCAGGCATAAGCTGCGGAGTAGATGTGTTCGGTTACTATTTCGGAAACATAATATGAAACATACCCGTTTGATGTAGAACCTAACTCATAGTTTAAAACTGAATTACATGCGATTTTCAAAGAAATGAGATTTTTGCATCCATAGAATGCCATGTTTCTAATACTTTCTATCGGACCCTCAATGTGTATTGTTTTTAAGCTAGTGCAATTTTGGAACGCACCGGTACCAATACTCTGTACACTATAGGGTATTACAATAGCCTCGAGGGAAATACAAGAAGCAAATGATGAATCGCCTATTGTTTCCAAACATTTGGGCAGTTCCACCTTACTTAAATTTTTACAGATATTAAACGCATTGTTGCCTATTGTTAACAAATTATCATTGAATTTTATCTCAGATAATCTCTGACAATTGAAAAAAGCATACTTACCGATTGATTCAAGAGATTCGTTGAAAAATACTTCAGATAATGACGCACAGTTTTCAAACGCATATTCGTCCACGGATATGACTCCCGCTCCGAATACTACACTTGTAATCGATGACATCGAGAACGCATATGGTCCTATACAGTATTCAAATCCCTTGAAGTTATCTGGTAGTATCAATTCGGTCTTGGATCCAGAATATCCCATTAAATAATATTTTTCATCAAAATATCCAAATATGAATCCTTCTGCAGTTAACTCACAGATAGACTCAGCCTCATCATTAACGATATTTTTAGCACGATATGCAACCCACCCATTATCAGTTTTACCCGGAACAAGTTCCAAATCGCTATGATTAATAATTTCGAAAAGACCATCACTGCCTTGGAAAGTTGAGTTGTATCCATAACTACTGTTGCCTATAGAGAGTAACGCATTATCTAAGGTAATTGAGCGCAAATTACTGTTAGTAAAAGCATAACCACAGATATATTTGACAGACTCAGGGACCACATATCTGTAATCATCTCTGCCTATCGGATATTGATAGAGATACTCACCGTTTTTGCTTAATAAAACACCATCTATAGAACAATATGTAGCATTCAATTCATCTACAGTTATTTCCAGGAGTTTTGAACAATAACTGAAAGCTATACCTAATGTACCAATCTGACTGACACTCTTGCCGATTTTTACAAACTCTAAATTGCTATTAGAAAATGCTCCGAACTCAATTGTTGTGATGCTATCAGGTATAGTAACATTTGTAACATTACTGCAATAAAATGCATATTGCCGAATTATGTATTGCTCCCCTGCTATTGATTCAGGTAATACTAACTCAGTATTCTGACCATAATAGTTCAAAAGATACCAAGTGCCAATAGAGGATTTCCCAAATACGAAACCCTCTGAATCAATCATAACTGTTGCAGAGTCTTCGGATTTCACAATATTTTTTGCATAATAAGAAAGATACCCATATTCCGAAGTACCTCTTAAATTAAGATTTGAGTTATTTACAATCTCGAAGAGACAATAACAGTTTGTGAATGCTTCTGTTCTGACTGTTGTCAAAGATGAGGGTACAACCAAATTAGTTATCCTATAACATCCCTTGAATGCACAGATTCCGATTTCTGTAACATTGTTTCCAATTTGCAATTCGACAATGTTGTGCGAATTACAAAAAATATAATTCGGAATCCTGTTGACTGAATCGGATATAATCACGTGGGCTCCACCACTTTCATTCCCTATTGAGGAAAATGGGTTAATGTTATTGAAATCTGAACAATTAACGGCGGCATAAGTTAGATTAGTTATGCCTGCGCATAAACCAAATGCTCCGTTACCAATTGATTCGATGCTACGCCCTATGTAAACCTCTTGGATTTTAATACAGTTGTAGAACAGATTGGCCGGCAGCCGGGTCACTGAATCCCCAACGGTCACCGTAGCAGCACCAATTCCAGCAAAGGGAGAAGAGGTCAGATCTGCACAGGACTTTGCATTGTATGTCAAAGAAGTTATTCCGCTGCAGTTGGCAAAACAGCCATCGCCGATCGACTCTACCCCTGCACCAACGGTCAGTTTTACGATTTTTGAACAACCGTTGAACAGATTGGCCGGCAGCCGGGTCACTGAATCCCCAACGGTCACCGTAGCAGCACCAATTCCAGCAAAGGGAGAAGAGGTCAGATCTGCACAGGACTTTGCATTGTATGTCAAAGAAGTTATTCCG
>Ga0256404_1003386_pt1 | contig 32656 bp, 20 predicted proteins | sample RumenRJG_01DNA_FD_185990 | JGI IMG/M metagenome (GOLD analysis project Ga0256404, IMG submission 185990) | Bovine rumen microbial communities from Lethbridge, Alberta, Canada - RJG_01 | ecosystem: Host-associated > Mammals > Digestive system > Stomach > Rumen | place: Canada: Alberta | collected...
CGCCGAACATTGCTCCTGCGATAAACTGTATCATGCGCTCACCTCCAATTCTGCAATGGACGGATATGTTTCATATATCTTTTCACGGTTCAGCTCGTCGATCTTTATTCGCTGAGCCTCGGTTATTAAGCCTTTTGCCGCAAGTCTTTCAAGTATCTGCTGACTGACTGCATAATAGAAGTCAGCCTGACCGTATAGCTTTATATCCATACATAGCCTCCTATTCGTTGCTTATCCGTTTCCAGAATTCAGCCAATTCATCTATGGTTTCCACGCTGTTCTTTTCAGACAACGCGTTTAATATGTTCATCCGATACATATTGCTTGCTCTCGGATCAAGTATAGAGACTATACCCTTGTCATCGGAACAGCGTATAAGCCTGCCTGCGCCCTGCTTGAGTTTTATTATCATTTCGGGGATAGCGACCTCTTTTATCTTATCTTTTACTATGGACATCTTGTAGTCGATTATCGGATCAGGTACAGGAAATGGCAGCTTATATATAATGACCTGCGACAAGGACTCGCCCTCGACGTTGATACCTTCCCAATAAGTGCCTGTGCCGAGAATAACAGAGTTCACGTCGGTTTTGAATTTATCAAGCCTGTGCGCCTGAGACGAGCCTTTGCCCTGAATAAGTATTTTGTATGGAAGGTGCATATTGCTGAGCCTGCGGTATACAAAGTCCATGTCTTCCTTTGAGGTAAAGAGGATAAGGCTCTTGCCATTCGTAACATTCAGCAAGCGCACAAGCTCGTCTATTGAACGCTTGCGGTATTCTTCTTTGTTGTCCAGCTTAGGATATGGGAGCCGCTTTGAGAAGTATATGATAGCGTTCTTATCATAGTTATATGGAGAATGCTTCGGTTCTGATACAGCTCCGTCTTCGGGGAAGCTGATGTTGTTAAGGAAGTAGCCACATTTCTCTCTGGGCGTTCCGTCTGCCTTATCGGAGATGGTCGCCGATGTGAGGATAGTTGTTGCATCATCCGGGAACAACTGATCTGAAATATGCTGTCGAATGTCTTTCTTGCAGACACATATTTTCAGCTTAGGCTCCATTTCCAGCCATACGATATACTCGTCGCTTGTATTCAGAGCGCTTTTGAGGAAAGAAAGCGTACTTTTAAGAATTACTCTTGAGCTGTTCTCAAGCCGTACAATGCGGTTGTAAAGCTCCTTCAGCAGAGCCATAGTCTCATCATCTCTCTCAAAGTAGTACGTCGAGGTATCGGCTTCAAGTTCTTTAGCCTGTTCCTTTACCTGCCTTACCAGTCTTTTGTAGAGTTGCTCAACTATGGGCATCGTCTTGTTCGCATACGGCTCGACGGTACGCTTTAGGTTATACGGCGTTTTGTCGATGCAGTTATTGATGACCTTTATCATTTCTGCGCAGGTGAAGGAGCGTGTATATGCATCTCTGAATCTGCTTTCGATGTTATGTGCTTCATCTACGATTATCATTCCGCCTCTCGGATTGAATATGCCTTTTCCTTTCTGTGATACATTCTGAAAGTGAGCTACAAGCATATTCTGATTGCAAATGACGATTCCTCCGCCTGATCTGAGGTTCCTTCTCAGCTCATAGTAGCCGCAGGTATCGTTCAGCGGACATTCGTGGCATTTTTCATTGTAGTTCTGGACGTTCACGGTCTCCCATATCCTGTCGGGAATATTGAAGCCCATATTTGCCCTGTCATAGCCGTTTACCCTCAGCGCGATATTTAAGTTGTCATATATTTCCGGGTGATCTTTCTTTTTCAGCCTCATTCGGAGCCTTCTATGACAGAGATAGTTCCTCATTCCTTTAGCGAGGATAATGTCTATATATGAGCCAGTCATCTTCAGAACATTCTGTGCGTCCTTTACGAGCTGCTCCTGAAGCGCTATTGTTGATGTGGCTATCACTATCTGTCTGTGATCCTTACGGTATTTCATAACAGCAGGTATGAGGTAAGCGTAGGATTTTCCTATGCCGACCTCTGCCTCTACAGCAAGCGGAGTGGTTTTCATTATAGCTTCGCATATCTCCATTGCCATCTCGACCTGCCCTGTGCGGAGTTCGAGACCTGCCGTAGCAGCTTTTTCGAAGAAGGTCTGTGTACCCTGAGCAACAGGATATGTAATGTTATTACTCATTATACGTTCCATTATTTCTTAACCTTTCTGTCTATACCAAGACTAATACATAGTGCTTTATCGATCTTTTCCATTTCCGAATCGCTGAGAGTACCGATATACTTCACGAGACGTTCCTTCGATATTGTTCTTATCTGTTCCATCAGAGCTATTGACGGATAGTAGAGCCTGCTAGTATGCAGACGGACGTGAGTGGGGATATTATGTTTGTTTTTTGTGGTTATGAATGCAACTATCGTTGTAGGAGAGTATTCATTCCCGATATCATTCTGAATTATGACAGCAGGTCTTTTGCTTGACTGTTCTGAGCCGACGTTCTCGCCGACGCATTCAAGCTCGGTGACGAATATATCTCCGCGTCTAATTTTCATCTGATCAACTCCTTTTCGTTATGTAAAGGGCAGCTTTTATGGAGCTGCCCTGAATTTCGTTTTGCCTTTGAAGCATATCTCTATGCTTCCTGTCACCTTATGGGGTGACCTTACTGCTGTAAGCACAGCAGCGTTATCCTCAGATAGCAGCATTAAACGGCTATTCCTGAGGTGCATGGAATTATCTGGCAGATATACTGTCCCTTCATGCAAAAGGAGCTATCCGGCGAGACAGACGTCCTCGTCTGCCTCCATAGGGTTTACCTCTCGGATTACAAAGTCCGAGCCGTTTTTTACGGAAGTACCTTGTATCCCAACTTTCATTGCCGGCAAGGATGGCGTATTCCTTGCTGACCGACGTGTATTTATCGCTCACCGTTCTTCGGATCATTGCGTACAGCGGCCACGGCTGACGAGTTCATCGCCCGTCATCGGGATCTGACGTACCGGATAGCTGATATTCAGTTGTCAAGTTATCCGAGGTTTTGTCCCTCTATAAAGCTCTAAGGAGAAAAACGGCTTTTTCACAAAGAGAATTTTTTATTTTTTGTAATCTTTGTTGAATTTGCTTATGGCGGACGTACAAATGTATGATACTGCTTGTTGAGTTTTGCCAATTGCTTTTGCGATCTCAGCTTGTGTCTTTCCATGCTTATAGAAGAGCTTCAGCACCAGTTGCTTATCCTTTGAAAGCGTTGACACATACTTCCAGAAGAGAGCTACAACCGCCTGTTCGTAAGCATCGTCGTCCTCATTGTCGCAGAGATCTTCAAACTGATCCATGTCTTCGTCAAATGAGAAGAAGGTCGGATACACGCCTGTAGATAACTGGCTTATGTATCTTGAACGATCCTTTTCTGCCTGATCAGCTTTGAATTCCTCACGGCTGCACTCAAGAAGCACATAGTTGAATGAGATATAATATCTTGTTTTTGAATTGATGACTTCGTTTATAAACCTCTGTTCCGATACCTCGGTATACTTTTCCTTACTTCCGGGATCGCTGAAAATATAATATCTTGTCATTTTTTTGACCTCCGTTTTGAATTTTCAATCGAAAAGACAAAACGGAGATCATGGGTATTCGGCGATTAGACATGACCAGTCTGATAAAATAGGCATATGTGTCCTTTCCGAGGACACAAAAAAGGAGTCTGCGTACACTTGTACACAGACTCATACAGCCGCAAAAGGGCGCACTAAAGAAAGGGTACAAGTTTTGCAGTTGTTCAGATATTCTGAACGACCTGCTTTGTATCCTCAGCCTTAATGCATATCGGCTTTGAATATTAATTTTTTAAAGTAAATAAAAAAGGACGCCGACAAAGCATACTCCTTTGGGGAATATGCCTTGCCGACGTCCTCCAGCGAACATCTCGGTCAGCAGTCTCTGCTGCTGCCTCAAACGATGACGGGTCATCACGACGGTACAGCCTGCGCCGATATCATGGACTTGAGTGGGCTCTGTTTCAGTCCGGCCATGCTCTAAGCAGGTTGCTTTTCTATATATTCTATTGTTATGCTCTGTAATGCTCGGGTTCTACGACCTCGATCACATTCACATGACGTGTTTTCTGATATTTTACCATTGCAACGCCGCATCTGCAGCATCGCTTTTTAGCTTTTCCGCTTGAATCGTTATATGCGATTATAAGCTCTGAACAATTCGGACAATACCACTTCTGTGGCTTTACGTTGTATCCGCCAACCTTGCAATCACTATCATACATCTAATATCCCTTTCCGCACTTGAAAGAGTTCAGACGAGGTCCTTGAGCACTTTTACCGCAACTCCCTGTATCTGAAGCTCGTCGGGAGTTACTATGATATCTTCCATTTCAGAGTTCTCGGGATGAAGCCTTATCATTCCTGTTTTCTGATCGGGATAATATCGTTTCAGTGTAGTATCGTTGTTATCTACAAGTGCAACTATGATCTGCCCGCTGTCAGCGAAGTTCTGCATACGGACAATTACAAGGTCTCCTTCTTCGATACCGATGTCTATCATTGACTCGCCGAACGTCCTTAAAAGGTAGTAGCTGCCGTTTCCAAACCATGAAACGGGTAAACGGACATATTCTTCAATATTCTGCTCTGCCAGTGTAGGCGTACCGCAGGCTATTGAGCCGACTATCGGGACTTCAACGGTATCGCTGTTCTTTTTTCTCTGCTTGTGAGTTGTGATATGGCGCGTACCGTCGTAATTGAGCATACCAATCTCTTTCATGTATGACAAATATCTCGATACAGTCGCTATCGACATACCCGTACCCTTTGACACTTCCCTCTGGGAAGGGGAGCGGTCATAGATCTCTATATAATTGTCGATAAACTCTTCAAGCAGTGTGAAGTATTCCGGATTCTTTGTGCGCATAAGAGTATCCTCGTTTCTAAATGTAACATTTGCTACATTTACAAGTATATTATATCAGGTCATTCAGAAGATGTCAATAGCCGCTTTGCCAAGTGCGCCATTTGGCGACAGCAAAGCGGCTATTTTCAGATATTTGGTTATTTGCACAAAGCTGAAGTCCATTTTTCTACGTTTCATATATCCTTCAGCCATTCCTTATACTCAGCGATCACAGAATCCGGAGCAGTGAGCTTCATCTGTCCCTTGAAAGTTATGAGCCAACTCCAGAAAGTAGGGGATATCTGCACTTCTACGGCTACGAAGTACTCATCTCCGCATTTGCCGATATTCGTCTTTTCTCCGAATTTATCGTAGATACTGCCTATGAGCTTCTTTTCAAACTGAAGTGTCACAAGTTCAGTACGTCCACCGTACATTCTGAAAACCTGTTCGGTGTACTTTGATACCGTCCGTATCTTTTCTGCGGCTGCTTTACAGATACATTTATCGAGGTGTTGAACTGAGTCCATTCTGTCTACACGGTAGTTGCGTACTTCATTGTCGGTAGTTGGATCATAAGCCATAAGGTAATAGTTATCGTTATTGAATACAAGGGCGATAGGCTCAATCTCATATATGGCTTTGTCCTTCCTGTAAGCCTTATTCAGGTTCTCGTCAAGGTCAAAATACAGAAATGAAGCCATTTTCTTTTCCCTGATAGCATTTTCAAGTACGTTTACATTATAATAAATCTGCTCGTTGTTATGTTTTCTGGTATTGAAATGCACGATATTTCCGGTCAGTATCTCTGCCTGATGGCTTCCGCCGAGAGCTGCTATTTTGGAGATTAGGTCGGCTGATTTCTTCTCTGTTATGAAGCTTGCTGCCTGAACAGCATCAATGAGTATCTTTAGCTCGGGAAGGCTGAAGCTGCGATCCTCTATATAGTAGGCGTTCTGCTTTCCAATCTTCGTTTGCATTACCTCATATCCCTGTTCATTAAGAACGGCTATGTCTTTGGCTACTGTACGTCTATCGGTTTGAATTCCGAGTTCAGCAAGTTTATTGCACAATTCGTTTGTGCTTATAGGATGCTCCATATCGGTGTTTTGCTGCAGTATTTCGAGGAGTTTGACCACTCGGAGTTTCCTTGTTGTGGTTTCTGACATAATTACCTCCTTTGCTTATCTAAGAGGAGAGCCGAGAGATTAACTCTCGGCTCAAAAGAATTAGAAATCAATTTCCTGTTACTGATTATCCAGTTTATTTGATAAGTTCTGTATTAATACGTGCATTTGTGTAGATTACATAGTCCGAATCAGGAGTTGATTTGTCAATATGATTATGTTCACTATCATATGCTGAAACTGTGAGCTTGATTTTGTAGTTTGCATATGCATAGTCATCTTGGTCTTCAAAACTGGAGATTTGATTTGTAACAGAATTTTTGCCAGTTTTTACATTGAATTCAATTGGAATTCTATAAACGTCAGTTTCATTCAAGAATTTAGGAACTCCGTTGTTTTCAACGCTAAAAACATATTCTCGTCTCTTATCATTATTTGAACTAGTGTATGTAGTTGAACTATTGACCTCTAGGTTACTTAAATAATTACCAATTGAAACAGCATTATATTTTTCGGGATTATTAGGATCATTTTTCTGCTCAAGTTCAATTACACAATGAATATACTTTATGTCTTTAGCATTTGGTAACAGCGATACATCATAACGAGCTTCCGTATATATTTTTGATGACACGTTATTCACTGTATCAAATTCTACCTCTCGTCCGTTTACACCAAGCTGAGAATCTCTTTCAAGCTGTAGATTTCTTTCAAGCTGTGGATTGTTTGGATCTGGTACAACTGTACCTATATCATAATCAGCATAGTAGTTCAACTTTGCTGAATCGTCTGAGGTACGATAGTATAAAGTCCCATGCACATCATCATCAGCTTTTGAAACAGCACTGTAAGCAGTGTTTTCCTTCTGAGAGGAGATATTTGAAGCACCCCATACAAGGGATCCCGTGTTAGCGTCACCTGTTTCTGACCATTTAGGAAATTGCAGATTTCTTGTTTCCTCATCATTGAATTCCATAACAGCATTTGCAGATATAGTTACTGATCCAGCTGCTAAAGCTTTACTGATATCTGTATTGTTTTGCAATTCAATATGGCTGCGTGAAATAATACACTCTTCGTCTTCGAGAGGAGTATTACCATTATTGATAGTAATTGAATGTGAACAAGCGTCTATAGCTGAAATTCCTTGCTCACCAGGTGTACCATTTTCATATTTTTCAAAGTATAACAAAAAACTTTGATATAGATAAATATCGTTCTGGTCAAGGTAAGGTCCTATAGTATTACCAGTAGTCGTAGATACAAAACTGATGGTAGAACTCAGAGTAACGGATATCTCTTTGTTGTTTGCGTACATTTTGGGCTGAGAGGTATTTGTTGTAACAGTCAGATTATTCGTATAGAAATCGCCAATATATAGGTCAACAATATTGGGTTTGCGCTGTTGAGATTGTCCAGAGCGATCCAATCGGCGTGAAGGATGAGCACTATCAGTAAAAGTTTTTGATTGAACCGTATAATGAGCTAAAACCTCTGAAGTATCGTTTTCGCTTCTGTCGTAGGATTCAGTAAAAATAGTTAGATAGTATCTTTCTTTGATATGTTCTTGATTTTCTGCGGTAATACCTTGTGTTGTTATAAGATCATTGAAATCCATCGGTGAAAACATGTTTCCCTCTACATCTTCAAAGAGTTGCAGATCTAATTCTTGGGTGGTGCTGTCGAATGCATCACTCCAGTCATTAAGATAATACGCCTTTCCGCCGCGATTCAAATCGATAAGCATTGCCTTTGTCTTAATATCATTACGACTTAAAACGTCCGAACCACCGATCAGATTAATTTTTAATATCTTATCATAGTTATAGTTACTATCTTCACTATCCCATGCGGTTCGGTCACGAAGGTACTCGTACTCAAACTCAAAGGTGACGGGGGCACCAAGATTTTCAACCAAAGCATATCCTCTCTTATTGCTGTACTTTGTAGTATCATAGGTCGTTCCAGAAAGAACAGAGATATCGAAGTTGTATTCGAGCAGTTTCTTAACAAGAACAGGTACATATAGATGATATGCTACCTTTGTATGTGTTGTGTCAGAAGGATCCTTGAATGCCACATCAATTAGAGTAAACTGTCCATTTGGATTGGCGGTATCGTATTGATTATTGCCATCGCTTTGTCTTACTCCGAACAAATCACCAACCGTTAAGCAAGCATCGCTATCAGTAAGCGTGTATGTGCCGTTACTATAAGCGCATTTATAAATGGTCACAGTACCAATGTCTGTGCTTGCAGCGTTAGAATTGACCTTCAAGCTGTTGCCGCTGTTTGAAAAATCGATAGTTGTATTTGTCAACATCTGTAAATAGTTGTTGACATCTGCTTCAACAGTTGCCGGAGTTGGATCATCAATAACGAGTAACGGGAAATTATAAGATTTTCCGGAGATGGATGCGCCAAGCTCCGTGGTGAAGTCCGAAACAGTATTCGTATCAACACTTGGTCCGCTTAGGAAATATGAACGAGGCGGATCAGCGGAAGAGGACGCCTTTACCTGATATTTTTTGTTGGTTGCATCTGTCAGTATACTATTTACTGCCTTTTTACTGATACCGTCGCCTGTTAGCAGACCAATATCTGCTTCAAGATGCGGCGAGAGAGCAGGATTCACAGTAATGTACGGAGAGGCTGCAGTAACATTATTAGTATTATTAATAGCGCTTGCAGCAGTATTACTTTGAGGGTCAAGTGCAGATGTTCCTTCATAATCGGCAAAAACAACATAGCCTGTACTGCCGTACAAATCCGACATTACGTTGTTGGTGTTATTACCGATTAGCTTTGCTTCGGAAATTGTACCAGTTCTCTGGAAGCCGACGATTTTGATTGTTCCGCCGTCTCGTTTACCAGCAATATATCCTTTATTATTTGAATTTCCTTTTTTAGTAAAGGTTATATTGTTTACCCTGACATTATAACCATTTAAACTTTGCTTAAGCTGTCCCGCAAGTCCTCCTCCAGCGGTATAATAATTGATAGTACAGTTATTAACAATAGAATTATTGATTGAAAATGGTTTACTTGACTGCCAGTCTCCTAATGCAGCTCCTGCATATCCAGCTTCAATTGTATATCCATCAATTACACTGTCATTTATCTTCATACTACCCATACTATTGTTTTCATCGCCACCTTTAGAGAAGCCAACAACACAGCCAGCATTACCTGTGGAACTGGAGATGATTTTGGATACATCATCACCCGTAAGAGTATTCTTAATCGTGAACCTTTCCAAATCAATATTCGACCAAGTTCCACCCCATCCAAGAACACCGCCTGAGTATGTCTGTGAGCGAACAGTTACATTATAAATATTACAATCCGTTGCATCTATAGGTGCTTTATTTGCTACTCCTACCAAGCCGCCACAATATACAGGCCCCTGTACAATTTGATTACTGGAATTGGTATATTCGCAGGCAACAACTCTTGGAGTATCTCCTTCAGATTTTCCAATATTTACTTTGTCTATGGTAATATGATTTTTAAGATATGTAGTTTTCTCTGTGCCAGATCGTGTAATTCCAATCAATCCACCTACGCCTATAGACCAATCCTGATTCCAATTCTTATGACCATTCTCAGTATCTAACTCTCCGTTAAATCGTGAAACAATACTTACAAAATTAAAATAGTGCTCATTGAATTTAATTTCGATTTCTCCCATTCCGTCGCTTGGTCCTGCAAATATACTGCCCTGTCTTGCTATCAACCCAGCCGCACTTGTACCAGCACTTACATATATTTTGTTCGAGTGTGTTGCCTTATCTGTTGTATTTGTAATAGATATTTTTCGTTTATCTGTAGTATTAATCAAAAAACCAATTAATCCTGCGGCCTCACGCGACCCTTCGGTATAGGTGTTTTGGAGGTACACATCGGTGATTGTTGCGTTGTTGCCCATATTAAGTGTACCGATAAACATTCCAGCAGCTAAAGCAGTAAAATCATCAGATCGAATGTAATTAGGAGCCGTACCATCGGTGTTATACTGACGAGTTTTTACATTTCCTGTCAGGATACATTCTTTATATGTTGCATTTTTAACATAATTGAATAACCCCAAGCCGTGAACATTATTATTATACTTTGTTGTACCATTTTGAACATAAGAATAATGAGTATATGGTAAATAATTATCATTTCCTTTAGTATAGCTATAATAGGTGGTGTTTTGAGATATAGTATGGTCATTACCGTAGAAATTTGATAATGCTAATTGAAGGTTATCGTTAATAAGTCTTGCTTCTGTATTATTTGTAGTATTTATAATTGCTTTCGTTCCGTAAATATTTCCGATACCCTTATAGCCGTCAGGAAGAACAATATCTGTTTTCAGATTAATCGTAAAGTCTGAACTACTTCCAAGCTGCTTAGCATAGGTTCCTTTTGCATACTTGTCTAACAGATATGGATTAGTTGTATTATCAGTAACCGCTTTTTGATAATCTTTCCAAGCATCTGTATTTGTATAGCCAGCATCGGTTTTCTTAACTTCTGTTCCAACATTTGAATAATCCGCATGACGGGTCATCTGGTTAGAGCCATAGTATCCAACAACATTTGTACCGTTTGTACCTATGCCACTATTAATGATGAGCGACATTACAAAGAACTGCTGTGAAGAATTAATATCAAATGACTTGTTTGTAACATTGAGTTTATCACTATCGCTCGAAGGTACAACTATATCCGTGATAGAATAGTTCTTGTTGCCGTTTTTCAGCGTTACCGCATTGCCATCTATCTTTGAACCACTGCCAAAATATCTATACTCATCCTCATAGGGAGCATACTCACTTGCCTCTGTCACCGCAAAGCCGTTGATGACTCTGCCAATTAGCGGATTGCAGTACAGATACTGTTTGTTGCTTTCCGCGTAGATGGTTGCAACATTATTATTTGAAGTAGCAAATCCGGCTTTTTCCGCAGCCGTCACATGGCTGGAATCCATCTTGCGGAAGATAACGCCGCCTTCAACGATGACGCCAATGTATCCCCCGACAGGAGTAAGCGTAGCTGGTGTTACAGTTGCACCGCTGACATCGACCTTTACCGCATCAAGGATGTTATCGCCACCAAATACTCGACCGATAAAAGCACCGTATGTATCGCAGCCGCCTGATGTCAAGAAATCTCCAGTTATTGTACCAGCAGTTAGATCTATAGCATCATTATTGACCTCAATCTTAAGGTTTCTAATAACGCAGCCGTTGCTTGCATATATAATCGGGGCTTTGGTTTCGTTTGTAATCGTATTGTTATCGCCCTCGATCACACCATGGAAGGCTGTTACTTCGCCAAGTCCTGAAAATTGAATATCACTGATGGTAATATCATTCGCAATATAATAATAAGCACCTGCAACATAATCACGAATTACACCAGGATCTATTGTGTTTTCCACACTGGCGTTTGTCGGCTTGTAAACCTTTTCACCATTTTCAGTAAATTCAGCAAGCTGATAATATGTGCCAGTAGTTACAGTAACTGTAGTTCCTTCATTTGTTGTAAAATCTTTGTAATAATATCTATAAGCCTTATGATTGGTTTTGTTATCACACCATTTATCAGTAGTATTAGGATAAAAAATTTGAAAGTTTTGACTATTATCGTGATCGTTTTTCAGTATTTTAGCAATTGAAAGAAGCTCATCATCATCTGTGATTATATATGGATCATTATATGTTCCGCATCCGCTGAAGGTTGATGCGGCGTGATTGACATTGAGCTGGTGTTTAGTTGTAGATGTCCCGATCTCAGAACCCCAGATTGCAACGTAAGGAAGATATGCTGTAAAGCTGACAGTTGATGTACCATTTCCTGTTGTGTTATAATTTAGGGGATCCACATAATGCGCATCGGAGCTTGAATGATTTTCATTGTAATACCAAAATTCTTTGCCGTAATTCTTGCTGGCGGTGTTTGTAAGTTCCTTACCGTATGTCACATTACCAACATGATTGTGTGAATCATTCCAGTCCTCGCTATATGTATAATTATACACACCCTTTGAACCAGAACCCGAAGCATATGTCAGGCTTTCAAGCAGTGTTGCTCTTGTAAACAACGATTGTTTTGTCCCATAAACAGTATCATGATCTGTTGGCGTATTAGCAGAACGCGCATCAAGCATGATATCATTAAATGTGACCTTGACCTCCGCTGCCGTGTTCGAACCGACATTTCCGATAAGGCTGGTAGCTATCTGTTCCGCCGCAGTGTATTTTGCCGCAACTGCACTGACATGATAAATGTCCATTTGAACATAACCACTTGCCTGATTGATCAAAAGTGGTGAATATTTTGAGTCCTTATTGTAAACCTTAATACCGTTAAGCGAAATTGAAGCACCGGTATTATTTGACGAAATTACTGCATCAGCATTTGAATCGCCGCCAATTGTTCCGCAAATGATTGCACCGCAATAATCGCCTGTATCGGGAACAGTTCCGTTAAGGCTCAACGCGCCGTTGATATTAATTGTTCCGTTTACATTTCTGAACAGACCTGCGTGCATAAGATAATGCTGCGTCGTATATTCGATGGTATCCTCGCCAACAGTGCGGGACTTTTTTAAGCTCGTTCTTTCTAATAAATCGCTTCCTCCACTTGAGGCGGATTCATTGGTTTCGATTTCGCTGTTATGCAGCTTCACTGTTCCGCTAAGATTAATAATATCATTAGCGTCAACATCAAACGGATAATAGCTATAACCGTCAAGGTCTAAAGTATCTGTGCCAGTTCCATCTGCAAAGGTTGCTGAAGTTGTTGCCGTGAATTTGTCTGAGATCGTGCTGTGAGCATACTTCTTCACGCTGTAAAGAAAAAGATTTTCTGCCGCATTAAGGCTTGACTTATCTTTATATTTGTCAAGATTATAATAATATCTCGAATTAGGGTTGAATGTGTTGAATCCAGTCACCTGATTCTGATATGTATTACAGCTGCCGGAGGTATTGACCTTAGTGTCAGTCTGTGAACCATACTTTGTTGTTCCGTTTGTATTGATTGAGATAATGGAGTTGCCGTTTGCCTCAATCGCATTATTAGGCATTGCGGTATAAACAGCTATCTCATCATACAAAGTTGGAGCGTTTCCAGCAGTCACATTATATATTTTATAGGTATATCCCGTTGGGAGCTCGAGATACATCGCTTTGCTGCTGGAATAAGCCTTGTTTACAAGCATTCCAAGAGAATCAGCCGCAGAACCAGACATAGTGATTCCGTTAACATTTACCTCAGGAGTGTCTCCGTCTGCATCGGTATGAGAACCAATTTCAACAGAGTTGAACTTCCAATAGCCTGAACCTGTATAAACGAGACCAGCCATATTGCCAGTTGAAGAGTCATTGTTGAGCGTGCAGTTCAATACATTGATATGATCAAATGTTGCTGTAACGCCGTTCCAGCTGTATCCGAGCAGACCGCCCATAGACCCGCTGCTGCTCATCTTGCCCTTGACGGTAAGTCCGTTCAGCTCAACGCCGTTAAGTCTAAGCGTATTTGTTCCGTCCTCAATCACGCCGAACAAGCCGCCGAGCTGCTGTGTAGCTCTTGTTCCGGCATTCGACACTTCATTCGTTATCTTAACATCATTGACATTGATCGTTCCGCCGCTACCAACATAACCGCAAACTCCGCCCACATAAATGGTTCCACTGGCGGCACTGCCTGATATTTTTGCGCTGAAAGTGCTGTCAGTCGTGTCGCTGTATATTGTCGAACCTATTGTTGAAGTGCTGGGAGCTGACATTTTACCGACAAGTCCACCGACGTAAAGCGTATCCTTGTCGCTGTTGGTAGCGTATTTGATCTTTGTGCTGTTGTCAACAGTAACATTCTGAGCGCTGAATGAAGCGGCTGCATTACCTGCTACTGTGCCTTCATAGTAAGCTGTTTCACCGGCACGATCGTATGTATAGACTTCTCCGGATATAATGATATTCTTTGCTGTGAATGCAGAAGAAGTTTCACCGAACAGACCGTTGTAACGATGAGTGTAGATCATACCCTTACCAGCAGAGTCTGTATTCGTGGTTGAGTCATTGCCTTCATAATACTCGCCGATAGCAAGGGTGAGTTTGTGCTGCTTGTGTGTACCGTTTTCTGTATAATCCGCATTGATTTCAGTACCACTATACTCTGGACCGATTGTCCAAGAATCGTTTTTATTATCTCTTGTCAGTCCGGTCATTCCGGTATGCTGCAGATTAACATCAGCGGTCAGAACAATGTTTTTTGATTTAAGAGCAGTATATGTGCTGTTTGTTGTATCAGTAAACTGAAGCGCATTTGTTGCGGAGCTGCTGCCGCCATTAAGCTGCATATTGAGCGCCGCTGTTGCAAAGGTTGACTTGCTGCCTATGGATATTTTTGTAGGATTGCTGTTGTCAAAAGACGCGCCTTTTAACTTGGCGTAATGAGTCGTAGGATAGGATGACGGATCGTAATAGTTATCCAAAACGCTTTCTATTGTGAAGCCAGACTCCTTAAAACGAACGACTTCGCCCCACGAGCCGATATCGTCAACTGTGTTAGCTGAACCGTTTCTTGTAAGATTCCATGAGCTATCTGCAAAAACGAGAGCGCTGTCTCTGTATCCAACTATTTGTCCATAGCTGGAGTTTCCTGCCTCAAATTTTGCATTTGAAATATCCGTTGAACCCGAAAGATGAACGACTCCGCTTGTGCAGCTTCCGACTACGCCGCCGCCGTGAGCTTCAGAGTTTGAAGTGTTGAGCTTAAAGTTCTTAACATAAGTGTATCCTGTGTCAGCGATTCCTACAGTTCCGCCGAAAGTCCAGTCGTCCGAGGAAGCTGCGGTTACGTCAACGTCAGTTATGCTTGCAAAGCAAGCACCGTCAATTTTACCGATCACACCGCCATAAGCTTCTACATTTAAATTAGAAGATGCTCTTGTAGTATTTACCGTGATTGGGGAAGCAGCCACCGCAGGATTCTCGCCCTGTGCAGGCTGTGCTGCTGTACCTTGTATCTTTAATGTATCCGAGATACCTGTTGCTTGATATTTACCTATGATACCGCCGAAGATAGTGTTTGCGCCATCGCCCTTAGCGTATACAGTCTTGTCGGAGTTTCCGCTGAGAGTTATCGTTCCTCCCGGATTATCGAGAACTCCGAAGAAGCCGCCTGCGCCGCCTGTACTCTTAACTGTACACCATGAACTTGATGAGCCAATTGTAAAATCGTCAATTGTAAGACTATAAGCGTCGGATGTCATTATCGGTTTATAGTATCCTAAGAGTCCGCCTGCTCCAGATGTGCCTGAAACAGTATTGGAAATGCTCGGAGGCGTACCCGATATTGTTACTGTAGCGCTGTCATTCTTTCCTACAAGTCCGCCAGCATACTGACCGGCAGTGATAGAAGCGGTGCTTGGAAGGTCTTGAACTGTTAACTCTGAACCTGACTTCATCTCGCCGACAAGTCCGCCTGCGTTTCCTGCTGTTGCTGTAACATTTCCTGTATTAGTGCCTTTAACACTTGCAACAGTGAGCTTGGAATTTCTTTCCATCGTACCGCAAATCGTACCAACGTTGCCCGTTGCTGCGCTAAACGAAGATGTTGAATCATTAACGATGCTTACTGTCAGCTCAGCGTCTTCGCCCATTTCACCAATAAGACTGCTGTGCGAGTGAGGGGAGCTTGTGTCATAATTATCTTCATTAGGATAGGAGTCATTAATCTGTATTTTCCATTCTGCAGGACTTACAAGTGTTTTTGAGGGATCAGCATCTGAAACTGCAGGATTATAAGTAATATTAGTTCTATCATCATGTAAAACGTGATTTGCAAAAACAGCTCCATCAGGATTATCATCCTGAGTATGGATGGTAAATACACGCGCTCCGCCTGTTCCATCTTGTACAACAACCTCTACATGGTCATAAACATAATCAAAAAATGCAGTGTCTAAATTGAAATTATAAGCTGAAAGGCTATTGATAACTACTTTTCCAGCAAACGGATACTCAGCAGTTCCTATGCTCTCAAATCCGACCAGTGCATCTGATGAGTCGCCTTTGATCTCAATATTTATTGTATCATTCTGATGCTTTTGAGCATAGCGATTGCATGCCTTTGAATATCCTACCAAATTTTGATAATAACTGATGGGAGGGTCAATATCCGGAACGTATTCATCTTCAGCCACTACATTCTTAATATTAAACAGTTTTATTCCTCGTGGCAATTCTTGCAGCGGTAGTAAGCCTGAAAGCATTACCATTGCTGTAACAGCACTTGCCGCTCGTTTAGCTATTTTATTGCATTTTGTTTTTTTCATGTTTCCTCACCTCTGAATAGTGAATGTGAGCTATGGAATCAAATTCCATCATCAAATATAATGTATTCTTTAATACGTTGCCAAAGGTAATCGTTTTTTGATATATAATTTGGAGAACTTGCTGACATTTCTGCATAATTAGTTGCCCATTCGGCTTCTAAACCATCAACTATAGAAGTAAAGGATGTGCCTTTAAATACCTGGAAAGAATATCGAGTCTCATTATTTTGTCCAATTGATATCGTTGCCTTTTTACAAGAACTCCAACCATCTGGCGTTGTATCGTCTGTTACCGGATTAAAACTTGATATTCTTGAACTAAAGCCTATATTTTCAAGATTAAAAACAGCAGGATCCCATTTTATAGTTGCAGAATTAGCTTCACCATAGCCTGTAATGATATAATTAAAAAGATCATAAGCGTCAGGAGATTTATCAGTTGGATCGTTAAATCTGTCTATCCAACCATTTCCTTGCTCAGCGCTCTTATTAGATACTGAAAAAACAGCGCCAATTGTGTGAAGGTCCTTATGTATAGAATTTGGTGTAGCAATAAGCTTTACACATATATTTGAAGTTGTACTTGGAAAATAAAGTTTGAACTCATCTATTGCTGCGGTTGTTCCATGCAAAAGAGTTCTGCTGTATGTGCATGAACGTGAAGTTGATGATAGTTCAACATCTGTTTGACCTGTAATTGAAATAGTCACTACATCGCTTCCAAGAATAGCTAAAGCCTGCACCTCTGAAAGCGCATTTCCCGAAGAATCAGTAAGTATAGCCTCTAAAGTATAATTGATATCTGTTGGATAAAAGAGCGTTGAATTGTTTTTTCCAAAGTTGCGTATGTCAACATTTATCGGAGTTAGTGCACTGTTCAGAAGTGATACTGTATTCCGGTACTTAGTTGTATTGTTCTCGACACCTACTGATTCCTCAAGGTAATTTGAGGAAAACCTAATATCAGTATCGTTTTGCGTTGTGACGACTTTTTTGGCAATATTCTGGTTATTTTTATAGTTCGCAAATACAATGAATCCAGAAAGAGCGAGTGAAACTGAGATTATCCAGATCAATAGGATGTATTTTTTTATGAAATTCTTTATCTTTTTTTCCATTGATCACTCACTCCTTCCTAAAAGTATTATGTCAGCTTACAAAAGCCGATATGTAGAATAAATCAGTTTCCTTTTTGTAGGCATCCATATCTTGACCTGTCCATGACACCTTTACTATGTATGTTTTATAGAACGATGACCCCTTGTTAACTCCGGCACCGATATTTTTCAGTTGCCAGTAAACAGGAAGCGCATACCTATTATATGTTTGGTTTCCCTCATATGATTTTTCTTTAAGTAAATCGCCTGCATATCTTTCAGTAATTATTTCTGTAGTTTCTTCAGGAGTTCCTTCGTTTATTATTCTTGTTGTTTCTTTTAAATTTAAATATTGACCGCAGTCGCCAGTTTTATTCTTGATATAGTTTGTTTCAGTATCACCGTACCAAATATAATATGTCTGACCTTTTGGAATTTGGCTGAAATAAGATGTAGCACCCTGAGCGTCAGTTGTGCTGAACTCAGTTGGTGGGATACTATCTGGGTATCCAGCTATTTTTTTCCTTATTTCTTCTGCGTCATATTCGTTTGTAGCAATGTATTCAACGTATGGCAATGAACCGTCGGTTGCGTTTCTTGTGTCACATTCAGGATGAGCCGATAACATCGCCGCTTTTGAAGGATAAACCGTTCCTTCATAAAAAGTATATGTAAACGGGTTGTTAGTTGTATGCTCTATCTGAAGTGTAAAACTGTTTACCCATTCACCTGATACGCTGAATACAAAGCTTTGAGCTGTTATAGGAGTATCAGTATTGGGGATTTTCTTAGTTAAATCTATTGATGACATATCAAGATGGATTACATCTTCTTTATGTGCTGCATTTATATACAGATTGTCTGGCGACTTGATCTTGGCTAACTCTGCTACCCTTCGTTCATAATTGAACCAAGAATATGTAGGAATCGTAATAGCAAGAACAATAGTGAGGATGATTGCAATGACAAGCTGTATTTTTGTAGATAATGAGAGTTTTTTTATTGATTTTACAACATTCATTAACAACATCCTCCTTTCAATTTATTATGGAGTAGATACTGGGGCGGTTGTTTTTTCAGCTGATATGTCAAGTAAGAAATAATCGATATTAACGCCGATTAACTGATCCGCTGTATTATAGTTTTCATTCAGTTCGTTTAAACGCGTTGCATTACTCTTTATAGTGGTATATGTGGCTGTCGGCATAAATGATGCATTGGTATTTGATATTTCAGCCAAGATATTCTGATAATTTGAATTAATGTAAGATATAAGGGCAGCCCGATCATCAGCATTGTCATCTTCAAGAAGGGGGTAATCAGTGCGGCTTGTGTCTCCGACCTTTAATATCATCTGATCAAATGTGTTAACCCACTTCCAATATATTATCACATTAATCTTTTCGCCAGAATTACCAGCTTCGATATGTTTAGTGTAACCGTCGGTTCCTATATAACCAGAGTATATTTCGTTTCCATCGCTTATTGTTCTGTCTGTAAAAAACAATATATGTCCTCTAAGATAATTACTTGCGTTTTGCAAATCATCAGGACTGTTATCTGTTATCTCTGTTATTGAGGTGGTTGCGCCAGTATCATCGTCATAGGTGGCGTCAAAAGTTCTTAAATTGAAATTGCATTTTACATAGAGTTCGTCATCGGTATATGGAATGATATCAAAGTTTAATACGCCTGATGCACCGGGACGGAATCCTTCTGTATATGAACTTCCGTCATTTCCAGAATCAAGTCTCATTATTAGCTTGTTGACTGTACCTGTACGATGTTCGCTTACTCCACTTGATTCTGCTCCGATTATAGCACCTTCATCGTAGTTGCTATCAGCTAAACGATAAAGACTAAGATATTCAGAGGGTACTTTTCCAGTAGAAGAAAGTTCAAACGGAATACCTGCAACACTCACTCCCATACCGCTTCCTGACACTGAGGTATTGGAGCTGAACCAAGCTATTGTGGCAAAAATCCAGACGACAAATGCGAACACAGCGAGCGAACCAAACTTAATTAAAGAACCTTTTAACCGCTTCTTTCGCTCTTTTTCATCAACGTCATTTTTTTGCTTTGGACTATGTGCAGTCTCATCAGTGGTTGTTAATTCATTTGATTTATATAATGCTTCATAAGCCTTTGCACTCACTATGTTCACCTCCAATGCCGTATATTTGCGAAAGGGCATAACAACCCTATTACTGCATAGTTACTCTACTTTATTATATCATTTTTATATACCGTTTTCAATGCACATTATAACTAATTATACCATTTACTATTTGTAATGTTTGCTTAACCTGATAATTACTTCAACCAAAAATTTGCATAATAGCGCTATTTGTCAAATACAGATTGTATAATCGTGCTGTTGTATAACTATTGATATATTTTTATAACTAAAGCTGATTATGGTAACTATGATATGTTGTTATAGTGCTATATTTGTTAATTATATCTACATTCTTGTTCGCATTGGTCATATTTTGGATTATGAAATAATGTTTCTATGTATTATCAATCATCGTGACACATTATTCTGATAATTTGCCTTATGCCTTCTGTGAGCAGATCGGCAAGGAGATTCGGGATATTTCAGACGAGATACCGTTTGAGATTCCTGATTCGTGGGAGTGGGTAAGGTTAGGAAGTATTGTCTATAGCAGAGGTCAAATGAAGCCTACATCAGACTTCTGCTATGTCGATATTGGTTCGATTGACAATAAAAGGCAAAGATTAGGTGATACAGAGAATATCGTAACACCTGATAAAGCACCGTCACGAGCAAGGAAAATAATAGATGTTGGCGATATTATATATTCTACTGTAAGACCATATCTGCATAATATGTGTATCATTGACAGACAATTTTCTCTACAACCTATTGCAAGCACAGGATTTGCTACAATGACGTGTTACAGCGGTTTACTAAATAAATACTTGTTCTATTATCTACTTGCACCAGATTTTGATAATTATGCTAATGATACTGAAAACTCTAAGGGTGTAGCATATCCTGCAATAAATGATGATAGATTATATAAGGCGCTTATTCCTATCCCGGCACTTGCCGAACAACACCGCATTGTAGCCAAGGTAGAAGAACTCCTCCCATACATCGAAAGATACGGCAAGGCAGAAGAACACCTCACCGCCCTCAACACCACATTCCCCGAAGCCCTGAAAAAGTCTATCCTGCAAGAAGCCGTACAGGGCAAGCTCGTTCCGCAGAACCCCGATGATGAGCCTGCAAATGTGCTGTTAGAGCGTATCAGAGCCGAGAAACAGGCACTTATCAAGGCAGGAAAGATAAAGAAAGACAAGCACGAATCGGTCATCGTAACAAGGGATAAAATTCCTTATGAGATCATCGACGGGAAAGAACGCTGTATTGCCGATGAAGTGCCATTTGAGCTGCCGGATAGTTGGTGTTGGTGCAGGCTTGGAGATATATTACTGAAACTAACTGACGGTACGCATTCTACTCCTAAATATACTGAAATAGGAGTGCCTTTTATATCTGTTAAAGACGTAAGTGCAGGGAAATTGGACTTTTCTAACTGCAAGCATATATCAGAAAAAGAGCATACCGAACTATATGAGCGATGCAATCCTGAATTTGGAGATATACTACTAACAAAAGTCGGCACAACAGGAATCCCCGTTATTGTTGACACGGATAAACAGTTTAGTCTTTTTGTAAGTGTTGCTTTGTTGAAATTCAATCAAGAATTGCTATATAATAAATATTTGTTATATATGATAAATTCCCCATTAGTACAGAAGCAAGCAACAGAAAACACTAAGGGTGTAGGTAACAAGAATTGGGTTATGCGAGATATAGCTAATACGTTGATAGCAATACCTCCAATTGAAGAACAGCACCGTATAGTATCTAAAATCGAAGAAATCATGCCTTACATCAACACGATCACAAAGTAAGATGTTACAATTATATCGGAAGGAGGTCTTTCGATATGATTGACACATTTAAGGCATATCTGGACAAAACAAATCTGTCCGAAAACTCAAAGTCTGCCTATCTGTTCGCCCTGAGACAGTTCACCGAGCAGTACGGCAGCGTGACCAAGAAGAACCTCACGGCTTACAAGGTGTGGCTTGTGGATCACTTCAAACCGCAGACGGTAAACCTCCGCTTGCGTGGAATGAACTGCTACCTTGAAAGCGTGAGCAAGGAGAAGTGGAAGCTGTCCTTTGTCAAGGTTCAGCAGAAACCGTTCCTCGAAAATGTTATCAGTGAAGCGGATTACTTGTACTTCAAGAAGCGTCTGAAAGAGGACGGCGAATTGTTCTGGTACTTTGTGATCCGCTTTCTCGCTGCCACGGGAGCGAGAGTGAGCGAGCTGATCCAGATCAAGGTGGAACACGTTAAGCTCGGCTATCTCGATTTGTACTCCAAAGGTGGCAAGCTACGCCGCATCTACATTCCGAAGTCCTTGCAGGAAGAAGCCCTTGTGTGGCTTGCAGAAAAGAAGCAAGACAGCGGTTTCATCTTCCTCAATCAGCGTGGACAGCGTATCACCACAAGGGGCATATCGGGCGAATTGAAGAAGTTTGCGGAGAAGTACGGCATTGATACAAAGGTGGTATATCCGCACTCGTTCCGTCATCGCTTCGCCAAGAGCTTTCTTGACCGCTGTAATGATATTGCTTTCCTCGCAGACCTTATGGGACATGAGAGCATTGAAACAACTCGCATTTATCTCCGCAAGACCGCCACGGAACAGCGTGAGATTGTAGACAATATCATTGATTGGTAATAGTAAGGGCATACCCTCAGAAACGAGAGTATGCCCGATTTTTACAGCTTGTCGCAGTATTTTGTGAGTTCTTCTATCTTTTCAACTATTCTTTGCTGTTCATCAAGTGGCGGAAGTGGCATGAATAACTGGTCAATAGCATTTGATGAAAGTCCTTGTATGCCTATGCCCTTACCGCCAATCAATCCAGCTCTTTTATACAGGTAAAACACATAATAGAAGAAATAAACCTCGACTGGAGCATAAGAGCGTAATCTGTGTATGTGATTCTGAATACGCATAGGATAGTCATAATTCCAGATTGCTGCTCTGCCTATATCTCCGCCCTCACAAACAAGCAAATCTCCCTTAGTGACGGTACATTTTTCTACTTCGCTGTCTGTAAAAAGCATTTCTTTGAGCTTATCCAATTCAAATCTATCCCAATATAGATTAGAGGTAGTGATATACTGCATCTTTGTTCCTTGATGATTTGAGGAATTAAGAGCCTTGCCAGTGTTATGCTGAAATATTGTTCCGAGCCTACACCAACACCAACTATCAGGAATCTCAAATGGCACTTCATCGGCAATACAGCGTTCTTTCCCGTCGATGATCTCATAAGGAATTTTATCCCTTGTTACGATGACCGATTCGTGCTTGTCACGCTTGATCTTGCCAGCTTTGATAAGTGCCTGTTTTTCGGCTCTGATACGCTCCAACAGCACACTTGCAGGCTCATCATCGGGGTTCTGCGTAACGAGCTTGCCTTGTACTGCTTCTTGCAGGATAGACTTTTTCAGGGCTTCGGGAAAGGTGGTGTTGAGGGCAGTGAGATGTTCTTCTGCCTTGCCGTATCTTTCAATGTATGGGAGGAGTTCTTCTATCTTTGATACTATGCGGTGTTGTTCGGAGAGAGGTGGCAGGGGTACAAGCAAACTTATCATTGTATCTGTTCCTGCCCTCGGCATTTTTATTCCGTAGGTTTCTCCATTTACAAGTCCGTCAACATAGGGCGATTTCAAGAAATTCACGATAAATTCCGCAGAAATGCCACCATATACTGTAAAGGGTACTATTTCAGGAGTGCAAATACCACTATCAGGAGCAACGAGTATTTTCAAGAGGTACGGACGGAGTTTGCTGTATAAAATATCACCCTTAGAAAAAACGGTTTTGTCTCCAACAGCTTTTCTCTCACCAACGGTCTTTTTTACAAGTAGCCTACCGCCTTTTTCTATATCCTCAAGGTCAAGTCCCCATATCGAAACATCTGCATCTTTAGCATTTATCTTCTGTTTGGTTTGATTGTAGGTGCTTATAATCCCTAACCTTACCCACTCCCACGAATCAGGAATATCAAACGGTATCTCGTCTGAAATATCCCGAATTTCCTTGCCGATCTGTTCACAGAAGGCATAAGGCAAATTATGGGTAGCACCTCTGAATATCTCCGAGGACTTTTTATCCTTTTTTATCTTGCATGCCTTGATAAGCTCCTCTTTTTCGGCTTTGATACGCTGGAGCAGAACGCTTGCAGGCTCATCATCGGGATTTTGCGGAACGAGCTTGCCCTGCACCGCCATCTGGAGTATGGAGTTTTTAAGCTGCTGTGCTGTCATTTCAAATCCTCCACATCGCTGATACCGAGTATACCCGTGATCTGTTTCAAAATGCGGTCAATATCGGCATTCAGGCTTGCGCGTTTCTCCTGATACTGCTGAATAAGCTCTTTCGGAGGGAGTATTTCTTCTTCCTCATGTGGAAAACCGCAGAGGTCAATGTTATAGCTTCTCTCTGCAAGCTCCTCAGCCGTGTACTTCTTAGACTTGTCGAACCCGTCAATCGTTATCTCTTCACGGCTGTTCCACCACTTCACAGCAGGATCAAAGTGCTCCAGCTTCATCGGCTTGGTCTTGGAGAAGTTCTTGTATCCGTCAGGCATATCAAGGCGATAGAACCAAGTCTCTTTGGTAGAGCCAGTTCTGTCAAAGAAAAGAATATTTGTAGTGATAGAGGTATACGGAGCAAAAACGCTGTGAGGCATACGAATGACCGTGTGCAGATTGAATTCACTCAGCAGCTTCTTCTTGATAGCTACCTTTGCATTATCAGTACCGAACAGGAAACCGTCGGGAAGAATAACAGCAGCTCTTCCGTTCTGCTTCAGGCGGTACATTATGACAGACATAAACAGATCAGCAGTCTCACTGCTTGCAAGGTCTGACGGGAAATGGTTCTTGACCTCATTCTTTTCGCTGCCACCATAGGGAGGATTCATAAGAATTACGTCGAACTGATCGTCCTCTGTATAGTCGAGAACGTCTTTCAGCAGGGAGTTATCGTGATATATACGGGGAGTATCTATATCATGCAGGAGCAGGTTCGTAACGCAGAGCATATACGGGAACTGCTTCTTTTCTATACCGTAGACTGACGTATCAAAGGCTTCTCTGTCCTCGATAGTCTTCTTCTGCGATTCAAGTGCTTTCAGCCAGCTTGTTATGAAACCACCTGTACCGCAGGCAAAGTCCGCCATTTTCTCGCCAATCTGCGGCTTTATCATCTGAGCCATAAAGTCAGTTACAGCACGTGGAGTATAGAACTCACCGGCAGAACCTGCGCTCTGCAACTCTTTCAGTATAGACTCATATATCTCGCCGAAAGCGTGGCTTTCCTCATAATCGGTAAGCTGAAGCTCGTCTATTACGTTTACTACCTGACGGAGCAGGACTCCGTCTTTCATGTAGTTATTTGTATCTTCAAATGTAGTCTTTACAATAGCCTTATTAATAGGCGTTGTCTTGGAGACTTCGATGTTTTTCAGTGTCGGGAACAGTTTATTGTTGATGAAGTCAAGCAGTGCATCGCCTGTGATAGCTGTACCCTTACCGTCATCAACAGCCCAGTTCCTCCAGCGGCACTCTTCGGGAATAATGGACTCATAGTTGTCGTCATCGAACTCCCAGTCCTCTTCCTTAGTGTCATATACCTTGAGAAACAGCAGCCATGCTATCTGCTCGATACGCTGAGCATCACCGTTGATACCTGCGTCATTTCGCATTATATCTCGAAGTCTTTTTACAAAATTGCCTAAGCTACTCATTTAGGATATCTCCTTGTATATTTCATCTTCTAATTCTTTAACTGCCTGCATATAGCCGTCTTTACCGCCAAACAGCTTGACGATAGCAGCAGGCTTTCCCATTCTTATAAACGGATCCAGCTTCAGTATCTGAGTATCCTCTATCTGATAGATACCCTCGTTGGAGTATTTCTCAAGCAGAGCCTCAAGTACCTCTCTTGCAAGTCCGTTATATTTACTTATGAAATCGCGCTTCTTTACGCCATTTGCACGTTCTTTTCGTGTCAGCGGCTTCTTATCGAATGCAATATGTATGATAAAATCGAAATCGTCTATATCTTCCATGCCCTGAGACTCTTTCAGCGCGTGGATATCGATGCCATGATCCTTGAAGAGCTCTGATATGGCTTTCTTTTTCTCTTCACCGTTCCAGCTCTTGATAAAGTGCTCTAAGTCGGAATACTCACCAAGGATATTTGTCTTGGTGTAGTCGATGATATTCTCAGTTTTAAGAAGCTTTCCGTCAGAATCGTATACAGATACGACTTTATTAATGATACGGACAGTACATCCGTTGACATCAACATACGGCTTTTCCTCCGGCGGTTCAGTCGGATATTTTGGGCGCGGCACGATTACTACATCTTTGGGCTTTTTAGGCCAGTTGGGATCTATCTCGATAGGGCCATCCCACGCCTCATCATAGAACAGCCTTGTTACGCCTCTGAAATCCATTACGACAAAATGAGTCTTGCCCTCTTTTTCGCGTAATCTGGTGCCACGACCTATGATCTGCTTGAACTCGGTCATAGAGCCAATGTTCTCATCAAGAACGATGAGCTTTGTCATTTTACAGTCTGCACCAGTTGACAAGAGTTTTGAGGTAGTGGCTATTACAGGATATGGCGAAGATACAGAGATAAAGTAGTCAAGCTTGCCCTTTCCGTAATCGTCCGAACCGGTAATACGCACAACATAATCGGGATTCTTTTTGCACATATCAGCATTGAGATTTGTAAGAGCTACCCTCATACGCTCTGCTGCATCTTCATTTGCACAGAACACTATTGTTTTCTGCATACGATCTGTACTGCGAAGATAGTTGGTTATTTCGAGAGCTACCTGATTTATGCGGTCTTCAATAATAATGTTATAGTCATAATCCTTGTTGTTGTATATGCGGTCTTCGATCTCTTTGCCATAATAATCGCGCTGTCCCTTCAAAGGTCTCCAGCCGTCGCTAATATCTGTAGTTATGCTGATAACCTTAAATGGAGCAAGGAATCCGTCATCGATACCGTTTTTCAGAGAGTAGGTATATACAGGCTCACCAAAATAGGAGATGTTTGAAGTATATGCAGTCTCTTTGGGCGTTGCTGTCATACCGATCTGTGTAGCAGAATTAAAGTATTCCAGTATCTTACGCCATCTGCTTTCTTCCTTAGCACTGCCGCGATGGCACTCGTCTACGATAATTAGATCAAAGAAATCCTTATCGAATAACTCAGAGAAATGCTCCTGATCATCATCGCCAACGAGCTGCTGATACAGCGAGAAGTAGACCTGATGCGAAGTAATTGTGGTCTTATCATCTTTTGCAACATTGATCTTATGTATCACTTTTTCAAGCGGAGAGAAATCTTGCTGTATAGACTGATCTACGAGTATGTTTCTGTCAGCAAGATATAGTATCTTTCGCTTCATGCCGCTTTTCAACAAACGGTACACTATCTGAAATGCTGTATAGGTCTTTCCTGTGCCGGTAGCCATAACAAGTAGGAGTCTGTTCTGCCCACGAGCAATAGCATCGACGGTACGGTTTACAGCTACTCGCTGATAGTATCTCGGCTCATATGTATTTTGACTTGAATAATAAGGCTGATTTATAACAGCAAGTTCGTTAGCGGACAAGCCCTGCCCCTGATTTGCTACAACTTTATATCGTTCTATCAGTTCATCAGGCGACGGAAACTCAGAAAGTGCAATCTGACGCTCTGTACCTGTAAGCATATCATGCTCATAAAAAGCATCACCATTGGAACTATACACAAAAGGGACATCCATCATTTTTGCATAAGTTATAGCTTGCTGTAATCCGAAGGATACACTATGATTATTGTCCTTTGCTTCAACTATAGCAATCGGAAAGCTATTGCTCCAATAGAGAACGTAATCAGCGAATTTAGCGCTTTTCTTATCTCTGTGGACAAAATTACCGTTAAGGCAAATCTTTCCGTCGGTTATTTTAGTTTCCATAGTTATCTTGCTCTTATCCCATTTAGATAAGATAGCAGGAGTAATGTATTGAAGCTTGATATCTTCCTCGGACATCTCTTTTTTGGTCAGTATGGTCATAGTCGCACCTCCACTTCTGATAAGTCGAAATTATAAGAAGTTATACTTATATTTATTATACAACAATTTGCACAATTAGTCAACAGCCCATCAATCGCAATTTATACAAATTCGAGATTGATTCTTTAGCAATTTGGCACTGATAAAAAATGTGAAACAAGTTTATAAATATATAAAACTAAAGAGGTTGGAATATATAATCTAACCTCTTTAAGCGATTATTCAAGTATTGCTGTTTAATTCCCAACAAGCGACACCGTCTATATACCTTGTAGTTACATTCATTAGTTCTTTTCCAGCACGACGAATAGTCTTGTCACTGATATCACTCTTGGCACCTTCTGCAAGTATAGCACTGATGGGCACAGGTCTGTCTTTCAGCATTTCTTGTATAATATCAGCTGCGCGGTCTATTTTACGCATATGCAATTCTTCACTATCAGAAGGGGTATATACCTCTGCAACTTTGAATGACAGCCTTTTACTCTCATCAAAAACAAGCTGTATCGTAGAGTAATCAGATTCATCATAATTACTTTTGATTGCTCTCAGATAGCGCTTTGAGCGATCATTCTTATCTGCCTCAACAAGAATAATACTGCGTACCGCCGCAGCTATATCAACGCTGCCGATAGTTCTATGTATATCATGCGCACCCTCGTTTTTATTCAAGTGACCTATTACAACTATGGCACACTCGGTGTCTTGAGCCACCTTGGTTAGCATAGAGAATACGGCTCTCATCTGAGTCATATTTCCAATATTTGTTCCTTTGGGGAGAAAGGACTGCAGGGGATCAATTATTAGCAGTCTGGCGCTGGTTTCCTTAATGATCTCATAGAGTTCTTTTTCGTTGAGTGTAAGATGCTGCTCGAGTTCACCGCTGTAGGCGAGCTTTGTCCTGTCTCCACCGGCTCTTATGTAACGAGGGATAGCCATGTCACCGACACCATCTTCGTTAGTTACAAAGAAAGTCGTAATTGGTTCGATTGATTCAGAGGGCAGTAATTCTCCATTTTCAAGTGTCGGCGGCTTTATTCCTTGTGATAGCAAAGCGGCTATTGTAAGCATTAGAGTTGTCTTTCCATCACCGCCGTTGCCCTCGACAAGAGTTACTTTCCCAAACGGAATAAAAGGTTTCCATAGCCAATTTACAGATGTTATCTCAGTCTGATTAGCCCATTTTATAACTGCCATTTCTTTTCCTCCATGAGCTTTATTATTGTGTACGAACATTGTCCATTTGACCATTTGTCCATGAGTTTTCAAATCCACGCAAAGGCAAATACGCCTATTTTACCAAGTTTAACCGCTTTCGAACTATATTTGGTCAAAAGGACAAATGGACAAAAGGATTATTATCACCATTTTGAAAGGGATTTCGGTGAAATAAAAAAGCCCTCAATTTGTCTCGTATCTGCGACTTGACCTGTATTAAGATCTACCATGATATATACAGTTCCTTTACTGTCTTTTACAAGACGCGACTCTACAGCATGCGGCGTATCTCCCCAGCACATAGCTGCTATTGGATTTTTCTTGACTTTAATATATGGTATTGCATAATATGATTTATCATATTCTTGTTCGGGCACATCCAATGCACCTTCCTCATCTTTATCAGCAGCACGAAATACAACTCGCCGTTTCTCAATATTCCAATGTATTTGTATGTAAGCGGGACAACCTATTTTATCAAGTATGTCATAGGAGATAAGAAAAGAATAATCATCATAATTAACGAAAACAGTTGTTATTTCTTTTCTCATATTTTTTCTTCCGACTCGCTTTGGGGCGAGCAAATCTTTGGGAAGTCCGCTGTTGAATAACGGCACAGGTTTCATATTATTCGGATCTGGTTGTGGAACATTAATACCAAGCAATTCATACGGATCCAACATAAGGACAGCGCAAACCGCAAGTCCAATTCTCATAGAAGTGCCTGAAATATATTTCTCTCCAGCTTCAAATCGCTGATACTGACTAACATTTATGCCTGCCATATCAGCGACTTGTTGCTGCGTTAAACCGAACTGTTCTCTACGTTCTTTGAGTTTTCCGCTTTCTGAAAGAATACCAGTATACACGCCGTCATCACTTCGAGGGCATTCAAAGGGAACAAAAGTAAGGCTTGACATGATTGATCCTCCTATTCGCATCAAATCTGATGTAAATATAGTTTACCACAGATTTGATGTGAATGTCAAGCGCTATTTTCACTTAATAGTTATAGCTCATATCAATGCCATCGGATTTGATTCCAAGTTCTTGCTTTTTCTTCTGGATCATACGCTGGAGTTTCTTATCTACCTTAGCAGAGATATTTCTTCTGTGACGTGCATTATCTTCTTTAATGAAGCGCCCGAGGTCGACAAGCAGACTAACGACTGTATTGGATATATCACTTGAATACTCACCTTTTGAATAGTTCAAAAGATTTTCGGCATATTCGTTACCGGCTTCTGCTGAGTTTGTAAGCCATAGCACAGCTTTCGTTTTGTCGGGTTCTACATTTTCAGCTCCGAACAGATATATCCGTCCAAGGCGATACGAAGCCCACATATTCTTATCTGCTACAGCTTTCAACAGTTCAACTGCCTTTGCCGTATCGTGATACTCATTATCATCAAGCAGGAGCTTTGCAAGTTTGTACATGGATAGCTCATCGCCGTCATTTGCGAGTCTATCCAGTATCTCAATGCCTTTCTTCATATCGGTCGCGGCATTTGTGTTATTAATCAGTTCCTGTGCCTGCTTTCGTTTTTTTACTGCTGTAGCAGTTCCTTCGTTTATTTCGAACGTTATGCTTTCTTCATCAACGTGTATTTCATCGGAAATATCATTTTCTTTAGGTAATATATCAGCCTTTAACACTTCACGGATTATCATATTTTTGACAGACCTGAACTCCTTATTCTCAACAAGATCCGGAAAAACTTTATCTTTCTGAGTGTACATTCTATACTTAGCCTTTTCGAATTCACACCACTTATCATACAGCTTTTGTATATTTCCATTCTGTGAAAGCAGTAAAAAAATATCATCAACTGTCTGCTTAACATCTTTTGGGAGGTAGCCGTATACTTTATTTCCTTTTGTGCTTTGCAATTTATCATACAGTTCACGAACCTTTACGACAAGTCGTTCGTCAACCTGACTGCTGCCTAGCAGAGAAACTATGTCGCTCATCTGATCTTCAGATAACGCTTTCAGTTCATCTCTTGTCAGCGTTTGTTCCTGATATATGCTTTGTAATTCATCATGGAATATATCATTTGCAAAGGCGGAGCGTATTTGTTCTATACCGTCCTTAGTAAGGTATCCCTGTCTCGGATCCTTTGAATATACTATGAGATGTATATGCGGATGATGCGTTGTATCATGGAACGCTGCATACCATTTCATTTCTGTAAGCGGTATCTTCTGTGCTTTTGATATATCTGAGATATGACGCATAACAAGATCACGCCACATATCCGAATTTGTATATCCAAGACGCACTGCATCTTCGCGGCGCAGAGATATAACATGAGTCCACACATATCCGGGATGCTCTGCGACTTCATTTGCTACTGCGTTGAGATCAATAGGAGTATCACTTCCGTTGAAGAGTCCATGCTCTCCACGACGCTCTGCTCCAGGACGCTTAGCCATATATCCTACGAAGTTTTTACGGTTACCGATAACATCAGCGTGGCGTTCTATGATAGTTGATATAAGTTCTGATGCATTTTCAGCAGATGGATTCTTTTTGTAGTCAGCGTACTCAAGATATTGTTTTGCCATAGGAAACTCCTGAATCAGTTCCGATAACAACAGCTTTTGTTTTTCCGTTGTTACTGCTCCGGCTTGTGGACGCTTCTCAACGGACTCACGGGTAGCAATATACTTTGTATAATTCTTGCGCTTTGTTTTACCGCGCTTGCCGCTTTTTAAATATCTGCTTGTAACAATTATTTTTGCCATTATCTCACCTCTCTATCTCAATATGTATAGCGCTGCACAATGCAGCGCTTTCATTTAGTCTGTGTTTCGCTGATATCTTACAGCACTCTCAAAGTTTATAACGCCATTGATGCGTCTGACTTCATCTGTAACCATATCACGCAGTTTGAAAAGAGTTGTATCATCAATATCATTTATAGCAGCAAGTATATGTGTTTGTACGCCTGCTTCTACAGCTAACTTAAATATAGCTCGGGAGAGTCTCTGCTCACTTCCTTTTGCACTTCCATCTATTATCTCTGCTAACTGCGGTGCTATAAAATCTATAGCTGTGTGATCCTGATTATGGAGATAACCGCAATAGAAACGTACAGCTTTTTCGATAAACTCAGACCTTGAAAGACAATTATCTCTCTGATATGTGGCGCCTATCATATCAAGTGTTTCAGGATACAGTTTCATTCCAAACCTTATCTTTTTAGGCAGGGATGCGACCGATTTTTTTCCGAAAACACTTGCATTATTCTTATTTTTGCCCGTATCATCCGACTGCATTTTTGAAAACCTCCTTATGATGTGACTCTTGTCCTAACTCCCAAAGCCTTGAAGAATCGGCGGGCTTTGCCCGTCCGATGTGAGCTTCCGGGCGCTTCATGCGACCGGAATTTAACCTGCAAACCAGAAACCACCCTCGGAAGCCCTCCGAAACCGCTGTTTCGGACCATCGCCAAAACCGCCCGAAAACGGCTCGGCACTCCCGAGGTGGTATCCTTTCCCGACCGTGCCGCACAAAATCGCACACAGCGCATTCTCGCGCGACACGGGGCGAGTTACTCTTCGGGCTTTGGTCCGGTTATTATAGACTTGCGAGGTCTGCGTATCTGCTGTTTTGCAGTCAGCTCGATGTACTCTCTGACATTCTGAGGCACGACCTTGGTATATATCTGCTCCACCTGCTTGTCGAGCTCCGCCGCAAGTGTCGTGTTCTTCTGCTCGAGGTACATCTCTATCGCTGACAGTTTTTCTTCAGGTATCTGTACTGTTATTGATCTTTTCATGTCATACCTCCCATGCTCAT
>Ga0256404_1003387_pt1 | contig 32654 bp, 19 predicted proteins | sample RumenRJG_01DNA_FD_185990 | JGI IMG/M metagenome (GOLD analysis project Ga0256404, IMG submission 185990) | Bovine rumen microbial communities from Lethbridge, Alberta, Canada - RJG_01 | ecosystem: Host-associated > Mammals > Digestive system > Stomach > Rumen | place: Canada: Alberta | collected...
GCCTCCCCCCCCCACCCCCCCCAGCCCCCCCCCCCCCCTCGCCCCCTCAGCCTCACCCCCCTTACCCCCTCTCCAAGGGGAGAGGGGGAGTAGAATGCTGGATAAACAATAGTCATCTACTCGTTTTTTAGGATGATTAAATTTGTCTGGCCTCGATCGATAAAGTCGTGTAGTAAAAGGAAGAGAACATTCATCCCTTGAAGGTAATTACTCCCCTCGCCTTTGGAGAGGGGTTGGGGGTGAGGCTGTTGGAGAAGCGTTTGGGGTGAGGCTGCTTTCTCTCTTTCCCGTTAAAATCCCCAAAAAGACCTTAAGGAAAACAAGAACAATTTAGTAGTGAAACTGAAGAAGAATGGGTCTAAAAGGTTGATATAGGTCAAATAAGAGCCGTTGACTTCTACTGCACATTTAAGCGTTTTCGTGCAAACGAGTGTGAATGGCCGTTTGCAATTCTCGATTATTTTTCTTATTTTTGTATCAGAATTAAAAACCCAGCGGCTCTTTTGGTGCATCTTGCACGGTTTTGAAGGGTCGGAAACACAAAACGATAATTCATCAACACTATATATAAATAAGGAGAAATATACATGCAGATAAAGAAACTCGTAACCATCGCTTCCATGTTTGTGGCTTTTGCAGTCACTCCAGTCTTCGCCGGCACTGGCACACCAGAAAACAGTTCTGTCAACACAGAGGATGTTATTCCTTATATCCTGCCCGACGAGATGGAGCACTCAGAGTTGGAGGCTTTGTTCAACGTTACGGGTTCTCAGATCATCGAGAAGGCTAAGAACTATATCGGTCGCCCTTATCGTAGCGGTTGCATGGGCCCGTATGCCTTTGACTGTTCCGGTTTCACCAGTTTTGTTTATCAGTCTCTCAACATTCATCTCGGCCGCAGCAGCCGTGACCAGTGGCGTGAGGGTCTGGCCATCAATGATCGTGACGACGTGCATGTAGGTGACCTCGTATTCTTCGGTTCTTCCGCCCGCATCAACCATGTCGGCATTGTGGCTGAGGTTGAGGGCAATGGTGATTTCAAGTTCATCCACGCTTCTTGCTCCAATGGCATCACGATCTCGGATATCAACGAGAACTACTACGACAATAGATACCAGGGAGCAAGAAGAATACTGAATAATTAAAGGCAGCCTCACCCCCAGCAGCCTCACCCCCAGCAGCCTCACCAACAACAGCCTCACCAACAACAGCCTCACCCCCAACCCCTCTCCAAAGGGAGAGGGGAGTGAAATGAGTGATAAACAATACCCTTGTGAGAATATAAATCAATGATGATACCATCAATATCCTGGATATTGATGGTATTTTTGGGTTTTGATGGTATTGATGTAGGGGCGGCCCATCCGGAATCCATTGTCACCCCATTCGGAATGTATTGTCCCCCCATCCGTAATCCATTGTCCCCCCATCCGGAATCCATTGTCCCCCCATCCGGAATCCATTGTCCCCCCATCCGGAATCCATTGTCCCCCCATCCGGAATGTATTGTCACTCAAATCTGAGATATCTTGTTCTTCTCTAATCATTCGTGTAGGACCTGTTTATCCAACATATTACTCCCCTCTCCCTTTGGAGAGGGGCAGGGGGTGAGGCTCCCCCCTCTCCCTTTGGAGAGGGGCAGGGGGTGAGGCTCTCCCCTCTCCCTTTGGAGAGGGGCAGGGGGTGAGGCTCTCCCCTCTCCCTTTGGAGAGGGGCAGGGGGTGAGGCTGTGTTGGGGGTGAGGCTGTGTTGGGGGTGAGGCATCTACAGATCATCGAAGTTCACTTCTACCTTTACTGGCGTGATCTTTACGTTCTTCGCTTTCCACTGTTTTGCCTTTTGTTGTGAGGCGGGGGAGAGATGACCCTTTACAGCTTGTTCGATCATCAGGGCGGCGAGAGGAGCCGCGAGGTCAGCACCGAAGCCACCGTTCTCGACATACACGGCGATGGCCACCTTCGGGTTCTCCATCGGCGCGAAGCCCATGAAGATAGAATGGTCCTTGCCCTCGTTCTCAGCTGTTCCCGTCTTACCACATATCTTATAGAGCGGCGTGTTGATGCTTGCCGCCGTACCGCCGGTCACTGCTGCCCTCATGCCGAGGATCACTGTGTGGAGTGCTTCGCGTGAGGCCAGCCCTTGGTGGTGCACCGTATATTGCTTGTCTTCTTCCGCCGTGGTGTGGATATGCGGGGTGACGTACCATCCTCTGTTGGCGATCATCGCGGCGAGGTTGCAGAGTTGGAGAGGGGTAGTGGTGACCTCACCCTGTCCCATGCCTACCCACATGATCGTCGTGCCGTCCCAGTTGCCGTGGCGGCGGCGCAGGTATGCCGAGTCGGGAATGCAGCCGCCCACCTCGTCGGGGATGTCCACGCCTAGAGGTCGTCCGAGGCCGAAGCTGTGCATATACTGTGCCCAGCGGTTGATGGCACGGTGCTTGGTGAGATAAGCCGTGCGGTTGTCGATCATCTCCTGAAAAGCCTTACAGAAGTAAGCGTTGCAGCTCTGTCCGATGGCCTGTACCAAGGCGAGCGGTGCACGATGAGGATGACAGCCGATGTGGAAGCCGTTGTAGTAGAATCCGCGGTGGCAGGGGTAGGTCTTTTCGGGCGTCAGCGTGCCTTCGGTGAGCATCTCCAGCGCCTGTGCCGTCTTAAATGTAGAGCCGGGAGAGTAAGTCTTGGAGATGGCGCGGTTCACTCCGTCATCGACTTTGTCGTGGCTATAGAGGCAGAGGATGCGGCCTGTTGCCGGTTCTATGGCGACGATGCTACCCTGTTTGCCTTGCAGCAGCTGACCGGCCAGACGCTGGAGGGCTGGGTTGAGTGTGAGCGCAGTAGTGTCGGTGAGTCCGATGACACCTTTGTAGTTATTATTGTTATTGGCGGCGAGGATCGACAGAGGCGACAGTGCCCATGCCATCATCACCATGCAAATCAATGTCCTTATTTTTTTCATCCTTACTTTCTGAATCTTCAGTGCAAAGGTAGCACAAACGTAAGGAATGACAAAGACCATCAGTCCCAAAAGTAGCAGAAACTTGCGTTTTTTCTTTGTCATCTCACTTGTTTGCACTAACTTTGGCTGTTCAAAACGACGAAAGACCTAAGTATGATGACAGACAAGATGGAGTTTGACGACATCCGACCCTATACCGACGACGAGATACCGGCAGCCATGCAGCGCATTGCCGAGAGCAGCTCGTTCCCGTTGTTGGCCACCTATGTCTATCCCGGCGAGGAGATAGACGACGTGCGCGAGCGCATCCGTGGCTACCGTACCATCCGGGAGTTTCAGTCCGAGACGATGCGGCGCGTTAACGAGCGCATCGTGCAGTGTACCATCGACGCATTCACCTGTTCGGGCCTTGACCGTCTCTCTCCCGACCGGCAATACCTCTATGTGTCCAACCACCGCGACATCATGCTCGACGCCAGCCTGCTGGAATACCATCTGCTCACCCATGGCTTCGACACCACCGAGATCACCTTTGGCGCCAACCTCATGCAGGGACAGCTCGTCATCGACATCGGCAAGAGCAACAAGATGTTCCGTGTGGAGCGTCCCGGCGGCAGCATCCGCGAGTTCTACCACCGTTCCGTGCATCTCTCCAACTACATCCGCCACGCCATCCGCGACAAACATCAGAGCGTGTGGATCGCACAGCGCAACGGACGCACCAAGGACGGCATGGACCGCACCGACCAGGGCATCATCAAGATGTTCTGCATGAGTGAGGCTGAGGATAAGATACGGGCCATCAGCGACCTGCATATCGTACCCGTTGCCGTGTCGTATGAGTGGGAGTCGTGCGACATCCTCAAGACTTTGGAGCTCTATGCCTCACAGTACGCGCCTTACACCAAGAAGCCCGGCGAGGACCTGAACAGCATTCTCACGGGTATCGTACAGCCCAAGGGACGCGTGCACTTTGAACTCTGTGAACCGCTCTCGGAAGTGGAGCTGCGCACGCTCGAACCCCTGACGAGCAACGAATATCACAAGGCTGTGGCGCGGCTCATCGACCGCCGTATCGTCGCTGCCTACCGCCTCTATCCCAACAACTATATCGCCTACGACCTGCGCTACGGCACACAGAAATACGGGGACCAGTACACTTCAGCGCAGCGGCAGGCCTTCCTCGACCGGCTCAACATGCTCAACCGCTACGACACATGCGACATCGACCAGCTCAAGGACATCTTCCTCGGCATCTACGCCAATCCGATCGTCAACAAAGGACTGCTCAACGACGCCGGTGAACCCTATACCATCAACCATCAGGTTTTCAATCCATGACAAGTCTTCTGCTTCGTCTCTATGACCACTTCCGTCTTCACCGCCGCTCGCTGACGGTGTGGCTTGTGTTGTCCACTGCCGTGCTGGCTCTGCTGTTGCTGCATATCCACTACCAAGAGGACATCTCGGCCTTCCTGCCTTTCGGGCCGCGCGACCAGCAGTCCATGCGCATCTATCAGCAGGTGGCCGGCGCCAACCGCATCATCGTGCTCGTGGGTGCCAAAGAGCAACAGCAAGGACAAGGCACAAAAAGCCGGGACCGCGACGCCAGGCCTGCCCCCGACTCGTTAGCTGCCGGCGTCGACGACCTCGTGGCGTGCCTGCAACAGGCAGGCATCGCCGACAGCCTTATCACCGCACAAATAGACATGCAGGCCGCGGAGGACGTGGCAGCCTTTGCCTATCGTCACATCCCCTATTTCCTCACCCCACAAGACTATGCCCGCATGGACAGCGCCCTGGCCGATCCGCAGTTTGTCGCCCGACAGCTGGCCAATGACAAGCAGCAACTGCTGTTTCCCTCGGGCGGGCTGCTCAGCAGTAACATCGGCAGCGACCCGCTCAACCTCTTCACGCCGGTGGTGGAGCGGCTGGCCCATCGTCAGCAGCAACTGCGCTACGAGCTCTACGACGGATACATCCTCACGCCCGACCAGCGCCACGCCGTGGTGACCATCGACTCACCCTATGGCAGCAGTGAGACGGAGCACAACAGCCTGCTCATCCAGCGCATCAGCCGCGCCGCACAGCAGGCGTCGCGGGCCCATCCCTCGCTGTCGGTAAGGCTCACCGGCGGACCCGTCATCGCCGTGGGCAATGCCCGGCAGATCAAGACCGACAGCATGGTGTCGGTGACGCTTGCCGTGGTGCTCATCCTGCTCCTGCTGTGGTTCTCGTTGCGCAGCGTGCGCAACATCGTGCTCATCGCCGTCAGCATCGCGTGGGGCTGGCTCTTCGCCTTGGGTGCCCTCTCGCTCGTCCACCACGACGTGAGCGTCATCGTCATCGGCATCTCGTCGGTGATCCTCGGCATCGCCATCAACTATCCCCTGCATCTCGTAGCCCATCTCAGCCATACGCCCGACGTGCGCAAGGCACTGCATGAGCTCATCGCCCCCCTCCTCGTGGGCAACATCACGACGATCGGTGCCTTCCTCGCCCTCACCCCGCTGCGCTCCGTGGCACTGCGCGACCTGGGTCTCTTCGCCTCGTTCCTGCTGTTGGGTACGATCGTCTTTGTCTTTGTCTTCCTTCCCCATCTGGTGAAACCGGTGGCGCCGCGCCCGTCTGAGCATCATTTTGCCCTTCTCGACCGCATCAGCAACGTGTCGCTCCACGACAAGCGGTGGCTGGTCATCGGCGTGGCAGTGATCACCGTGGTGCTCGGCTTCTTCAGCTTCCGCACGCGCTTCGACACCAATCTGAGCCATGTCAACTATATGTCAGACGAGCAGAAAGCAGATATGCAGACACTGCAGACGATGGTGGCTGTCGGCGGCGATACCAAGACGGTGTATGTCGTGTCGTCGGGTCGCAATGCCGACGGTGCGCTGCGTGCGCAACAGCGGATGGCACCCGTGGAGCAGCAACTGCGCCGCGAAGGTAGGGTGGCGGCGGTGAACAGCTGTGCGCCTTTCCTCTGCCCGGTGGCTGAACAGCGGGCGAGGCTGGCGCGCTGGCAGTCGTTTGTCAGCCGCCATCGCGAGGTGCTGATGCGGGCGCTTGCCGCCGAGGGCGGTGCCGCGGGCTTCGACGCTCATGCCTTTGACGACTTCCTCACGATTCTTAATGGGCGTTATCCGCTGCGTCCGGCTTCTTATTTCTCTCCGCTGACACGCAAGGTCTTGGCGGGTACGCTTGTCCGAGATGAGAAGAACGGCACATGGCACTGTGTCGACGCGCTGACGGTACATGCCTCGCAACTCGACCGGGTGGAAAATAGCTTGCGGCAAGCCGAAACAGCAGTGGCTGGTGCGGCGCACAACAGTGCTTCCCAAGTGGCGTCCAAGACTGCTTCCGGCGTGGCGAGTGCAAACTATCATTTCGAGATTGGACGTCTGAACAGCGTCATCGCCGACACGCTCAACGACAACTTCAACTACATCGGATGGGCCTGCGGACTCATCGTCTTCTTCTTCCTATGGTTCTCCATGGGCAGCATCGAGTTGGCCTTGCTCTCTTTCCTGCCGATGGCGGTCAGCTGGATATGGATATTAGGTCTCATGGGGCTGTTGGGTATCAACTTCAACATCGTCAACGTCATCCTTGCCACATTCATCTTCGGTCAGGGCGACGACTATACGATCTTCATGACCGAGGGTTGCCAATACGAGTACGCCACGGGTCGCCGCATGTTAGCTTCCTATCAGCATAGCATCCTGCTGTCAGCGCTGATCATGTTCATCGGCATGGGCTCGCTGATTCTCGCTCGCCATCCTGCGCTGCACTCGTTGGCCGAGGTGACGATTGTGGGCATGTTCTCCGTGGTGGTGATGGCGTGGCTGTTGCCTCCTTTCTTCTTCCGTTGGCTGACGATGAAGGATGGTGTGCGTCGCCGTCGTCCGTTGACGTGGCGCTCGCTGCTCTTCCCTCGCCGCTATCCCGAGGTGCTGCCTGCAGGTGCGTCGATGAAGGCGTGCCAGGACTATGTGCGCGACGTATATTACTATTGTAGTACGGACATCGTGAAGTCGGTGCGCCATGCGCTGCGCCACTACGAGGACCATATCACCGTGTCGGAAGATGGTAAGACGGTCACGGTGCACGATGACGAGTATGGTGCCGTGGCAATGCTGATGGAGTTGAGGGGGGGGGAAGCCTCACCGCCAAGGAAGCCTCACCCCCCAACAGCCTCACCCCCAACCCCTCTCCAAAGAAGCCTCACCCCCTTACCCCTCTCCAAGGGGAGAGGGGAGTAAAATGCTGGATAAACAATTTCCTATAGGCGTTTCATAGTTAGGCCGCTTCCGGGAGGTCCGCTGCCCTCAGCGGACAACATAACAACTTCCAATTCCCAAATGCTGCAACAAATCGGCAATATATGTTGGATAAACAATTACCAGTAGCCATTTCATAGTTAGGCCGCTGAGGGCAGCGGCCCTCCCGGAAACGGCCCTCCCGGAAACTTCCCTCCCGGAAACTGCCCTCCCGGAAACGGCCCTCCCGGAAAATTCCCTCCCGGAAACTGCCCTCCCGGAAACTGCCCTCCCGGAAGCGGCCCTCTGCGGAAGCGGTCCTCTGCGGACATTACATTGTATCTGTAATGACCTTCATTTCATCGCAAAAAATATTGTTTATCACTCATTTTACTCCCCTCTCCCCTTGGAGAGGGGTTGGGGGTGAGGCTCCCCCCTCTCCCTTTGGAGAGGGGTTGGGGGTGAGGCTCCCCCCTCTCCCCTTGGAGAGGGGTTGGGGGTGAGGCTCCCCCCCTCTCCCTTTGGAGAGGGGTTGGGGGTGAGGCTTCTTTGTGTGTGGCTGCTTTTAGGAAGGTGAGGCTATTGGCTCCTGGTACATACTCGGTGACAGTCCGTATTTCTTTGAGAAGCAGCGGGTGAAGTACTTCGGGTCGTTGAAGCCCACGCGGAAGGCGATCTCGGAGATGTTGCGGTTGCCCACGTTCTCCATGAGCATCCGGCGCGCCAGGTCGAGGCGGTAGTTGCGGATGAACTGCGTCGTCGACTCACCCGTCTCGTCGTTGAGTTTCCGGCTCACCGTGCTGCGGCTCATGCCCAACTGATGGCAGAGCTGCTCAACGCCAAACTCCGGGTCGCTGTAGTTCAATTCCATGATCGACATCACACGATCCATGAACGAGTGTGAGGTGCTCTCTACCTGTTTCTTGTCGGCCTGCTGCGTCTTCGTCACACTCTGCGTGTAGCGCTTCTGGTTTCCGAGTATTGTCTGCACGCGCGTCTGCAGCTCTATCGGGTTCTCGCTCTCCTTGAGTGCCTTCTCGATAGGTCGGTAGAGGCGCTCTGCCTCGCGGTCGCGCATCACGGCCAGGCGACGACGATAGAAGTAGATGGCGGTCAGGACGACAGCGATGACCATGAGGAGCATAAACCACCAGCTCTTATAGAAATAAGGAGTGACCACCACGTCGATGGCTATCGTGCGCTGCGCATGGCCGTCGACGGTACTGCCATACGCCACCTCGAATTGGTAGTGACCCGGCGGCAGGGTAGAGTAGCGCACGCTGTGCTGCCCCGGTTGCAGACGTATCCAGTCGTCCTCATAGCCCTTCATGCGATAGCTGTAGACCTCGTCGTGCCCACGTCCGTAGTCGAGCGTGGAGAACTCGATGGCAAACGACTTGTTGCTTTCGTGGAGGCGGATGGTGTGCGCCCGTGCGATGTTCTCTTTCAGTATTGACGATCCCGCTCTGATCTCCTCGTTGTCTACGAAGAGCCGGGTGAAGCAGAGGTGCGTAGCCGCCGCGTCCTGACGGTTCAGTCCTATCAGTGCTGTCAGACCATTGCACGTGCCGAGGTAGACGATGCCCTGAGGCGAGAGAATGGCGGAGTTGAAATAGAACTGTGAGCTGACCAGACCGTCGGCCTCATTGAAGTTGTCAAAGCTCTCGGCCTTGACATTCATCATCGACAGACCGTGATCGGTGGTGATCCACAGCCGTCCTTTGCGGTCCTCGGCGATGCCCTTTACTGCGTTGCTCGGCAGTCCGTCGGCGGTGGTGTACACGCGGAAGCGATAGTCGCGGCCGTGGCGCACGGCACGGTAGAGGCCATAGCCGTTGCTGCCAATCCACAGCGTGTCGTCGCGTCCCTCGCAAAACGACTGTATCTTCTCCAGAATGCCGCTCTTCGGGTCGTCGAGCTTATAGGTATAGTGGCGGTGACGAGTGAATTGTGATCCGCGTCGCGAGGTGAGGTCCACCTGTATCATGCCCTGCTGACAACCGACGAAGAGCTGATGGTCGTGAGTGATGATGCTGCCGATACAGCCTGTGATCATGCGGTTGCCAGGGAAGGGATCGGTGAGCACGCCACGACGGAAGTCATAGAAGAACAGTCCCACGTTGCTGCCTACCCACAGCCCCTGGTTGCGCTCGTCGACAGCCAAGGCACCGGTGAAGTCGAGCATCCGCTGCATGGGTGGCTGGATCGTCAGAGGACGTATCACCGTCGGGTGCTGCATGTCGAGCGAGCAGACGCCACCGCCCCATGTGCCGATCCACAGCGTGTGGTCGGCGTGGTCGGCGGTGAGCGTCGAGACGCTGTTGTGGGTCAGCGCAGAGTTGGTGGTGGTATAGTGGACAAAGGTGTTGGAGCCGGGTGCCTTGCGGTTGAGACCACCCTCGACGGTGCCCACCCACAGCGTGCCGTCGTGTTGGGCAAACATCGCGTTGACACAGTTGGGCGAGATAGACCCCGCGTCGCGCGGAGAGTTGACATAGTTGACCAGATTGAGCAGGCGTGGCGACAACTTGTTGATGCCGCCCGACTCGGTGCCGATCCAAATCTGTCCCTGAGATACAAGGAAGCAGTTGACGAAGTTGCTGGTGAGCGGCAGGTCGGGGGTAGACATATTATAAGGAGTGATTCGGTGTGCGTGCGGGTCGTAGACATCCATGCCGCCGAGCGTGCCGATGAGCAGCTCATGGTCCTCGCCGAGTGCGAAGCTTGTCACAAGGTTGTGGGTCAGGCTCATGGGCGTGGTGCCCTGCGAGAGATGTGTCTTGGCTTTGTCGTTGATATAGATGCCGGTGAAGGTGCCCAGCCACAGATGTCCCTGATATGGAATGATCGAGAAGATGCCGCCGGTGATAGGCGCGAAGAGCGCGTTGCGGTTATGGGCGATGATACGGTTGCCCTGCACGGTGAGTTGCACGATGTTGGTGTTATAGCCCAGCCAAACGTTGCCTTTTTCGCCGATGTCGCACAGTGCCACGTCGGGGGCATTGAGGCGGTAGGGTAGGGCGGCCAGCGACACCACGGTACCCTCCTTGTCGAAAGAGATTCGATAGAGATGGCCGATGGTAGCCACCCAGATGTTGCCCCGTCCGTCCTTGTAGGTTCTGACGCCGCTTTCGCGCAGCGTGCGCTGCAGCCGTTTTGTCAGTTCCGGCGTGGCGCATTTCGGCACCTGTTCCTTCATGTCGTCGAGGCTGAGCACGCCCGTGTAGTCGTCGAAGGCGATCCACAGCCGGTGGTAGTTGTCCTCCACGACGTTCTTGCAGGAGTGGCTGCGCAGCAGCGCCCCGCCCCATTGCTTGCTGTCGAAATAGTCGAAGGTGTAGCCGTCGTAGCGTACCAGGCCGCCGGCACGTGTGCACACCCAGACGAAGCCGTAGCTGTCCTGATAGATGTCGTCGACGAAGTTGCTCGGCAGTCCATTGTTCATGGCGAGCACGTCGAGATGGTAGCGCTTCGGTTCGAAAGCGCTGAGCAGCGTCACGCTCCACAGCCACACCACGGCTATGGCAAGCAGACGGAGATATGATGTCGTTCTATAATAAGATGCGTTCAAGGCAGAAGGTATACTTTAGATTCTAACTTCTATATAACTAAGCAGTTATTCACTGGCTTTGCAGTAGGTGGTGCGGCGTCCTCGCCGCACATTCTTGCACGGCGAGACGCCGTGCCTCCTACTTGTCAGCTTCTATATAACAAGACCGATAAGGCCGTTATTTACCGCCTTTGTTTTCGACTTGTCCAAAAAGTTTGCTGCAAAAGTAATAAAAAAGCGATAAAAAAGGGCGAAAGCAATAAATAAAAAGTCAGATACCCTGCCTTTAAGCAGGGTTAGGAGGCGACGCGTCCCGCGTCGCAATTACTTGGTGGTGGGTAATTGTTGCACGAGAGCGTCGCACAGATCTATCTACATGATTTGGTTGAGGTTCCCTTCGTGGACATGACAAGTCATGCTTGCGGTTTGTTTTCTTTGTTAACGCTCCGCTACGCGGAATAAAGAAGATAACCGAATATTAAGAAAAAATATTCTCGATATTCGGCTGTGTTTGAGGGGTGAGGCTGTTGCTTGATAACCACGTCACGACAAAGGGATTATTGCAATTAGAGTTGAAAGAAATAGATTTGTCGATTATTTTTTGTACATTTGCACGAAAGATAGAACTTTATTCAATATCAAGCACCTTGGAAATGACCAATAGCATTAATATAAAGAAGTTAGAGGCACAATTGTGGGAGTCGGCAGACTTGCTGCGTGCTGACAGCAAACTGACGAGCAGCCAATACTGCATGCCGGTACTGGCACTGATTTTCCTGCGCTATGCCTACAGCCGCTTCAAGCTTGTAGAAAAAGAAGTGTTGAAAGGCCGTCCCGTACGCAACGGACGCGTGTTGCCCGTGGAGGCTTCCGACTTCATTGAGAAGAGCGCTATCTATCTGCCAGAGGCTGCGAGATTCGACTTCCTCGTCAACCTGCCTGATGATGTGGTATCGGCAAACATACGGACGAAAGACGGGCGGACGATCAGTTCCATCGGTGAGGCGGTGAACAACGCCATGCAGCTGGTGGAGGACAGCGCCGAGCAACTGCAAGGCATTCTGCCGAAAAACTACAACATCTTTTCTGATGGCCTGCTCCGTGAGCTGTTGCGCATCTTCAACAACAAGACCCTCGATGAGGTTGGCGGTGATGTCATAGGACGAATCTATGAATACTTCCTCTCAAAGTTCGCCAAGGTTGTTGCCGAGGACGACGGTGTGTTCTTCACGCCAAAGTCACTGGTAAAGATGCTTGTCTATATCATTGAGCCGACCAAGGGCGTCATGGCTGACTTAGCCTGCGGCTCCGGTGGCATGTTCGTGCAGACAGGCGACTTCGTTAACCAGGAGGGCATGAGCGCCAACACACAGATGACATTCTATGGTCAGGAGAAGGTGGAATACAACGCACAACTCTGCATGATGAACATGGCGGTGCATGGACTGAATGCACATATCGCATCGGGCGACGCTGCCAACACATTCTATCATGATGCATGGAACATAGCGGGGCGGTGCGACTACCTCCTTGCCAACCCACCGTTCAATGTCGACAAGGTGAAAGCGGAGACCACAGAGAATGCTGGACGGCTGCCGTTCGGACTGCCAAGCGTGAACAAGAAAACCAAGGAGGTGGGCAACGCCAACTATCTTTGGATCTCCTATTTCTACAGTTATCTTAACGAACATGGACGTGCCGGCTTCGTCATGGCAAGTTCGGCTACTGACAGTGCGGGACGCGACCGTGACATACGCCAGCAGTTGGTCGATACCGGCTGTGTGGATGTCATCATCTCTGTTGCCAACAACTTCTTCTACACGCTGTCCCTGCCCTGTACGTTGTGGTCGTTCAACAAGGCGAAGGCTGACAACATCCGCGACAAGGTGCTGTTCATTGACGCACGCAGCTACTATACCGTCGTCGACCGCACGCTCAACGAATGGTCCGAATGGCAGCTGCGCAACCTTCAGGCTATCGTCCACCTCTATCGTGGAGAACGGGCTAAATATGTAAAACTCATCGATGATTACCGCAACGCAATAGCCGATGCGGTGAACAGTCTGAAGAGCAATGGTCAGCGCTTTGCCGAGGCTATCGATGAAGATACCCGTGCACATTTCTTCGGCACCATGCCGCTTTTTGACGATGACCTTGCAGCATTGCGTGAAAGGCTTGAGCAACAAATCGAGCAGACAAAGAATTGCATGAACGCAGCAGCAAAGAACTTGAAGAAGCGTGACGTCAAGCCGATGCGGCAGAAGGGCGACGACTTCATCAGTGTCTTGCAGTCCATCATCACCGTCATTGATGACCGTCAATGGCTTGTCAGCAAGTTTGGTGATGAAGGCGTCTATCAGGACGTTGCCGGACTGTGCAAGATTGCCACCACCAGCGAGATAGCTGAGAAGAACTATAGTCTCACACCCGGCGCATACGTAGGCGTGGCGGCCCAGGAGGACGATGGCGTTGACTTCCACGAGCGCATGACCGAGATTCATGCCGAGCTCAACAAGCTGAACGCCGAGGCCAACAAGCTGATGGAAGAGATAAACAAGAACTGGGAGAAGATAAGTGGCTGATTATTTGGAAGAATCACAAGAAAAACTTATCTTTGCAATGAAGTAAAAAGGAAAAGGATATGGAAACGATGACAAGAGAACAAGCATTACAACGGCTTCATAATGCCAAGCAAGTGAAAAAGAACCTCGTCGACAAGTTGACGAAGATAGCCGTTGAAGAATATGAGAAGAGCAATGGCGCAAAGCCAACATATATAGAAGTTCTATGAAACTTGATGTTGACAAGATAAACGAGAAGTCACCTTATTTCGTCAACAGTATTGGAGACTCCTATGTGAGTTTCCAAACCGATTATGGCGTCAAATATTATGCGGGCTTTGATCCTGATGATGTCTCTCTGCCTGAAGAGCTGGTTTGGCAGTTTGCTATAGTTAACATCAATAATAAGAAGTCGCCACGCGATTCAAAGGTGCGGCAGACAATTATTGCCATCGTAGAGAATTTCTTTCTTCAGAACAATGAGGTTATGCTTTACATTTGCGAAACGGGAGACGGCAAACAGTCGATGCGTAACCGACTATTTAGTTATTGGATCAATTATCATAAAAAGAATTGGAATGTTTCTTTCTGGTCATCTTCTGTAAAAGATGAGAACGGAGTGGTGAATTATGCAACAATCATTGTTAGAAATGACAATCCTCGATTTGACAAGATAGCGGAGAAATTTGCAGACACAATCCAACTCTTCAATGAAAAGCCAAAAGAATAAACTATGAGTCAGTGGAAGAAAGTAAAATTGGGAGAGCTGTACGAGGTACATAACGGACTATCTAAAGGAAGGAAATTCTTTGGAAAGGGCTTCCCATTTCTATCCTTTACTACTGTGTTTAATAATTTTTTCTTGCCTGACAAGTTAGACTCTTGGGTCTTGTCCACTGAAAAAGAGCGAAAAGCGTGTTCTATTCGGCGTGGTGATGTATTTATCACAAGAACCAGCGAGACGATGGATGAATTGGGAATGAGCTGTGTTGCTTTGAAAGACTATCCCAATGCCACATACAATGGTTTCACCAAACGACTCCGTCCGTTAAATGAAAAGGTAGTACCCGGGTTTATTGGATATTACCTTCGCTCTCCTCAATTTAGAGGGAAGTTTATGGCATTTTCAACCATGACTACAAGAGCAAGTTTAGCAAATGACCAGTTGCTTAGTATGGAAATTGAGTTGCCGGATAATGCTACACAATCTAAAATAGCTAATATCCTTTTTAAATATGACTCCCTAATAGGAAACTACCAGCAGCAGATAAAGCTGTTGGAGGAAGCGGCACAAAGGCTTTATAAGGAATGGTTCGTCGGCCTCCACTTCCCTGGATATGAGAACACAAAGATTGTCAATGGAGTGCCGGAAGGATGGGAGAAAGAAACGTTGGGAAATATTGTTCCAATATTGACAGGGAAAAAAGATGCGAACTTCGCTGATGTTAAAGGCAAATATCCATTCTTTACTTGTGCTCAGGATATTTTAAATGCACCTTCTTATTCATTTGATGGATCTGCTGTTCTACTTGCTGGGAATGGCGATTTCAATATTAAATTGTATCGAGGAAAATTTGAGGCATATCAGAGGACATACGTTTTGATACCAAAAGAACTAAAATACTTGTTTCTCATTTATAATGCCATAGCAACTAATTTAGACCGGCTTTCAAGTAGAGCAGCTGGCTCGACAATAAAGTTCTTAACTAAGGGTATGATATCTTCAATTCCAATATTAATTCCATCAGCTTTAGTATTGAAAGAATATAATTGCCTTTCTGAAGAGATTCAAAATAAAATAGAATTATTAAGGCTTCAACTCCGTCTCCTCACTGAGGCCCGCGACCGTCTTCTTCCCAAGTTGATGTCCGGTGAGATAGAAGTCTGATATTGTTGCGGATGGAAAAATATTCCGCTAAAGTTGCAATTATCCAGATAAAAGGCTAATTTTGTAGAACAGAAATCTACTTGTTTATGTCGTTAGATTATTCAGAGGACACACTCATACAAGAGGGCACCGCCACTTTCCTTGAACGCCTTGGATGGGAGAGCATCTATGCCTACGACCAGGAGGTGCTTGGACAGCCAGGTACGTTGGGACGTAACACCTATAAGGATGTCTTCCTGCGTCAACGGTTTCGCAAGGCTCTGCGCCGCATCAATCCATGGATCAACGAGGATCAACTCGCTGAGGCTTGCGACGCCATGACCTCACATTCTGCGACACAAACGCTCATGCAGACAAACGAGCAGAAATACCGGCTCATACGCGACGGCATCGACGTCACGGACATTAAGCCCAACGGAACGAAAGGCACACGACGCGCGCAGGTCATCGACTTCAACAATCCCGAAAACAACGACTTCCTCGCCGTACGCGAGCTGTGGGTGTATGGACAGATATACCACCGCCGGGCCGATGTGGTCGGATTTGTCAATGGTCTGCCACTTGTCTTCATGGAACTGAAAAACCACGACGTGGCCATTGACGACGCTTACAACAACAACTACAGCGACTATCTCGACGTGATACCTCAGTTGTTTTGGTACAATGCCTTCGTCATTCTCAGCAATGGCGACGAAGCACGCGTTGGCACGATAGGCTCCAAGTGGGAGTTCTTCAGTGAGTGGAAACGTCTGAAAGAGAGCGACGCGGGCAACATAGAGTTGCCAACCATGCTTGAGGGCATCATGAGCAAGGAAAATTTCCTCGACATACTGGAGAACTTCATTCTCTTCGACCATAGCGACGGTCAAACCGTGAAGATCATGGCCCGCAACCACCAGTTCCTCGGTGTGAACGAAGCTGTGGAGAAGTATCGCGAACGAAAGCTCTGCCAGGGCAAGCTCGGCGTGTTCTGGCATACGCAAGGTTCGGGAAAGAGCTACAGCATGCTCTTCCTTGCACAGAAAATACGCAGGAAGTTCGAAGGCTCCCCGACGATAGTCGTTCTTACCGACCGTGATGAGCTGAACCGACAGATTAGTGGCATCTTTGAGAGTTGCGGGTTGCTTGGCAACTCCAAGGCAAAGCAATTCATAGCCACCAGCGGCGATGACCTCATAGAGAAGCTGAAAGGCAATCCGTCGTTTATTTTCTCGCTCATTCAAAAGTTCAACAAGCCTGACGCGGAGCCTATCTATCCCGATCACGACATCATCCTGATGAGCGATGAGGCTCACCGCACACAGAACGGAGTCTTTGCCGAGAACATGCTTCACCTCTTGCCGACGGTCAACCGCATCGGCTTCACCGGCACGCCGCTGATGAAGAACGACAACATCACGGCGCGCACCTTCGGCGGATATGTGAGTATCTACGACTTCCAGCGTGCCGTGGAAGACCATGCCACCGTGCCTCTATATTATGAGAACCGTGCATCGAAGATCAAGGACTTAAAGAATCCGGTCATCAATGAGGAGATAGCGGCTGCCCTCGACGATGCTGACCTGTCGCCGGACCAACTGGCAAAGGTGGAGCATGAATTTGCCAAGGAAGTGCATCTGCTCACTGCTGAGAAACGGCTGCGCCTTGTTGCCAAGGACTTTGTGCGCCACTATAGTGACCTGTGGACGACAGGCAAGGCAATGGTGGTGAGCTATAATAAGGTAACCTGCGTCCGTATGTACAACTATGTACAGGAATACTGGCAGGAGAAGATAGAGGAACTGAAAGAACAGGAGAAACATTCTACCTCTGAACAGGAAAGCCAGGAACTCAAGCGTAAGATAAAATGGATGGAAGAGACCGACATGGCTGTTGTCATATCGGATGAGCAAAACGAGCAGAAGACATTTCAGAAATGGGGCCTTGACATCACACCGCACCGCATACGGATGATGAAAGAACCGCTGGAGAAGAACTTCAAGAATGCCGAAAACCCCTTGCGTGTGGTCTTCGTCTGCGCCATGTGGCTCACAGGCTTCGATGTCAAGACGCTGTCGTGTCTCTATCTCGACAAGCCGATGAAAGCTCATACACTCATGCAGGCCATTGCCCGCGCCAATCGTGTGGCGGAAGGTAAGACCAACGGACTCATTATAGATTATATCGGTGTAGTGAAGGCATTACGCAAGGCTCTTGCCGACTATACCGTTGACCGCTCGGAACTGGGAGGTACTGACCCGACCATTGATAAGGAGCAACTGATAGAACAGATAAAGGAAGAGCTTGCTGCTATAGAGAATTATCTTGTTCAATACGGCTTCGAGATAGATGATGTTATCAAGGCCCAAGGGCTGGAGCGACTGTCGGAGATACGCCGTGGTGCTGATGCGATGTGTACTTCTTCAGAAATAAGAAAGACATATTGTTTTATGGTCAGCAGAATGCTCAACCATTGGAAATACCTTGATCATGAGGATTATACCTTGGACATGAAAGCCAAGCGCGACGCGATGGAAGCTATATACAAAGAGTTGCAGAAGAAACGCAAGCATGCCGACATCACCGACCTCAGTGTGGAGATAAATAAGATTGTGAACCAACATCTCGAAGTGGAGGATACATTGGCGGCTGAGGGCAGCAACATTAAGATATTCAACATCAGCAAAATAGACTTCGACCTGCTGCGTCGGGAGTTCGACCGCACACGCCAAAAGCATCTCATGATACGTGATATCTTGGATGCCGTCAGGTTTCGGATGGAGCAAATGCTTGCCGATAATCCGTCACGAGTCAATTTCTACGAGCGGTATAGAAACATCATTGAGGAATACAACAGCGAACAAAACCGCGCAAACATTGAGCGCACGTTTGAGATGCTGCTCCGCTTGTCAGAATCTCTCACAGCAGAGCAAGAACGCTATCTGCACGAAGGCTTTGAGAATGACGAGCAACTTGCCATGTTTGACTTGCTGATGAATAAGAAGGACTTGAATAAGAGTGACATTAAAAAGTTGAAAAAAGTCGCGATAGACCTTTATACTAAGATCAAAGAAAAGCTTGCCAATATGGATCATCCTTTCGACAAACCGGAGACGCGCGCTGCCATAACCAATGTGATCCGATATGTTCTTTATGAGGAATTGCCAGAAAGCTGCTATGGAGACATGGCTGATTATCAAAACCAAATCTTTACCTATGTCAGTAATAGATATGGCAATGCAGTGTAATTCGACATGAGCACAGTGACACAGAGCCACAGAGACTCACTCGTGACTCAGAGCACCGAGAAGGCTTCGCCTGAGAATATAGAAGCTCCTGAGATTTGGTCGCTTCGTGAACTCTTTACGGCAAAGCCGTCTCTGTGAACTCTATATATAATAAGGTGTCCGTCTCTGATACTCCGTGTCTCTGTGTGAGTAGTTCTTATCGATAGAAGAATTCTATCATTCTCAAATTCTTGAAAAAAAAGCGGCGTAGCATTGGCTACGCCGCAAAACAGCTTTCTTATTTCTGATTGTATGGTTAAGGAATAAACCTTATTTGTCGGCCGGATGGTCGTAGGAGCTCTTGCGCACGTCCCAGTACATCTTCGTGTAGTAGTTGTTCGTGCCGTCGGTGAGCTTGGCGACCGCCTCCTTGAAGTTCGTGCCGTTGAGCGTACTCTCGTTGGTAGGGTACTTCACGCGCTCGATGATGTCGCCCTTGGTATCAGACAGCGGTGTGAACTTCACAGGCTGATCCTTGTAGATGCAGGCGATCTCGCCCGGACGCATGAGCTGTTCAGGATAGCCGGTGCGACGAATCTCCGTCCAGGCTTCCGTGCCGTTGGTGAAGAGGTCGAGATATTTCTGGATGGCGCAGCTCTCGGCATCAACTTTCTTCGACACGGCGGCGACATAAGCATCCTCATCGGCGGCGCTCAGCGTCTTGCCGGCCAGACCGTACCAATATTCAAGGCTGGCGCGCACACCGTCCTCATAGTCCTGACGGTCGTAACCATTGTACTCACAGAGGATGAACTTCAGCTCAGCGTAGGTCATCAGCGGCACACTGTAGGTCGGCGTCAGTGCCAACGGCTGACCGCTATACCAGTTCGGTGAGGAAGCGCGGAACTTATCCTGGATACCTGTTGGCGTGACAAACGGCATACCTGTGTATTCGCCCGCACTGTTCGGATTGGTATAGATGCTCAGTCGCGGATCCACGGTGCCCGGCCAGGGATGTGTCTTGTGGTTGAGCTCGTCGGCCTCGCCCTTGAGCAGGTAGAGCAACGGGCGGGCAATGGAGAAGTCGTTGCGGCCCTCGACATAGAAGCCCTCGTAGAACTGGCAGTAGTCCGAGCCGGAGGACGAATAGGTGAACTTTGCCGCGTCGTCGTTGCTCTGCATCACGCCACTCTCGACAGCCTCCTTGATATATTGTTTCCAGTTGGGATCGACCTTGGAGAGATGGATGGCAAGGCGGCATTTAAGTGAGTTGCCGAAGCGCTTCCACTTCGTGGCGTCGCCACCGAAGATGACGTCACCAGCGGTGAAGGCCGGCTTGCTCACGTCGATGGAGTTGACGGCGTCGGTGAGCTCCTTGATCATCTCGGTGTAGATGTCCTTCTGTGAGTCATAGACCGCGTAGAGCGTACCCTCGTTCTCGAGTTTGCCGGCCTGCGAGTAAGGCACGTTGCCCCACGTGTCGGTGATGACATCCATGAGCCATACCTTCATGATCTTGGCAGCGGCGATCTGGTTGGCATTGTCGCCGTAGGCCGCGTTGGTGGCTTTGTATTTCTCATCCGTGTTGAGGGTGACGACCTTGTCGAAGTTGGCCAGACCCATGTAGAGATAGTTGAAGTAGCTGTTGTTCACCGTCTCGCGTATCTGGTAGCGGTCCTCCTCGGTGTAGTTGCGCTGCACCCACTGCTGACTGTAGGTCAGGCACTGGCGTCCGCTGAACCACACGTCGTAGATGTTGTCCATGGCCCACTTCTCAGCGCCCTCCATGACCATGTTTGAGGGTACGTCGGCGGGTGAGTTGGGATTCTTGTTGACGTCGTTGATGTCGCTGCACGAAAAGGTTGTCAGGGCCACGACCCCGATCATCGTATATCTGAGTATCTTGTTCATAGAATCATCCTCCAAAATTTAGAATTTGACATTTACCGTAAAGCCATAGTTAGTCACCATCGGCGTGGCACCACCTTCGATGCCCTGCACGTTGCCACTGCTGGTGACGATCATCTCCGGGTCGAAATGCTTGCAGTCGGGTCCCCAAACGGCGAGGTTGCGGCCGTAGGCACTCAGGCGCAGCCCCTTGACAAACCAGTTGGGGTGCATCTTGAAGGTGTAGCCTATCGACACTTCACGCAGTTTGATATAGTCGCTGCGGAGCACGTTCTGTGCAGCCGGTCCCGTGTAGTAGTTCTCGTAGTAATCTCGTGCACTGACCACCTTGGTGTTTTTCATCGGTTGGCCGTTGGCGTCGGTAGCCACTTTATACGATCCGTCCTCGTTTTTGATATAGTTGCCGTTGGCGTCGGTGGCAGCGACATAGCCGTCGGTGACGATGCCCTTCTCACGCACGCCGTTGGCGGCTGTTTCCTCAAACATACCGGTGTAGCAGCCCCAGAGACGTGTCGTAGAGAAGAAGTGACCGCCATGGGAGAAGTCGAACTGGATGCTCGCGTCGAAGTTTTTCCAGCGGAAACTGTTGACCAGACCACCCGTGAAGTCAGGATAGATGCTGCCGATGTTGCGGTTGTCAGCCGTAGCCTTATAGAGTCCGGTCTCGGGATCTACGAGTTTGTGTCCGTACTCGTCATAGAGGTAGTCGGTGCCTTTGATGATGCCGTAGCCCTCACCTACCGAGGCACCTACTTCCACCATGAAGGGGGCAGTGCCCAAGCGCAGGTAGTCGACACCGTCGGTGAGGCTCTTCACCTTGTTCTTATTGGAGGCGAGTGTCAGCGAGGCGTTCCATTCAAAGTCGTGTGTCTTGACCGGTGTGCCGTGGATAGCGAACTCGATACCGTGGTTCTGAATCTCACCGCTGTTGACAACCCGGTACATATAGCCTGTCGTACCCGAGACAGAAAGCGGAAGAATCTCGTCTTTTGTCGTCGTCGTGTAGTAGGTCAGGTCAAAGCCGAGGCGCTCGTCGAGCATGCTGGCCTCAAGACCGAACTCCCAGGAGCGTGTGCGCTCCGGTTTCAGGTCTTTGTTGTTGAGCGTGTTCTGCATACGGTAGCCCGGTGTGGAGGGGTCTATGTTGGTATACTGCAGGAAGGCTTGCTCCACCTGATAGGGGTCGGTGTCGTTGCCCACCTCGGCATAGCCGGCGCGCAGCTTACCATAGCTGAGCCAGGGCAGGCGCTTCTTGAGCAGTTCGGAGAACAGCCAGCTGGCGGTCACAGAGGGATAGGTATAGGTGTTGTTGCCCTTGGGCAGTGCCGAGCTCTTGTCGGTTCTGACGGTGCCCTCGAGGTAGAGCATGTTCTTCCAGCCGAGGGTGACATCGGCAAATACCGAGTTGATGGCCTTCTCCTGCTTGTAGTTGTAGGCATGAGGCGTGGAGATAGAGTTGGCGAGGTTGTAGAAGTCGGGAATGGCAAGTCCGCCGACAGTCTCGCCGTAGATGTACTCGTAGTGGCGCTTCATGATGTTGGCGCCGAGATTGGCCGAGATGCTGTAGTCGTCGTGGAAGGTCTGGTTGTACATCAGCATGAACTCGTGGTTGATTTCGTACTGAGTGCGCGACACCTCTCGGTATTTCGACTGCTCCTGGGAGTACACGGCGTTGCGCTCATACAGCTTCATGGAGTAGTAGTCGAGGTTGGCCTTGTACTGTGCTTTCAGTCCGGGAATGATCTGGTAGCTCACGCCTGCATTGCCGTAGATACGGTCGCGGGAGTCGTTCTCATAGTTTTTGTAGCGGCTCCAGTAGGGGTTGTTATGGAACTGAATAGTAGGATCGTCAACACCGCCCATGTTCCACGAGCCCTGTGTGCCGTCGGGCAGGAGATAGAGTTCCTTGAGCTCATTCATGTTGAGCTGTCGCTGTCCCCACTGTGTGAACTTCACCATGATATTGTTGTCGCCGTAACCGGTTTCCTGTCGGCCCTTGGTGCGGTTGTTGAAGTAGTTGACCGTGGTGAAGACATTCAGCCGTTTGTCCTTGCTGGTGATGTTACCGCTGACGTTGAAGATGTTCTTATACTGACTGCTGTTGGGCTCGTAGCCTGTGAGCGAAGAGTTGGTATAGGAGATGCGGTAGGCGCTGTTGTCGTAGACGTGTGAGATAGCTACATTGTTGGTGTAGCTGATGCCGGTTCTGAAGAAATCGCGGTAATCACTCGACGCCGGGCTCCAAGGCGATGTGGTGGGGTCGCCCTGCTCGCTACCGATGCGCCATTTGAGCAGGTCATACCATGAGAGCACCTGACGTCCGTCGAGTTTCGGACCCCAGCTCTCGTCCATACCGTAGTCAGGAATGGTGTAGGTCTTGCCGTTGATGGTCTGTGTAGAGAAGTCGTCGCCCTCGTCGCCGTGGGCATACTCGCCGGCGTAGCCATATCCGCCGCCGTATTGACTTTGCAGTTTTGGCAGTTTGGTGACACTCTCGAAACCGATAGACGAGGAGTATTCCACGCCGTAGCCCGCGTGCTGACGGGCGTGTTTGGTGGTGATCATCACCACGCCGTTGGAGGCACGGCTGCCGTAGAGTGCCGAGGCGGCGGCTCCCTTCAATACAGAAACGCTCTCGATGTCGTCGGGGTTGATGTCCTGCACGAGGTTTCCGTAGTCATAGCCCTCGGCGCCTCGGGCTGTCTCTGTGCTGTTGTAGTCTTTGCCTTCGATGGGCACACCGTCGACGACGAAGAGTGGCTGGTTGTTGCCCGTGAGAGAGTTGGCGCCACGGATGAGCACCTTTGCACTACCGCCCATGCTGCCTGCTCCGGAGGAAATCTGCAGTCCGGCGATCTTTCCCTGCAAGGCGTTGACAGGGTTGCTCAGTCCGCCGCGGCTGAGGTTAAGGTCTTCGCCCTTCACCTCAGTGACAGCGTAGCCCAAGGCTTTCTTCTGCCTTGACACGCCGAGGGCGGTGACCACCACGTCGTTGAGCGTAGTGTTGTCGGTTTCGAGATAGACGGTTTGGTTTTCCTTAGCCTTGACGGTCTTGGTTTTCAAGCCAAGGTAAGAGATGCGCAGCGTACTACCGGCCGGGATGCTCATCTGATAGTGTCCGTCGACATCGGTGACAGTACCCGTCTTGGTACCTACGACCAGCACCGAGGCACCCACTACGGGGTCGCCTTCGGCGGTAAGAATCGTGCCGCTAACCTTGGTCTGTGCCATCGCCATCGCTGTACTGAGTGCCATAGAGGCTAAAAGCATCGTGACTCTTTTTTCCATAAGCTCTTTCTAATTAATACAGTTAACAATAATACGATATATTTCCTTCCTCTCTATTTCCAGATAACTGGAGTGTCTTAATTTTATGCAAAGTTAAGTAATTATATCATAACCTCCAAATAATTATAGCAAAAAGTTTGTTTAAAGGCATATTTTTCCGTATTTATGATATTATAATAACATTTATAATAACGATAATATATGTTTTTATGCGCTTTATATTCCTTTTTGATATTAACACTTCGCTCTGATGACAATGTGCTAAGAGGCAGTTGTTACGAATATCTATCCACAAATCGACACGATTGACAGGTTGCTGAGATCCCCCCGCCCGCACCCATAACCTTCCTATTAGGCCCACTGGATATTTTCCGTGGGCCGATATTGTAATCTTCTCGGTTACGGATCTATAATTGGTTAGAGAGGTTCAAAACTCAAGGAAAATGGTCATAGGCAGGCTTAAGCTCCCGATGGAGCTATGGTGTGGAAGTGATGGGGCATCCTTTGCGAGCAAGCTCGCAGTCTGTCCCATCACTTCCACACCACCCCTAACGGGGTTAAAGCCTGCCTATGACGAAAATTGCCAAGGCATAAAATTGTCCTTCGGACATAAAATAGAGCATCTCCTACTTCTGCTCACGTGCTGTGGAGAATGCTCTGACCAAAGAATATCGGCTGCTCTATTTTATGCGCTCCGCGCAATTTTACGCGATAGCGATTTTCTTTACTTCAATTACAAGTGCTGTTCCTCTCTGATAATTGTCAATGTGGGTGTCCCAATGACGAAAACTGGAAAAAACCTCGCCTTTTGGCTCACAAATAGGCTATCATACGCTCGATGCCACTCGGAGATCAATCATCTTCTGTTGATATAACTGACAAAAAACCGCCGTTTTTTAGGCGATTTTCTGAACGAAGGTGTAGGTTGCTCGAAATATTGCGAATTTTGAGCAACTTTCTGTAAAGTGTTGAATAACAAGGTATTATAATGATGATACGTTTTTCGTCATCACAAACAAGGTACTTTTGCTTGAGAAAACAGATAGAGGTACCCCTCAGAAAGGCTTTCTGATGCTATCATCTTCCGTTTCTGACATGGTCAGAAACGGAAGATGACAAGGTCAGAAACCGTTTCTGACAGTATCAGAAAGGCTTTCTGACCTTGTCACCTCAATAATTTAGTTGATTTCATCACCCTTTCTCGTACTAATTCTAAAAATGTTTCTCTAGATTGATAGTCCACGGTGATGTATTTTTGTCAAGGTGTTTCGGATAAAAGTAGTACGGGAATGGAGGGGACGCATTCGGTCTGTATTCACACCCAACAGGAGCCGTATTGGAATTGTTTATCCGTCATCTTACTCCCCTCTCCCTTTGGAGAGGGGTTGGGGGTGAGGCTGTTGAGGCTGGAGAGGCCATTAACCCTTTAGCCAGTTCTCCACGATCTTGCTGCCCATCGGAGTGAGCACGCTCTCGGGGTGGAACTGGATGCCGTGGATGTTGTAGTGGCGGTGGCGCAGTCCCATGATCTGGCCGTCGTCGCTGACAGCGGTGACCTCAAGGGAGGCGGGGAACTCCGTGCGGCTGACCACCCAACTATGGTAGCGGCCCATGAGCAGACGCTTGGGCAGTCCGTCGAAGATCGGGTCGTTGCCAAACTGTGTGCCCTCGGTGGCTACGCCATGATACACTTCGCTGAGGTTCTCAAGCTTCGCGCCGAAGACCTCGCCAATGGCCTGATGACCAAGACACACGCCGAGCATGGGCTTGCGTCCGGCGTAGGTCTTGATGACATCAAGGAGCAGGCCGGCCTCGCTGGGGATGCCGGGACCGGGACTGAGTATGATTTTGTCGAAGGGCTCCAACTGACCGAGCGTGAACTGGTCGTTGCGGTAGACCTCCACCTCGGCGCCTAATTGCTTCACCAAGTGCGCGAGGTTGTATGTGAAGCTGTCGTAATTGTCTATGATAACGATTTTCATATCATTCTTATGTTCTCAAATTCTTAAATTCTTGATAGAATAAGTTTCTTCTGATGCTTATTCCTTCTTTGAATCTATGATTTTCTTTTGTCTTATAGCTTCTCAGCAATCTTGATGGCTTTGACGAGGGCTCCGAGTTTGTTGTTGCTCTCGTTGAGCTCATAGGCGTCGTTGCTTTTGGCCACCACGCCGCTGCCGGCCTGGAACCACAGCTCGCCGCCACGGCTGATGAACGTGCGGATGACGATGGCCTGGTTGAGGTTGCCGTTGAGACCGATGAAACCGATGCAGCCGCCGTAGGCGCCACGGTTGTGGGGCTCCATCTCGCTGATGAGCTGCATGGCGCGCACCTTTGGCGCACCCGAGAGCGTGCCGGCGGGGAAGGTGTCGAAGAACGCTTTGATGTGGTCCGCGCCCTTGTTGAGCTTACCGCTGACACGGCTGACGAGGTGGATGACGTGGCTGTAGAACTGCATGTCTTTGTAGAAGTCCACCTTCACGTCGTGACAGTTGCGGCTCAGGTCGTTGCGGGCGAGGTCCACGAGCATCACGTGCTCAGCATTCTCCTTCGGGTCGTTGCGCAGGAACTCAGCGGCCTTGCGGTCCTGTTCGGCGTTGCCGGTGCGCTTCGTAGTTCCTGCGATGGGGTCGATATACGCTGTGTCGCCCTCAATGCGGTTGTGAGTCTCAGGACTGGAACCGAAGATGCGGAAGCCACCGAAGTCGAAATAGAAGAGATAGGGCGACGGGTTGATGGAGCGCAGGGCACGGTAGAGCTTGAAGTCATCACCCTCGTAGCGCTGGACAAAGCGGCGCGAGATGACGATCTGGAAGACGTCGCCACGCAGACAGTGCTTGACGCAGCGGCGGATGTTGGCCTTGTGCTCTTCGTCGGTGAGCGTGGAGGTAGCCTCGCCGACGGGGTGGAAGCTATAAGGCTTCACGCTCGCCTTGTTCACCGCACGCTGCAAGTCGGCGAGCTGACGGTCGCCGTCGTCGCTGTTCTTGGCCAGGGTGATGAACGTCATCGTGTTGTTGAAATGGTCGAAGACGATGAGGTCGCGGTAGAGGATATAGTAGATGTCGGGTGCATCGTTCTTTGCCATCGTCGTGTCCTTGACCTCGATGTTCTCGAAGTAGCGCACGGCGTTGAAGGCCGTGTAGCCGTAGAGGCCGCAGAAGTTGGCACCCTCGCCTTCGATATGGAAGCGATGGATGAAGTCGTCGAAGTCTTTGACGATGGCCAGCTTGCAGGCCTCGCCCTTGCCGGGCCCCGTGGCGGGCAACTCATGTTCCTCGGTGGTGCCGTCGGGTAGCGTGATGATCGTCTTACCATGACTGACAGCGATGGAGGCAATCGGGTTGATGCCGATAAACGACCGTGCGTTTTCCGAGCCGTGATAGTCCGAGCTCTCCATCAGCGCACTCTGCGGATAGATGTCGCGCAGCCGCATGTATACGGCTACGGGTGTATAGAGGTCGGCGAGAATCTTATTTGTTCTCGTCTCAAACTTAAAACTTTCCATATTCTTTCGCCATGTCTTTGTGAGTGAGATAAGTGTTCATGTCCTTGTCGCCACGTCCGCTGACGGTGAGCACCACCACGTCGGAGGGTTTGAAGGACAGTTTGCGGAGGGCAGCGACAGCGTGTGCGCTCTCGATGGCGGGTATGATGCCCTCGGTGCGTGTGAGCTCATAGCCGGCATAGATTGCCTCGTCGTCGTTGATGGCGAGCACCTTTTCGCGTCCCTGCTGTGCGAGATATGCGTGCATGGGTCCGATGCCCGGGTAGTCGAGACCGGCCGAGATGGTGAATGCCTCCTTGATCTGTCCGTCGTCGGTCTGCATCACCAGCGTGCGGGCGCCGTGGATGATGCCCTCGGTGCCACAGTGCATGGTGGCTGCCGTGTAGTCGGTGTCGATGCCGTGGCCGCCTGCTTCGGCAAGCACGATCTTCACGCGGTCGTCGTCGACATAGTGATAGATAGTTCCGGCAGCGTTGCTGCCACCGCCCACGCAGGCGATGAGATAGTCGGGATAGTCACGTCCAATCTTCTCCTGTAGTTGCCACTTGATCTCTTCGCTGATGACGCTCTGCATCTTCGCTACGATGTCGGGGTAGGGGTGTGGGCCCATCGTAGAGCCAACGAGGTAGAAGGTATCCTCGGGATGGCAACACCAGTCGCGGATTGCTTCTGAGCAGGCGTCGGAAAGCGTCATATTGCCGGTGGTGACGGGATGGACCTTGGCACCGAGCATGCGCATACGTTCCACGTTGGGATGCTGTCGCTCCACATCGGTCTTACCCATGAAGATCTCACACTCCATGCCGAAGAGCGCGCAGACCGTGGCTGTTGCCACGCCGTGTTGACCGGCGCCAGTCTCAGCAATGATGCGTGTCTTACCCATCTTACGTGCGAGGAGAATCTGTCCGATGGCGTTGTTGATCTTGTGAGCACCCGTGTGGTTCAGGTCCTCGCGCTTGAGATAGAGCTGGCAGCCATAGCGCTCACTCATGCGCTTGGCGTAGTAGAGTGGTGATGGACGGCCGGCATAGTCACGCAGCAGCGTGCGGAACTCCTGTTTAAACTCCTCGCTCTCGATGATCGGCAGGTAAGCGTCCTGCAGGTCGTGTACACATTTATATAATATCTCGGGGACGTAGGCTCCGCCAAACTGGCCAAAGAAGCCATCCTTTGTTGGATTAGTCGAATTTTTCATTATTTATTTCTTTAAAGCGTCAAACAATAGGTCAAGTGCTTTGTCGGGGTCTTTTGTCTCGTTGAGCAGCGTGACGAACTTTGAGCCGATGATGGCACCGGCAGCATTCTGCTGTGCGCTCTCTAAGGTCTGCTTGTTGCTGATGCCGAAACCGATCATGCGGGGATTGTGGAGGTGCATCGAGTTGATATGCCGGAAGTAAGCCTGCTTAGCCTCACCAAAACTCTTCTGCGCGCCCGTGATGCTGGCTGATGACACCATATATATAAAGCCATCGGTGTGCTCATCGATGAAGCGGATTCGCTCCTCACTGGTCTCTGGCGTGATCATCATGATCACCCGGATGTCGTATTTGTCAGCGATGGGCTTCACCACATCCATATAATCTTTGAACGGCAGGTCGGGGATGATGCAACCGCTGGCACCACTCTCCACACAGCTGCGGAAGAAGTTGTCCAGCCCATAGTGCATGATGACATTGAGATACCCCATCATCACCAAGGGGATGGTGACCTGATTCTTGATAGCCTTCAGTTGTGCGAAGATCTTCTTAAGTGTCGTGCCGTTCTTCAAGGCTACCGTGCCCGCACTCTGTATCACCGGACCGTCGGCAAGTGGGTCGCTGAAGGGAATGCCCACCTCGATCATGTCGATGCCATGACGCTGCATGGCGAGAATCACGTCGGCCGTTCCCTCCAACGTAGGGCAGCCGGCGCAGAAATAGAGCGACAGCAACTTGCGGTCGCCACGGGTAGAAAAGAGTTGGTTGATCTTATTCATATTCCTATTTTATTGTTTGTTCAATTGATGAAGGAAGTTTTGCAGCAGGTTTATATCCTTCATTCCCGGTGCCGTTTCGAACTTGCTGTTGAGATCGATGCCGACGCACTGGGGATGGTGGAAGTCACGCAGTCGGGCAGCGTCGTCCGGTCCAATGCCGCCGCTAAGCAAGAATGGCGTCGGTCCCGTGTAAGCCTCAAGCACCGACCAGTCGTATTTCTGTCCACTGCCACCATAGCCTTTGCATTTCGTGTCGAAGAGAAAGAGGTCGATATGGCCCTCATATTGTTCGCAACGTTTCAAGTCCTCAGCACTGGAAACGCTGATGGCTTTGATGATCTTTATCTGGGGTACGATGTCGGGAACGAGCGTCCGTCGCAGGTTGTCAATCATCACCGTACTCTCATCGCCGTGAAGTTGCACGTAGCTCAGATGATAGTTGTACACGGCGGTGACAATGTTCTGAGGCATGTCGTTGACGAAGACGCCGACGAAAGAAGGTTTTGAAGCCTCATGCCCATGCCCCTCTACAGCCTCACCCCCTTGCCCCTCTACAGCCTCACCCCCTTGCCCCTCTCCAAAGGAGAGGGGAGTAGTTACTTTGTTAAACGGGGATTCGGACTGTGCCGACTTTGAATGCGCAGATTCTGACTGTTTATTGCGAGCCTCTCCTTCCGTTTTTTCCGCTTTCAATTGTTTATCCAGCATTTTACTCCCCTCTCCTTGGGAGAGGGGCAAGGGGGTGAGGCTCTGTTTGGGGGTGAGGCTGTTATAATCCGGAATGATCCCCGCATCCGACGAGATGCTCTCGACGTATCGCGGACTCTTAGGGTAGAAGATCAGACCGATGAGGTTCACGCCTAAGGCCGCCACCTCGCGGATGTTCTGCGCGTCGCGCATGCCACAAACCTTGATCAATTGATAGTTCATAACGCTATGGTCTTCATTCAACATTCATCTTTCAACACTCAACATTCGTATCAGTCTTGCCAGCTCCTCGCCGGGATCGTCTGCTTTCATGAAGTGTTCACCCATGAGGAAGCCGTGGAAGCCCACCTTGCGCAGCTGTCGGATGGTATCGGGATCACCGATGCCGCTCTCGCTCACCGTGCACACACCTTTCGGCAGGCGCTCGGCGAGACGGAAGCTGTTGTTCACGTCGGTGACGAAGGTGCCGAGGTTGCGGTTGTTGATGCCGTACATGTCCGGTTCAATATCGGCGTATTCGAAGTCCTCATCGCCGTGCATCTCCAACAACACCTCCAGTCCGAGCTCGTGAGCCATGTGCAGCAGGTCGCGGCACTTGTCCTTTTCCAGGCAGGCAGCGATGAGCAGAACGGCCGATGCGCCACAATAGCGGGCTTGGAAGAGCTGATATTCGTTGATGACAAAGTTCTTATATAATATAGGTATTGTCACGCCGACGGCTCTGGCCTGCTGGATATATTCGTCGTAGCCACCGAAGTATTTCGTGTCGGTGAGAATGCTCAGTGCGGCAGCACCGTGTTGCTGATAGCTCAACGGGATGACCGAAGCCTTGCCTTCCTGCTTGATCCATCCCTTGCTCGGCGATTTGCGTTTAAACTCAGCGATGATACCCGTCGGAGAGTCCATCAGAGCCTGGCGCATAGAAGCCGGTGCACTGGTCTCCTTCTTGATCTTTTCCTCCACAAGCGAGTAGAGGCGGCGGGGCGAAATGAAGTCCATCCGCTCCTGCAGTTCCTCCACTTTGTGTGCTACGATTTCTTCTAATATATCCATGTTATTCCGTTTTTCTACAAGTTTCTCCCCCTTTACGAGTTGAGTTCCACGAATTTCTTGAAGGTGTTCAGTGCCTTCCCGCTATCGATACTCTCGCGGGCGATCTCTATGCACTCTTCGATCGACTTCTTGCCTTTCTCATAGACCTGGATACCAAAGGCAGCGTTGGCGAGCACGATATTTTTCTGTGCGGGCAGAGCCTTGTTGGTCAGTACGTTGTCGAAGATCTCCTTGGCCTCTTCCTCTGTGGCGCCGGCCTGTATCTCCTCCGGCTTGGCAATGTCGAAGCCCAGCTCAGCCGGTTTGAACACGCGCTCGTAGTCTGCCGTGGTCACCTTAAACGGTCCAGTGAGTGAGATCTCGTCATATCCGTCGATGCTGTTGACGATGCCGTAGTCGATACCGATCTTTTGGTAAACCTGCTGATAGAGGCGCATCTGGTCGAGGTTAGCCACGCCGAGCAGCTGGCACTGAGGTTTTGACGGGTTGATGATCGGGCCAAGGAGATTGAAGAAGGTCGGGAAGGGCAGAGCCTTGCGGATGGCACCGACGAACTTCATGGCTTTGGCGAAGAGCTGGGCATGGAGATAGACGATGCCGCACTCGTTGATGGAGCGGTTGAGCTTGTCGAGGTCAGCGGTGAAGTTCACGCCATGGTTCTTGATAACGTTCGACGCGCCGCTGACGCTTGTGGCTGCGTAGTTGCCGTGTTTTGCCACTTTATATCCTGCACCGGCAATGACGAAGCAGGCTGTCGTGGAGATGTTGAAAGTGTTCTTGCGGTCACCGCCGGTACCGACCACATCGATATAGCGGTCACAGTCCAAAGGTACGGGTACGCCCGTGGCGAGAATGCCATCGCGGAAACCGAGCAGTTCCTCTACACTGATGCCGCGCATCTGAATGGCGGTCAGCAATGCTGCGATCTCTGCGTCGTTGAGTTCACCGCGTGTGATGGCGATGAGCAGTTCCTTTGTCTCTTCACGTTTCAGCTCCTCGTGGTTGAGGAGGCGGTTGAAAATAGCCTTGATGTCCATATGCGTTTATGTTTTAATATTTATATTTGTCTGTTTTTTAATTTTTCAATTCATCCTTCATCCTTCAGCATTCAACATTAAAAAAAGGCCTGTCGCAAGAACGACAGGCCTTTGTATGTTGTTGGATGTAGTACCCACACGGCTGCTCGACTCACGACTTTTTAGATCTTGAGCTACGCCACCACCAATATGCAGATACATGATTCATCATTTTCTTTGTTGTTTTAATGTTTCGAGTGCAAAGATACATGTTTTCCTTTAAACTGCAAACGTTTTGAGCAGAAAAATATTAATTCGTTGTGTTTTTAACATTTATACCAATCATCTTCACCTTCTCTTCGAAGTCCTCTTTGTCGCCAATAGCCCCTTTCTTCACGCGTGCGCGATAATTATATATGGTGTTGACGCTGTCGTGAAGGCACTTGCAGGCAATTCTCAGACAATATCACGTTGAAAAAGTCGTTTACATTGAAGTAACAAGTCTGTTTATTATACAATGAAAAAACTATTCGTCGCTTTCTTTCTGTGTCTTGTGGCGTTGGTCGGCCGTGCCGACAATGCCATGGACACCTATGTTTCCCAGCTCATGAGCCGCATGACGCTGGAAGAGAAAATCGGGCAGCTCAACCTCCTGCCGGGTGGAGACATCGTCACAGGCAAGGAGATGGACAGTCCTTTGGCGCAGTTGACACGCGAGGGCAAGCTCGGCGCCGTGCTAAGTCTGCGTGATCCGGTGAAGATCAAAGCCTTGCAGC